>Ga0302320_10000013_pt1 | contig 314799 bp, 237 predicted proteins | sample Bog_T0_3_FD_202130 | JGI IMG/M metagenome (GOLD analysis project Ga0302320, IMG submission 202130) | Peat permafrost microbial communities from Stordalen Mire near Abisko, Sweden - Bog_T0_3 | ecosystem: Environmental > Terrestrial > Soil > Wetlands > Peat | place: Sweden: Abisko, Stordalen... | reverse complement strand
AACCCGGTGAGCTTGGGCGCGAACACGACGCTCAACGACAGCGGCAGCGGGTCGATCACGGTGGACTGGACGTTGGACGCGGATCTGGCGACCAACGTCCGCACGTTGAAGGTGGAGAGCGGCGGAGCGACGACCTTCAAGAACCAGTTGGGCGGGAAGCAGGCGTTGCAGAGCCTGTCGGTGGACGACCTAGCGGGGGACGCCGGCGGTACGATCGTGCTGGGCAATACGGCGACCAGCGCGAACATGGTGGTGCAGACCGAGGGAGGGGGGCAGTCGTATGGCAACAACGGCATGGCGACGCAGTCGAACCCGTTGGCGTTGGGTGCGGGGACGGTGCTCAACGACAACAGCAGCGGGTCGATCACGGTGGACGGGACGGTGGACGGCGGTTATGCGTTGACGGCGGAGACGGCGGGCGCGACTATCTTCAAGGATCAGTTGGGTGGTACGACAAGGTTACAGAGCCTGACGGTGGAGGATCTGTCGGCGGACGCCGGCGGCACGATCACGTTGGGCAACGCGGCGACCAACGCGAACATGGTGGTGCAGACGGAGGGAGGGGGGCAGTCATACGGCAACAACGGAGTGCCGACGCAGTCGAACCCGTTGGCGTTGGGTGCGGGGACGGTGCTCAACGACAACAACAGCGGGTCGATCACGGTGGACGGGACGGTCGACGGCGGCTATGCGTTGACGGTGAATACGGCCGGCAAGATGCAGTTCGGCAACGGTGGCAACGACTGGGTCGGTAGCACGCATGCCTTGGCGAGCCTGACCACCGACGATTCCAATGCTCCGGCCGCTGAGACGGGCGGGACGACGGTGTTCGACATCGCGGAAAGCGCGACGACGCTCAACGCCGGCGTAACGGCGCCCAGCGTAACGACGAGCGGCAGCCAGACCTACAGCAACGCCGTGCAGTTGCAGTTGGACACGGTGCTGACGAGCACAGAAAGCGGGAACATCACCTTCGGCCTGCTGGCCGACCCGGTCGCAAGTACCGTCGATACCGCATCGAATGCCACGGCCGCTCGAGCGCTGACGGTGAACACCCAGGGCAACGTAACGTTCTATGGGAACGTGGGAAGTAATACTCCATTGCAATCATTGACCGTTGGGACACTAACGAGCAATGGCACACAGGACAGCAGTACGCCGGGTAATATCTATCTTTTCTCCAACGTTACCATGACCGGCAATGACGCTAGCGATAACGTCTACTTCGATGGTAATAGCAATATCGTTAAGGTCGCAGGCATTGGCGATATAGTCTGTTACGCCTCAGGAAATATAAACTTTTACACACCAGCAAGCGGCACAAACGTCATCAAAGCAAACACGGTGACGGTGGAGAGCACTGCGGGTGAGATAGAGACCGTCCTCGGGAATGTGCCCGAACAGGGGATCGATGCTGGCATTGTTCTGGAAAGCACGAAGGTCACCACGGCCGACCCATCCATTGGGGATGTATCTACCGCACCACCGGTCCTGTTGGTGCAAAATCAGGGTGTAAATTCACCGGTAACCCCCGCAAATCCCGTTCAAACTGTGACGGGGACAATAGGCCGTTCCAGTCAGGAATCCGGCAAGAATTTTTGCTTAGAAATCGTTTGGTACGATGGTGCCGTGTGGGTTCTCGGGCCATCTGGGCCTCCCCCTGGTACTTCTGGGGATCAGAATTCTTACCTGCCTTTGGGAGTCGATTTCCAGTCCGGAAATACCTATCACATCATCAGTAACCCATCCAGCCCCGATACACCTGAACTCGCTAGTACGACACCCAGTGGTGATAATCTCGTGCACTTCGTCGTCCAACGTACGTACGTAACCGCGGATTTGCAGAAGCACTTCGGCGCTTTGGCGACTGACACGGCCTTCACATTGCCAACGATCGTGCTCGCGGGAAACGATGGGTACTACGATAACTTCCAAGGCGACTTCATCAGCGGTTCCAATACCGAGCCAACGCCCACTTCAGTGGTGCCAGGCAATATTCTGCTTTACGACAGCGGGCACCCGTATTCTGCGAATCCGTTGCTGAGCCAGCCGACCTTGAATTTTGCGCACGGTTCATCCATGGCCATTTTGGCTAGCAGTTTTGGTGGCCAACAGCCGCAGAAATCTTCGGGGGTCGCTCCGGCTGCCGTTGCGGAGACTACAGCGGTTGTCGCCGAAATCAACTCCGTTACCGCATTGACGACCAAGTTCGAGGAGTCTCAAGCTCCGGTTGAGACGGCACCTGAAGACGCGAGAGGATTCTATCTCGTACGCGTGGAAAGTGATGGCAGCGAAGGAGAGCATGTGCCTTTGCCGGACGATGCTCTTTCGAACCTGGGTGGGTTGTTCCAGAAATTTCGAAAGCAGGGATTGCCTAATGGAACCTATCGGGTGTACATGACGGAGGCAGGGTTTCAGCCACGAAAACTGATCGAGTTCTACAAGTCGGGCAACTCGTTCGGTGATCCGGTTCGCGAACCGGGACGCGGCTCGAATCCCATCTCGGGCGCGGACCAGTCGGCGCCGATTCCATCGAAGCAGGATACGCCGAAGGTTGGGGCGACGAAGCAACGCAACGACCACCCGGAAACGGGACGCCATGCGGCCACCGTTGTGCCGGCGGCGCCGGTGGCCCGGCCAACAGCGAGCGGCGGCGCAGGCCGCGAGGCAGAGCAGGGCCCGATGGCATCGCTCGACCCACATGGGGATGCCGGGAATCGAATCGGCGATAAGAAGAGCCAATGGTCCGGCCGTTTGCTCCAGCCGCTGGCAGGCGCTGCGGCGATTGCGATCGGTGGCTTGCCGAGTTACTTGCGGAAGGATCGCTGGGACCGGATGGCCGACAAGGCCATGGAAGATTCCGAAGCAGGATCCTTCGGTCTCGTTGCACGGCTGCAAAGGCGGTTGCGGAGAGAGAAGTGATTTTCGATTAGCAAAACAGGCGTGACAGCAGTCAAAACCTATTGCCGCTGAGGGCGGAGTATTACCATGCCGACTTGTCCGAATTGCCATGCCGATCTCGGCGATGCTCATCTCGAGTCTGAAAAATGTCCCCATTGCGGCAGCCTGCTCGGGCCCGCGGGGCGGATCAGCGAAACGGTCCGTGCGGATTCGGCAATCGTGGAGCCATTGGCGACAGAACCCGCCGGGGAAGAAACCGATTCTGCTGCAGACGATCTCCGTTTGGCGCAGACGTTCGCGGGGGATGCCATGCCGCCGTTGTCACCCGCAGGTTCTGAAGCGGTGGGCGGGGGACAAGTCGAGAACATCGCGCCAACAGGGCTGTTGTTCGATCAGGCTGGTGCGGGTGCCGATCGGCCGTCTGTTGGCGAGCCCCCGATACGGCAAGCGGATCCCGGTCATTCCGCAGCGACGTCGCCGGCGGCGGCGTCCAGTGGGCAACCGATTGCGGAGTCGCCGCCGGCGGGCGACGTGTCGGGAATTCCCCTGGATCAAGATCCTGCGGTGACAGCCGGTCAGAAGCGGTTCGCGGAAACCATCGAGCCGGTGCCGCAGAGCGAGAGAGAAAAAATCACAGCCGATGAGCAACTCATCGCCGAGACCCTGGAATCGCACAGGGGGATGGCGGTTACGCCGGTTCCTTTGGAGAACGACACGGCCGGTGATGACCGACGCGTGGCCGCCACAATCGAAACGGATTCTGCGCGGCTACAGGGGGGCGCGGCGTTGGTGGACGAGCGTCGTTATGCCGAAACGTTCGAAAGCGGCGGGCTTTCGCCGGAAGTGAAAGCCAGCATCGTGTCGATCTGGTCGGGGAAGTGCCAGCCGGAGGTGACACCGCGGACATCCATCAAGGCGGATGCTTTGCCGGTGGAAGGCGAAACCGAACTGGTGATCAAACCGCGAGTCTTCCGCGAGGCTAAGGATTTGGCGGTGGGCCAGGTCGATTATGAGATGATCGATCAGCTTGGCAAGGGAGGCATGGGGGTGGTCTACGCCGCCCGGCAGGCATCGATCGACCGTACGGTGGCGATCAAGATGCTGAAGCCGGAGGCCGCCTGCGATCGGGAATTGCGGGGCAAGTTCCTTTCGGAAGCGATGGTGACCGGCGACTTGGAACACCCCAATATCGTGCCGATTTACGATTTGGGGAAGAACGAAGCGGGCGCCTTGTTCTATGCAATGAAGCGAGTCAAAGGCACTCCCTGGCACACGGTGATCGCGGAGAAGAGCTTTCAGGAGAACCTGGAAATCCTGATGAAAGTTGCCGACGCGGTGGGCTTTGCTCACTCGCGCGGCGTCATCCACCGCGACTTGAAACCCGAGAACGTGATGCTCGGGGACTATGGTGAGGTGCTCCTGATGGACTGGGGTTTGGCCATTTCCCTGGGAGCGCGGAAAGCCAAGACGGACTTGGGAGGCACGCCCGCTTACATGGCGCCGGAGATGTCAACGGGGCCGGTGGAACGCATTGGAAAGCCCAGCGACATTTACCTGCTCGCCGGAATCCTGTTCGAGATGCTCACCGGCATGACTCCGCATACCGGAAAATCGGTGATGCACTGTCTCTTCGCGGCGGCGCGAAACGAGATCCAGCCGACCGATAAATCCGGCGAGCTGCTGGCCATTGCCAGGAAAGGCATGGCCACCGAACCCGAGGATCGTTACGCGAGCGTAGCGGAATTCCAAGACGCGGTGCGTCAATACCAGTCGCATGCGGAGAGCGTTTCCCTCTCCACGCGCGCCGATGAGGATCTGAACAAGGCGAAGGACAAAGACGACTATGAGCGCTACTCCCGCGCCTTGTTCGGCTTTCAAGAGGCCTATAACCTGTGGGATGGCAATCCGCGGGCGAAGGCGGGGATCTCAGAGGCCACTTTGACGTACGCCGGCAGCGCGTTGCGCAAGGCCGACTACGATTTAGGCTTGTCGCTGCTTAGTGCCGACAATCCCGAGCATGCCGAGATCCGGCGTGCGCTCAGCGCGGCGCAGCGTGAACGAGATGCTCGGCAACAACGGCTGCGCGCGGCGCGGCGAATCGGTGCGGCATTAGTGCTCACCGTGTTGGTGGTCGTGACCGTTGCATTCTTTTGGATTCGAGCCTCAGCACAAGAGGCCTATGCACAACGCAAAGTAGCTGAGGAGCAACGGTTGGTTGCTGAACAGAAGACTAAGGAGGCTGTGGCTGATCGGGCGGTTGCCGTAAGGCAAACTGATCTTGCCAATACGAATGCGGCCGAGGCAAAAAAACAGACCGGGATTGCCATTCAGAAGACTAAGGACGCCGAAGCGGCGGCAAAAATTGCCGAAGATCAAACCTCCAAGGCGGTTCAGGCGAAAAAGGATGCGGACACACAGGCCGATCTTGCCAGAAAACAGACTGCCATAGCGGTCGCGGCGAAAGACGCCGAGGAATATGAGGCCTACGTCGCGCGGATCGGTCTGGCGGCGGCCAAGATCGATGAGAACGCGTTTGACGCGGCGAACGAGATTCTAGCCCAGTGTCCGGAGCGTTTGCGGGACTGGGAATGGGGCCGGCTGGAGCACCTCTGCACGCAGGATATCCGTTCCTTCGACGCGCAACAGCCGGTCGATACAGTCGCGTTTTCGCGCGACGGCAGACGTTTCGCCACCGGCGGTTGGGGCGACGCAGTTCTCATCTGGGACGTGCAGTCCGGAAAACAGGCCGCGGGCAGCAAACCCGCCCTTACCATTCGTACCGGAGGGCGGCAGGTTCCTTCCGGCGGACAGTATGTTTATGCAGTGGCCTTTTCTCCCGACGGCAAACAGCTCGCCACCGGCACGAACGACCGTCCGGAATATGTGAAAATATGGGACGCACAAACGGGCGCCCTGGTGCGTACCCTTCGCGGACATGGAGATGCCGTTCTGAGCGTCGTTTATTCGCGCGATGGAAAGCGACTGCTTACCAGCTCCTACGACAAAACCGCGCGGCTCTGGGACCTGCAAAGCGGTGAGTCACAAATCGTGGTGGGCCACGATTGGTGGGTGTGGTCGGCCGAATTTTCTCCGGACGAATACCAGATCGTTACGGCAAGCCAGGACGGGTCCGTTCTCGTCTCGTCGTTGACGACCGGCAAGGACGGCAAGAAGGTGTGGAAGGCGGGCGAGCCGTTCTTAGGCCATACGGGTCCCGTGTATGCGGCGGTGTTTTCGCCCGACGGCAAGCATATTGCCAGCGCCGGACATGACAAACGGGTGCTCCTCTGGGACCCTGGAGATGTGAAAAAGTTTGCCTTTGAGAGTCAGGCGGGTAGCGCGCCGTCGACTGCCGCCACGCAGGAAGCGGTGGTGTTTGCCGGCCACTCGGCGGACGTGCGCTCCGTGGCTTTCTCACCCGACGGAAAGCTGCTCCTCACCGGCAGTTACGACAACACGGTTCGTGTCTGGGATGTCGGCACGCGTGGGTTGCTGAAGACGCTGCGCGGTCACGGGGGGCGTGTGTCGGCGTGTGTTTTCGCTCCAGAGGGTCAAAAGGTTTTGTCCGGCAGTGAGGACCATTTCGCAAAGATTTGGGACATTGCGGGCTACGAAGAAGTTCGTGTCTTTCAAGGACTTGTCTTGCAGGGACACCGTGACGCCATCCTGGGAGCGTCTTTCTCGCCCGACGGCCGCGAGATTGCCACGGCAAGCCGCGACCGAACGGCCAGGATATGGGATTCCCGATCCGGCCGAGAGATTCGGGAACTCAAAGAAGGGCATGATTTCCTGGCGTCGGCGGCTGCATTTTTCCCCAACGAAAAACACATTCTTACGGCTGCCGTGGACAATACGGTCCGCATTTGGGACGTCACCACGGGGACGCAGGTCCGGGTGCTCAGCGGGACCGGTATGAGTGCGGCGGTGGCCTTGTCGCGCGATGGCAAGCGGATTCTCACCGGCAGCGACAATAAGACGGCAAAACTCTGGGACGCGCAGAGCGGCGTCCTGCTTCGCGAGTTGAAAGACCACCAATCCGAGGTCGCCGCGGTGGCCATCTCGGCGGACGGCCAGTTTTTATTTACCGGTGACTCAAACGGGCGATGCCGATTGTGGGATGCCAACACCGGTAAGGAAAAATGGGAGGGCAGATCGCATACCCGCGGTATTACCGCAGCGGCGTTCTTGCCCGGCGGGAATCGGGTCCTGACGGCAAGCACGGACAATACCGTCGCTCAGTGGGACGTCGCCACGGGGCAAGAACAGCGGGCGCTGGTCCTCAAGCACCCCGACGCGGTAACATCCCTGGCGATATCGCCCGACGGTCATTATGTCCTGACCAGTTGCAGCGAAACGAAGAAGAAAAGCGGCGATTTGCCCCCGGAGGTTCAGGGCCGGCTCTATCTCTGGAATGCCGACACCGCCCGCGAGCTAACCACGTTTGTCCCGAAGGAACTTGATAAGGCGGGTAAGGAGCTCGACAAGGCGGTGATGCCCAACGCCGTGGGATTTTCGCCGGACGGCGGGCACGCTATCGCCACCGCTTCCGATAACACCGTGCGGCTGTGGAAGCTAGAGACCAAGCACGAGGGTGCCACGGGTTCGGCCACCCCAGAGGCCGTCGTGGACCTTAAGCCGCTGGGAGGCCTGGCATGGTCGGCAACATTCTCTCCCGATGGCGATTATTTGATCATCGCCGGCGGCAACGAAGCGAGATTGTGGGATCTGAAAAATGGTCGTGAAAGCATGCGATTCGCCCAACAGGGCTCCGTGGCTTCCGCCAATTTTTCGCCCGACGGCAAACGGATTGTTACCGGAAGTTGGGACAACACCGCCAGGCTTTGGGACGTAAACAGCGGGGTTGCGAACCTGAAACTCGACGGCGCACACACGCAATATGTCAACGATGCCATTTTCTCACCCGATGGCGCCCGCGTGTTGACGGTCAGCGACGACAAGACCGCCCGGATCTGGGATGCCCACAGCGGCCAACCGCTCTTGATCTTGGAGGGGCACGAACAGCGCGTCCGTAGCGGTGTTTTCTCGCCGGATGGCCGTCGCGTGCTCACGGCATCCAACGACAAGACGGCGCGGATCTGGGATGCCCAATCGGGGCGACGGCTCCAGGTGCTCACGGGCCACCAGCAGGCGGTGCTCTGTGCCGTCTTTTCTCACGATGGCAAGTACGTGCTAACCGGCAGCGAAGACAACACGGCGAAGGAGTGGGATGCTGAAACGGGCAAAGAACTGGCTTTCAGCGGCGACGCCTTCCTGGGACACACCAGCAGCGTGAGCTCCGTGGCCTTCTCGAAGGACGACAAACGCGCTATCACGGGCAGCCAAGATCACACCGCCAAACTGTGGGATGCCCAAACGGGAAAAGAGATTCTCACGCTGAAAGGGCATTCGCAGGAGGTCACCTGCGTGGCCTTTTCACCGGACGGCCAAAGTGTTCTCACGGCCAGCCATGACGGCACTGCCATCCTCTGGCTTGCCACGAGTTGGCGCGACAGGGGACATCCCGACGCGAGAAAAGTCAGCAGGCTGATTCGGCCATTTCCGATACCTTGACGAGAACATCCGGCACTTCGTTGTTGGTGGGAGCCGCAGGCAATGGCATTTTTGAGGGTGGTTTCCGGCGCCAAGACCGGCCAATTGTGGGAACTGCCGGAATCCAAGGCCGTTCTGGGACGGCACCCCGACTGCCTGATTGAAATCAACACGCCTGGCGCCAGCCGGCACCATGCCCAGATCGTCTTTCATGGAAACGCCTTCTTTGTAGAAGACCTGCACAGCCGCAATGGCACTTTCGTCAATGACCGGCAGATCCAGCTTCGGGAGAAACTCAACGACGGCGATCATATTCGCATCGCGGAATTCGTTTTCAAGTTCTGCCAAGGGAATTATCTCGCATCCGGCGCCGGCGCGGTTCGCGCCGAACAGCGGCCCGAAGTAATTCTGGACGACGGAGTGGACTTTTCGGGAAAGCTGGCATTTTCCGCCAAGCCCGCGGGGCATTCCAGCGTGGGAACGAATCGTTCGAACGCCAGCCTGCAAACCCAATTGCAAGGACTGCTGGAGATAACGCAGAATCTGCGCAAAGCGATCTCGTTGGAGCAAGTGATGCCGCAGATTTTGGAGAGTCTCTTTACCATCTTCCCGCAGGCCGATCGGGGCATCATCGTGCTCCGCGGCGACGATGGGGAACTGGTTCCACGATGGGTCAAGCTGCGCCACGCCGACACGCGCGAAGGTTACGGCGAGAACCGCATCAGCCGTACGGTCATTGAGCGGGCGATGGGGTCCCAGGACGCCATTCTCTCGGCGGACGTATTGGACGATTTGCGATTTGCCAGCAGCACCAGTCTTGCCTCGATATCGATCCGCTCGCTGATGTGTGTTCCGCTGATCGATGGGGAAGGGAGGTCTTTCGGCGCGATCCAACTGGATACGGTACAGGAGCAGGACCGTTTCCACGACGAGGAACTGGACGTGTTTCTCAACGTCGCCATGCAGGCGTCGATCGCCATCGACAACGCCCGGCTCCACGAATTCACGCTGCGGCAGAGGGCCTTGGAGCGAGAATTGGAGCTGGCCCACCAGATTCAACGGGGTTTTCTGCCGCAAAGCCCGCCGGAATTACCGGGCTACGAATTTTTCAGCCATTACCAACCGGCCAACCGCGTGGGCGGCGACTTCTACGACTACATTCCGCTGATGAACGGCCGCATCGCGATTGCAATTGCCGACGTGGTGGGGCACGGCCTGGCAGCCGCGATGTGCACCGCCAAGCTGGCCGGCGAGCTTCGCCTCCGGCTGATGAGCGCGTCGTCTCCGGCAGAGGCCATCACGCAACTGAATTCCTCCCTCGTGCGCGACCTGATCGAAGATCATTTCATTACCTTGGCGGTAGCGGTTCTCTCCCCGGCTACGGGAGAAGTGACGCTCATTAATGCCGGTCACATGCCGCCGATCCTGCGGCGGGCAGCGGGACGTGCCGGGGACATTATCAGCGGCCAGGGCCAATTGCCGCTGGGCGTGGTCGACGGCACGGTCTATGATGCTTGCACCTTGCGCCTTACGCGGGGAAACGTCTTGATGCTGTATACCGACGGCGTCAACGAGGCCATCAATCAGGCCGAGGAAATGTACGGCATGGAGCGGATCCGGCAGCGCGGCGGCGGTGCGGGCACGCCGCGGCAGGTCGGCCGAGGCCTGCTTGACGATATTCGTGGTTTCGTGCAAGGGGCCCCACAGCGGGACGATCTTTGCCTGGTGTGCTTCGGCCCGATTTAGCAGTTCGCGTTCGAATTGTTTGCGCGTCCGCCTGGGCGCGCGCCCGAGGACGCGCCGCCCGCGCCGTTTCAAGAAGGTCCGGGCATAGAGCCGGCCCGCTTCCGGCCGCCAACCGTGGTCAATCTGCGGCCACCGCCGACATTAAGTCGGCAATTACTTCCGTCATCGTCTGTTGCCGGTCCTCGGGGCGCTTCGCCACCATTTTTTGGAAGGCGGCATCCAGTTGCGGCGGCACGTCAGGCCGAACTTTGCGCAGCGAGGGCAGCGGTGCCTCGCGATGAGCGCGCAGAATTTGCACAAACGTATCTCCGTGGTAAGGCACCTGGCCCGTCAAGAGGCGATAGAGCGTACAGCCGAGGGAGTAAATGTCAGCCCGTGAGCCGGCGTGGTGAGTGTCCAACGCCTGCTCGGGAGCCATATATTCGCAGGTTCCCATCACCTGACCGCTGGCCGTGAGCTGGCTCCCATCGTCCGGGTTGGCCAGGCTTGCCAGGCTCATGTCGACAATCTTGACCATTCCCTTTTTGTCGACCAAGAGATTGGCAGGCTTGATGTCACGGTGAACGACGCCTTCCTCGTGGGCGCACTGAAGACCGCGCGCGGCTTGGAGGACGTAGTCTACGGCTTGCGAGATTTCCATTGGGCCGTTTTCCCGGACGATGGCAGCCAGGTTCTTACCGTCCACATACTCCATCACGAGGTAATGCAACCCTTTGTATTCACTGGCATCGTGGGCTTGCGCGATGTTGGGATGGCTGAGTTTGGCCGCCGCCTGGACTTCCCGATAGAACCGCTTGACGGCCTCCGGCGATTGGATCAGCCTCGGCGAGATCATTTTAATGGCCACCAATCGTTTCATGCGCCGATGCTCGCCCTTGAACACCACGCCCATCCCCCCCTCGCCGATTTTCTCCAGCACCGTGTATTCGCCAAGCACCTCGCCAATGGTGATCGGATCACGGGAGGCAACGGCTGCCGGCAAGCGTCCGTAATACGTGGGCAGCGGTCGGCCAGCGGTCGTCGGCAACTCCGATGTCCCGCGCGTTGCCAACTCCTCGCGATATTGCGGAAAACGGGCGAGCCAATCTTGCCAAGTCAAATCCGGTTCGCGGCGGCAGCGCAAACGGTACTCGGTACAAATCAATTCGGCCACGGCATACCGATCGTGCTGCAACTCCGGATAACGTGCCAGGTACTCCTCCACCCGGGCAGACTGGCCATCTTTGAGGCGGCACTCCAACTCCACGTGGACCAGCTCGTTGAGCGCGATCGCCCGCTGCCCCGGCTCGGTCAACAAATAGTCCTCGATGGCCGGATTTTCGTTACGGAAATAAGCATCCTCGAAACGGCCAACGACTTGTTCCAGCCACAAGGCCCGAGTGTCAACCTGCTCCGACGGATTATCTTGCTTTTCCGACATTGCCCCTCCTGGCCGACAAGCCGGTTTCCCGCTCCTGCGCCGCCCGCATGAGGACCTCGCGAGCATGGGTCAACACGCGGTGCACGGTTCGCTCGGTGCGAAAGACCTCCCGGCTGATCTCCACCACGGTGTAGCCTTGCAGCCGCAGCACGACGATCTGCTGCTGCTTGTCATCCAGCCCGCGCATCAAGTTCTCGATCGTTTCGGTGAGAGTGGCGATCTCCTCCGGCGCCGGCTCACGCGCGAAGGCTTCGTTGGGACAGCGCGATTCTTCGGTGGTTGGACCAGTGGAAATCTCGCGGCGCATATCCCGTCGCGCGGCACGAAAAGCGGCCACGGTGCGGCCGCACTTGCGCAGGGTGATCCGCAACAACAGGCTCCAAAGGCCGTTCCAATCTTCGAGCTGGAACTGCCCCGCCGCCTGGCGGAGGAAGAAGCTGCGGAACACCGACTGCAAAACGTCCTCAGGATCGGCCTTCCGCTTCAGCCGCGTGTCGAGATGCGCGCGGGCCAAGGCCACAAGCCGCCGGGTAAAGCGCTGGACAATCGCATCCGCCGCATCGCCATCACCGTTGCGAAGCCGGTCCATCAAGCCATCGAAAGAATTGACCGTCGGCATGTCTGTTCCCACGTGCAGGCTTTCCCGTTGCCGGCATTTTTTCAGATTGCCGAGTGAATATCAACCCCCCTGTGGTGGCAGTAAAATATTTCGCAAAGATCAGTTATCACCGCCGGGGAGGGGAAACCGCTCTTCCTCCGCTTTGCCGGTCCGCACGTGTGGCAAGCCCGCCGTCAGCCGCTTTGGTGCCGGGGATAGGCAAATCGAAAAGATTCCGATTTTCCGTGTCAGCTTTTCGGCCGCCATCTGCATTTGCTGAGTGAAGGGCACCATCAACCATTTTGTGGGAGGCAAATCATGTTGGCGAATCTGGGAACCCGAAACCTGTTCAAGGCATCGAAGAAAAGCCCTCATTACAAAGCGCGGCGGCTTCCGCGGCAATTGGGTCTGGAAAACCTGGAGCGCCGGGAGTTGCTGACCGCATCGCTGCCGACCTTCCCGATGCTTGCCGCGGCGGCTCTCAGCCAACAAAGCCAGGCCCCGGCGTCGCACACGGCGGCCACCACCAACAGCGGCCTCGCCACTTTCATGTCCCCGGCTGCTCCGTCGCTCAAGGCCACGGCTGTGTCGGCCTCGCAAATCAACCTCTACTGGAGCAACGTCGGCGCCAGCAGTTACCTGATCGATGAATGGGTCGGCAACGCCTGGCGGTACCTCGGCAGCGTTGGCGGCGGCAACACGGCCTGCGGAATAACCGGGCTGAATGCCGGCACCACTTATTATTTTGACGTGGGTGCCTCCAACTCGTCAGGCACTTCTTGGTCTCCTTACGCGGGCGCCACGACGTACAACTACCTCCCGGCCGCCCCGTCGCTCACCGCGACGGCCGTATCGGCCTCGCAAATCAACCTCTACTGGAACTCCGCAGCCGGCGCCAGCGGTTACCTGGTCGATGAATGGGTCAACAACGCGTGGCGGCAAATCGCCAGCTTTGGCAACGGCACCACGGGCTGTGCGGTGACCGGGCTGAGCGCCAACACGACTTACTATTTTGACGTGGCTGCCTACAACGGGGCCGGCACCGCGTGGGCCCCTTGCGAGGGCGCCACGACGCTGAACGGCGCCCCGGCTGCTCCGTCGCTCACGGCGACGGCCGCGTCGAGCTCGCAAATCAACCTCGCGTGGAACTCTGTATCCGGCGCCAGCGGCTACCTGGTCGATGAATGGGTCAACAACGCGTGGCGGCAGATCGCCAGCTTTGGCAACGGCACCACGAGCTGCGCAGTGACCGGGCTGAGCGCCGGTACCACTTACTATTTTGACGTGGCTGCCTACAACGGGGCCGGCACCGCGTGGGCCCCTTGCCAGAGTGCCACAACCCAGTCGGGGTCGACGACGACGATCGACCATCCCGTAATCGACACCCAGTACCTTCCCCAGAATTGCACCGTCTCCTATGTCAACTTCAGTGGCTCGTTGTTCGGCAGCGGCGGGCCAGTGTTTACCAACGTCCATCAGGGAGCCGAGGGCGACTGCTGGCTGATGTCGAGTCTGGCCGCGGTGGCCGCCCGCGACCCCGCGGACATCGTGAACATGTTCCAGGCCGACGGCACTGCGGTGGAGAACGGCGTTACGGTCAACCTCTACAAGGTCCGTTTCTTCAATAGCCAGGGGGTTGCGAACTATGTCGTCGTGGATAGCGAACTGCCCGAGTATACCTATGGCGGCAGCACATACGTAGCCTTCGACCAGGTTGAAGGCGGTCCCCTCTGGGTAGCCCTGGCCGAGAAGGCCTACGCTCAGGCCGACGGGAAAGGCTGGGTCAGCACCGGGACCGGGAGCGCGTCCGGCGACTCGTACGCTGCCCTGAACGGCGGTCTCCCGTCTGCGGCGTTGCAGGCCATCACGGGAAAGTCGTCCGGCGGGTACGCCATCAACCCCGCCAACATGGCCGCTGCCTGGAACGCAGGCGACATCATCGTCCTCGGCTCGAGTTCCAATGCCAACGACAACCTGATCGTGGGCGACTCCGAGGGGACTCATGCCTACGCCGTGGTCAACTATACCGCGTCGAGCGGCACTCCTTTTGAGCTGTACAACCCATGGGGGCTCAGCTCTGTGCTCAACTCCGAATACAATTGGAATGGGCATGAGGTTTACGCCGGCCCGTTCAACGCCAGCAGCAGCTTGATCTCGCAGGACTTTGCCGAACAGTTTTTCGGAAGCGCGGCGGCACTCGGCTCGGGCGACTCCGGCTACGGAGCGCAGCAATTCGCCGACCACTTGCTCAGCAACGGCATGCGCGACCGCTCGAGGATCATGGAAACCGTGAACATGCCGGGAAGCGGAATCCAGGCGCAAGGGAAGATTGCGATGGACCACCTTTTCAGCGCCTGGGGCGAGGGCACCGAAGCGGAGATCGCAGTTCGGCATTTGACGGGGGGAACAGCGTCTGACGCCTCCGCCTTCCAGTTCTCGCAAAGCATTGCCGATGAGAGCGTCGACACGACTTTGGCTTCCAATGCGGTCTAACACCCGCGAAAGGTGCCACGGCGAGGTGTTCGCAGGAAAGAAAACGAAAGACTGCTTTTTGCGATGAGGGCCTGCCTTTCCCTGTCTTACCCAGAACACGAGGCCTTCCTTGTCCAGGCGATTTTCGCGTCAGGACAAGGAAGGCCTTTTTTGTCCCTGGTATGTCAGGATCTCTCCGGCGGTTTCGAGGCCATCACTTCCCTGTCGGTTGCGGAGGATGTCGGCCGGACCGTCTGGCTGTCTTTCGAGAAAGCAGTTGTGATCTCCGTCACGGCCCTGTGGGTGGCGCTGGCGTGGCGTTGCAATTTGCCACCCGGCTCGTGGCTAAACGCGATGGCGGGCGGCGCGATGCCGGCTTCGGGGACCGTGCGCAAATACTCCAGGCACCGTCGCAGATCGGCAAGCACCTCCGTCATGGATTGGTAGCGTTCCTCGGGCCTCTTGGCGACCATTTTCACAAACACTTCGTTCAGTTGGTCGGGCACGTGGGGAAGCGATTCGCGCAGGTTCGGGATTGCCGCTTCGGCGTGGGCAATCATCTTCTCGATCAAGGTATTGCCCAGATAGACCGGTTTGTCGGTCAAGAGTCGGAATAGAGTACAGCCTAAGGAATAAATGTCGGTACGGTGGTCGCAGTTCCGGGCATCCACCGCCTGCTCCGGGCTCATATAATCCACCGTGCCCAGGTGTTGCCCCTGCCGGGTCAGCCGCTGGTCGAGGGTCGTGCCCTCCGAGGCCGGGCCGAGTTCCATGATCCGCGCCAAACCCATGTCCGAGATCTTGACCGTTCCTGTGGCATCGAGGAGCAGGTTGGCGGGCTTGATATCGCGGTGCAGAATCCGCTTCTTGTGGGCGTACTCCAATCCGTAGGCCACCTGGAGCAAGTACTCTACCGCGCGAACGGCATCCAGGGCGCCGCACCGTTTCAGCAGCGCAGCCAGGTCCAGACCATTGACATACTCCATCACCAGGAAGTGGACGTTGTTCTGTTCGCCCGCCTCGTAGATTCCCACGATATTCTTGTGGTTCAGCAGCGACGCCACCCGCACTTCCTGATAAAACCGCTTGACGACTTCCGCAGAATCGAGCGACTCCGTACGGATGATTTTGATTGCCGCAAGACGATTCAGCCGCCGATGGACGGCCTTGAATACCTGGCCCATTCCCCCTTCGCCGATTTTCTCCAGCAGCAGGTACTCTCCCCAGGCCAGCAGGGGCGATTTTCCTTCGAGGATCATGCGGGCCTGATATTGGGTGAGCTTGCCGTCGCGAATCATCGCCAAGGAGAGCGACTGGCCGTCGCGCGGCCGTTTTTCGGGCGGGAAGGTATCCAGGTAGTCCGTGAATTCCTGTTGCGTGACGATGCCGCTCTGGAGAATCGCTTGGATCGTCTGCTCCAGCGAGATGTTTGCAAACTGCATGACGTACTCCCGCTTTCTCAGCCTTGCCCCGGAACGTCTCGGACTATGCGCGAAGAACCCCGGCGCCCGACGAACCCGCAGAGCGAACCCAGGCCATCGCATGGCGAGCGACAATGAGGGCCATTTTATCGAAACTGCGAGGGGCTGTCAACTACCTATCGGTGTTACTTCCCTTGGTCTAAATGTTCCTCGGGGAATTTGATTTTCTCGGCGGCGTGACTGTGGCCAACGCCAAAGAAGCCGATCTGAAGAAAAGAGCGACGTTTCATCATTGAGGAATTGCTCCCGCGTCAGACAAAAGGGTGGGTGACGGCCAACCCCAATCCCTGGGCGGGGGGCCGATCTTTCTTCGTGTCGGCCCTCATGGCGTAGGAAGTTTTTGCATCAACTTCCCAGTGGTCGCGCGCGGCAGCGTACTCACGATCGCCCATCCGGCTCTTCAGTCAAGCTCACCTCGCAGGCGATAGGGTGTTGAGGTTGTGGACGATTCGCGGCCTTGGCAGGGGGTAGTGCTTCAGGTATGCCGCAGAGCTTTCCCAGGAAAGGTATGGGTACTCGGGGCGCCACGCCTGCGTCATCCAGAGGTGGTTTTGCGAAATATCCAAGCATACGCTTGGCTTAACGAGAGGCGGGCGGGGCCGGGGAGATACGGAAACGCCATCTTCAGAATGATCAATGTGCATCGAGGGCCGGCTGGACAAAGTCCTGCGAAAGCCCACGGTAGACGCGGGTCAAAACGGCGATGTTGCGGTCATCGCCCTGGAACGATTGCACCGGCTTTTGGAGATAGAAGGACGCCGGCGGCTTTAGATCGCCCTGCGTGGGCTTGGTGAAGCCATACAGGCCGATGTTGTCTTTTCGTGCGGCTGGAACGATGGCGCCCGGATCCTGCCTGTTCCAATTGGCCAAACAGGTTACCAGGCGGGTCTGCGGACCGATCATCCTTCTGGCATCCTCGGTACGCTTGATGTCGCCGGCTTCATTGAGGAGCCAGTCCGTCTCCTTCAGGGCGCGGGAATTGACGATGTGCGGATCGTTGACATCGCAGCAGGTGAGCCAGACAAGGCAATTGGGGTTGGTCTCCTTGGCAGCTTTGCGGATGGTGTGCCAGCAGCGAGCCACGGCTTTCCGTCCGTATTCGGTCATTTGGGCGCGGGTAATCGTGCTTTCACCCGGGAACGGGGAACCCATAAGTTGTGCGTAGAGTTTCTTCTCGCAGTCGAGCCAATGATTGCTGTTGCTTTTCCGGCTGGTGGGCATGCGCAACCAGTCGATCATAAATCCGTCGATGCCGGTTTTGTTCACGGCATCCCGAATGGCTCCATCAAGATAGGCAAGGTATTCGTCGGTGTAGGGGATGTGGGGTTCGGAGGGAAACCCATAGCTCAGGGCCGGCTGCGTCTGCCCCCAGCGGGTGTTGGAACCGGCGCAGAAATAGCCGAAGACGAGCATGTTTTCCTTGTGCGCCAGCCTCACCATCTCCGGCAGAAAATCATGCTTCAACCCCGGCTGCTGGGGAACCCCGCCGTGCTTGTACCAAGCGTACCCATTGCAAGACACACAAAAGGTCTGAATGACATTGCAGCCGATGCTCTTGTACCACGCCACATGTGCCGCTGGGTCGGCATCTGCCCAAAGTCCAGGCTTGGAAAACCCATTGGGGCCGCCCGGCCCCCAGTTGAAATCGATGTCGTATCCCTTGATTTCCCGGGTGGCAGGAGCGGGTAACACCAAGGATTTCGCGGGTTCTTCGGCGGAAAATACGAGGCCACCGCTGATCGCGAATCCCGCAACGGTCGCCGCCAGCAGCGATTTCAGTTGGATGAGTTTGGACATGACCGATTTCTCCTTCAGTTTCTGCCGGCGCGCCGGCTGCCCGCCGCGCGTCAGCGGCTGTGGCCGTTTTCCGACTTTTACTTCATCATTTCTTCCAGCAACGGCTGCATGGCTTCAGCCCAAATCTGGTAGCCTTTGACGTTGGGATGCAACTGATCGGGCATCACGTCGTTGGGAATCTTACCGCTGGCATCCTGAAACTTCGGGCCGATGTCCAGGAATCGCACCGTCTTGCCGTCGTCCAGCTTGGCCAACTCCGCATTGACACCACGGATGATTTCCATGCGTTTCACACCGTCATCCATACTGCCGTCGCGTTGCTTGCGCGGGCCGCGTGGAAAGACGGCCAGCAACAGGACCTTGGTGTCGGGCAGCTTGGCGCGGATCGCCGCGACGATCTTCTTGTCGGCAGCGGCGATCTGCTCGGCGTTGTGGCTGCCGGTGTTGTTCGTGCCGATCATCAACACCACGACTTTCGGGCTGATGCCGCTGAGTTCGCCATTCTCGATCCGCCACAGCACATGCTGGGTTGCATCGCCGCCAATGCCGAAGTTGGCCGGATCATACTTCCTGTAGAACGTGTCCCAGACCTTCGCGGCTCGGCCCCAGCCTTCGGTGATCGAATCGCCGAGGAACAGCAGCCCCACCGGGCCGGCCTTGGCCCGCTGGAGAAACGACTCATGTTTCTTCAGGAATTGTCCGTTGTCCTTCTTTGCCGCCGGCGTAGACGCATCGGCCCTCTTCGCCGTAGTAGCCGGCTGCGCCGAGGCCACGGCGGGCATCAAGCTCATCAGGATCAGGATGATCGAACGTTGTGCCAATCGCATGCGGTGTTTCCTTGTGCTAACAAAACGTGTGATGTGAGATGCCATCGGGTGGGAAATTCCGTACTTGCGTCGGACTTGTCCCAGGTGACTATCCTACCATGGCGGCCTTGGATTTGCGACAATACAACTCGGCGCGAGCCTTCATCACACGATGGGCGTGATGGCCCGGTGGAAATGGTGCGTCGACAACCAAGTGCGGCTGCACGGCTGGAACTTCGCAGGCCCGAAGCTGGTCTGCATCGACCTCCAGCCGGACGGCACCACTCGGGCCCAGGACCGTAGCGGCATCCTGAACGTCGGCGGCAGAGGTTCGCCGACGACGCCGGACAGCGCGTCCGCCGCTCGCCATCGGAACGCACATTCTCGGAAAAGTCGCCGCGCGCGGCCTCGGCAATCGTCCGGGTTGCGGCCACCGCTTGGCTTGCCACCACGGTAGGAAGTGGTTAGAATCGCCGACTAAAGCGATGCGATTCAGAACCGATAATGAGGGAAAAGCACGACGATGCCACGAACGGATGTTGGAGCATACACCCCGGAATCCCTAACGACCATCGCTACGGCGCTCCAGTCCATCGCGGCCAGGGTGACGCGAACGGTCGAGGCCATGAAAGAGAAAAAGGTGCCCTCCCTCGAAATCAAGAACCAAGCGGCCCTGAAGTCTGCGATTGCTGCCGTTCGCGGCTTTGGGATGTCCGCCGAGGAAGTCCTTGAGGAATGGTTCTTCGACCAGAATCTGTTCAAGGAGTCGGCCGATCCCGTCGAGGAGCCCGCCAAAGTGCGTCCCGGGCGCAAGCAGAAAAAAGAGCAGGACGTCTCCACGGACGACCGCCCAGGCGATGAACCTCAAGGCTGATCCGCCATCGTGGGCAAATCGACGCAGCCGGGGCGAGCATCGTCGAAAACGCCCCCGTTTCTCTCCTTGAGGGCCGGGGGTATCTTCGTGCGTTCAGTGCATGTCTCTGTGGGAGACCGCGGGCCGTTTGCGGTCGCCCAAGTGGATTGCACTGGCCCGTTTTCGGATCTGGGTCCCCAGCAGCAACGCCCCCGCCACAGCCAACCCCGAATGGGAGACCAGGATTTCGTCGGTTTCGGAAATAGTGAATTTCATGGGCATCCCTCCCTCACCCCACGGGTGTCTTTGCGATGCCCCTCATCATTCACAAAATCGCCGCAAGAACAAGCCCTTTTTCACGCTTTGTGACCAACACAGTTCACGGATTCAGGTCTATAATTGCACGTTGCGTATTATTTCTCAAGGCACGTTGCGGTATTATCCGTCCGATCGCCCGGCAGTCAGTGCGTTTCGTGGGGTGAAGGCTGAGAGCATCCAGTGGGCAGGGGAGTGATTGTGGAAATTGCCATGACAAGCGGCGTGACGCGGCGTCAGTTCTTGGCTGGGGCCATCGCGGGAGCCGCATCTGCTGCCTCCAGCAAGGCTGGTCCACCCGATTACCAGCGCGGGCAACAGCCGGCGCACGAAGCTCCCGAGGAGCCGAAGCTGTTCCTGCCCGCGACGAACGGCCACTCTGCCGGCGTCAAGTTCGCCAATTCTCCCCATTGGGCCCGGAACGCCCCGGGATGGTTCCTGCCGTCGACCGTGAGCGCCGGCTGCTGCTTCCTAAGCATTCCCACCGCATTGTTGCCGCGATCGATCCGTAGCTTCCGCGACCTTCCCAAGCTGCTTGAGCAGGCAAGGTCGCTCGGCACCGAGTGCGTCTACATCGTGGATTGGTACGAGGGCGGATGGAGCAACAAGGGAAACTACATCCCTCGCGCCGACCTGGGCGGCGAGGCTGCCCTCAAGGACGGGATCTCCGCCTTGCACGCCCGCGGAGGGCGGGTCATCTTTTACGTCGAGGGGTTCATCATTGGCAAGGACACCCGCGTCGGCAAGGAACGTGGACGGCAGTGGTCGATCCTCCTGCCCGACGGCCCTCCCGAAAATCCGTATCCCGGATGCTGGAAGCTCTGTCCGGGGGCGCCGGGATGGGTCGCATATTTTGAGGACGTGGCGCGTCGGATCGGGCATTACGGCGCCGACGGAATCTTCATCGATTCCTACGGGTTCCAGCGGGACTGGAAGTGCGCATCCAAGGCGCACGGGCATCGGCTCGGGGAGGCGGAGGTGTTCAACCGGGGTTGCGTCGAACTCGTCCGGCAAGCCCGTTCCGCATTGCGCGAAGGGAATCCGCAGGCCATCGTCCTCATGGAGGGCCCGAACTTGGAGAGACTGTTCGAGTACGTCGACGGGTCTCTCGACTGGGGCATCCAGACCCTGGTCCGGCGATGGCTCTGGAGCGCCCAGGGAAAGACCGATACGCTCACGACAGGCTGGTCGATCGACGACTGGCACCAGATTCTCGCCATCGGCGGCAAGCTCGGTTGCGGTGCCCACGTTCTTCATCCCCCGCCCGGATCATCAGCAAGAGAGTTCCTCGACGTGTGCGTGAAGGAAACTCATGCAGGGGAGCCAAAGCAGCTTCTCCGCGCCGCATTGCAGAGGGCGTTCTTTGGTCTTCATCAATGGCGCAATGCGGGCCTGATTCTGGGCCTGGCAATGCCCGGTTTCGACGATCTCGAACCGAGGGCCTACGACGCGGGCATGCACGTCCCCGGCCCCAATACGGAGTCGTTGTCCAAAGCCCAAAGCGCGCCCATCAGGACGCTCGACGGTCTGCACCCTCGCGCCATGGCCATCGACAAAGCCTTCGGCGGAACGCCAGTCCCGGCCCCGGCAGCCTACGTGAAGTCATTGCTGGCGGCGAGGCAAAGCCTCGCTCCGGTCATCGATTACGACAGCTCGGTGGAGATGGTGCGAGCGACGGGCCGGCGGGCAGTCGGCTGGCGGTTCACGAACAAGAGCGGGACGGCGCTGACCGCCGTGAACGTCGGGGATAACGCTTGCCGTGTCGCGTTCAAGGATACGGCCGGGACCTGGAAGGACGGCGTCAAGGGCGACGTGTTCACCGCCCGGGACAACACGTTGACCGTCTCGGTGCCGCCGCACAGTGTGCGGCTGCTGCACGCCGGCAACGGCTAAGGCGTCGGCGGGCAACCGTTGGAAGAACGATAACGAAACCCGTTGCCGGCAAGGTTCGTCGGACCTGGCACTCTATCTACCCTGCCTTCAATGCCAGCGCCTGGGCGACCACGTGGTCGATCACGGGCTTGCCGTCTACCGTCTTGCGATTGAGCCCGAAGCCCTCGTCCCAACCCCATACCGCCCAGCCGATACGGTTCTCGGCAAGCACCTCGCCGAAATCGTGGAACCAGCGGGCACGGTCTTCCGGCTTGCTGCGCGCCGGGTACACGCCGAATTCGCCACAGTACAACGGCACGTGGTTCCTGGCACCCCACTCGATTCCCTGACGGAACCGGGCGGCGAGCTTCTCTTTGTTCCAACGCTCCTTGCCATACCACTCGACCATTTTTCTTGCGTCCGGCGCGGATTCCAGCCCCGGCAAGAGCGGTTTCACCGCCTCGGGACTCGACGGATAGGGCACGTCGTGCAACAACCGGGCGGCGGAGTGCGTCCAGGTCGCACCCTGATGCGTGAAGGTAAAGGGATCGTAACAGTGGAACGAGTAGACGACGTTCCTGTCCGGCAGGAGCTTGAGTTTCTTCAGTCCGTCGATCCCGCCCCAATTCGGGCCTGTCGTGATGATGGTGTGCCGTGGCGCGCTGTGCCGGATGGCGGCAGCCAGGCGGGCGTTGAGCGCGTTCCACTCTTCTTCGCGGCGGGCGAACACCGGTTCGTTGACGATTTCCAGGATGGTCAGGTCGGGGTCGAAGCGGGAAAGCCGCCCAGCCAGCAAGCCCCAGAAACGGACGAACGCCTCCTGCCACTTCGGGTCGAGTTCGTCGTGGCGGTCTTCGTTGTGGAGGTCGACCACGACCGCCAGTCCGGCGCGGTGGAACCGCTGGATGGCGGCTTCCAGTTGCTTGCCGCGTTCCGCGATGATCTCGCCCGAGGTCGGGTTCATGACTACTCGGGGGGCAACGCACAGTCGGACGTGCTTGAGTCCGATGTGCGCCATGTAGCCCGCTTCGGCAGGGGAAATGTAATTGTTGAAATGCTCCGCGGAGTTGCTCGGGGGAAAACGGAACCAGCGGCAGACGTTGGCACCCGTCGCCAGGCGCTCCGTGCGGCTGCGGGGCACCGCGCCGATGCCTTCCGTGGCGGCGGGAAAGGCGGGGGCGACCGCCAGGCTACCGGCAGCAATGCCGGTCAACCGCAGGAAGTCACGGCGGGCGATCAGGGAGGGGAGGGTCATAGGGGCAAGTCCTTTTTGTTACTGACATTTCGGCCGGATCACACCAGCCCTGGCATAGACGGTCGCTGCTCACCAGGCAACGAGTGTAACCCCTATCAATAGTCCCATGCTCGCTGAAAGTCAAGGATGCATAAGGGTCGATGCGCGTCAGAGAGCAGTGTTTTAGCGGGAATCCGTGTCCGCATGCCGTCCCCTGTTTCGCAAGGAACAGATGGAAGAGGAGCAAGTTCCCGACCGCCAACGACAGCGGACGGGAACGGCTCAAGAGTCTGACTGTTGCTGTTATTACGGCTGTTCCAGTACCTACTGGCGCCACCATCATCATCATCACCATTAAGGCGCAGAGATCTGCGCCTGGTCGAATGCGGACCGCTTCCCCTTTGTCCGCCAGACGGAACTAAGCGAGCGGTCTTTTCTTTTTGGAGGCAGGTGGAGGAACAGGGCCAGATCAAGCACCAAGTGCTCCCGTATATCCGGGGCAACCGGGGAGGGGTGAGACTTTCCGAGGATGCTCGGCGCTACGTTTCGATGGTAAACAGCCACCAACGAGCCGTGTTGCTCCGTGACCTGCGCTGCCGCTCGAAGTAGATCTTCATGGTCTCCCCTGAGTCGGTCAGTACCTCGAACCAGTGCTTGCGGACGTAAGCCTCGCCGCTGCCGTGACGGCAGGGCCCGGTTTCCCGCCAGGTTTTCAGCACCCGGGCGATCTGGATGGTCCGACCATGCCAGCGGAACTGCCGAGGCAGCCCGGGCTCGCCCGTGCCCATGCGAACCGCATCGAGCGTTTCGACGACCGGCTGAATTGCGGCGCTGATGAAATGCTCGGTCATGAGAACTTGGAATGAGAGCAGCGGCTGTTCTGCCCGGAATCGACCCCACCTTTCCTTATGGTATGGGACCCACGACGGCAGGGCAATGGTCGACGACCTCCTGGGGTAGGCGGGCTTGTCTGTCGTCACGAGGCAACCATAGCATTCATCACGCCGACGCTGGTGTCGGCCGAATCATCACAAGGGGGCTTGGAATATGGAAACCCGACTGGATGCGATAAAGGCTGCGCCCGAGGTCTACCGGGCGATGTTGGCATTGGAATCCGCGGTAGAGTCCAGCGGTCTGGAGAGATGCCTGCTCAACCTGGTCAAGCTCCGCGCGTCGCAGATCAACGGCTGTGCCTACTGCATCGACATGCACAGCCAGGATCTGCGAGCCGAAGGGGAGCCCGAGCAACGTCTTTACCTTCTGGAAGCTTGGCGCGAGGCACCCTTCTACTCAGACCGCGAGCGGGCAGCCTTGGCGTGGACGGAGGCGGTGACGCTGATCACCGAGGGTCATGTGCCCGACGATGTCTACGAAAAGGCGCGGAAGGACTTCCAGGACGACGAACTGGTGAAGCTGACGCTCGCCATCGTGGCAATCAACGGCTGGAATCGCTTTGGCATCGCCTTTCGTGCCGTCCCCGGACACTACCGGCCGCTGCACCGGCACGAAACCGCGGTGACGTAGCAACCGTGGACCGGGGTACCTGGGGCCATGCAAGAAACGTGCCGCATGTTCAAGGATTACGTCGCGGGGCGTATTGCTCGAGCACCTTCCGAACTGCGGGAGAATCCGTTGGGCTCACTTGGTAACTCTTGTCCTTGACTTCAGGCCCCAGGTTCCAGAACTGAAAGCCGGCGACGCCACCCGCAAGACCGAGGTCAGAGACCTTCTTGAAGAACTCGGCGCGGCTGGTCTTGATGCCGTTGTAAACCTTTCCCGACCATACTCCGTCCCTTTGGGATTGGGGCAGCCCGAACTCCTGGTTGACCATGACCGTGTTGGTCCGCTTGCCGTACGCCGTGATCGTCGGGGTCAGTTCCAGATCATGCTGAGAGTAGGTCTTGTAGGCGCAGGGGGCGGCTCGGATGCCATAGCGGTCGGGATGGCGTGGGAACGAGTTCGGGTCACAGGCTGTGGAGGGAATCCACGCTGCCTGCGGCGCTCAAGAGAACATTCTGACGTATGCTTGAGGTAGGACGATCGTTCCCCGGAAGCGAATCGCCATAATTCCTCGGCATCGACATGAAGGCTTTCGTCAAGTTCGGCGTGGTTCTGGCGGGCTATGTGGCGGCGGTACTGGCGGCAAATGCGGTTGTCGCCGTCCGGATCGCCCACACCAGCGGCCCTGACGCGCAGGCATCGGCGGGAATGTACGCCTTCGGCGACGGGCTGGTGTTCATCGCGGTCTTCGGCACGGTGGCGCTCGTCCCGACCTTCTCGGCGCTTTGGTTTCTGCGACCGTATCGCTGGTTCTGGACGGTGTTGTCCGTAGCGGCATTGGCGGTCGCCGCCACGGCGATCCTGTCCGCATCTGTCTACGTAATGACGGCGCACCTCGCACTTCCGCGGGAGTCGTCCTTGGAGATATGGGCGGCTTTGGCCGGTCTGAGGATGCTCGTATCGCCTCCCCTGGCTGCTGTCTTCGTGCTCGCCGGCATCATTGCGCCAAGCCGGACATCAAGATGGGTGCTGCTCGTAGCGGCAGGGATCGAGGGTGCGATGGCTGTGTACGCCGTTCTCGAATGGTATGTCGGGTGCTGTTTCATCTGAACGGCATTTGCCCCGCTCCTCAACGTGCAGGCGAGTCGGCTCGGATGTATCCTACCGGTCGGGCAGGGCGCGGGTGGCCGCAAAGCACATCGGGGATGCCTTGGGGGCCTGGGGAACTGGCATCGGGCACGAATTCTCGGCGCTTTGAATTCCGCGGTGGCAGTCTCAGAGCGTTCAGACTGAAATGCCGGCCGTAGCGGGGATCCGCCGGCAGAGCGTCAGAAAACGGACTTTTGCAGGACGGCGCCTAACCTGCTGAGGTGTGTACCGATACACCTTAGGTCAAGCAACTCATTGCGGGCTTCCGGCAATGCTGGTAGTCTTTTCTTTTTGCCGGGCCGCCGATTAGAAGTGACAATCGATGGCCACGGCAAGCCGGGCGAGTTGGTAATCAGTCTGGGGCGGAATATGGGAGCGCCACGGGTTGAGGTAGAATTCTCCCGTACCGTGAAATATGGGCTGTCGAAAGATCGTTACCAAATCCTGTGGTCCGAGTTCACCAGTGTGAAGCACCCGGGTAAATCCGCGATGGGGTTCGACGGCCTGCGGATCGAAGGCAGCCGCGACGACGGATCGAGCATTACGATCGCGAATATTGCGTTCTTCTGAAACTACGTGTATGTCACGTGGGGCTGCGATAGGTTATGGCGATTCTGTGGCGTTTAAGCGACAATGTTCAGGAACTTATAAGAGAAGACGACGTTGTTATGCGTACCACATCGCGAGTTTTTCTATGCTGTTCGATTCTCTCCCGGTTCAGCAGATTTGGGCTGCTCTTGGCAATCCTATTGACGCCGCCAGGAATTGCGGTGGCGGAAGGGCCCCGGGGCGAACCGTCGCTCAAGAACGCCCGCTGCCGGCCGGCCCGGCTGCCCAATATCCTCATTCTGCACACCGATCAGCATAACGCCCGGGTCATGGGCTGCGCCGGCCACCCCGACGTCAAGACACCGTACCTGGACCGGCTGGCGGCCGAAGGGATGCGTTTTGAGCGTGCTTACTGCCAGGATGCCATCTGCGTGCCTTCGCGCACCTCGCTCATGACGGGGCTCTACCCACGAACGACGGGCGTGTTGTGGAATTCCGCGGGTGACGATGGCCAGATCCACCCGGGGGTGCGCATCGAACCGATGGCCGCCTATTTCAAGAGCCATGGCTACCGGACGGGCACCTTCGGACGCCGCCATCTCGGGGCCAAAACGGCCGACATTGGCTGGGACGTCACCTGCACGACCGCCGATCCGAAATTCGAACCCAGGGACAATGAGTTCTATTATGAGTGGGTACGTAAGATCGGCCAGTGGGAGGCCTTCGATCGCGACATGAGAGGCAGCGAAAAGAGTGAGCTGACCAGCCTGGTTTCGCAGCTCCCGCCCGAGGCCACGCAGGAGGCCTGGGCCTCGCGCAAAGCGATCGACTTCATCCGCAAGTCCGCCCAAGATGGTCGGCCGTTTTTCTGTTGGGTGCCCTATCTGCACCCGCATCATCCCTACACGCCCTTGCCGGAATATTACAACCTCTACGATCAGGCGAAATTGACCCTGCCGGCCAATCTGCACGAAAGCATCGAAAATCTGCCGCCCCAGCTCCAGGCGTTCCGCGCCGGAGAGCGCGGCAATTGGTGTCTCGGCCGCGCGGCCAAGGACGAAAAGATCTTCCGCCATTTCTTGGCCTGCTATTATGGCTGCGTCAGCCAGGTCGACCACTACCTTGGCGAGATTCTCGACGCACTCGAAAAAACGGGCCAAGCTGACAACACCATCGTCATTTTCACCTCCGATCATGGTGACTTCGCCGCGTATCACGGCCTCGTCGAGAAATATCCGTGGGGACACAATATCTACGAAGAGACGCTGCGCGTGCCCTTGATCGTGCGTTGGCCGGGGCATGTCCGCAGGGGCGAAGTGCGCGAGGATCTGGTCGAAGAGACCGATCTCTACCCGACGCTGCTCGAACTGGCGGGGATCAAGCGACCCGAGGGCTATGCCCTGCCGGGACGCTCGCTCGTCCCGACCCTAACTCAAGGCAAGGCACTGGGGCGCCGCTTCGCCTTCAGCGAAAACCCGATTATGGTGACGGCCATCGGCGAACAGTTCAAGCTGGGCGTCTGGCTTTCAAAGCAACGCGGCAATTACCCCGACATGCTCTTCGACCGTCGCGCCGACCCGTTGGAAGTCAACAACCTCATCGGCCGCCCCGAAGCGGCAACGGCCGAAAGAGACTTGCGCGCGGCCCTGGATGCCTGGGTTGCCCGGACTCCCAGGGTCGCCATCAAGACTCCGCCGCAGATTGGCGGCGCAGGTTGGCCGGCGTCACTGAGGAGTCCGGCGGGCAAAACCAAAACCCAAAACAAACCCAAAGCGAATACGCCGACAGCCTACTACGTGAGCCACTCGGAAGGCGACGACAGCTATGACGGGCGGGCCGCGGCGCGGGACGGCATCCACGGACCCTGGAAGACCCTTGCGCGCGCGTCTGAGGTGAAGCTTCAGCCCGGCGACCAACTCCTGCTCAAACGCGGCGACATCTGGGACGAAACACTGCGGCTGACGGGGGACGGCACGGTCAGCGACCCGATCACCGTCGGCTCCTACGGCACGGGCGAGCGCCCGTACATCCGGCGGACCCTGGACAAGGGTGAGGAATGCATCGTGCTGGCCAAGGCCGCCGGCTACTGTTTCCGCGACTTGGAACTCGGATATGCCCAAAACGGCATTCACATGGTGCTGGACGAGCGGGTGAAACGCGTCTACGACGGTTTTCGCTTGGAGAATTGCTTTTTCCACGATATCGGCAACCCGCGTTGGCCGCCAAAACAATATGTCTGGTCAGCAGCGGAAAATCGCAAAATGGGATGGGCGTTGATGCGGGACGGCCTCGCAACGCCACGCAATCTCATGGTGACAAACTGCATCAGTTTGCGCAATCAGGGCTTCGTTCCCGACGGAACGAAGGAGGACTTCCGATTCGACCGCAACACGATCGTCCATGGCAGCCTTAATCAGGTCTGCCAGACCTGGGGGAGAAACCAGAATATCTGCAATTGCGTATTCGCTTACAATTACCCGTGGACCTACTTCCCCTGGGGAACGACGCAGGTGATGGCTGGCCAACTCAAGGGAGGCGACCATATCCGCAACGAGGTCATCAACAACGAATTCGGCTGGGGCGGCGACTACCCGGGCGCGCCCGACGGCTGTGGGTACGATTTCGAGGGGCCGACCGACGCTACCACGTTCCAGAACAACTTTGTCCATGACACGTATGGCGAAGCCGTCCTGTTCATGCCCAAGTGTGCCCATACCAACCTGATCTTTGACAATAACATCTTCCGCAGTAACGTCCGCTTTAGCCCAATTTGGGATTTTGACGTGACGGTGGGGCGCAGCAACACTGGCAGTGGAACGTTCAGCAATAACAAGTTCTTCCTGAGGCCAGGCAAGCGGGCGTTCAACGCCAAGCCGGCGTGCTTTACGTTCGTCAACAACGAAGAAAATGCCAGCGGGACATTCGTGGAGATGCCGCTGGTTACCCACATTGAATACCGCGAAGGCGCGCGGATCTACACTCTGGCCTCCGCAACGCCAGGGGTGACGCTTCGATATACCACGGACGCAAGCCTGCCCAATGCAGCCAGCCCGGTGTACACCGGGCCGGTCAAGGTCACGCGTTCAGGAGCGTTGAACGTCAAGGCGTTCAAGGATGGCTGCTACCCCAGCTATGTCAATGCGCTGGTGGTGGAAATGCGCGGCCCGGAAGGACGCGGGCCGTCCGCCTGGTGGAAATTGGACGAACAACTCGGCACGCCGGTCAAGGATTCGGCCGGAAACAACCACGGCATGCTCGTCGGCACGTTTCGGGCACGGAAAACACTCGGCCGCGGACTGGAATTCAATGGCGTCGACGGTGTCGTGAATCTCCAGAATGCCAGTCTGGCGGACATTGCCGACACGTTTACGATCGTGTTCCGGGCCGCACCTTCCTTACCGCGCGCATCCACCCCCGAGGTATACTGCGGATGCGGCGTAACGGGAACCGCCTGGTGGAAATTCGACGAGGCGGAGGGCATCTCGGTGGCCGACTCGATCGGCGGCAACCCGGGGGTGCTCACCGGTTGTGAATGGACGGCGGGGAAATCCGGCCACGCTTTGCGATTCAATGGCGAGGGCGACTCCGTCACGCTGACCAACGTCAGTTTGAAGGCTGTTTCCGATACCTTCACCATTTCCTTCTGGGCCGAACCGGAAGCCCGGCGCGCTTCCACTCCCCAGGCAAGCTCGGGCAGCTCGGGCTTATCCGGCCAGCGATATGCCTTCGCGCCGACCCAATACAGCGCGGCCACCGGCGCTGCCGGAGTTGGCGTCTCCGTCGGCACGAACGGCGTCAGCGTGTTCGAATTGGCTGACAATTTCATGCCGTCGTTGCTGGTTGCCGACCGCTCCCTCGCGGGCTGGAACCAAATCACGGTGGTCTACGAGGATAGGCAGCCCAGGCTCTACGTGAATGGCGTGCTGGCACAAACGGGGCTGAAGAGCACGAAGATCGTGCATCCAGACTTCCGCCTGGGTGGCGCCGCCGGCCTGGGCTGGTACCAAGGCAAATTGGACGACATACGCGTATACCCCCGGGTCTTGACGGAGCAAGAGATCCGCCAATTGGCGAACCAGCGCACGGCGGCAACGGTCGCCTGGAGCCTCGACCAGAAAGCCGGCACGGCGGGGCTGCCCTATGCACTGGGACCGGTCAGCCGTGGCGGTGGGAGAGACGCCGGACACGCCGGGGCCGGGGTTGTCGTCGGAACCAATGGTGTCACGGTTTGCGAGTCTTCGGACGACTACCTGCCATCACTGCTGGTCGACAACCTCCCGGTCACCGGCTGGAACCACATCGTGGTCGTCTACCGCAATAAGCAACCCACCCTGTATGTCAACGGCGTGTTTGAAAAGGCCGGCTACGTAAGCACGAAAATTGTCCATCCGGTATTCAACCTGGGAGGGCTGGACTCGGGCCGGTTTGCCGGCAAGCTCGACGACGTCAGGATATACGACCGGGCGCTGACCGACGCGGAAATCCAGGAATTGGCTGTCGGAAAATGAATCGGCAGAACCTTACTTTGTGGCAGAAAACAATTGTCCCTACGCCGCCAACCATCTCCTGATGCTGCTGGGGCGCGACGACCAGATCCCCCGAGATAGTGCGGTGCGGGAGTACCAGGGGATGTCGCCCAAGGCGACCCAGAAGGAGGTCGAGCGGGCGGCGGCGCAACGTCACGGGCACTGGGGACGGTTCACCCACCTGGCGTGCAAGTTCGAGCACGTGTTCGTGAAGAGGAACTCGATGGACATTGGGGACGGGAAGAAGAAGTGATTTGGGATTCTATCCAAGACACCGGCGACGCCGGTCACTGGGGTTTGCCGCTTCATGAACGTCTGGCTTAGGCAATTCTGCGGGTACGCACTCCCGGGTGTACTCGTCCACGATCGATAACCTAATTAGACAGCGTGTCGCAAGAAGGGCGGCACCAAAACCGGCACTAAATCGTGTGAAAATGGGGTAAAAAAGAGGGGTTTGGGGGCTTTTTTCGAGAGCCAAGAATGCCTGAAAGGCATTAGCTAGAATGGCGTTAGATGCGATCCCCTGATTTATCCAATTGAGCTGTGGGGACTTGTCTCCGATTGTTTTGCCACCACGAATCGCGATCGCGGCTAACGGGCTTCGGCACGTGTTCTGGCACAGAACATGCACGAAAACAGGCAGGAAATGCGGCTCTTGTGCCACGTTCAGCCGACTGCTCTCGGGATGCCGGCTAGTTCCGCTATAACATCTCCCGGCAAATCAGTATCTCATCGGCCGGGGTCGGACAACCATGCCAAATGCAAGAAACGCCACGGTGCGTGACGTGCGCAGCCATCGCATGTCACACACCGAGTTTGGCTGTGAGAGCGTCTTGCCGGCGTCAGGGCGACGGACTCGACGGCATACCCACAAAGCGCGATTAGAACCGACTATCCCAAGACCCAGGCCCGTGGGCGTTTTGCCGCTTAACCATGCCCGTTTTGGGATAGGTTCTCAGTCGACCAGACCCTTGCGGACCGCCCACACCGCGGCCTGGGTACGATCGCTGACGGCGATCTTCCGCAAAATGTTCTGCACGTGTTCTTTGACCGTTTCCACGCTGATCTCCAGCGAGCGGCCAATCTCGCGGTTGCTCAACCCCAAAGCCACGTGACGCAAGACTTGCGTTTCGCGCTGCGTCAAGGGAACTTCGTCATCGTCGACGACCTGCCGCATCTTCATCGCGCTGGCCACCCGGCGTAACTCGCCCGCCCGTGAGGGCGACTCCCCTTGCGCCGCCGCGGTGATGGTGGTGATGATGTCTTCGCGCGACGAGCCCTTGAGCACGTAATCACTGGCCCCCAAGGCTACGGCCCGGGCGATATAGGTTGGGTTGTCGTAGGTCGAGAGCATCACCACGCGGCATTCCGGCACCTTGCTGTGGAGCTTCTCTAAGGTCGCCAGACCATCCCCGTCGGGCATACGGATATCCAAAAGGATGACGTCGGGATGGAACTTCTCGGCCTGCTTTATCGCATCCTTGCCATTCGCGGCTTCGGCGATAATCTCAATGTCGGAACCTGCTAGCAGGCTGGCCAGCCCGGTCCGAATCACTTCGTGGTCGTCGGCGATCAGAATTCGAATTGTCATCGGGGTCTCCCAAGAACCGGAAATTAACACCATCGGGTGTTTGAGGTTAAACCACCCATTAAATACTAGTACAGTTGGGTGAGAGTTGAAATAGCCCACATGTATTAGCCAGCCCCCCCGACTCAGCGGGATAAGTGGCAGGTATTGGCGAAAGGCGAGGGGGTAGTAAGGGCGGATGGTGGATAGTGGACGGTGGACGGAGGGGGGCCTTCCACCATTCACCATTTCCCGCCCCCGCCCACCGTCATTTTCGCCCAATCCTCACCTTGTGTTCCCTTTTTACCCTCCGTTTGTTGACTTAGGGCATCCCGTAACCTAAATAGCGGTATGAGAACACAGCAAAGCACACTGCTCCTGGTCGACGACGATCGGCACCTGCTGGCCTCGATGGCCGAGTGGCTGCGGCAAGAGGGCTATCAGGTTGATACGGCAAGCACTTACGCCTCCGCGATCTCGGCCATTGAACGGCGAAACTACGACCTATTGCTGGTCGATATCCGGCTGGGCGACGACCACGACGGCTTCGATATCCTGGCCCATTCCCGCAAGAAAAAGCCGCACACCGCCGTCATCCTCCTAACGGGGTATGGCAGTGTGGAGTCGGCGGTCGAAGCGATCCGCGCCGGCGCGTTCGATTACCTCACCAAGCCGCTGATCGACGAGGAACTGGAAATGGCCATCCAGCGGGCCCTGAATCAGCAGAAGGTGCTCGCGGAAAATCAGAACCTGAAGGCCCAACTCGATCTCCGCTTCGGTCTGGAAAACATCGTCGGCCACGACCACCGCATGTTGCGGATCTACGACATGATCGACAGCGTGGCCGACACCCGCGCCACCGTGCTCATCACCGGCGAGAGCGGCACCGGCAAGTCGATGATCGCGCGAGCCGTCCATCGCCGCAGTTCGCGCCGCGACAAGCCCTTTGTGGAGGTTGCCTGCGGGGCCCTGCCGGAAACGCTCCTGGAAAGCGAGCTCTTCGGCCACGTGCTGGGGGCCTTCACCGGCGCCGCCTGCGACAAGCTCGGCAAGTTCATGCAGGCCGACACGGGTACGATCTTCCTCGACGAAATCAGCACTGCCAGCCCGGGCATGCAGGTCAAGCTGCTTCGCATCCTGCAAGACTTCGAGTTCGAGCAGGTCGGCGGCACAAAGACCTTTGCCGTCGATTCGCGGGTGATCCTTGCCACCAACGACGATTTGGGCCGGCTGGTTGCCGAAGGGAAGTTCCGTCAGGACCTGTTCTACCGCATCAACGTGATCAACATCGAGCTGCCGCCGTTGCGGGAGCGGATCTCCGATATTCCCCTGCTGGCCCAACACTTTCTCCGCCGGGTGTGCGAGGATTGCCGCAGGACGGTCCACGATTTCACCGAAGAAGCCATGGCCGCCTTGCAGCGCTACCGCTGGCCGGGCAACGTGCGGGAACTGCAAAACGTGATTGAGCGGGCGGTGCTGCTGGGCAAGGGAGACACGATCGGCCTCGAAAATCTTCCCGGCAGCTTGACGGTCGACAGCCCCGTGGACCTGGAACAGATCGCCAATCGCAAGCTCAAAGAGGCGCTCTCGACGCCGGAGCGGCAGATCATTCTCCAGGTGCTGGAATCCAATCATTGGAACCGGCTGCTCACGGCACAGGCCCTGGGCATCAACCGCACCACGCTCTACAAGAAAATGAAACGCCTGGGCCTGGATGAGCGGGTGGCCGCGATGGTGCGATAGAAACTCCTCCCGAAGACGCTCGACAACGCGGATCGCATCGGCAAGTCCGGCGTGGGCAACAGCAGCGCGAAGCAACCGGGAGCGTATTGGCCCACAGTTTCATATTCGCATGGCAGGGGCCCGCTCGGCGGTTGGCCTTGGGGCTCTTGAACGGCACACTCACGGTTGCCGACAACCCGATCAGCGGTTTCCCCAACGTGCCGATAAACGCAGTTGCGGCCGCCTTGCTTGGCGGCGTCTAGCGCCTTGTCCGCCCGCGCCACGAGCATACCCCCGTCTTCATTGCTCAATGCCTCGGCGACTCCGAAACTTACGGGCGTCGTGCGGTGGTCCATTCGGCAACAAGGCGGACGAGTTCTATGTCGTTGTCGACCTCCATCTTTTTGTGGATGCTGAGCCGATGTTTCCAAATCGTCTGGACCGTGACGCCGCTGAGAGTGGCGATCGTTTTGAGGCTTTTGCCGGAAATCAGCATATCCAAAACCTCCTTCTCGGAGGGGGTAAGCCGAGCCATGCGGGCAGCCAGCGCCGCCGTCAGCCCTTGTCGTTTCCGTTCCGTCCCACGAGCCAGGGCTTTGCGGACGTGATCGAGAAAGACATCACCGTCCAGGGGTTTTTCCAAGAACTCGAGCGCCCCCGCTTTGAATGCTTGGGCGCAGCTAGGAACATCGCCGTGAGCAGTAATGAAGATGATGGGCAAGTCGATGCCGTCTTCTGCCAGGATCTCTTGAACATCCAAACCACTCATCTCAGGCATCCGGACATCGAGCACCAGGCATCCCGGTTCTGCGCGGTCGTACGACTCCAGAAACTCCCGGCCGGAGGGAAATGCACGGACAGGCAAGTCGGCCTGCTGAATGAGCCAACACAAAGATCGCAGGGCGCCCGGGTCGTCATCAACCACATAGACGGTGGGGGTACGGGTCATTACCTAGTCCCTTTTGCCGATCGACAAAGTGAAATGGAAAGTGCAGCCCAGAGCTTGATTGGCGGAGACCCAAAGGCGTCCTCCATGCGCCTGAATAATGGATCGGCTGATGGCCAGCCCCATGCCCATTCCTTCGGGCTTCGTCGTAAAGAACGGTTCGAAGACTTTCTCCAAGTAGGTTGCGCCAATCCCTTTCCCGCAATCGCGCACTTCAACCTGGACCATATCGTCTGCCTGCCGCAAGGTCTTGATGCCCAAGAGCCGGTTGTCGTGCGGCGTTTCGTCCATGGCCTCCAGGCCGTTGCGAACGAGATTCATGAGGACCTGTTCGATCTGGATGGAGTCTCCCAAGACCAATGGCAGGTCCGCGGAAAGCTCAAGGACCACTTTGCCAGCATGTTGTTCGATTTCAGCTTTGCTGAGCAAGACTACTTCTTCGACCAAGCGGTTCAGGGATACTGCGGACACCTGTGGGTCGCGTTTCTGCACAAACGCCCTGACCCGGCGGACGATCGCCGCCGCCCGGTCGGCCTCCGCACTGATTTGCTCCAGCGCGGCAGCCAACTCGGGGTCCTTTTCCGGTGTTTTCAGCAGCCGACAGATGCCGCCGTAGGCATAGTTCTTCATGGCATGAAGTGGTTGGTTCAGCTCGTGCGCCAGGCTCGCAGCCATCGCGCCCATCATGTTCAAGCGCGCCATGTGCGCCGACTCGGCCCGATGCTTCTGCAACTGCTCCTCGTGGGCCTTCTTGAGTATCTCTTCGGCCTGTTTCAGATCTTCGATGTCGGTGGCGGACCCAAACCAGCAAATCACCTGGCCGTCTTCGCCCAGCAGCGGAATCGCCCGCGCGAGGTGCCAGCGGTAACTCGCGTCCGACGCCCGCCGCAGTCGGTACTCGAACTCGTACGGTTGTCGGGCCTTCGCCGCGTGGAGCGTCTGCTCCGTCACCCGCAGCAGATCGTCCGGGTGCACCGCCGCCAGCCAGCCGTGGTGCCCGGCCTGGGTGGTGGTTTGGCCCGTGTATTCGTACCAGCGGCGATTGTAGTCCACGTCCAAACCGTCGGGACTTGATTGCCAGGCAAGCTGAGGAATGCTCTCGACGAGAAGGCGGTAATGCTCTTCGCTCCGCCGCAGCGCGTCTTCGGCGCATTTGCGGTCGGTGATGTCCCGGGCCAGAATCAGGGCCAGGGACCGGCGCTCCGTGTGCAACCGCGTGATGGTTACGTTGATGGGTGTCCAGATCTCGTTACCCCCGCCGCGGAGGAAATAGCCTTCTTGGGAATGGAAGGTCCGGGTAGATTGCATGGCACGCTGCAGGTGGGCCAAACCGTTTGCCCCTTCCGAGCGCAACAACTGGGTCACCGGCAGCCGCAGCAGCCTCTCCCGCGGCAAGCCCGTCAACCGCTGGGCCATCGGATTGACTTCCAGCAACTGCTCCGTCTCGGGGTCGACGACGAAAGCCGCATCGCCGATTTCCTCGAACAGGGTTTGGGCAAACTCGGCCGCGTTGTCGGAACTCATGGCTTGCTCCCCGGTTGCCAAACGAACAAGGCAACATCATCCACCCAAACCCGGTCTGTGCCGCTCATGTCAATGACCAGATTGCGGTCAATGGTTCGCGCGGGAAAAGGTGGCGATTCAAAGATCACCAGATAGGTCTGCCACGCGACCGTCGGCGTTACCCAGAAGGGGATGCGGAACAACCAGCGGTTCGGCAGCGGATCATCGGCTTGCGGAGGCAAGCGGGTGCCAAGACCGCGAATCCGGCTTGCTGCCGCCCCGGTCTCATTTTCGGGAATGTCAAGCGACATGCGGGCGTACACTTGTAGTTGCCCCTTACCGCTTTGGGAGCGGGCGCGGTAGCGAAGCACCATGATGGCATCGAGGGGAGGTGCATACTCCAACGCCTGATAACAGCCCAACAATTCCTTGTGATGTGCAACATCCAGGTTCGTCAGCAGGAGGGCCGGATTGCCGGGCTGGTCGGGTGGAAGGTCGATGCTGATACGCCGGGTGGCGTTCCAGCCTGCGACGTCGACCCGCCAGGGACTGCCGCGGTGGTTGCTGACCATGTCAAGATGCCCAAACCCGCCGCCCTGCACCAGGTTCTTTTCGGACGCCACCTCCATATGCAGCAGGGCCGGCCAGTTTTTCAATACTCGCTGTCCCAGAGTTCGGTCCAGCAGCGGAGGAACGAAGCCCCACGCCGCCGGCGAGTGCACAATCAGCACCGGCCGGAAGGTGGGCCAGTCAGGCAAGGCCAGCTCAGATGGGACCTTTCGCTTAGGTTGCTCCACCAGGAGCCGCTGCACAGGCACATCCGAGCTATTCGACAGTTCCCCGCCTGCTTCTCCGGTAAACAACGATAAGTCCTCGGGCTTATCGTAAAGCATCCATACCTGTGTTGCCAATTCACCTGGCGCTTTGGCAAGCCCGGGAGGCCGCGGGGTGGTGGTCCTCCACGTGTGTGCCGCGAGTAAGATAATAACCAGCGCCGCCAAACCGGTCGCCGCGGCGATCAACCAGCCGCGAGCTCGCGACCTGCCCGGGCGGCAGGCATCGACCAGCGCCTGCCGGAACTGGCCCATCGATTCATAGCGCTCATTTGGATCTCGCGCCAAACCGCGGCGGAGCACCTCATCGAGCGCCGCGGGCAATCGCCGGCGACGCCGCGAAATCGGCACATACACGCGCCCGGGAAGCCGGCCGGTTAGCAGTTCGTAGGCCAGCGTGGCGAGGGAGAAAACGTCACAGCGGGCATCGACAGCCAAGCCAAAGCGTTGTTCGGGGGCACTGTAGTCGAGCGTGCCTGCAAAACACCGGCCTTCCAAAAGCCCCTTGGTGCCGGCATTCGGTACGGACAGACCGAAGTCGGTGATCTTGATTTGTCCGTCGGGCGTGTAGAGAACGTTCTCGGGGGTGAGGTCGAGGTGCAATACGCCCTGCTCATGGATGTGGCACAATGCTTGGGCGATGTGGTCCAGCACCAGGACCGCATCGGCAAGGGACCAAGGCTCTCCGCGCTTCATCCGCGACCGCAGCGACCCACCGGCCATATATTCCAGGACTAGATAGTTGCGTCCATCGATCTGCCCGGCGTCGTAAATGGTCACCACGTTCGGATGAGCCAGGGAAGCCATCAGGCGTGATTCTTGTTGCCAGGCCGGCACGGCAGCGCCGTCGTCGACCGGGGCACATAGAACCTTGACCGCTACACTGCGCTGCAGGTTGAGGTGGATCGCTCGGTACACCACGCCCATGCCACCCTCACCTATCTTCTCCTGTAATTCCAACCCGTGTATGCAGGGCATGCTCGGCTCACCCTGTCGACCAGCATTCGAGAGCATGTTTCCGCCTTGATCAGAGAGGCTGGCAAGGAAGGATAGGCTTTCCTGGAGCAGACGTTTCCACTACCGCCAATCGCAAGATTCTATCACACAGAATAGCCGAATCCGTCAAAAACGCATACCAAAAAGGCTCCTCCTTCTTGCTCAAGTTGGCGTCGACAAAGCCAGCCCTGCTCGCGAAACTCCCCCGCTCACACGACCGGCGCGGAGCGTCTCCTTCGAACCGATAGCAAGGCCGACAGCCCATTCCGCTCCAGCGACATTGTTTGCCGTGCCAAGCAACGGTGGCGGTGATGGCACCGCGCCTGTTCGCGGAGAGTTTTGAGCGACCACTCTTCCTCCGCTTGAAAAGTCCGAACTGAATATAAGTCATGTTCTCAAGTAATCATTCAACTTCGACATCCTTGATCTGCAAAATGTTGCGCGGTGCAGCGACGTTGCAAACTCCGGTAAATTCCACCATTCGGCGGAAGTGCAGTTAAAGCGTGGCTACTAAATGGGTTACGTCGAATTCGCAGCTTTCGGCCAGAGATAAGGTCTGCCGCTGCCCCCACGGCCACGACCTCGGGTTCCGGGTGGTGGTTGAATACTGGCGTGCGGCGAGCCGCGGGAAGCGGGCGGTAGGTGACCGGCGCGACGTCTGGCCTCTCCGCCTTGGCGATTAACCGGGTTGCCCGAGAATCTCGATTCGTTTCAGTCAATAACTCTCCACCTGGATACTCTTCTCGAGCCGAGTCACCCGCACGTCATCCAACCACAGGGTGCCTGCCCCACGGAGTTCGACGAGAAGCAACAGGGATCGAGTAGCGACGGGCGTGTCAAACGTACAGACCAACTCATGCCAGTCGAATGTCCCGCAGTGGGGAGACGGCGTTTTGTCAGATTCGCGCAAGACACCGCTCCAAAGGCCGGTGTCGTTCTTGTCGCTTTGGCTGGATGCAGCCACGTGTACGATAACGCCTTTGGGGTGGTAGGCGTCAATGCGATCGCCCTTGACCCATAAGCGAATGATATAACGGTATTCCGGTTCGGCGTCGATCCGCTGGGCGATCGAAAGCCCGCTCTTGGTGTTGGTGTTGCCCAACCGCACCGAGAAACTGCCGCCGCGATGGACGGCCGCGTCGCTGCGCAGCGAGCAGCCCGACCGATCCGGACCCGGTTGCACGCTCCAGCCCGTTGGTGCTTGCGGGCAGTCGATGGACTTTTGGAGGTTTTCGGGGGCTGCTTGCCAGTTTTCAAACCCGCCGTTGCCGACAATGGACTGCGGGTGAGCGCCGGCCGACGGCGAATCGGCCTTTGCCCGCGCCGCGCCGAGCGGCGCCGTCGCGCACAGCAACGCGGTCAGAACCAGAGTATTGCGGTTCGTTGCCATGATCATGCCCTGTCGATGTGCTTGCCCCGTTGGCGTATCAATCACTGCACCGCGCAGCCGATCGCCATATCGTTGATGACGATGTTGTCTTCCGCCATGCTGCCTTGCGACGCGCCTCGCGTCCAGATCTCGATCCGGTTCGCCCGGCCGAACTTTATGTCCGGCGTCAGGTTGAGCATCTCGTCGAGCGGGATGTTGGGCCGTCGGTCGAGAAACCGCGCCTTGCCGTTGACGATCAGCAGGCCTCCGGTCAAGCCGGTGGGCTTCTGCGGCTGGTTGTGCATTTGCGGCGCCACGAGGTGCAGGTAGACGTTCCGCCCTTCCCAGGCGGAAGGAATCTCGACGTCGCGAACCAGGTGATTCGCCTTGACGGGCAATATGCCCTTCTTCAGACGGCCGTCGTCCGTCGATCTGAACGATGCTCCGGCGATAGAAACCGTTCGGGCTGTCGACCAATCGCCCTGGACGGCCTGCCACCGGCCCAGTAGCGAGATGGATGGCGATAGCGTGATTTCCGGCTGGATCCACACGGCGCAGCCCACCAGGCCGCTGAGCGGATAATTGCCCGTGGGAGGCTTGCCGGCCAGCTTGATGCATACCACGTTGCCGGTCTTCTTCAGCTTGCCGGTCACATCGATCTTCAGACGCGGACGGATGATCTCCTCGATTTTCTCGCCGTTGATATACAGATCGAACGAGGTCCAGCTATAGCGCAGCATCCCATCCATGTTCAACGTAATTGGTCTGCCACTCCACTTTTCCGGGAGCGAAAACGGCAAGCTGCGATAGAGACCGACGCCGCCATAGTCTTTCAGGTCGTCGAACCGCAAATTCCAGGGCGTATTATCGGCCGTTCGCCAATCGCCGTCGTCGAAGGAAGGATTCGTCCAAGCCGCGGCTTGGACGAGGGAGCCATCCCGATCGGGGTAGAACTTCCAGGAAACGAACGAAATCGTGGGCGGGCTCTTCGCGGCCTTCTGCGGCATTTCCAGCAACGGAGGCACAACGGCTCGGCGCGTCCAGAACTTGGTCTTTTCGCTCCACCAGAAGTCGATCCCCGCCGAAAGCGTCGCGCTCCGCACAGCGAAGACCCGCGTGCCGTACGGAGACATTGCCGCGTTCTTAATCCACACCCAACCATCGTCGTACGTGAACGGCACCGAGGCCTGATCGTTCACGTCCCACATGGCTTGGGGTTTCTGCGACACCGCAAATCCGACATCGGCCTTCACGTCCCGGCTGGTCGTATTCATGGCGAGCAGCCACTCCTGCAAGCCGTTCTTGGTACGCACTTTGCGGGTGTAAACGTCGGTCGTAGAGGCGTCGGCCGTGCGGCGGGCGCCAAGGTCGGTCAGCAGCCGCTGGAGGAACACGGGCTCGACGTTGGCCGCCCGCCACATCCCCTTGCCGCCCAAGTCGCGGCCATTGCGCCAGAAGGTCGAGCCGAGCACGATGACGCGTCCCTTGCCCAGCTTTCGCATCCCCACGGCGACGCTTCCGTCCTCCCACCGCGCCAGCGCGACCGTGTCGGCAGCCGTCGGCGCCAGGCCGATGCTGACGTCGTGGGCGGACTGCGTGTCCTTGAAGTCCAGGGCGCTGCCTTCCCCGGCGAACTCCTTGCGCTGCCAGCCTTTGAAGATCGGCAAGTCGTCGCCGAAGCGGATTTTGCCCTTCTTTTCCAGCGACAGGACCTTGAATCCGGTCAAGCGGCTGATCGGCCAGGCGTCGGCCTCGAGGATCGAGTGCCGCCCGGTGTTCTGCAGGGCAATGAACGTGCCGCCCGCCTGCACGTACTTTTGGATGGCGTCGATGGTTGGCTCGTCCATGATCGGGGTGTCCGTGTCGAACAAGACCCGATAGTCGGCGGCCAGACCGTCTGCGATCATGCTCTCGGTCACGTACACATTGTCATAATGGTTGGCGTGCAATTCCCCTCGTCCCAGGTCCCAATCCGCCCCGTGGAACTCGTAGCCCAGCAGGGCGCTCAGCGACGAGTGCAGAATGGCGATCTCCGGCTTTTCCGGGAGATATTTGCCGAGCATGCGGTATGTTCGCTTGTTCTTCGTGAACCAGCCGGTCTTGTTCTCGAAGTCGTAATAACAAGATGGGTCGCGCCACTCCATGTACGACCCCTCGCCGTTGAGCAACTGCCAACCGAGCCTTCTGGTCATTATCGTGGTATATGCGGCCGGATCTTCCTTGATGCCCTGGATCCCCGCTTGCTCGCACGAGCCGTAAAAGCCGCCCGCGTATCCCAGCCGGGAGTCGAACGGGCGGAAGGAAGCCTCGTAGCCGGTATCCTGCATGCTGCCGCCGTAGCGGCGGAGGGCTTCGCCCTGTGCATCCTTCACCATTTCGCTCGTCGCACAAACCACCAACGGCCTGTCGGGATCGATGCTGCGGACGTAGGCAAGCGCTTCGATCTCCTTGGAGTTAAGCGCGTGGAGCCGCCACTCCATGGCGTCCACGTATTGCGCGTTTCTGAATTTACCCAAGAATGGATACGCCCGCGGCAGAGTCGTCGTCAAGAACACCGGGCCGACCGGGTTGCCGCCGTCGGCCACCTGAAAGCAAAGCTTATTGAGGCCGGGCTTCAGCAGCCTGGCGATTTTCAACCCAAAGGGGCCGAAATAGGGATTCGTCTTCGATTGAAACTCGCCCAGACTGACGTCGTTCAGCCAGACGTTAGTCTTCCGCCATCCCTGGTTGTCTACGTTGAGAACCAGATAGACCTCTTGGCGGGCGTTCCTGGCCAGCCATTCGCCAGCGTCGAACGTCGTTCGCCAGAACGACGGTCCGGGCGGGAGCGCGAGCATCTGTTCCGACGGCGGCAGCGGCACCGGTGTCCAACCCGGAGCATCCTCGGCCGGCCGCTCGATCCGGCCGGCCTCCGCTTTCATCCAGAACCAGCAGTCGCGGATGGGAAGGCACCGGGCGTTGAAGTCGCCGAAGAACTCGTCCGGATCCGGCAGCGTAACTTCATTCCAGTGCTGGAAATGACCCGCGTCGCCGTACCAGCGGCGGCCCAAATCCGCCAGGCCGAGCCCGCGGAATTCCCGCAGCCAGCGCCGAAAGCCCTCGATGCCGGCCGGCGTGTAGCCGTAGTGCCCTTGAATGCTCTTGAGGAAGTAGCTCTCCCAAACGTAATCACCGCAGTATACTTGCCATCCGCCGAGAAACGGGTTGCCCTGATAACGCTCGACGATGTCGCGCACGAATCGCAGGCTCGTCTGGCGGCGCTGCGCGTCGCTGAGGCCAAAAGCCTCGGGAGGGTCGTCCAGATACGGATTGGCGTTAACGTCGTGGACGGGGCTCGATCGGTCGACCGAGTCCGGCCATTTGTTGCGGACCCACGCCGGACAGTCGCCGGTGCTGATGCCGAACGAATACATCTGGTCGTTCTTCGTTGCCAGCAGCACGTCTGTGTCCAACAGCGACAAGTAAGAGTTGACGCCTTCCGCCGGCTCGCTCCGGGTGAACATGCCGAAGCCGTGCAGGCCGCCGTCGAAGAAGCGGCTTGTGAAGGCGGCGCGGTCCTGATAGCGGAACTTGTTTTCCGGATTCAGCCCCAGCGTATAGCACTTGACGGCCTTGAGGTCGTAGAAGTCGAGATACTTGGGGTACGGCTGCGCCGGCGTAAACCGCGCGGCGGCGGACATCAGCAGCGGTTCGTTGCCGGCCAGAGTTATCGCGTCGTGCTCGTCCGTGCCGCCAAGCACGAGCACGCGGTTCTTATCGCGGACCGCGATTGCCGCGCCGTAGGGCTGCCACACGTGGACGACGACGTCCCGTGAGCCGACCTTGACGGTCTTTACGACGTGGGCGGACCCGGCGTCCCAGAACAGGTCCGCCAGCAGCTTACCCAGGAGGATATCGGCCTTGGCATCGCTTTCGCATGTGAACTGGCTGCGCTGCGGCGCAATCGACGCCTGCACCCTCCCGTAGCCGCGCAAATCGACGGCGCCGGCGGCCTTTGCGCTTCCGCCGCAAAACACCATGACCGCTGCCCCAAGACCTGCAAACAGTACGAATGCTGTCCGCACGCGTTGCGTCGTTTCTTTCATCATGTGTGTTTTCCTCGCTGGTGAGCGATTCGGGAGGTTCCGCAGCATGCCCCGTCGCGGCAGGAATCTCGTTTTCGATGGTCCCGGTCCCTACTTCAGCACCTCGAAGTCGTACACGTCGCCGGGGACATCGAGGATCTGGATGTTGCCCATGTTCCCTTTGGCGACCGTACTGGGAATGCGCCAGACCAGCTTTTTGGCCGGGGTAATCTCGAACGCCTTGACCATGTCGCCGGCGCCGACCGGTTTGCCGTGGGCGACGTTGGTGACGACGGTGTTGCCGTTGGGCAACCGCTGCGCGCCGCAGACCATGCTGACCTGGATCCCCATCGACTCGATGTCCGCCCGGGTCAGCTCCCAAACCACCTTGGCCTCCCGGTCGTACTCGATCACCACGCCATGATCGGCCGCCGGGTGCGCGGCCGTGACCAGCGTGTCGCCGTTGGGCAACCGGATCGCCACGAAGGCGCCTTTGGGAAACGTCCGCAGCAATTTGCCATCCGCATCCCATTCGTAGGTTTTGTTTTCATTCATCACCGCCGCCAGATAAGTTCCTTGGGCGGTCTTGCGGACCTGGCGGAAGGTGTGATGCATGTCGCGGGTAGAATCGCCGACCTTGACCCGCCGCTGTTCCTTGCCGTCCTTGTCGATTTCGACCATCCACATGCCATCTTTGGCAGTTTCACCGGCCAGGAACCCGCCGCCGGGCAACGGCTGACAGGAATGGTTGTCGTGGTTGCCCGGGGCGATGTATTTCCAAAGCTGCCGCTTGCCGGGATCGAGCCGGACGATGCCAGCCTCCTTGCCGCGGAGGGAATAACTGAACACCACGCCGTTGTCGGGCAAGACCCAGCCGTCGCTCAGTTCGGCCCCGTTGGCGAGCGACCATTCCGGCTTGAACTCCGCGTCGTAGATGGCCGGCCCGCCACTGGCCCAGCCGGACTTGAAAAAGCGATGCTTCACCTGATCCGCGGCCGGACAGTTCGCATAGGCCAGCATCCCCAGCAGGAGCGCCCCGGTAACGGCAATTGAGTTTCTCGTTTTCATGATCACCGCCTGTCAATGGACCTCTTTCCTTGCTGGCGAGAGCGCGGAGAAGTTATTTCTGTCCCGCATGCGATTCGGACCGTCCGCGACGGAATAAATTCAATCTTCCGCACATCCGCGTTCGCTACGGCTGCGAATCTTGCCAACCGATTCGCAATGCGTACGCAAGCTGAGAAGCTGCATTTGCCGGCAGTGTTACGATCAGTCCCGCGGCAGTCTGTTTCCAGGGGAGCTTGTCGGGACAGCCCAACAGGCCCACGTCGGAAACTTTGCCGGCGGGAAGCGCCAGCGACTTGATCGTCAGTGGAACGCCATCGCCGGGTCGACCGAGCACGATGGCATAAAGCGCGGCGGCCTTGGTCGTGAAGCGGATGTCGCTGGCGGTGTATCGCGAGGATGCGTCCTCGTTGAAATGGCCTCCCTTGACGCGCGTGGGGCCTTCTCCGAAAACTCTCCAAGGCCGCGTGCCGTAGATCGCCTCGCCGTTGAGCTTCAACCACTGGCCCATTTCCAGCAAACGTTCCCGCTGCGGCTGAGGGATCTCGCCCTGGGCGGTTGGGCAAATGTCCAGCAGCAAGCAGCCATTCTTGCTGACGATATCGACTAGGGTGTGCACGAGAGTCTTGGCCGACTTGTAGTCGGGATTCTGGATGTGGCACCAAGAGCGGTTGCAAATGGCGGTATCGGTCAACCAGGGGACGTCCGCCAACTTCTCCATGCGGCCGCGTTCCAGATCCGTCACGCTGGCGCCGGCGGGCAGATCCCCATTCTTGCACGTCACCACCAGGTTCCTTCCCCACGCAGATTCCTTGCTGTAGTAATAGGCCAACATTTCCTGGCGGTATCCCTCGCCGATGATGGCCAGCCGGCTGTCGAACCAGATCAGGTCGGGCTGGTAATTGTCGACCACCTCTTTGATCTTTGCCAGCCAGAGCTCACAGAACTCGGGGCTCGGCGCGGGATGATTCCGGAACGCGCTGGGCGGGACGGCCGGCCCGTAGAGACCGGCATACTCCGGGTTGGAGCAATCGACCGTCTTGTCCATGGTCGGATACCACCCCCATAGCCATTGATGGTGGAAGGTGGCAATAAACTTCATGTTTCGTTTGCGGACGGCCGCCGCCATCAGCCCGGTGATGTCTTTCTTGGGGCCCATCTTCGCCGCGTTCCAGCGGGTGAGCTTGCTGTCCCAGTTGGACCAACCGTCCGCGTGCTCGGCAACGGGGCCGGCGAATCTCGCGCCGGACCGCGCGAACAAATCGGCCCATTCCTCGGCATCGAATTTCTCGGCCGTGAATAGCGGAATGAAATCCTTGTAGCCGAACTTCTCCGGACCGCCGTAGGTCGCGACGTGGTGCTTGTATGCGGCCGAGCCCTTGACGTACATATTGCGCGAATACCACTCGTTGTCGTAAGCGGGAACGGAATAGGGTCCCCAATGGAAATAAATGCCGAATTTCGCGTCGCGGAACCAATCGGCCACGGGGTGCCGGGGCACCGTTTTCCGCGCGGGGTCATTTCGCCCGGGGGCAGCGGCCGGCGAAGCGGCGTGCAGCGCGCTGGAATGCGGATTTCCGGCGAATAAAGACGCAGCGACCGTCCCGGCTCCTGCTTTGAGAAACGTTCTTCGTCTCATCGTTCTCCCCCCGTGTTTTGCAATTCGGTTCTGAGACTCACTCCGTTGGGCAGCCTCTCATTCTAATGGCAGCCGAGGCCGTGTCAAAATCGGATCGTATTTCAGGGTCGAACGCCTCGTAATCCAGCCGCCGCGGTTCCCACGGAAACTGGCCGAATTGCCGTGGAACTGGCATATCCTTGTGGCGCGGCGCAGTTCGGGGGCCTTGGGGTCGTGCGAATATCGTCCCGCCGCCGCAGAACGGGCCCACCGCGAGTTGACCCGATTCCGCGGGCTACTGGATGAGGTATTCCACCTCGGACCCGCCCGGTCCGCATTCGTGCGGGTCGCCGAGGAGTCCGTTCAGCTTTTCCGCAGAACGATCCGCCGGGCGTCACGCACTGCGTAGCGATGCCAACTCATCTCCTCCCGCTCGCCAAGCTCCTCGGCAATGCCACACGCGTCCTCAAATGCCCCCTGGATGCGGCCTTTTAATTCAAACTGTCCCGAACTAGCCAACGGCCCTCCCACCGGTTATCTTGGATTCCAGGCATGGCTGACCCCCGTTGCCGCAAGGAGATCGAGCACAAACCAAGGCGGTCACGATCGACCGTTTTTCGCGCGGTCATGGCTTTGGCCTGCGGGTTTCCTGAAGGTGGATGCCGGTCGCTGCCAATAACTCGGGTCAGCGGGTGAACACGAAATCCGAAGGGAACTCTTGCGATGAAACATGCTACGATCTTGGCCGGCTTCGTGCTCTTGATAACGTCTTCCAGCATGCTGAAAACAGTTGATGCGGGGACGGCGGCCGCCGCGAGCAACGTCGCCCGCGTGGCCGAGCCCTTGGTCAAGCCCGCGCTGGTTCCGCTGGCGCCGGGCGCGGTGGAGCCGCGCGGTTGGCTGCGGGACTGGGCGATGGCGGCACGCGACGGAATCACGGGGCATCTCGACCAGTGGCATCCGACCTTCGGCGACGGCTGGAAAGGCATCCCCATCAAGGCGCCGGGGGCTGAGCCGGACGGGGCGGGTTGGCCCATCGAACAGTGCAGCTATTGGCTCGACGGACTGGTCCGGCTGGGCTACGTGCTTCACGACGACGACCTCATTCGTAAGGCCACGGCCAGACTCGGACGGGTCGTCGACGGCGTGAACCGGGGCGGGACGTCGCTGATCTATTGGAAGCCGGACGAGCCCCGCGGATTCAACAGTTGGGCGCACTCGCAGATGGGACGCGCGCTGGTGGCTTGGTATCAGGCGACCGGCGAGAAGCGCATCCTCGATGCCCTGGTCAAGGCGTATGCCAATTATCCCGTGGCGATGGGGCGTCTGGATTTCACCACCGTCAGCGGCCTCTGCAACGTGGATGCGGCGTTGGAGACCTACGCCTACAGCGGCGACCGTCGCGTGCTGGAGCGTGTGCTCGCGGCAATGCGCACGCCCGCTCCTCAGAATACTCTGCGCGAGTGGCTGGACGGGCGATTCGTTCCCGGCCATGCCGTGGTCACCTACGAGGACATCCGCTTGCCCGCGCTGCTGTATCCCTGGACCAACGATGCCCGTTACCTACAGGCAACGCTGAACGCCTTCGCGTGGATCGACCGCGAGCACATGCTGCCGTACGGCCTGGCCTCGGGGGAGGAGTTCATGTCGGGCATCGGCGCGCTGCGCAAGACCGAGACCTGCAACGTGGCGGCCGACATGTGGTCCACTCTCTGGATGTATCGTATCCTGGGGCAGCGCAGGTATGGGGATGCCCTCGAGCGGGCGTTTTTCAACGCGGGAGCCGCGCCCATCGCGAGGGACTTCAAAACCATGTGTTACTACCAGTCGCCCAACCGGTTGCGTTCGGACAGCCTGCCTTGCGAGCAACCCCACTGTCCGGGCGAGGGTGGGATTCGTTTCGATCGCCTCGGCTGCCCCCACGTGTTGTGCTGCGTGGGCGCCGTGAACCGGATCGTCCCCAACTACATCATCCACATGTGGATGGCCACGGCCGACCAGGGACTGGCGGCCGCGCTCTACGGGCCATGCACCGTGTCGGCGATCGCCGGCGGCGTGCCGGTGAAACTGGCGTGCGCCACGGCATATCCCTTCGAGGAGACGATCCGCGTGAGCGTCGAGCCGCAGCGCAAGGCGTCGTTCCCTTTGTATTTCCGTATTCCCGGTTGGTGCGCGAAAGCGAGCGTGGCGGTCAATCGCGCTGCCGTGGACGCCGTCCCGGATGAGAACGGGTTCATGCGGATCGAGCGAGAGTGGTCGCCGGGAGATCGGGTCGAACTGCGGTTCGCGATGCCGGTCCAGGTGGTGCGGGATTATGAAACCGAATTTCCAGCGGTAATCCGGAAATATTTCTCCTTCGAGCCGGCCGCGGTGTTCACGCGGCGACGATTGCCCTTCGCAAGCGTAAGCCTTGGTCCGCTGCTGTTCGCCCTGCCGATTGCCGATCAGGACGCAAACACGCCGGCGCCGGGAGCGCAGTGGCGGTATGCTCTCGATATGGCCGCGGCGCGAAACGGGTCCGACATCACCGTCGAGCGCCGAGCGATGCCGCCGACATGGAATTGGCCGCTGGACGCGCCCGTGAATTTGAGCGTTCCCGCGCAATCGATCGACTGGGAACCGACCGATGCCCAGGCGCTGCCGAACGCACCGGTGGCCGGCAAAGGGGGGCAGCTCATTCGCCTTGTCCCCTACGGCTGCACCAAGTTCCGCATTTCGATGTTCCCGGTGACCGCCAGGGCCTGGGCGTCGAACTGAGCGTCGGGCGGCGGTCGTTCTCGTGTAGTGATTCAGACTGATGGGGATTTTTGGGTGGCATGCCGTCACGACGCGAAGCGTCGGGTCGGCATGTCTGGCAGCTTCAACGACATGCCGACCCTCGGCTGCGCCGAGTGACGGCATGCCACCCTCTCTAATTCTTGAATTCCCCGCAACTCTGAATCACTACGCTAGAACGGGACGGGATGTTGACCTCAGCCCTGCGGCAGCGCCGCGCGGGCGAGCTCCCAAACCGTCACTTCCGCGAGCGTGTGTTGGAATTTGCGCCGCGTTTCGCGAATCACGAACTCCATGTCCCGCGCCGCGTCCAGCAGGACGAAATGTGGGCTCAAGAGACCGCCGAGGGCGTCGAACGTCCAGCAGGGTTCGCCGCCTTTGCGGATGCCGCCCAGCCAGTTCTCTTTCTTCGTGAATTCCTCCAGCCAGGTATAGGGCGACGTGATGACCAGAATGCCCCCGGGATTCAGCCGCTCGTGTACGCTCTCGAGAAAGCTCTTGGGATCATAGAGCCGATCCAGGATATTCGCGGCCAGGATCAAATCATAGCCGGTGAACTGGGGCTTGAGATTCGTCGCATCGCCCTGGAAGAATTCCACGCGGTCCACCACGCGCTCGAGTCCCAGGTCGGACAAGCGCGCCTCGTGGTAGGAAACGATCTCGCCTTCCTCGGCCAGCTCATAGTGGACGTTGCCCTTCTCTTTGAGTTCGAGCGCCACGCGGATGAAGCGGGCCGAAAAATCGATGCCGGTGACGAAGTCGAATTCGCGGGCCAGCTCGAACGTCGCCCTTCCCACCGCGCAACCGAGGTCCAGAGCTTTGCGCCGCGGACGTTCTCGCGTGTACTGGAAGCCGGCCGCGGCGCAGCGGGCGGGGAAATTGGGAACGTTGAAATAGGTCTTGCCGTAGTGGGCTTCGCAGTACTGGGAAACCGCCGTATCGGTCTCGTACATCGCTTCGGGCATCGCCAACGGCTGCTCCGATTGCACGTAGCGCAAGCCCGCATGTTGAAAGAAATGTCGCCGAAACGCGTAGCGGGAATCGCGGGTAGCCTCGTTGCCGGTGGAAATCCACGACCCGCCCTTGATCAGGTTGTGCTGCGTGTCGAAAGTCGGGGTGGAGAAGTCGTCGTAGTACGGATGCACCTGGAACCCGTCGAAGCCGGTGATGGGCGTTTCGGTCCACTGCCACACGTTGCCGATGACGTCGAAAAACTCCCCGAAGCGGAAGTAGTTCACCGGGCAAGACGAAGCCCAGTGTTCCAGATTGATGTTTCCGGGGGCTTTCGCCCAGTAGGGTTGGTCGGGGATTTCGTGCAGGTCGCGCAGTCGCCGCCATTGGGCCTCGGTGGGCAAGCGGAGGGGTTTTCCGCTCTTCCGCGCCAACCAGTTGCAGAACGCCTTGGCCTCGAGCGCGTTGACCTCGACCGGCCAGTTCCAGGGCATGTCGACGATTTGCGCCATGGTGCGGAACCGATAACCGCCGGGAGACTCGATCCAGAACAGCGGATGCCTGGCCCGGGCGAACCCGGCCCATTTCCACCCCTCGTGCGTCCAATACTCCTCGTGCCGGTAGCCGCCGTCGTCGACGAAGCCCAGGAACTCCCGGTTCGAAACCAGGTAGCGGCTGGCCGAAAAGTCCCACACGTCGTTTTCCTGACGGCCGAATTCGTTGTCCCAGCCGTAGAGCGGATGGTCCTTGGATTTCCCCAGGACGACGCAGCCTCCGGCGACGGGGATCAACTCGTTTTGCGGTGCCGGGCCCGCCATGGGGCAGATGTCCCAGAGCGGGAGTTGCCGGACCATCTCGATCGGCAACCGGCGAATGATGACCGAAGACGTTTCCAGATGAATCCTTTGATGCTCGATGCCCATCAGGATCACCCAGAACGGATGGTCCCAGTTGATGGGCATCGTCAGCGGCATGGTGCGAATCACGTCGTCGACCAACGCCCGCACCGTGTCGCGATAGGCTTTGACCTCGCGGAGCGTGGGCCAATCGTAATGCGATTGGTTCAGATCGTCCCACGACATTTCATCGACGCCGATGGCGAACATGGATTCGAACCGCGGATTGATTCTTTGGCTCGCAAGCTTGGCGACGACGAATTTATTGACGTAGAAAGCCGCCGTATGCCCGAGATAGAAGATCAGGGGATGCCGCAGCGGTTCCGGCCGCAAGTAAAACGCCTCCTCCGCGGCCAGGGTTTCGTAGAGCTGCTCGTCCAGGCTGTAGGTGGCGTGGAAGTATTGCCGGATCTCCTCGCGCTTCTGGCCGGCATTACCCTGGTTGAGGATCGGGGTTCTGGTGTTTCTCAGGTCCATGGGCTCCTCGACAGATCGTGTTAACCGAGTTGCCGCCAGCCGGTTTCGGCAGGCCCTGCATCCGCAGGCGGGCCGGATCGAACACCCCGCGCGGCGGCACGAAGCGGGGGCGCTCCTCAGCATTGCACAATTCCACAGGAAACCCCTATGATCTTAGCGTGCCTGTCAATAGCTCGGAACAAGCGGCGGACGCTCGCCTGCCGATCCTCCCCGGCCGCCTCGCGGCAGTAAGGCCCATTGCCATCGTCGCGCCCGCGGAGCATAATCGACAGAAACATACCCATACCGCCGCCGGCGGAACGTTGCACGTGGCCTCAACACGCTACCTGTGGGTCGTCGAGAAGGCGGCCCTTTGAGAGCGGGAGCACAAAGATGTCGAAGAGGAGCCTGTTTCTGCTGGCCGGGATGGGATTGGTGTTGGCAGTCGGAATGGGCGCCGCCGCCGCGGATTCCGGCCGCGACACGGCCGGCAGGCTGGACTTTTCCACCGCGGTGATTGTGGCCCCACCGAATCTCGGTCCTGCCGAAGAGAAGGCGGTCACGGTGCTCCGCGAGGAAATTCAAAAGCGGACCGGGATCCGGCTCGAGCAGGCCGCACAATGGCCCGAATCCCGCAGGCCGGTCATCGCCTTGGGGCTTCAATCCCAAGTGAAGCAGTTTGCCGGCCCGCTGACTGCGGAATTGGAGAAGACGCGTGCCCCCGGCCCGGAAGGTTTTGTTTTGACGGTCCAACGACAGCCCCAGGAGGCAATCCTGATTGCAGCCAGCGATTCGCGCGGGCTGCTCTACGGCGTGGGCCGCCTGTTGCGCAATATGGAGCTTGCGCCGCACGCCGCGCTGGTTCCCGAGGGCTTACGAATCGCCACGGCTCCCAAGTATCCCCTGCGCGGTCACCAACTGGGATATCGGCCCAAGGTGAACGCCTACGACGCCTGGTCGGAGGCGCAGTTCGACCAATACATCCGCGAGTTGGCCTTGTTTGGGGCCAATAGCATTGAACTCGTGCCGCCGCGCACCGACGACCAGCGTGCCAGCCGGCACATGAAAGTCGCGCCTTTGGAGATGATGGCGCGTTTATCGCAAATCATCGACTCCTATGGCATGGACGTGTGGATCTGGTACCCCAACATGGGCAAGGACTACACCGACGAAACCGCCGTGCGCGCCGAGCTGGCGGAACGGGAGGAGATCTTCCGCCGGCTCAAGCGGATCGATCATGTTTTCGTTCCCGGCGGCGATCCGGGCGACCTGTCGATGGAGGCCTTGTTCCCGTGGCTCGACCGCGTGGCTGCGTTGCTGCACAAGTACCACCCGCGGGCCAAGATCTGGGTTTCGCCGCAGGGTTTCCAGGCTTCGGACCGGCGCCGGCTGGATGTCTTTTACAAGCACGTGAATGACGAGCCCGCGTGGCTCGGCGGCGTCGTTTATGGTCCCTGGATTTCCGTGCCGCTGCCACAGTTGCGGAATGCGATCGCCAAGGAGATCAAGATCCGCAACTATCCGGACATCACGCACAGCGTGGTCTGCCAATATCCGGTTCACGACTGGGATTTGGCGTTTGCGCTGACGCTGCATCGCGAGTGCTACAATCCGCGTCCCTTGGCCATGAAGAACATTCACAACCTGTTTGCCGATTACACCTGCGGCTCGCTCTGTTATTCGGAAGGCATCAACGACGACGTGAACAAGTTCGTGTGGCTCGACCAGGATTGGGATCCCGCGACGCCGGTCGTGGAAACACTGCGGCAGTATGCCCGCTTGTTCATCCACCCCGATTTCGGCGACGAACTGGCGCAAAGTTTCCTGGCCGAGGAGCGCAACTGGGAAGGCCCGTTGGCCGTCAGCCGGCAGGTGGACGTAACGCTGCAGCAATGGCGGCAATTGGAAAATTCCGTTCCCCCGACCGCGCGCGAGGACTACCGCTTTCAGATGGGCCTGTTGCGGGCCTATTACGACGCCTACGTCAAGCGCCGGTTGATTCACGAGACCGAACTGGAAGCCCTGGCAACCGACGTGCTCAGAATGCAGTCCGCCCAGGGTTCCTTCGCAGCCCTGGAAAAGGCGGAATCGATCCTCCAGCGCGCTTGCACGGAACCGGTTGCCGCGGACCTCAAACAGAAGTGCGAAGCGCTCTCCGACGCGCTCTTCGAAAAGATCGGCTCGCAGCTCGACGTCAAGAAACACGGCGCGCAAAGCCGCACCCGGGGCGCTTTCATGGACGGCATCGACGAGCCGTTGAACAATGCGGCCTGGCTGCGGGTGCAATTCCGCCGGATCCGCGAGATCGCCGACGAACCGGCCCGGCAGCAGGCCATCGACGGAATTCTCAACCGCACCAATCCCGGCCCCGGCGGATTCTACGACAGCCTGGGGACGCCTGGCGGCGACAAACGCGTCGTCAGTCCCGTGCCGTGGGCCGAAGACCCGGGCAGCATGAAATCGCCGCGAACCGACTTCCCCTACGACCTGGAACTGCCGGGGTACCGCGACGTTCCCCTGGCCTGGCGGAAGCAGAAAAGCACGATCTTCGAGACGCCCTTGCGGATCGCGTATGAGAATCTCGATCCGCGGGCGACCTACAGCATCCGCGCGGTTTATGCGGGCGAATTCACCAAGCCGTCGAGCCTGGTGGCCAATGATGCCTATGTGATCCACCGGCAGCTCCACGGGACTCGGCCTCTCGTCCGAGAATTTCCCATTCCTGCCGAGGCGACAGCCAGCGGGCGTTTGCAGCTTGTGTGGCGCGGCGGCGGAGTGGCGGAGGCGTGGCTGATCAGGCATCCGCGCGGGAATGCTAATCCACACTGAAGAGTTTGAGAACACTCATCGGCGCCAATCTACGCTCATTGTCGTTGAAGGCGTCAATCCATCGGAGGATACTTGGATGTATCGCGGAGTAACAGGATCGCGGTGGGGCCTTGGTGGATTGATTCTTTTGACGGCCGTGATTCGCGTCTCGGCCGGCGAACTCAAACCGCCGGCTGACAAGGCGGCGGCGCCGATCGACAAGCGGCTCATCGCCCATTGGACTTTCGACGAGGCCTCCGGGGCCGAGTGTCGCGACTCGAGCGGCCATGGCTGGCACGCGACGGCCGCACCCCGGGCGATCATGCCCGGCCGACTCAAAGGCGTGTTCGGCAACGCCCTGGTGCTCTCGGGCGATCACCTGGTGTCGGTGAGCGAGCGGGTTTCGCTGGCCGATCCGGCCGGCATTTCGTTGAGTGCCTGGACCAAGCCGACGGAGTTGAGCCATTACCGGGAGATCTTCCGCAAAGAAGACGGCAACAACCGGGTGCTGTTTTCCTTCCAGGTTGACGGCAACTTCCTCTCGCTGGGCTTGAACGTGGGGGGCTACGTGGAGTGCCGCGCCGCGATCGACCGGGCGCGGGTCCGCGACGGCCGCTGGCATCACTGCGCGGCCACGTTCGACGGCCGTTGGATGCGCGTGTATCTCGACGGCGACGAGATCGGCTGCCTCGAGCGGCCGGGCAAGATCAGCGCGGGCGGCAATGCGCCGGGCTGCATCGGTTCGTCCAACGGCGGCGAGACCTTCCAGGGCATGCTCGACGATTTGCGGATCTACGCCGGGGCACTCAGTGCCCGGGAGATCGAGCTGTTGCACCGCCAAGGGCGGCAGCGGCTGGAGCTTTCGTCGGGACAGTTGATCGAGCGGATCCGCGCGGTCTACCGCCGCGGCGCGGCGTTTGCCGACACGCTGATCGAGTGCCGGCGGCGGATTGTGGAGGGGCGCTATACGCTCGATCCGGATCTGGCCGGCGCCGTGGTCCTGCGGCTCAAGAGCGACTTCCCCGAGGACTACCGGCGGATGCTGGAAACGACGGAAATCAAGCCTGTGGACTTTCTCACCGCCGCCGAGGCCGATTGGCACGTCAAGCAGGCCGAGTTGCTGGTGGATCTGCTGCGAGAATACAAGCCGCTCACCGCGGCCCAATGGCGGAAGCAGACGCCGGCCGATCGGCGCAAGTGGCAGGAGGCCGACGCGGTCGCCGCCAGGCTCGCGGCGCTGAAGGCCAAGGGCGCGGCAGCGCGGTTCTCGCCCGAGTGGATCGCATTCCTGCTGGAAACCGCCCCGCGGATCCAATACCGGCCGGTACGGTCGGAGCGGGTGGCCCCCTACGTTCGCCCGGAAACGCCGCCGCCGCGCACTCTCACGGCCGAGGAAGCCCGGCAGACGCTGGAGCGCGATTGGCTGTTCCAGGCCGACGGGAATGCGACGCCGCAGCGGATTCGCGACGAGATCGGCTTCACGCGGCGGCTGGCCGCGCGCATCGAGGCCGCCGCGCAGCGTAAGATCCGTTTCGCCCGGCAAGCGGCGGAGCTCGACGCTTTGGAGAAGCTCGCGGCCGCGCTGCCGGGCGCGAGCGCCGAGTTGTACTGCCGCGTGCGGCAGGTCAAACGGGAAATCGCCCTGGCCAACCCGGCGATCCGTTTCGACAAGCTGCTGTTCGTGGACATGCCCTTCCCGCAGGGCAACGAATGGCGTCACGAAACCCGGCACCGCTTGGGTTACATGGCGGTGCCCGGCGCCCGGCTGCTGGTGCTCCAAGGGCTTTCGCCGGCGGGAAAGCTGACGCAGCTCATGCCGCAGCCGCCGCTGGCCGGGTCGTTCTGGCGGCCCGACGTCTCGTATGACGGAAAGCAGGTGCTGTTCTGCTTCAAGCCGCACAACGAGAAGGCGTTCCACTTGTACCAGATCAACGCTGACGGCTCGGGCCTGGCGCAGTTGACCGACGGCATCTTCGACGACCTGGACCCGATTTATCTGCCCGACGACCGGCACGTTCTTTTTTCTACGACCCGCGGACACACCTATGTTCGCTGCATGCCGCCGACCAACGCCTTCGTGCTGGCCCGCTGCGAGCGCGACGGCAAAAATATCTATCTCGTCTCGCAGAACAACGAGCCCGATTATCTGCCGTCGATGGCAAACGACGGCCGCGTGATCTACACCCGCTGGGAATACACCGACAAGCCGCTGTGGCGGGCGCAAAAACTGTGGACGGTCAACCCCGACGGCACCCAGGTCAACACGTTCTGGGGCAACCAGAGCGTGTGGCCGGACGTGATGAAGGACGTCCGCATGATTCCCGGCAGCCGCCGGGCGATGTTCACCGGCTGCGGGCATCACGATTGGTTCGCCGGCTGCCTGGGCATCGTGGATCCGGATCACGGTTTCAACTATCCCCACGGACTGACGAAGGTCACGCCCGAGCTGCCCTGGCCGGAAGTGGGCGACGGGCCGCTCGAAACGGCCGAGTGCCCCACGTATCACCGCGGCGGAAACTACCGGGCGTACTACTCGCCCTATCCCTTGAGCGAGCAGGATTTCCTGGTGTCGGCCGAGCGGAGCGGGAAATTCCTGCTCTACCTGATGGACGTCGAGGGGAATCGCGAGCTGATTTACGAGGGCGTCAACAACATTCTCCACGCGATGCCGCTTGCCCCACGCCCCCGCCCGCCGGTGCTCTGCGACCGCGTAGCATGGCCCAGCCGCGCGCTGCGCAACGAGCCGGCGCCCGGGGTGATCTTCAGCGGCAACGTCTATCAGAACGCCCCGGCGGAGCTGCGTGGGCGGGCCAAGTATCTCCGCGTGCTGACGATCGAACCGAAGACCTACACCTATTGGTACAAGCGGCCTTACATTTCGACCGGCCCGGTGGTCTCGATCGTGCAGGCGGAAGGAGTCAAACGGGTGCTGGGCACGGTGCCGATCGAAGCCGACGGTTCGGTGGCCCTTCACGTCCCACCGGGCAAGGCCTTGCACTTTCAACTGCTGGACGAGGATTATCGCGCGCTGCAGACCATGCGGAGCTTCGTGGGGGTGATGCCGGGCGAGTACCGCGGCTGCCTGGGATGCCACGAGTCGCACAGCCGCGCCCCCGTGCTGGGCAGCGGCGGCCTGGCGCTGTCGCATCCGGCCAGCGAGATCACGCCGCCGCCCTGGGGTCAAGACACCGTCAGTTATCCGCGCTACGTGCGGCCGGTATTGGACGCCTACTGTAGCAAGTGCCACGAGGGCAAGGGCGACGCCCGCAAAGTGCTGGACCTCACGGCCCGGCCGGGATTTCTGGGCTTCGACGAGCCGTACATGATCTTTACCGGCCGGCCGAGCTGGGGCCAGCCCTATCAAGAGCCTGCCCAGCCGGTTCCCGGCTGGGGGATCGCCGGGATGCTGATGGTCGAGGCCTACGCTAAGACCGATCCCAAGGGATATCAGACTGCGCCGCCGATGACCAGGCTTTCCTACCGCAGCCGGCTGATCGAGTTGGCTTCAAGCGGCAAGCACTATGACGTGAAGGTCGATCCGGTAAGCCTGCAACGATTGATCGCCTGGGTCGATGCGATGTGCCCCTACCAGGGCGACGAGGAACTGCGGCAGCTCGACGACCCGGTATTCCAAGGCGTCGATTGGCTGTCGATCCGGCCGCGGATCAAGACCGCGCCGACGATCGTGCGGCCCGGCCCGGTCGACTGACAAGAGGATAGAAGGCGCACGACGGATAGGACTTCGAACCCAGATCGTGCCGATTCCGTGAGAAGTTTCGACGGCGTGGGGAATCTTTGGAGCGCGGCGATTTATCGCCGCTTTCCGTTACGTTCGACGTTTGCACCACCGCCGGGCGGAAAGAAAGCGGCGATGAATCGCCGCACTCCAAAGTCATATCGGTTCGTAGTCGTCCTGGATGGTTAGCTTGTCGATTTTGAAACTGTAGATGGTACGAAGCTGCGCGCGGGTCGCGGCACGCTCGAACCACGCGGCCGAGCACCAGCGGTATTGGCTGGCCAGCGGGACCAGCCCATGCTTGACCGGGTTCTGATGGACGTAATTCAACCGCGCCAGGTACGATTTCTCAAAGGTTAGCTTCGTATCCCAGAAATTGTGCCAGACCGCGCGGCCAGAGACGCCGTCGAGGCCGCCCAGCGCGTGCGCGGTCTCGCCGTGCAATTGTTTCACGACCTCGCGGAGATCGGCGCTGTCGGGGCGCGCATGGGCAACGAAATGGTAGTGGTTCGAAAAAGCCGCCCAGGCCTCGATCTGCCAGTCGAAGGCCTTCAGCGTCCGCAAGAGCGTCGATTCGAGCAGTTCCAGACGCTGGGCCCCGCGAAAGAAGTGCTGCTTGTGGAGCGTACCCGCCGTGACGATATAGGTGCCGTGCTCGCTGAGGCGGTGTATCGGCGCGTGCGGCCAATCTTTGGAGTGCGGCGATTTATCGCCGCTTTCCGTCGCAGCAACCCGCGCGGCGAGACGCTGGTGATCGGAGGCGGAGGCGCAACGCTGAGAAAGCGGCGATGAATCGCCGCACTCCAAAGCGGAGAGGAACCTTTCCATGTCGGCCAAGCGGTCCACAGGCAGGGCGCGGATGCGGGCGATCAGGTCCTCGCGGCGATCGGAACGGTTGTGCGCCATGACGGAAAGAAAGCGGCGATGAATCGCCGCACTCCAAAGCTCAGCAGATCCGCGGCATCTGCTCGCCGGAGAGCAGGTCCACGATGCGGCCGGGACCGACCCGGCTTTGCATCTCGACCACGCCCGGATGGGCGGCGATGACCGTGCCGATGAGCGCCGGACCGTGGGCGTCGGGGTGCGCACGCAGGATCGCCAGCGCCCGCTCGGCGGCCGCGGCGGGCACGAATGCCACCAGCCGCCCTTCGTTGGCCACGTAGAGCGGATCGAGCCCCAGCAGCTCGCACGCCCCGGCCACCGGTTCGCTCACCGGAATCTCGGTCTCTTGGATATGAATGCCCACGCGGGCGTCCAAGGCGATCTCGCAGAGCGCGGCCGCAAGGCCGCCGCGGGTCAGGTCGCGAAGGCAGTGCAGATCGGCCCCCAACGCTCGCAGCGCCTGCACCAGCGACGCCAACGAGGCGCAATCGCTGGGCAACGCGCCTGCGAAGGTCAGCCCTTCGCGGACCGACATGATGGCGATGCCATGCCGCCCCAGGTCGCCGCTCAGCAGCACCGCATCGCCGGGCACGACGCGGGCGGGCGAGACCTCGACGCCCGGCGGCACCAGGCCGATGCCGGCCGTATTGATGAAGATCCCGTCCCCCTTGCCGCGATCGACGACCTTGGTGTCGCCGGTCACGATCCGCACGCCGGCCGCCGCGGCCGCGGCGCACATCGATTGCACCACGCGGCGGAGCGTTTCCAGGGGCAGGCCCTCTTCGAGGATGAAGCCCGCGCTGAGATAGGCGGGCGTCGCACCCGACATGGCCAGGTCGTTGACCGTGCCGTAGACTGCCAGCGAGCCGATGTCGCCGCCGGGGAAGAACAAGGGACTGACGACGAAGGTGTCGGTGGTCAGCGCCACCCGCGCTGGGCCCAGCTCCACCACGGCGCTATCGTGCGGCGGGGCCGGGCGGGCCGCAGGGGCGGCGAACGCCGGCAGAAACAGCGTTTCGATCAGGCTGCGCATCAGCCGGCCGCCGCCGCCGTGGGCCAGTTGCACCGTGGCGTGATCGCTCAAGGGAAGCGGACAACTCAGATTGAATTCGTTCGACATGGCGGTGAAAAAGTAGGGTGGGTGCTTGCACCCACGCGGGTTTATCGTCGGGCAATAACGTGCGTGCGAGCACACACCCTACGAAATCTGTTTAAGTTCCTCGCGGCGATAGCGATAATAGGCCGCACAAGCGCCTTCCGCGGAGACCATGGGGGCGCCCATGGGGCGATCGGGCGTGCAGCGGAGGCCGAAGCAGGGGCAATCGCGGGGCTTGAGGTGTCCTTGCAGCACCGCGCCGGCGAGGCAGTCGGCCGGCTCGTCGGCCACCAGCCCGGCGAGGCCGAACCGCGCTTCGGCGCAGAACGAGGCGTACTCGTCGCGCAGCAGCAGGCCGCTCTCGGGGATTTCGCCGATGCCGCGCCACTTCCGCGGCCCGACGCAAAACACCTCCTCGACCTGGCGGATCGCCGCGCGGTTGCCCTCGGGCCGGACCGCGCGGCAGTATTGGTTCTCCACGTCGGCCCGCCCCTGCTCGAGCTGCGCCACGCACATGCAGATTCCCTGGAGGATGTCCAGCGGCTCGAACCCGGTGACGATGATCGGCACGCGGTACTGCCGGGCGATGGCGTGGTACTGTTCGAGGCCCATAATCGCACAGACGTGGCCGGCGGCGAGGAAGCCCTGCACCTTGTTGGCCGGCGCGGCCAGTATGGCACGCATCGCCGGCGGCACCAGCACCTGCGACACCAGCACGGAGAAGTTGGCCAGGCCGAGCCGCCGGGCCTGGGCCACGGCCATGGCGTTGGCCGGGGCGGTGGTCTCGAAGCCGATGGCGAAAAACACCACTTCCCGCTCGGGATGCTTGCGGGCCAGCGCGACGGCATCCATGGGCGAGTAGACGATCCGCACGTCGCCCCCTTCCGACTTCACCGTCAAGAGATCCTGGCGCGAGCCGGGCACCCGCAACATGTCGCCGAACGAGCAGAAGATCACGCCCGGCCGCGCGGCGATGGCCACGGCCTTGTCGATCTGCTCGATGGGGGTCACGCAGACCGGGCAGCCGGGCCCGTGGATCAAGTTGATCTGGGGGGGCAACATCTGGTCGAGGCCGAAGCGGACGATGGCATGGGTCTGACCGCCGCAGATCTCCATGATGTTCCAGGGCCGGGTGGCGATCGCCCGGATCGCGTCGGCAAATCGCCGCGACTGGCCGGCGTCGCGGTATTCTTCCACGTACTTCAAGGCCGCGTGCTCCTGGTATTGTTTCGGCTGGCCGCGTGCGTGTGAGCACGCACTCTACGCTTGCTGGTCCGGCGCGCCACTCTCCGCCTCGTCGGCCTCGCCGATCGCGGCGAGGTAGGTGAAAATCTCCTCGGCCTCGGTTTCATCGATCTGGCTGATGGCGAAGCCGACGTGGACCAGCACGAACTGGCCCACCTGGGCGTCCGGCGTGTAGGCCAAACAGACGTCTTTGATGATCCCGCCAAAGGAGACTTTGCCCATCGGCAAACCGTCCTGCGGGTAGAGTTCGACCAGTTTGCCGGGGATTCCAAGGCACATACGAGACGGTTCCTTCAATGATCCATGGTGGGGCGCGGGACCATGCTTTGCATGGTGCCCCTCGATCACCCTACTTTTTACAGCCCGGGCCGAGGAAAAGCTAGGGGTATTGCCTCGGCGCCGTTTCGGCCGCCCTCACCCGGCTCGTTCGTCGCCACCCTCTCCCGCAAGCGGGCGAGGGTATGCCGTCACACCCATCTGCCGCCGCGCCACCAGCGCTTGCCCCAGGGCAATGCCGCCGTCGCCGGGCGGGACGCGGTGGTGGACGAAGACCTGGAAACCGGCCGCCGTGAGCCGCCGATAAACCCCGTCGCTCAACAGGTTGTTCTGGAAACATCCGCCGGTCAGCACCACCTGTTCGAACCCGACGCGGCGGGCGATCGCCACGGCCAACTCGGCCAGGGCATTGTGAAACCGCATGCCGATCCGGCCCACCGGCACGCCGGACGCGCCATCCTGGAGCACCGCCGCCAATAGCGGCTCCCAGTCCACCACCGCCGGGGTCACGCCGTCCAGCGGCAGCGGGTAGGCGTCGTCGACCTCGGCCGCAAACGGTTCGGCGGCAAACTGCAAAGCCATGGCGGCCTGGCCCTCGAAGCTGATCGGGGCATCGTGCCCGCAGAGCGCGGCCACGGCGTCGAACAGCCGGCCCATGCTGCTGGTCCGCGGCGCGTTGAAGGATCGCTCGAGCATCGATATCAGGGTGGCCAGCTCCGCGGGGGCGAACCAGGCGGCGGCGCGCTGCCGGGCCAGGCCGGGATCGATCTCGAACAGCACGGCCAACGCCGAGCGACGCGGTTGGCGGGCCGCCGTGTCGCCGCCGGGCAGACGAAAGGTCCGCAGATGGGCGGCGCGGCTGAAGCGGGCCCCTTCGCAAACCAGCGCTTCGCCACCCCAGATCGTGGCGTCGGGACCGTAACCGGTTCCGTCCCAGGAGAGACCCAGCACGGGACCGGAAAGGGCGTGTTCGGCCATGGCGGCCGCCACGTGGGCATGATGGTGCTGCACGCGCACCAGCGGCACGCTCCACTGTGCGGCCAAGGCTTCGGCCGTCTTGGTCGATGCATAGTCGGGGTGCAGATCGCAGGCCACCAGCTCCGGCACGGTCTGGAAGAAATCGAGCAGGTCGTGGATCGCGCGGCGATGGACCTCCACGCCCAGCAGGCTCTCCAGATCGCCCACGTGGGCGCTTAACACCACCTGGGAACCCAGGGCCAGGGCGACCGTGTTCTTCAGGTGTCCGCCGGTGGCGAGCACGGCCGGCCCATCCCGGCCGATGGCAATCCGCAGCGGGGCATAGCCGCGGGCGCGGCGGAGCACTTGGAACCCGGTGGCGCGGACCTGGACCACCGAATCGTCGACGGGCCGCACGATGGGCCGGTTGTGGGCCAGCACCGCATCGGCGACGTGGCCCAGCCGCGACAGCGCCTCGTCGACCTCGATGGCCATCGGCTCCTCGGAGAGATTTCCGCTGGTGCAGACGACGGGGCCGGGCAGTGCGGCCAGCAGCAAATGGTGCAGCGGCGTGTAGGGGAGCATCGCGCCCAGATAGGGATTGCCGGGAGCCACGGCCGGCGCGATGCACGTCGAGGCCCGCCGCCGCAACAGCACGATGGGGGCCGCGGCCGCGGAGAGCACGCGGGCTTCGTCGTCCGACAGCTCGCACTCGCGGCCGATTTCGGAGAGGTCATGAAACATCAAGGCGAAGGGTTTGTCGGGCCGGTGCTTGCGACGCCGCAGTTCGGCCACGGCCGCTTCGCTCCGCGCATCGACCAGCAATTGGAACCCGCCCAGCCCTTTCAGGGCCAGGATCCGCCCGGCGACGATGGCCTCGACCGCGCGGGCCAGGGCCGGTCCTGCTTCCGCCAGGCTCTGGCCGGCGGGATCGAGAAGCGTCAGCGCCGGGCCGCATACTCCACAAGCGATGGGCTGCGCATGAAACCGCCGATCGCCCGGCTCGTCGTATTCCCGTTGGCAGTCGGGGCACATCGTGAAGCGGGCCATCGAGGTCCGCGGCCGATCGTAGGGCAGTTGCGTGATGATCGACCAGCGCGGGCCGCAATTGGTGCAGTTGGTGAACGGGTATCGATAACGCCGCTGGGCCGGATCGCGGATCTCGGCCAGACACTCGCCACAAGTGGCCAGATCGGCCGGGATGGTGGGGCGCGGCGTCGATGCGGCGGTGCTCTCACGGATCACGAACGGCTCGTCGCCGGCGTCGTGGCAGGCAATCTCGGCCACTTCGACCGACTCCACCCGGGCTTGCGGCGGGGCCTCGTGCCGCAAGGCTTCGAGGAAACCGGCCAAGTGCTCGGCCGGACCCTGGATCTCGATTCGCACCAGATCGGCCTCGTTGAGCACCCAACCGGCAAGGCCGCGCGAGCGGGCCGCCTTGTAGACGAAGGGCCGAAAGCCCACGCCCTGCACCACGCCGCGGACGACGATCGCCAGACGCTGGGTGGCGGGGTTTTGCGGGAGCGGCGAAGACATGGGCAGCTCTCAAGGACGCATGACGAAAGAAATCCGGCGGACGAAGCACGAACGACGCGGCGCAAGACAACTCTGAGTTTCGGCCTTCGTCATTTATTCGTCATTTGACTTTCGGCCGTCGCCATTCGCGCGCCGCCGCTCGACGAGCCATTCGACCAGGGCGGGGATGCCGTCGCCGCGGAGGGCGGAAATCTGAAAGATCGCGGCCTCCGGCGCCAACCGCCGCACGTCGGCCACCACGCGCTCGACCTGAAAATTGGTGAGCGCGACAAGGTCCATCTTGGTGACGATCAGGGCGTCGGAGCCTTGGAAAATGGCCGGATACTTCACCACCTTGTCGTCCCCTTCGGTGACGCTGAGGATCGCAATGCGCAAGTGCTCGCCGAGGTCGAAGCCGGCGGTGCAGACCAGGTTGCCGACGTTCTCGACCACCAGCAGGTCGAGGCCACGGTAGTCGAGGTCCTGGGCGGCGGCGGCGATCATGGCGGCGTCCAAATGGCAGGCGCCGTCGGTGTTGATCTGGACCACGGGGATGCCGACGGCCTCGATCCGCTCGGCGTCGATCGAGCCGGCGATGTCGCCCTCGATCACGGCCGCCCGCAGCCGCCCCTTGAGCTGAGCGAAGAGGGCCTCGAGGAGCGTGGTCTTGCCGCAGCCGGGCGAGCCGACCACGTTCACGCCGAACACGCCCGACGCGTCGAGCTTGGCGCGATTCTCGGCGGCAAGCTGGTCGTTGGCTTTCAATAGTCTCTTGGCGGCGACGATCTTCATCCCAGGCGTTCCTTCCCGTAGGGCTCGCGGAGGGCCGGCCGGCCCTCTATGGTCCATTGTTCACCAGCTTGCAACGCGGGGCAAGGCGGGGGGGAAATTCATCCGTGCGGGCGGGGCGGGCCGGAAAGCCACGCCCATCGCTCCGCTCTGGGCGTGCCACCCAAGCGTATCGTGCTTCGTCATTCGGATTTCGTCATTCGTCATTTTTCTTTGGCTCCTCGTCTTCCAGCTCGATCGAACGGAGCAGCAGGTCGCGCCCTTCCTCGATGGTGATCGCGGGGCTGCCGCAGGCCGGGCAGCGGTCGACCAACTCCGGAATCGGCGTCCGCGCGCCGCAACCGCGGCAACAGGTCACGGCCGGGGGTTCTTCGATGTGCAATTCCGCGGCGGCCACGAGGGTGTCGGGGGCCAGCAACTCGTAGGCGAAGCGAATCGAGTCGGCACTGGCACCCGAGAGCCGGCCGACCACCAGGTCCAGACGCAGCACGCGGCCGGTGTGGCCCGCCTGACGGACCTCCTGCTCGACGTGCTCGATCAATGCCTGGACGATGGAAACTTCGTGCACGGGGACTCGCGCGGCAAGACGTGCGGCCGAAGGGGACAGTCCCATTTTCGCAGCCACGCTTCGCATGGCGGGCGAAAATCGGGACAGTCCCCCGGAACGATTACGGTCAATCCACCGCGGCAAGCTGCACCCGGGCGCCTTCCAAGCGGTGGGCCAGGAGCTTGGCGACCTGGATCAGCAGGCGATACCCAACCAGGGGATCGCGCTGGCTGAGGTCGCGGAGCTTGCAAGCGGAAATCTTGACCAGTTGGGTGGGCTTGGTGGCGGTGCCGAAGCCGGTCGTGCGGTAGGGTTCGATCATCGACGACCAGACCAGCAAGTCGCCGTCGACCAGGGTATCGACGGTGCGGAACTCGCCGTTGCCCAGCAGATACTGGATGTCGACTTCGCCGCGAATGATGATGTAAAGAAAGTCTGCCGGCTCGCCTTCGCCGAACATCCGCTGCCCGGCCGGCACCGTCACTTCTTCAGCCATCATGGCGATATCTTTGAGGCTTTCGTCGCGGAGGGTGGCGAAGTAGGGGTAACGACGCAAGATTTCGGGCGAGATCATGGTAAGTTCCTGGTTTCAGAACAGGAGAACATTTGCACACATGAGCAGCCGAGGATCAGAACAGGCCAACGGGCAATCATCGGCGGTCGCACTTTGCCGATTTTTCACCCGCTCCCATGCTCTGATTCGACCGCCCCCAGTTGCACCAGCGCGTCCCACACGGCCTCAACGGCGCGGGGGACAGCCGCCTCGACTGCGGGGGTCAGTTGCTCACAGAACGTCAGTATATCGTGCGCCTCGATTCCGACAAGGAGGATCCTCTCGTCGGGGGGAAGGCATTCGCCGGAGAGACGGCCGAATGCCAAGGCGGTGGGGAGGTTAACGTCGTGGGCCGAGGCGCTTCGCTGGGTGGACATATCGGCGGGCGTGAGGCGATGGATGGTGCCCGGCGGGGCCCCCGACATGACGGCATCGACGATCACGGCGCGGTCGAACCCGACCAGCCGCTCCATCAGCCGCAGTCCGCCCCAGTAGTCTTCCCCGACCTCGATGCCGGCCTCTCCAGCCAGGCGATCGCGGAGCTGGGCCACCACGCGCAGCCCAACGCTGTCGTCGGTGACCAGCGGGTTGCCGAGTCCCAAGAGCAGAGTTTTCATGCCCATTGCCGGCATTACGCGGAGAGGTTACTGCCCACTTCGGCGGCGGGCGTTTCCTGGGCGCCGGCGGCGAGGATCTCCTCGGGGATCGCCTCGGCGGGCGTTGCGACCAGGGGCTCCAACGGCTCCGCCGCCGCGGCCTGGGCAGCCTTGGCGGCCAGGTAGCGGCGGATGTAGTTCACCGTCTCGTCGATGGCGTCGGCCTGAACCACGAGCAGATCGCCCGGCCGCGCGGCCGCAAGCGCCGCTTCCACGGCCTTGACCGCGCCATGGATTTCCTCGATTTGACGGACGCGGCTGCCGGAAGCCATTCCTTGCCTGAAGAGCGCGATGATTTCGCCGTCGGCGCGGCCGCGTTTGTAGTGGTCCTCGTAGAGGATTACGTGGTCGAAGGCCTCGCCCAGCAACTGGCCCTGGCGGATCATATCGCAATCGCGACGATCGCCGGCGGTGGAATAGACGATGCGGCGCAGCGCGTGCGGCATCTTGCCGATGGTGTCGATCACCGCCAGCAGGGCCGAGGGATTGTGGCCGTAGTCGATGACCACCGTGGCCCCGTCGATATCGAGAATGTTGAAACGGCCGGGCACCTTGTCCAGGTCGAGGGTGAACGACTCCAGCCGGGCGCGGAGGACGTCGCGGGCAACGCCCAGCGCCCAGGCGGCGGCAATCGCGGCCAGGGCATTTTCCACGTGGAAACCGATCAAGCCGCCGTGGGTCAAGGGAATGCGATCCAAGGTCAGCAGCGGCTCTTCACGCTCGCCTTCGGCCAGGATCACGGTATTGTCGCGGACGAACACCACCCGCCCGCCCAAGCCGCGGTGGCGCGCCAGCACCGGCTCTTCGGGACTGCGGGCGAAGAAGATCGCCGAGCCGGGGCAGCGCTCGGCCATCGCCGCCACCAGCGGATCGGCCGCATTGAGCACGGCGTAGCCCTGCGGCCGCACCACGTCGACAATCGCCCGCTTGACCTTGGCCAGCATCTCCGTGGTGTCGATGTCCGAAAGTCCCAGGTGATCGCCTTCGCCGATGTTGGTCACCACGGCCACGTCGCAGAGGTCGAAACCGAGCCCGGCACGGAGAATGCCGCCGCGGGCGGTTTCCAGCACGGCCGTTTCGACCGCGGGGTTCAGCAACACGTTCCGCGCGCTTTGCGGGCCGCTGCAATCTTCGTCGTCGATGCGGCGGTCGTCGATGTAAATGCCGTCGGTGCAGGTCATGCCCACGCGGCGGCCGGTTCCGCGAACGATGTGGCTGATCAGCCGCGTGGTGGTGGTTTTGCCGTTGACGCCGGTGACGGCGACGATGGGGATGCGGCCGTCGTCGCCGGCCGGAAAGAGCAAATCGACGATCGCCTCGCCAACCGGGCGGGAAATGCCGATGGAGGGCTCCAGATGCATCCGCAAGCCGGGGGCCGCGTTGACTTCCACGATCCCGCCGCGCTGCTCCTCCAGGGGCCGGCTGATGTCGCAAGCAACGACGTCCACGCCGGCAATGTCGAGGCCCACCACGCGGGCGGCCTCGACCGCACGGGCGGCCACCTCGGGATGGACGCGATCGGTCACGTCGATGGCCGTGCCGCCGGTGCTCAGGTTCGCATTGCGGCGAATCAGCACCACGCTGCCGGCCGGCGGAACCGAAGCAGGCGTATATCCTTGTTCGCCCAGGACGGCCAGCGAGACCGCGTCGAGGCGGATCTTGCTCAAAGCGGTGGCATGGTCGTCGCCGCGGCGGGGGTCGGCGTTGACCACATTGACCAATTCGGCCACGCTGCGGAGCCCGTCGCCGATCACCTGGGCCGGCTCGCGGCGGGCGGCCGCCACCACCCGCTGGCCCACGACCAGCAAGCGATAGTCGTTGCCGGGGATGAAGCGCTCGACCAGCACGCAGCGGCTTTCCTTGGCTGCGGCCTCGTAGGCGGCGAGCACCTGTTCGCGGGTGGTCAAATTGGTGGCCACGCCGCGGCCCTGGTTTCCGTCCTGGGGTTTAACCACTACCGGGAAGCCGAATTCGCCGGCGGCCTCCCAAGCATCCTCGGCGCCGTTGACCGGCCGCCCGTCGGGCGTGGGCACGCCCACGGCCTTCAGCAGTTTGCGGGTGAGATCCTTGTCTTGCGCGATCTCCTGGGCAACCGCGCCGGTGCGATCGCTCTCAGCGGCACAGATCCGCCGCGCGCGGGCGCCGTAGCCCAACTGCACCAGGCTGCCGGCCGTGAGGCGGCGGACGGGAATGCCGCGGGCCGTGGCGGCCTGGCAAATCCCCCGCGTGCTCGGCCCCAGGCAGACTTCCTGGGCCAGCGAGCGCAGCCGGGCGATTTCGGCGGCCACGTCGAAGGGCTGGTCGTCGATGGCGGCCATGAGCAGCCGGTGGGCAGTGGACAGGCATTCCTTGCCCAGGGCTTCCTCTTTGTACTCGATGACGACCTTATAGACGCCCCGTTCCGACATTTCCCGGGTGCGGCCGAAGCCGACTTCGGTTCCCGCCAGGGTTTGCAATTCCAGCGTCACGTGTTCGAGGATATGGCCCAGCCATGTTCCCCGCCGCAGACGCTCGAAGAAACCGCCCCGCTCGCCGATGCTGCAACGGTGCTCGATCATGGTGGGCAACCAAGCCATCAGCCGGTCGTTGAAGCCGGGGAGCAGGTTGGAGGGCAACTCTTCGAATTTCCCCAGGTCGACCCAGGCTTCGAGCACGGGATAATTGGCCCAGAAGTTTGGGCCACGGAGCACCAATAATTTACGAAATTCCATACCGACATCTCACCGATTTTGAACCGTCTTGGAGATCTTGCCGATCCGTAAGCCTGCGGGAGTCTCTAGAAGCAATCTACGTTGCGAGGATCGTAATAGTTGTATCGGCTGAAGACGCGGAAAAGCCCGTTCACAATTGGTTTCCGCGCTCGTGATCCGCGACTGGCGCGTGAGCCTCAGGCCCGATACCAGGACCTCCATGTACGATTCGTCGCCGCCCAAGCCTCGTCGGTCACTCCCTGCGCGGACCGAAACAACAAAAACTTGCCACAAGGGGCTGTGCTCCGACCTAGTCCGACGAGCGGACCGGGTTGGCCGGATGCAGTTCCGGCAGATGAGCGGGCAGAGTGTGACCCGAGGCTTGAATCCTGAATTGCGGCCGATCGTGTCGATCACTTAATTCAATCTCACCGCAACTCGAAAGGCAATAGGGTATTCTCGATTCTTTCCGATTTTGTTTCGTTTCGTATCCATCCACACTGCGGTGCGTACTTACGGCACGCACCGGTGCCCATTATCAACCCACCCATTAGTGTGATTCATGCTTGCACACAGGCGTAAATTAATTGGCGGAGAGGTCAAACGCCGGGCGAACTCGTATTGCCCTAACATCGTTGTTCCCAGTGCGATCGCCCCAAACCGCTGGGGCGCACTTCAAAGTTACATCGACGTTTTGCTTTGCGTTCTATTGGTGAGGATCGTGAAATGCCGCGTCATACATCACGCCACCCAAAAGAGTAGCCCTCGTCAGGATTCCCCCGGGGTATTAAGATGGAGATTTCGGCGGAGAAAGTTGCATTGTCTGTAGCCACCGAGACCTGGAGAAACGTGCCCGCCGCGCTGCGCAGCGCGATCGAGCCGCGGCTGGAACCCGGGGAGAGTCCCTGCGCCTGGTTCGAGACCGACCTGGATCGGCGGCTGTACTACCTGCGAAACTTCGTCGTCCTCACGGAGCGGCGGGTGCTGGGTATTTCCGAACAGGACACGCGTGGCGACGGCACTCCGCGGCCCTTGGATCCGTCGTCCTTGGAATCCTGGCCGCTGGCAGCAGTGGCCGAGCTGCGGGCCATCGAACAGGGCGCGCTGGGGACGTTGGAGCTGTTGGGCGAGTCCAGCCGGCTGGCCCGCTGGCATTTCACCGTCAATCGCGCGGCGGCCGCGCGGCGGCTCGTGGAGCGTTTCACCGAGTTGCGCCGAACGGCGCAATCCTCGGATGGGGAGCGGACCGTCGCGGCGACGATCATCTGCCCGTCGTGCGGCGAAGCGCTGCCGCCGGATAGCATTGGCTGCCCGACCTGTGCGGAGGCCACGGCACAGCCTTCGGCACACTCGCTCTACCGCTTGTTGATGTTTGCGCGGCCGCGGGCGGGGATGATCGCTTTGGGCGTTTTCCTGGCGGTGGCAAGCACGGCCGCCGGACTGGTGCCCCCGTATCTGACAATGCCACTGTGGGATAAGGTGCTGATTCCTTACCAGGAACGCAAGCTGGTGAGCTTCGCCGCGGTTCCCTGGATTTTGTTGGGGATGGTGGGGGCGTCGATTTGTGCGTGGCTGTTGAGTTGGGCCCGCACCTACGTGCTGGCCTGGGTGTCGGAGCGGATCTCCGGCGATTTGCGCGACCGGGCGTATGCCCACCTGCACAAGCTGTCGCTGGATTTTTTCAGCGGCAAGCGGACCGGCGACCTGATTTCACGGATCGGCAGCGATAGCGACCGGGTCTGCTTTTTCCTGCAGATCTACCTGCTGGATTTTGCCGGCGACATCTTGATGATCGCCATGACGGCCGCGATCCTGCTGCACCTCGACCCCACGCTGGCGGTGCTCACGCTTTGTCCGTTGCCGCTGATCGCGTACCTGGTGCACCGCGTGCGGAACAAGCTCCGCCGCGGCTTCCATCTCGGCAGCGCCGCCTGGGCCCACATGACCAGCGTGCTGGCCGACACCATCCCCGGCATCCGCGTGGTCAAGGCCTTCGCCCAGGAGCGCCGCGAGATCGACCGTTTCGGCCGGGCCAACGAGCGGGTGTTGCAAGCCAACGACCGGGTGAACGCGATGTGGTCGTTCTTCGGGCCGATGGTGGTGCTGCTGACCGACTTCGGGGTACTGGTGATCTGGGTCTTCGGCGTGTGGCGGATTTACCAGCACAACATTACCGGCGGCGTGCTGATGGCCTTCCTCGCCTACATCGCCCGCTTCTACGCCCGCTTGGATTCCATGAGCCGGATGGCCTCGGCGGTGCAGCGGGCGGCGGCCAGTTCGCAGCGGATCTTCGAGATTCTCGACAAGGTGCCCAGCGTCGCCGAGCCGGTGAACCCCGTGCGGCCGGGGCGGCTCCGCGGCGCGATCGAGTTCCGCAACGTGGGTTTCCACTATGGCAACCGCGCGGTGCTCTCCGATCTGGACCTGTCGATCCGCGAAGGGGAGATGATCGGGCTGGTGGGGCCCAGCGGCTCAGGCAAGTCCACGCTGGTCAACCTGGTCTGCCGTTTCTACGATGTCAGCCAGGGCGCGATCCTCGTCGACGGCATCGACATCCGCTCCTTCCGCCTGGAGGAATATCGCCGGCACATCGGCATTGTGTTGCAGGAGCCGTTCCTGTTCTACGGCACGATTGCGGAGAACATCGCTTACGGCCGGCCCGACGCCAGCCGCGGCGAGATCATCGCCGCCGCCCGCGCGGCCCGGGCCCATGAATTCATCCTCCGCCTGGCGGACGGCTACGATTCGATGGTCGGCGAGCGCGGCCAGGCACTCTCCGGCGGCGAGCGGCAGCGGATCAGCATCGCCCGGGCGCTGCTGATCGATCCGCGGATCCTGATCCTCGACGAGGCCACCTCGTCGGTGGACACGGAGACCGAGCGCGAGATCCAATTGGCCTTGGACAACCTGGTGCAGGGCCGCACCACGATCGCCATCGCCCACCGGCTAAGCACGCTCCGCCGCGCCGATCGACTGGTAGTGATCGATCGCGGACAGATTACTGAGTCCGGGCAGCACGAAGAGTTGATGGAGATCTCGGGGACCTACGCCCGGCTCTATCAGGCCCAACTGGAGATGCACGAAGGCCAGGCGATTTCCACCCCGGAGTAACCTTCCCCGCCATGAAAGCTCCTTACGATCTCCATCATGACGCCTGGGGCCGGCTGGTCCTGATCGACGCCGAGGGCGAGCAGTTCGCGGGGATCGAGTTGGTGCGGGTTTATCCCATCACCGATCCCGACCACTGGATCGCGATCTGCGATCCGCAGGGGCACGAGCTCTCCTGCATCGAAGACCCGCAGACCCTGCCGCCGCGAGTGCGGCAGGTGCTGGACGAGCACCTGGCCGAGCGGGAGTTTCTGCCCGTGATCCGCCGCATCGTGAGGGTCTCGGCCGACGTGGATCCCTGCGAGTGGCACGTGGAAACCGACCGTGGCCGGACACGTTTCCTGGTCAACAGCGAAGAGGACGTGCGCCGTCTGGGGGCGAACCGGACGGTGGCTGTCGACTCCCACGGCATCCGCTACCTGATTCCCGACACCCATGCGCTGGATGCGACCAGCCGGCGGATCCTCGATCGGTATTTGTAAAAGGCACAAAGGCACAGAGTTTTCATGCTTCACCCTTGTTCCCCCGCCGGCGCCGCGGCGGGGCTTTTTTCTCAACAACCGCGGATGTGCATCCGCGGCTAATCCCCCTGACCCCCAATTCCTTCCCCCGGCCCCCTTTCCCGCGATGAAGCGTTTTCTCCGCATTCTAGGCCCCCTGCTGGTGCTGTTGATTTTCGTTCTTGCCATACGATTCCTGCACAGCACGCTGAAGCACTACAGCCTGAGCGAGATCTTCGCCGCGATGGGGAATATCTCGGCCGGGCAAATCCTCGCCGCCATCGGCTTGACCATCGTTAGTTACGTCATCCTGGTGGGCTACGACCTGGTCGCCACGCGCTTCGTGGGGCTTCAACTGCCGCTGTGGAAAGTTTCGCTGGGGGCCTTTGCAGGCTACACCTTCAGCTATAACTTCGGCGCCACGCTGGCCGGCACGACCGTCCGCGGCCGCCTCTACGCCGCCTGGAACGTGCCGGTATTGAAGATCGTCGAACTATTGGTGATCCTCGGGCTCACCTTCTGGTTCGGCCTGTTTTTCGTGGCCGGGATCCTCTGCCTCATCTGGCCCTTGGACGTGCCCGCCGAATTGTTGCGGCATTTGTCGTTGCCCGGCCATGCCCATTTGCACTTTGCCATCGGCCATTTTGAGTTCCGCGTGTTGGGCGCGATCCTGCTGGTGATCGCCCTGGCGTATATCGCCGTCAGCGCGTTCCACCAGGGGCGATTGAAGATATTTCGGTGGGAGATCCCCGTCCCGCCGTTCCGGCTCACGCGGTACCAGTACGCCATCGCCACGGCTGACCTGCTGGTGGCCTCGGGCGTGTTGTACGCGCTGATGCCGAACGCGCCCGGGATCACCTTCACCACGGTTTTAGGCGTGTATATACTGGCCTACGTGGCGGAAGTCGTGTGCCACGTGCCCAGTGGGGTGGGGATTTTCGACTCGATCATCGTGGGCATGCTCGCGGGGGGCAATCCCGGGCTGACGCCGCACATCTTTGCCTCGGTGCTGATGTTCCGGGTGATTTACCGGCTGGCGCCGCTGCTGTTGGGCGCGACGCTGTTTGGGTTGCACGAGATCGCCCTGCACCAGCAGGCGCTGGGCCGATTGGTGGGCGCGAGCAACAAGCTGCTGCCGCCAATCGCGCCGCAACTGGCGGCGCTGCTGGTTTTTTCGGCCGGCGTGATCCTGCTGGGGGCGGCCGTGACGCCGACGCCTTTCCACATGGTCTGGGCCCAGTCGCTGCTGCCGCTGGCGGTGGTGGAAATCTCGCATTTCCTGGGGGCCGCGGCGGGCTTGCTGCTGCTGTTGATCGCGCGGGGCATCCTGCACCGCTTCCGCGGCTCGTACCGTATGGCCCTGGCCACCATCGCAGTGGGAATCGTATGCTCGATCGGCAAGGGCCTGGAGTTCGAAGAGGCCGGCCTGCTGCTGCTGATCTTGCTGGCATTGATCCCCTTCCGCGAGCAGTTCTTCCGCGAGCGATCGTCGTGGCGGCAGCCGTTGGGGGTAGGGTCGCTGATCGCCGTGGTGGTGGTGCTGTTGTGCACGGTCTGGTTCGGCCTGTTCACCTACCGGCACGTCGAGTTCTCGCGGGAGATGTTCGCACAGTTCGCATTCGCGGCCGACGCGCCGCGGTTTTTGCGGGCGATGTCCGCGGCCACGGCGCTGCTGGCCGTGTATTGCCTGGCGCGGCTATGGCGCCCGGCCCTGGCGCGCCCCACGCTGCCGGACCGCTCGCAGCAGCAGCTCGCCAAGCGGATCGCCGCCGCTTCGCCGGAGAGCTACGGCTACCTGGCCTTGTTGGGCGATAAGAAGCTGCTGTTCAACGAGGACCGCACGGCGATGTTGATGTACGCCGCGCGGCGGAGCAGTTGGGTCACGATGGGAGATCCGATCGGACCGAACGACGCTCAAGGCGATCTGATCTGGCGGTTCAGCGATCTCTGCGACAGCGCCGACGCCCGGCCGGTGTTCTACCACGTGCGGCAGGACAACCTGCCCCGCTACGTGGAGCTGGGCTTGACGGCCTTGAAGCTGGGCGAGGAAGCGCGGGTGGCGCTGGAAGATTTCACGCTCGACTGTCCGGAGCGGCGGCCGTTGCGGCAGACCTACGAGCGTTTTACGCGCGAGGGCTGCACCTTCGAGATCATCGCCGCGGCCGACGTCGCCGCGCTGCTGCCGCAGTTGCGGCAAATCTCCGACGCCTGGCTCGCCGCCAAACACGCGCGGGAGAAGCGGTTCTCGCTGGGCTTCTTCCACGAGGGCTACCTGGTTGAGACGCCCCTGGCAACCGTGCGGCAAGCGGGCCGCCTGATCGCGTTTGCCAATCTGTGGGAGTCGGCTGGCCGGGAGGAGCTCGCCGCCGACCTGATGCGCCACCTTCCCGAGGCTCCCGATTGGGTCATGGAATACCTCTACATCCAGTTGATGTTGTGGGGAGAGCAACACGGCTACCGCTGGTTCAACCTGGGGATGGCCCCGGTGTTCGAACTGGAGCACCGCGATTTGATGCCCATCTGGGAGCGCGTGGGAACCACGGTCTTCCGCCACGGCGACGATTTCTACAACTTTCAGGGGCTGCGGCAATACAAAGAAAAGTTTGCCCCGCAGTGGCGGCCGATGTACCTCGCCGCGCCCGGCGGCTTGGCGATGCGGCGGGCACTGGTCGACATTGCCGACTTGATCTCCAACGGGAGCGGCGAGAAGGGGGCAGCGGCCAGGGGCTAGGACCGGAAAGGGAGTGGGGGAGTGGGGGAGAACCGCCGAACAACCGTTTGCCAAATGCGTCTCCCCCACTCCCTTTCTCCCCCACTCCCCCACGGTCTTCCCTGACCCCTATAATACGGCTATGAGCCAAGCGATCTGCCCATTTCCGGCCCTGGTAGGGGATGGCCGCAAAGTGCGGACCATCCAGGGGGCGCTCGTCCCGTACGTCAATGCGGACAACGCCGCCACCACGCCGCCGTTGGCGCTGGTCGAGGAGAAGGTGCGGCAGTTTTTGGCGACCTACGGCAGCGTGCATCGCGGCAGCGGCTTCAACTCCCGCGTTTCCACGGAGATCTTCTCCACCGCGCGGCAGGTGATCCTGGAGTTGGTGCACGGCGACGAAGGCCGCCTGGCGGTCTGTTTTACCACCAATACCACCTCGGCCGTCAACAAGCTGCGGCGAAAACTGAACCTCCGTCCGTCCGACGGCGATCGGTTGTTTCTCTCGGAATTCGAGCACAGTTCCAACGATCTTCCCTGGCGGGAGTGCCAGCCGATCCGCATCGCCGCCGCGCCCTCGGCACCGTTAGACCTCGACGATTTGTCGCAGCGGCTGGCGCAAAGTCCGGCCCACGGGCGTAAGCTGGTAGCCGTGACGGGGGCCTCGAACCTCACCGGCGCCCTGACCGAGGTGGCGGAGATCGCCAAGGTCACCCACCGTTACGGCGGTTTGCTGTTTGTCGACGCCGCGCAGTGGGTGGCCCATCGCGCCATCCATGTGGAGGGCACGGGCCAGGGCGATCACATCGATTTCCTGGCCTTCCCCGGGCACAAGATGTACGCCCCCTATGGATCGGGAGTGCTCATCGGCGATCGAAAGATCCTCGCGGCGACGGCCCCCGACGATCTGGGCGGCGGCACGGTCGATTTCGTCACGCCCACGCGGTTCGACCTCACGGCCGACTTCTTCCGCCGGGAAAACCCGGGAACTCCCAACGCGGTGGGCGCGGTGGCCATGGCGCTGGCCGGCGTGGTCCTCAAGGACCTCATCGGTTTCGACGCGATCGCCCGGCACGAGCAGGAACTATTGGACGCCGCGGGCGAACGCTGGCCGGCGATTCCCGGCCTCCGCGTGCTCTGCGAGCTGGACTATTCGGCGGCCCGCAAGTGCGCGATCCTCAGTTTCGTGATGGAAGGGATCGATCACGGCCTGCTCGCCGCGCGGCTGAGCTACGAGTTCGGCATCGGCGTGCGGCACGGGCATCTCTGCCAGTTCGCCCACGTCGCGAAGCTGCTGGGTCTTTCGCAGCGGGAAATCGCGGCGGTCCGCGGCGAAGTGCTGGCGGGCCATGGCGATGCGATGTACGGCGTGGTCCGCGCGAGTTTCGGCATCGGCAATCGAACCGCGGAGATCGTCCACATCGGCGACGCGCTGGAAGAGATCGGCGGCACGCCGGATCGCAACGCGCGGTACGTTCGCGATGCGGCGGGCCAATGGCAGCCGCGGGGGATCGCACCGATCTCGGGAAGAGAATTCTTTACGCTTTGACTTTTCGCCCCAGCAGGGCATCCACCGCTGGGCCGATCTGCGGCTGCCGCATCAGGCTTTCGCCCACCAGCATGGCGTTGACGCCCGCCGCGGCCAGCCGGGCCACGTCGTCGGTCGTGCGGATGCCGCTCTCGGCCACCACCAGCCGATCGGCGGGGATTTGCCGCCGCAGCCGGATGGTGTGTTCCAGATCGACCTGAAAAGTCCGCAAGTCGCGATTATTGACGCCGATCAACCGCGCTCCGACGTTCAGCACGCGGGAGAGGTTCTCCGGCGCGTAGAGCTCCACCAGGGGCGTCATCCCCAGTTCGATCACGGCCTCGTGGAGCCGCCGCAGCGCCGCGTCGTCCAGGCATTCGGCGATCAGCAGCACCGCATCCGCGCCCGCCGCGCGGGCTTCGACAACCTGGTACGGGTCGAGGATGAAATCCTTGCGCAACACGGGAATGCCCACGGCCGTGCGGACTTCTCGGAGATACTCCAGGCGGCCCTGAAAATGCGGCTCGTCGGTCAACACGCTGATGCAGCTTGCCCCGTGCTCCGCATAGATCCGCGCGATCTCGACCGGATGGAAATCGGCACGGATGACGCCCTGCGACGGGCTGGCGCGCTTCACTTCGGCGATCAGCCGCAGCGGACCGGGGCCGGAGAGGGCGCCGAGAAAGTCGCGCGGCGGCGGGGCGTCGGCGAGCGCGCGGCGCAATTCGGCCTCCGGGCAGCGAAGTTTGGCCGCGGCGATCTCCTGCCGTTTGCCGGCGACGATTTTGTCGAGAATGGTGGGCATGTCAATGTTTGAAATGCCGACGGCCGGTGAAGATCATCGCCAGGCCGCACTTGTCGCAGGCCGCCACCACCTCATCGTCCTTGCGGGAACCGCCGGGCTGGATCACGGCGGTCACCCCCGCGGCGGCCGCCTTGTCGATGGAATCAGCGAAGGGGAAGAAGGCGTCGGAGCCGAGCACGGAGCGCAGCGCGCGGTCGCCGGCCTTGGTCACCGCGATCTGGACCGAGTCGACGCGGCTCATCTGGCCGGCGCCGGTTCCCAACAGCATGCGATCCTTGCAGAGCACGATGGCATTGGATTTTACGTGCCGCACCATGGCCCAAGCGAAGCGCAGGTCGACCAACTCCGCCGCGGTGGGTTTGACGTGGGTCACGACCTGCCAGGCGTCTTCCGGATCGGGGAGCACGTCGGCATCCTGGACCAGGGCCCCGCCCGCAATATAGCGCGGCGCCATGTGCGGCAGGGCCGGGGCCACCTCGCCCACGGCCAGCAGCCGCACGTTGGCTTTCCACTTGGGCACCGTGGTGAGGATCTCCAGGGCGCCGGGCTCGAAGGCGGGGGCCAAGATGGCCTCGACGAACAGCCCCGGCGCGGCGAGCACTTGGGCCGTGGCGGCGTCCATGGCCCGGTTCAGCCCCACGACGGAACCGAACGCGCTGAGCGGATCGCCGGCCATGGCCCGTTGGAGGGCTTCGGCCAGGCTGAGCGCTTCCGCCGCGCCGCAGGGATTGTTGTGCTTGATGACCACCGCGGCCGGATCGGAAAAACCCCGCACGATAGCCAGAGCGCTATCCAGGTCGAGCAGGTTGTTGTACGAGAGCTCCTTGCCGTGGAGTTGCCGGGCACTGACCACGTTGGCCTCGCGCACCTCGGGCGAGGCGTAGACGGCCGCGCGCTGATGCGGATTTTCACCGTAGCGCAGCACCGACTTGCGCTCCAGGCCGTAGGTGAGCTGGGCCGGAAAAGGACCCTCCGCATTCTGACCGGCGAAGTATTCGGCGATGGCGCGATCGTAGCGCGCCGTGTGGGCGAAGGCGGCGCCGGCGAGCTTGCGGCGCAACTCGGGCGTGGTGCAGCCGTGGGCGGCGATCTCGTCGAGGATCTCCGAATACTGCGCGGTGCCGGTGGCTACCGTGACGAAGGCAAAGTTCTTGGCCGCGGCACGAATCAGCGACGGCCCGCCGATGTCGATCTGCTCGATCGCCTCGGCGATGGTCACCCCCTCCCGGGCGACAGTGCTTTGGAACGGATAGAGATTCACCACCACCAGGTCGAAGGCGTCGATGCCGTGTTGGGCCAGGGCCTCCATGTCGTCCGGTTGATCGCGGCGGCAGAGGATTCCACCGAAGACCTTGGGATGCAGGGTTTTCAGCCGGCCGTGCATCATTTCCGGAAACCCGGTGTAGGCGGCGATATCGCGGACCGCAATGGCCTCGCTTTCCAAGTGCTTGCGGGTGCCGCCGGTGCTGTAGATTTCCACGCCCTGGCCGGCCAAGGCCCGCGCAAAGGGGGCAAGTCCCATCTTATCGCTGACACTGATCAAAGCGCGCTGGATACGGGGCGACTGCATGGTAAGGATTGCTGGATGGAGGGTGAAGGATGAAAAAAGTCGCCCTCTAGAATACCGCGGCGGAGGAAGACAAAAAAGCCCCTGGAGCTATCCGGGGGCTTGAGAGCCGGTCGATCCGTGGCAAGCGACTTCGCCGAGCGGGCGACCGCGGATATTCATCCGCGGCTACCCCCCACGAAATTGGGTGATCTGCGACGATTCACCGTCCACCTCAATTGTTTCCGCCACCACCGCCGCCGCCGAAGGGATTGTCGCCGGCGCCGCCCGCACCCGCCTTTGCTTTGCGGCTCCCGCGGAGGGGCTTGGCAACCTTGGCCTTCGGCTCGGGCTTGGGTTTCGGTTCGGCTTTGGGTCTTGGCTTGGGCGTCGGCCGCTCGCCGGCGGGCTTATGCGTAACCGGTTTGGGTTTGGGCTTTTCCTCTTCTTCGACCACCGGCTTCTCCGGCGGTTTCTTGCGATCTTCGCCGTGCAGCAGCGGCTGCGGCAATCCTTCCTCGTGCAACGATTGGATCAGCCCACCCTCGCTGGCCAGGAACATGCGGTCGGTTTGGGCGTTGAACAGCCGGATCGGCAAGGCCGCAAGCGAAATCGAGTCCAGGCGGCTGCCGGTCTTGGCATCGATCACCAGCAGATGGTCGTACTTGTCGGCCGCATACACCCGCTGCTTGCTTGCGGCGACAAACTGGGCAGCGTCGGGCGTCCACCATTTCCGCGTCCCCGTGGGGGCATCCAGGCAGTACATACCGCCGAGTTCGGTGGTCACGTAGAGATCGGTTTCGACGACCGCGGCGGGCTGCACGACCGGTTCACCGGCGGCGAAGCGCCAGACCGCGTCGCCCGTCGCTTCGTTGACGGCATACACGTAACCATCGCGGGAAACGGTGAAAACCAGGCCGAAATCCTTACGGACTTTGGGATCGGGCGGCAAATAGGTGGCCGGGGCCACGATCTCGGCGCCGCTTTCCATCCGCGACTTGACCTGGAAGTGATTCGCCTCCCGGTCGTTGAGACCGGTATACAGGTATCCCTGGTCGGTGGGCCAAACCACCTCTTCGATCGCGTCCGGCTTATGGATCACGACCGGCACGACCATCGCTTTTCCATCGCCCGGGCAGACCAACGGCGGGGCTTTGCTCTGCGAAAGCCGCAGGTCGTTGATCGACGGCGGTTCGGTGGGTTCTTCCACCGGGGCAGCGCTCTTGGATTTGCTCTTGGGGGCGGGTTTTTTCTTGGCAAACTCGCCTTCCGGCTTGAGCCGGTACGCGAGCACCGATCCGTTGTACACGGGAACATAAACGCACATGTCGCCCACGGCGAGCTGGGCGCTGGGGGCCCCGGCCACCTCGTCATCCCAGAGCAGAGCGCCGTTGTGGCGGTTCAACACATACAGCCGCGAGCCGTTGGTCACGGCCAGCAGATCGCCCCCCACGGCGATTGCGGAACTGGGAAAATCGGGGTTACCCACCTGTCGGGGAACATCCCAAACGGGCTTCCCGGTCTCCGCATCGTAGGCTTGAATCAAGCCGCGGTTGGTCTGCGCGTAGATTACCCCCTCGTGGAGCACCAGGTCGCGCAAGCAGCTCCGCGAGCGATTCATATCCATCTGCACCATCCATCCCCGCGCGAGGCCATGGGTAGCAGCGACGGGCTGGGAAATGATCTCGTCGGTGGCCGCGACGGAAAGTCCCGCGGACGTGCCCAGGAGACCAAAAACCGCAACGATCAGACAGCAATAGCGAGTCATGTAGCGTCCTTATACTGTCAACGGTTAACGATGACGCGAAGCGTTCGCCATGGCCGCGGTTTGCACAATTTCAAACCGCGCAGCGTGTAAACAGCGTCAATTACCCCAATGACGTATATCCTTAATGATAATCCGCCGCCGGTGGCAAAGTCACATAAAAAACGCCGATTCTGCCCCTGCAAAGGGAATGCATTTCCTACTTCACACCACCCAACGTGGGTATCTCTCGCACATTTTGGCCGCTAGACCAGCTTGCTCCGGCAGCCTAACATGAGCGACTGGCAAATATCGTCGCCCGGCCGCTGGATTCCGCTAAGATGCATCGGGAGAATAATGTTGATGGATTTTGACCGACTGGGCGCCGAAGCCTGGAAGACCGCCCAGGATATTCTCGGCTATCTCAACTTCTCCTCGGGGGCGCCCGATCCGCGGTTCCTGGGGAACGTCAACGCGTTGTTCTCCGCAATCGACGTGCTGCGGGCGAAAGCGGCCACAGCGCGCGCGTCACGGACCGCGGCGGAAGCCACCTGGCAGGCCCTGGGGCGGATGTTGCATCTGGCCCTGGAACGCTTGCACGGGGGTTCCGAGGCCTTCCGGCAGGTGGAGCAGGCCCAGGCGGTGCTGGAACTGGTCTTCCAGTCGACCCTGCCCGCCTATCGCCAGCACCACCGCGACCTGTTGTTCCATCAGAGCGAAGAGGCGTTGTTCCAGCCGTTTTTTCTGGGCCGGGTGTGCGAGGCGGTGCTGCGGCAAGGCGCCCCCTGGGACCAAACCCAGCGGATCGTTGACGGCGCCCTGGGGCTATTGGACGATTTCATCGGGCATCGACCCGTGGCCGTGCTGCAAACCGAGCAAAAGTTGCAGCCCTACGCCCACGAGTGGGTGCGGCCGATCCCGCTGATGATTCGTGCGGCGGGCGTGGCCTGGGGCAAGTACCATGACGTGGTGGAAAAGGCCCTGGAGATCTTGCAGTCCACCGAGCCGGGCTTGCTCGCGCAGGCCTCATTCAACCCGGAATGGCTCGACGAGCTGGCCATGGATCCCCGCGCGTACGACTTCGACCATCCGGCCAACAAGCGTCCCAATTATCATTTCGGCCAGTGGGACCCGCACCACATCGACAACTCGGGCCGATATCGCCGCTACGTGGCCCCGCAGGTGACGCTGGACGCGATGTTGGACCGCGTGGAGCACCGCGGCGAGCTACCGTATGCGGAAGTGTTGTTCGAGGCGGCGGCGGTGCTTGCGGGCACGATCTTGATGGCCTCGGGGATCAGCGGCAGCGGTCCGGGGGTCTACGACTCCACGGTCACGCTTTCCACGCTGGTACCGCTGGTGGCCGCCTACCGCGACGCGTTCTACGAGCGGCTGCTGGCCCGTATGACGGGCGCGCATGGCCGGCGGCTCCAAGCCGAGGCGACGGCGCTGCGGCAGCCCTTCGCCGCGGCGCGGCAACATTTGAATCACGAACTGGCGCGCCGCCGCGCGATGCAGTTGCAGCATACCCATCTGGCGCAGTTCTACGCCTGGCTGGGTTATACCGAGGCCGCCATGGCCCAGGCGGAAATCGTGGCCGTGGCCTCGGCGCGGATGTCCTGCCAGATCTATTGCCGGCTGACCGCCGCCCATCTGGCTATCGATCGCGGGCTGCTCGAGGAGGCGGCCGGCGAGTTGCCGGTGATCGAAGACCTGCTGCACCGGGCGATCCAGTGCGGCGCGCTGGTGGACCCGTGGAACATCCTGGGTTTCGGGGCCCAGTTCAGTCTCTTCCCGGCCGTGGAAAACACGGTGCACGACCACCGCGTCGACGACCTGGTGGAGTTGATGGGGCAGATTTTCGGGCTGTACACGCGGTTGGCCAAGGTGACCGCGGCGGCCGGCAATCAGGAGTTGCCGCCCCGGCTCTCCGACGATTCGAAGAGGCTGGCCGAGTGGTGGGACCGTTTCGCCAGCACCGAGGTCGACGAAGTGGAAGGGTTTTCCGGCCGGCAGGCCTGGGAATCGGCGGCCCACGTGTCTTCGGTGTTGCGGGAGTGGCACGCGGCCGGAACGGCGGCCGGCGACCTGGCCTTTTGGCGCGGTCATCTGGAGCGTTTCCAGTCGGCCAAGGCCTACGCCCTGGTGGCCGATTCGCTGTTGGAACAACACGACCTGGTGGCCTCGATGGCGCTGTTGATCCAGTGGCTCGGCCGAGCCGAGGAAATTCCGCTGGTGGAGCAGGACTATTCCTTCTACGACCTGACGTTGCAGTGGATGGAAGATCTGCTGGAGCCGCAGGAAGCGGGCGATCCGCCGGCCGACGGCCCCAGCGAGTCGGCCGCCGAGCGTTGGACGCTGGCCCGCAAAATGCTCGACTACCTCGAAGCCAATGCCGACGAGTATTGGCATGTGCCGGCGTTGCAACTCACCGGCCGGATCGCGGCGCCGCCGCGGGACGAGGAAGAAGACGAGGACGAGGAAATCGACGAGATCGAAGATGCCGAGGAAGCGGATGACGACGAGGACGATTCCGCGGAGCAGTTGTTCGCCGCGGCGTACGAAGACGTGACCTTCCGCGACAGCGCCGACGACGGTTTCGAAGGCGAGACGCTCGGCGGCGACGATGCCGTGACCAATTTCGAGTTGGCCAACGAGGCCAACCGCATCACCGACCGCCTGGCCTTTCTGAGCACCGTGGCGCAACTCTGGAAAATGGCGGCCTCGGCTCTGGGTACGGCCGCGGGCGGAGGCGGCGACCGCGAATCGGTGTTGGCCCTCTGGCTGACCCAGGCGCGGACCAATAGCCGGCAGCTTGGGGAATTGCTGGAGGTAGTCGATCGCTACCGGGTGCCGGCGCCGCGGGGAACGCACGAGTCGCTGGTGGAGTACGACCGCCGCAGCGGCGTCAAGGAAACGCTGCTGGAACAGATCATCGCCACCTGCGTGGAGACCGCCGACGCGGCCCGTTCGATCCGCGCCGCCATGGAGCGGATCGAGTCCACCGAAACCTTGGCGGCCTGGGAAGAGCCGGCGCAGCGGGTGCTGCGGGCGGTTTTCCGGGGCGACCAGCGGGGCGTGCGGGCGGCGTGGCCCGATCTGCTCCAAGCGCTGGGCCGCGAGCCGCTGCTGTACGTGGCCCTGGCCCGCGGCGGAAACCCGCAGCGGATCGTGGCCTCGCGCAACATCCAGCAGGTGTTGCACCGGTTGCTGGCCTATCTGCCCCGCTTGGGCCTGCTGGAGGAGACCTGTCAACTGCTGAAAACCATCCAGGAGATGGAACGCAGCCACGCCGTGGGTCCCGGCGGAATCACCGAATTCGACCGGATGTTCGAAATCGCATGCCGGGGCATCGTGCGCTCGCTGGTCATTTCCTCCGAAGGCTGGCGGAGCCCGGGAAAGCCGCGCTCGCGCACGCGGGGACTGGCCGACCGGGAATTGATCGTGCACCTGGAGCGGGCGGTCGAAGCGCTCTTGCAGCTCTGGCTCGATCACAGCCGGGGCGTGCGGCTCTCGGTGTTGGAGTCGGTCAGCGATCAGGAGGAGCAGCGCTGGAACTCTTTGCGGCAATTCATCGAAAAATACGGCCACGACTTCTTCACGCAGAAATTCATGAACCTGAGCAACCTCCGCGCGATCCTCCATCAGGGCGTGGACACCTATTTGCGGCTGCTCGAAGAAGAGCCGGATGCGGACGAGCAGTATCGCTTGCTGGGCGACCTGGACCGGGTCATTCCCCGCGATGAAGCGGTCCATTGGCTGAGCCTGGCGATCGAGGCCGTGGTGGAGAACTACGGCGAGTACATGGACTACAACAGCACCACCACGCAGTCCGATTCGGGCGAAATGCTGTATACGCTGCTGGACTTCCTCCGCGTGCAAACCAGCTACCATCGCGTGGCCTGGAACCTTCGCCCGGTGATTGTCGCCCACGAGCTCCTGGTGCGTCATGGCCGGCAGGCGGCGGCGGAGATCTGGCGGGCCGCGGTGGTCCGCCGCACGGAAGAGGCCGCCGCCAGCCATCTGCGGCGTTTCGCCCGGCTCTCGCAGCAGTATGGCATGCGATTGTCCAGCATCGCCCAATGTCTGGAAGAGCGTTTTGTGCGGCCGCTGATCATCGATCGGCTGCGGGCGCTGGTCGGGCCGGCCATCGACGAGTTGCGGGAGCGGTATCCGCCGAAATCGTTCGAGGCCCTCCGCGAAGGGATTGGGCCGTTGCTGGACGAGCAGGCCGGGGTGGGTTTCGAGGTGCCCAACTGGCTCGAGGCCCTGGAAGACGAGGTGGAAGAAATGCGTTACGGCGACAACGACGACGATCACTCGTTGGACCCCTACCTGCCAGTCCCCGAGATCCGCTTGAGCGCGGCCGAGGCCGAGCGGCAGATTCGCCGCATGATGAAGCCGTAAGGATTGCCGGAATGCGCCGGCCATTGATAAATCCCCGGGCCGGCGCCGGCATCGCAAGTGGCACACTTTATGGACTTGTCGCCGGCCGGACATTCGCTGAGAATGCGTGTTGGCGCGGCTCGCCGGAGAATAACTTCCCGATTTCCGTAGCCCAGGCATTTATGCCTGGGATTACGGCGGTGCCCCAATACAAAGCCCGCTTTCCCCGATCCGCCGCCGTAGGCGGCAGATCGGGGAAAGCGGGTGGTCCGCGAACGTGCGATTTGCGTCCCAGGCATAAATGCCTGGGCTACGGAAAAGGAAACAAAACCGGGAAGTTATTTTTCGACCAATCCTTAGGTGAAGGAGCAGCCGCCGCACCACGGCAAGGTGAAACAGCCTACGTGGATTATCACCGGGAGATCTCGTATTTGGGAGACACGATCATGGCCGTGAATAAGAGCCGTGCCGTGGCGGCCGGCGCAGACGTCGCCAGCGACGCCGATCTGGTCCGGCAAGCCTATGGAGATGCGCTAAAGACCGAAGTCGCTACGCTCATCAGCAACTACATCAATCAAGATAGCGAAGCGGACGCGAGGTTTCTCGCCGGACTGACGATCATTCGCAAGGCTCGCGATCGAGCGCTGAAAATGGTTGGTGGCGGTTGAAGACACCTGGGCGGCCCGCCGTTCACCGGTCGCTGGCGCGGCGGCCTACTCCGCCGCGGCGATCGCCGACGGTAGCCGGAATCTCTTCGCGTCGCGGGGTGACGGTCTCGGCCGGCGGCGGATCGTTGCCGCGGCGACCGCCCGCGGCGGCCACGGCCCGCGCGGGACTTCGCATTGCGTCGCCCCAGCGGCGGCCGGGCAAGTAGTCCGACCAGCGCCGGCCGCGGATGTTTTGCAACGGACCGGCCAATGCCAACAGGCCGATGCCGAAAATCAGTCCGCCCAACACGCCCACCGCGACGATCGCCGCGCGGCCCGGACCGACGGGCGAACTGCCTGCCGACGGGGCGTCGAGCCGAGTGAGCAGGCTGGTCGATTTGGCCGAACTTTGGCTGGCGCGGGCGTCGGAGAGCGCCCGGGCCGCTTCGTCCACGGTCTGACTCTTCTGTTTTACGTCGGCCACGAGATTGCCATAGCGGGCGCGCAACTCGGCGAGGCGGTCCATCCGCCGTTGGACCTCGGCCAATTGGTTTTCCAGCGACCCGATCTGAGCCTGGCTCACGCGGATCTCGGCGTCGAGTCCTTCGAGCGCGGTCGCCAACTCGCTGCGGAGGTTGTCGCGGACCTTCCGCTCCGACTCGATGGCCGCCTTGGCGAGCGGGTGCGATTCGCTCATCTTGCCCAGGATCTGCGAGGTGTGCAACTGGCTGTCGACCAGGCCGTCCTTGAGCCGCCGCAAGGCGGGTTGCGATTCCAGGAGCTGGCTGGGCATGGCCATCAATTGATGCGGGTCGGCGAGCGCGGCCAGCAACAGCTTTTGCAGCTCTTTCTTCCCTTCCAGACCAGCCCGTGCCTGCCTGAGTTCTTCCTTGATCTTGTTCGAGCCGGAGCGGAGATTGCTCTCGCCGGCGCCCGACTCGTTGAGGATCCGTAGCTCGCCCAGATCGCCGCCGACCTCGCGTTCCAGGGTTTCCAGTTTTTTAGTGGCCAGATCGAGGTCGTTCCTGGCGAGGTTGTAGGTTTTTTCCAGCTCGGCCAGCACGCTGGCGGCCTTGGCGTTGCGGAGATCCTGGAGCCGCGACTGGAGTTGTTCGCACAGCGCGTCGACCAGGGCGATCGCCTCAAGCCGGCTGGTTCGGCACACCGAGAGGTAGACCACGTCGGTGCGGCCGAGCTCAGTGCCCTTGGGAGCGCTGACCTTGATCGAATCCTGGGCCCGCTGCACGTCGTCCTCGTTGGGCCAGATGGCGCTCGCCGCGCGGCCGGCCGGCCGCGGCAGCTTACCCAGCGCGGCCGCCGCCACCCGTTCGTTGCGGGCGATCTCCAGCAGGGTTTCCTGGGCCGTCTTGCGGGCCTCGGGGCTATCGAACCGCCCTTGTTTGCTGAGGTTTCCCACCGCTTCCTCGCGGACCAACAGGCCCTGCGAGGCTTGCCACAGGTCGGCACGCAGCATGGCATACGCGGTGGCCGCCAGCGCGATCACGACCGCGGGCACGGTCCAGAGCAAAAAATGTGTCGCGAGCGGCTTGAGGACCTCGCGGGCGTGGCTGGTGGTTCTTGTCGGGGCGTTCATGCGCGGTCTCGCGATGTTTGAGTTCGTCGTAGGGTGGGTCGAGCGCAGCGAGGGCCCCACCATTCTCCTCAAGAAGTATAGATCGTAAGATCGTAGGGCAGGTGCTTGCACGCATGCGGATTTTCAGCGTCGAATCGCGTGCGTGCAAGCACGCACCCTACAGGGCAATCGGCATAGCCGCGCTATCCCGCACGTCTGGGCTATCCGGAACTGCGCTTCTCAGACGGCCGTCGCGGGCTGCATCGCCGGCTCGACGGGCACTCCCGCGGATGCTGCCGAGAAACTCGTCGTAGCAGTCCTGGAAGGCGGCCACGATCACGGGATCGAAATGCCGGCCCGATTGCTGCACGATCATCTGGCGGGCCACCGCGGGGGCGAAGGCCTCTTTATAGACCCGTCGCGAGATGAGCGCGTCGAAGACGTCGGCCAAGGCCACGATCCGCGCGGGCAAGGGGATTTGCTGCCCGGCGAGCCCCGCGGGATAGCCGCTGCCGTCGAAGCGTTCGTGATGGTGGCGGGTAATCTCGATGGCCATCCGCAGGAAGGTGCCGCAGTGGCTTTGCCGCACGGCGTTGGCCAGGGCGTCGGCGCCGATCGCAGCGTGGGTCTTCATGATCGCGAATTCAGCGGCGGTCAGCCGGCCCGGCTTGAGCAGGATGGAGTCGGGAATGCCCACCTTGCCGATGTCGTGCAAGGGGGCGGAGCGATACAGATCGTCGAGGAACTGCCGGTCGATCCACTCCGCATAGGGCCCTTCGCGGCCGAGACGCTCGCCGAGAATGCGGCAATATTCGCGCATGCGTTCCACATGCTCGCCGGTCTCCGGATCGCGTGATTCGGTAAGCTTGGCCAGGGCGAAAACGGCCACGTCGCGGGTGGCGAGGATCTCGGCGCTGCGCTGTTCGACCAACTGCTCCAATTTGGTGTTGAAAGAGAGCACCTGGCTATTGGCCCGCCACAACTCGGTCAGTTTGTTGCGCAGGCGGAATTGAACGTGGACCTTGGCGAGCGTTTCCTCGCGGCTCAGCGGGCGCGACAAGTAATCGTCGGCCCCCGCGGCGTATCCCTGGAGCCGCTCCGCGGTCGACGCATTGCGGCCGATGAGGATCACCTGGGTGAAGCCGCCCATCGGGCTGTCTTTGATCTGGCGGCACGTCGCGCAACTGTCCGGGCCGATGATGGTGCTATTGACCAGCACCAGGTCGGGGCCGAACCTGGGCAACATCCTCAGGCATTCCGCACCGCTGCCGGCCGAGGACAACTCGTATTCCGGACTCAACAGCGTCCACAGATCTTCGACGCGGGCGCTGCAATCGTCGACGATGAGAATTCGTGCATTCATGCCTGAGTCCTGGTCCCCCCCACTCACCGAACTCTAGCACGAACTTTGCGCACTGCGCCTTGATTGTCAAATGACCGCATCGACCGTCACCGCGTGCGATCGGACCGCCGACCGCGGGTGTCCGACAGCCCCCCCGAAATGCCGTCGCCGCAGCGTTACATCCGCAACCAAACGTCGCGGTTCCACGAGGCGATCGGCAAGATACAGCCGAGGGATGGGCAAAATGAGAGCATAGGCACCACCGCGTAATATTGGCTCGCCGCATTGTGCCGTCCCTATTGACGGGAAGGCTGACAAGAAACACACTGAAAAGGACTTCCTTGGAGATCCGTGATGACTATCCGTCCCGCTTCTGTTTCCCGGCGCGAGTTCCTCCGCGGCGCCTTGGCCGCCGCGGCCGGACTGTGCGCGAGCGACATCGCCCGGGCCGGCCAGCAACCGATCGATCCGCACCGTTTTACGCTGTTGTCCGACGTTCACGTCTGGGAACGTCGCGACCAGGGGTATCACAACGTGAAACCGGCGGCACAGTTTCTCAAGGCCCGGCCGGAGATGGAAGCGTTGGCGCCCCGCCCGGCGACCCTGCTGATCACGGGCGATTGCGCGTTCCGCGAAGGTCACGCGGCCGATTACGCCGTGTTGCGAGATTTGATCCAGCCGATCGAGAGCAGCGGCACGGCGGTGCGCCGCTTATTGGGCAACCACGACCACCGCGAGACCTTCTGGAAGGCCTTCCCCAAAGAGCGGGCGGCGGCCGTCGCGGCGGTTCCCGACAAGCACATCGCGGTCGTAGAGTCGGCCCGCGCGAATTGGTTCCTGCTGGACTCGCTGGACCAAACGAACCACACTCAGGGCCGCTTGGGGCCCGCCCAATTGCAGTGGCTGGCCCGCGCGCTCGACGCCCGGCCCGACAAGCCGGCGTTGATCGCGGCGCATCACAACATCGATTTCACGGCCAAGATCACCGGTCTGCTGGATGCCGACGCGTTGTTGTCGGTATTGGCGCCGCGGAAGCAGGTGAAGGCGTATTTCCACGGTCACACGCACTGCTGGGACTACCAGCCGATGCAGGGCATCCACGTCGTCACGCTGCCGACGCTGGTGTGGGTGTTCAACCAGGGGCAGCCGTCCGGTTGGGTCGACGCGAACCTTCGGCCGGACGGCATCAGTCTGAAGCTCTGCACGCTCGATCCGGCCCACCCTGCGCACGGACAGGTCCGCGATCTCAAGTGGCGATAGGCGCGGCAAACTATCAAGGAGGATTTGTGATGAGTGGAATTCCCATCTTGACCGCCGCGGGCAATGGCATCGCCGAGGCCTGGGAAAATTCGTTGATCGCGCTCTACCAGTCGGGCTGCGACCTGAAGACCCAGTACGACAAGAACGGCGACCCGCCCAGCAAGGACGCCACGATGATCGTCACGGTCCGCGAACCGCTGGCGGAGCCGATGATCCATCGGGATTTTCCGGGTGGATTCGAAGAGTTGCAGGAATACGTGATGGAAGTGTGCGAAGGGATCAAGGACCACTGCGTCCGCGATCCGAGCGACGCCGGCGACATGCGCTGGGAGTATACCTACCATCAGCGGTTGTTCCGCTACGAGGTGCCCACGCGGGAGGCGTTGGACCAGATCGAACACCTCTGCCGGCAGTTGGCCAAGACGCCCTATACGCGGCGGGCCCAGGCCATCACCTGGAAAACCTGGGAAGACAATACCTGCTACGATCCGGCCTGCTTGCAGAGCATCTGGTGCCGTGTTACCGAAGAGGGCGGGCGATCGTGGCTGAGCATGAACGTCCGCTTTCGCTCCAACGACGCCTATAAGGCGGCCTTCATGAACATGTTTGCCCTGGTGCAATTGCAGCGGCAGATCGCCGCGCGGGTGACCGAGCTTTCGGGCATCCCCATCGAGCTGGGGCGCTACTGCCACATGGCCGACAGCTACCATATCTATGGTTCCAACCTCGCCGAGTTCGAGGGCCGCTTTCTGGGGGCCCTGGCCAAGCGCTCGTTCGACCAGCGGACCATTTGTTACCAAGACGTCCGTGAAATGATGGAGGCCGCCCGGCCCGCCATCCTGGAAAAGGCCCGCAAAATGGGCCGCCCGGCCGCGGCGGGCGCCGCGGAGCGCGAAATCTGAGCCCGCGCCGGCCGCGTGGGGGAGTCCGCAAGGAGAGATTGTCCGATGGGCATGTTCGACACGACCGGCGCCGCGGCGCAGGACCGGAGAAAAGAGAACACTTTGCGCAAGGTCGCGCGGATGAAGGCCGCGCTGCGGCATGAAGAGCCCGACCGGGTGCCGATCAGCGATTTCTTCTGGGGCGGCTTCATCCGCCGCTGGCGGAGCGAGCTGGGGCTGCCCGACGACGCCAATCCGTATTATTACTACGACCTGGATTGGATCTGCACCGTGCCGAACATGGATCCCTGGATCCGCTCCTTCGAGGTCCTCGAGGAAACCGCGGAACAGGTGGTGGTGAAGACCGGCTACGGGGCCGTGATGCGCAAGGTGTTTCACTGCCCCATGCCGGAGTTCATCGGTTGGGAGACCGATACGCTGGAGAAGTTGGAGGCCGCCGAGTTCGACGACCCCTACGACCCGCGGCGCTACTTCTCCGCCGGCGACAACCAGATTGCGGGCGTGGGCGACGGCTTCGAGCGGAACTCGCCGCCCTGGGTTGATACGGTCAAGTCGCTGTGGCCCGATTTCCCAGTGTACGGCAGCATCGGCGAGTGCTCGGAGTGCATGACGCGGCTGATCGGCCCGCAAAACCACATGCTGTGGATGGCCCTGGAGCCGGAGCGGTTCGGCAAGGTGCTCGACCGCGTGGGACAGTTCTACCTGGACTGTGCCAAAGCGGCCATCGACGCCGCCGCGCCTTGGCTCGACGGTTTTGTGATCTGGGGCGACGTGGCTTACAAGAAGGGGACTTTCATGCGCCCCGACTACTGGCGCCGCTACTACAAGCCGTGGGTCAAGGCGATCGTGGACCACGCCCACGCCCACGGGCTCGACGTAATCTATCACGGCTGCGGGAACGTGCAGGCGATATTGGCCGACTTCATCGAGATCGGCGTCGACGCCTACAACCCGCTGGAGGTCAAGGCGGGCATGGACGCGCTCGACTTGCGGCGGCGTTTCGGGCATCGCATGGGCATTTGCGGCAATAGCGACATCCAGGTCTGGGAAAAGGGGGATCGCGGAGAGATCCGCCGCGAAGTGCTCCGCAAACTCAACGCGGCCCGCGGCGGCGGCTTCATTTTCCAATCCGACCACTCCGTCTCCAGCGCCGTTTCCGGGCAGACCTACGACGAGATCGTCAAGCTGGTTCGCCAGTTCGGCTGCTACCCAATCGAGCTGGGCGAGTTCAACGAAACACTGAAGGACTGAGAACCTCTCCCAAAATCCGAACGCATCACCGTTTTTCTGCGGCCCATTGACTATTTTGGGATAGGTTCTAAGGATGATCGTTGCCAATCCGCTGCTGGGAACCGCCTTTCACGCGATAGGCGCCCTCTCGTCGTCGGCCTGCTATACGCCGCAGAAACAGGTCAAGAACTGGTCGTGGCAAACCTACTGGATCACGCAGGCCGCCTTCTGCTGGTTTCTGCTGCCGATCCTCGGCGCAATACTGACCATTCCGCACCTGTGGACGGTCCTCGGCAATGCGCCGCGGGCCGCCATGCTCACCTCGTTCCTGCTGGGCATGGCCTACGGCATCGGCGGCACCGCGTTCAACATCTCCATCCGTTTCATCGGTTTCTCGCTGACCTACGCCATCGCGGTGGGGCTCTCCAGCGTGCTGGGCACGCTGATCCCGCCCTTGGTCAAAGGCACTTTGCAAGACATTTTCCACAAGCCGGGCGCCGACTGGATCCTCGCCGGGATCGTGATCGGCAGCGCGGGGATCGCGCTGTGCGGCCTGGCCGGCCGGCTCAAGGAAAGGCAATTGAACGCCGGCGCCGAGGACTCGGGTTTCTCCTTGAGCAAAGGGCTGCTGCTCTCGTTGCTGGCGGGCGTGCTCTCGGCCGTATACGGCTTCGCGCTGGAGGCCGGCGAGCCCATCGCCGACGTGGCCTCGGCCCATGGCGCGGGCGTGTTCCGCGGCAACGTGGTCTATATATTCGCCAACACGGGCGCGTTTGTGACCACGGCCATCTATTGCCTTTACCTGCACGCCCGGCACCGCACGCTGGGCGAACTGGTCGAGCTGCCCGTCGGCCCGGAGAAGGCCAGCTTGCCGATGAACTTCGGCATGGCCGCGCTGACCGGCCTGCTCTGGTACGGCCAATTTTTCTTTTACAATCTCGGCCACGTGCGGATGGGCACGTACAAGTTCACGAGCTGGGCCATCCACATGATCTTGCTGGTGCTGTTCAGCAACGTGGTGGCGATCCTGTTCCGGGAGTGGACGGGTTGCCGCCGCAGCACGCAGGCGATCGTGGGGCTGGCGCTGGCGGTGTTGGTCGCCGCCATCCTGGCGCTGACCCGCGGCAACTACTTGGGCGGCTTGTCGTATTGAACAGGCAGGCAGCAGGTGGCATGCCGAGGACGGGGATTGCATTTTACCCCTTCCCGTTTCCCACGTAGCACCTAGCAAGAAAACAGACGAGGGTCAGAACGAGACGCTCTGACCCCCGTCGATTATCCGGGCGTTGTCTGCAACTTATACTACGCGTCCTTCTGCTTGACAACCGCTTTGGCAACCGGCTTTGCAGCCGACCTCTTGGGCTTGGCGGCCGGTTTCTTCGCCTTGGGCGCCGACTTCGCCGCGACCTTGACAACACGCTTGGCCGCCGGCCTGGCCTTCTTCGCTACCGCCTTGGCCGCGGGCTTCTTGGCCGCCGGCTTGGCCTTCTTCGCTACCGCCTTGGCCACAGGCTTCTTTGCCGCCGGCCTGGCCTTCTTCGCCACCGCCTTGGCCGTGGGCTTCTTTGCCGCCGGCTTGGCCTTCTTCGCTACCGCCTTGGCCGCGGGCTTCTTTGCCGCCGGCTTGGCCTTCTTCGCTACCGCCTTGGCCGTGGGCTTCTTTGCCGCCGGCTTGGCCTTCTTCGCAACTGCCTTTGCCGCGGGCTTCTTTGCCGCCGGCTTGGCCTTCTTCGCCACCGCCTTGGCCACGGGCTTCTTTGCCGCCGGCTTGGCCTTCTTCGCTACCGCCTTGGCCGTGGGCTTCTTGGCCGCCGGCTTGGCCTTCTTCGCAACTGCCTTGGCCACGGGCTTCTTCGCGCCCCGCTTGGCGACCGCTTTGCCAGCAGGCTTCTTCGTGCTTCGCTTGGCAACCGCCTTAGCCGCACGCTTGGCCCTCTTCGCAGCCGTCTTGGCGGCACGCTTGGCCCTCTTCGCAGCCACCTTGGCGGCACGCTTGGCTGCCCGCCTGGCCCGCTTTGCCACCGCCTTGGCGGCCCGCCGGGCTCTCTTCGCCGCTGCTTTGCCAGCAGGCTTCTTCGTGCCCCGTTTGGCGACCGCCTTGCCAGAACGTTTTGCGCCCCGCTTGGACTTCTTTGCCACCGCTTTGGCGGCTGGCTTAGCCGCTGTTTTCTTCACGGTGGGCTTGGCAGTGGACTTTGCGGCATTTGCGGGGCTGGCCGCGGGAGGCGACTTTTCCTTGACCGCCGCTTTTCCATCGGCCGCGAATGCTCCGCCAAGTAACACCGACAACCCTAACGCCAGCGACATCAGCAGTCTCAACATGCAATGCTCCTAAAGTTGGGGGGATCGTTTGATAGACCTCGGCCGGCAAATGTGTGTGGATACAGGGGCGGATCAGGTGGGGCCGGCCGAGCCGCCAACTATTGAACCGCGCGGTCGGCAAATAGTTTCGCCGTTTTCGGCCGTTCGACCGGCAGACGCGGCGGTTCTGCGCGAAACTGCGGTTTTACCACAGCCAGGACTGGTAATTTACTCGCCGACCGTTTCGCCGGAGATCTGACAATCGGCCAGGGCCTGTTGGAGCCGCGTCGTGCCTGCGGGGGAGATTCCCGTCTGGCCGATCTTCAGCAGCCGCAACTGCGTAAGCTGGGCTAGCAGCGGGATCGCGGCGTCGGTGATTTCGCGGTTCGCGCTGAGATCCAGTGTACGCAGGCCGCCAAGTCGGGCCAGTTGCGTCAGGCCGGCGTCGGTGATGCGGTTGTCGGCCAGATCGAGGTCGGCCAGGTTGGGCAATCCGGCGAGGACTGCCAGCCCGGCGTCGCTCACGCCGGTCTGCCGCAATTCCAGCCGGGCGAGCGCTTTGAGACCGGCCAGATGTGTCAGCCCGGCGTCGCCGATCATCAATTCCTGGAGGCTCAGCGTGGAAAGCGTCGGCCGCTGGCCCACGTAGCGCAGGGCATCGGCTGTGATCGCCAAGTCGCGCAAGGTGAGCCGCTCGAGGTTCTTGAAGGCGGCCAACTGCCGCAGTCCGTCGTCGCTGATGCTCAGCGAGCGCGACAAGGCCAGCTCTTCCAGATCCAGCGTGGTGAGTCGAGCCAGCCCGTCGTTGCTCACTGCCGCATCGTCGAGGGTGATCTGCCGCAGGTTGTGCAGATGGCCGAGCAATTTCAGCACGTCGTCGGTGACCGCGGCCCCACCGAGGCGGATCACGGTGAGATTGCCGCATCGCGCCAAGCCGCGCAGCCCGTCTTCGCTGATCTGCGGGCAGCCGCGGAGGTCCACGGCCCGCAGCCCAGGCAGGGTGGCCAGGATCGCAATGGCGGCGTCGGAGAAGCTGTTGTCGGGCAGGAACAGACTGGCCAATTTCGGGCAACGCTGCAAGCACTTGAGCCCCTCGTCCGTCACTCCGGAGCAGCGCCGCAACGTGAGCGACACGAGTTCCGGCAGGGCGGCCAGGCGCTGGAGATCGGCGTTGGTGATCTGGGCGTCTTGGAGCATCAGCTCGCTCAGTGCCGGCATGCGGACGATCGTGTCCACGGCTCGCGACGTCAGGCCCTGGCCCGCCAAGCGTAGCACGTGGATCCGCGTCAGGGCGGAGAGGTCGCCGACCTCGGCATCGCCGACGGAGACCCGTCCGCCGGCCAAGTCGACCAGGGCCAGATTACCTTGGGCGTCGAAACTCAGACGGCCATGCGCGGCGTTGATGCCTTGGACCGCATGAACAAAGCTCGGGTCGCAGCGGGGCGGCGGCGCCCCGTGCAGAATGGCGGCGACCAGGCTTTTTTCCGTGACCGTGGGTTGCGCCGGCGCGCCGGCCGGCTCGTGACGCGAACAGCCCAGGACCAGCGCGATGGCCAACAGGACGTGCCACCCACCGCTCGTTACTCGCCACCCACCACTCGTCATTCGTCTCACAGCGTCCATGGCGATCGCATCGCGCGGCGGGTGAGCTTGGAGGCTTCGGCATCGCCGACGATCACTTCCCGCCGCGGGTCCCAGGTGATTTTCCGCTTCAGGCGAACGGCGATGTTGGAAAGCTGGCTGATGAGGTCCGACCGCACGGCGTCGGGCAGGTTGCTGACGGCCGCCGTGCGGCTCTTGACCGCGGCGATGAAATTCTTGGCGTGGTGCGGGCTGGTGATGAGGTGCACGTCGCCGGGGCCGATTACCGAGGTCAACAGGGATTTGGGCTCGGCGTCGAGGCCACGGCGGCGAATCTCGACCCAGCCGTCGGAGCCGATGAACTTGGTGCAATCGCTGCCCGGCTTGAAGGTCATGTTGACCCCGCCGGCCATCTGGATCTTTACGTCCCAATGGAACACCGTGTCGTACAGGCCAGTGCCGGGAATCTGGCCGGTGCCTTCGAAAACCATGGGACCGGCCAGGTCGGCGTCGCTGCCCCAGACCATGATGTCCAGCGGATGCGCACCCCACCCGCCCAGATAGCCGATCGAGTAATCGTAGATCCAATAGGTGCCCGGCGGATGGCAGCGGTCGGCCGTGTAGGGCTTGACGGGCGCCGGGCCGGTCCACATCTCGAAGTCCAGGCCGGCGGGAACCGGGATCTCCTTGGTCGACCCGCCCGCGCCGCCGTCAGGGGCGATGACCTCGATGGTGTGCAGCTTGCCGATCCGGCCGCTGCGAACCAACTCGCAACCGAAGCGGCAATGGGACGAACTGCGTTGCTGCGTGCCATATTGGAAGATCCGCTTCCGCTCCTGGAACACTTTGCGGCAGACCAGGTCTTGCTCCACGCTGACCCCCAGTGGCTTCTCGACGTAGGCGTCTTTGCCCGCGCGGGCGGCAGCCAGGGCCAGCGGCACGTGCCAATGGTCGGGAGTGGCGATGACCACCGCATCGATATCTTTGCGGGCCAACAGGTCGCGGAAGTCGGCGTAGGGCTTGCCGCCACACAGTTTCGCCAAGGCTTCGCGGCGATCCTGGTAGCAATCGGCGACGGCCACGCTCTGGGCGTCTCTGCAATTCTGAAAATCGCGGAACAACGCTCGGCCGCGATTGCCCACGCCGATGTGCCCGAGGGCGATGCGGTTGCTGGGCGGCGGCGTTTGGCCGTCGCCCCAGGCGGTCGACGGGATCACCAGCGGCGCGGCCAGCGCCGTGGCGGCCATTCCTTGGAGCATTTTGCGTCGCGAGCAGCGGGAATTCTTCATGACAGGCTCTCCGGAGGGTGGGCGGTGGGCATTGGACGATGTTGAACCTTCAGCGACGAAAACCAGCATAGAGCCCCGGCGCGGCCCGTGTCGTGCAACTTCTTTCGTGAAAAATTTCAGACATTGGCCGGTAACGGGAGGGGTGTGAAGCGTGGGGTGCGGGGTGACTTTCGCCCGCACCCCAAACCCCGCACCCCACTCCCCACGCTCTGCCCCACCCCTTTGCATTGCCGGGGTTTTTCCTTATAACAATACGCGAAGCGTGGGCATAGCGCAGGGCCGAAATATTCCGCAAAGAAGCAACGCATGAACTATAAGACGATCCCGATTTTTCTGGCCTTCCTCTGCATGGGCTTCGCCGACGTCGTCGGCACCTTGACCGGGCAGGTGGGCGAGGAGTTCAAGCTCAGCCATTTCGTCGCCCTGCTGATCCCCTTCACGGGCTTGATTATGTTCGGCTTCCTCTCCATACCGCTGGGGGTGATCCAGGATCGGATTGGCAAGAAGCCGATCTTCATGTTTGGCTTGGCCATCGCCTTGGCCGGCATGCTCCTTCCGCTTTTGCAAAAGGACGTCCTGCTGCTGGTATTCCTGGCCATATTGCTCCTCGGGGCCGGGGCAAGCGTCTTGCAGGTGGCGGGAAACCCCATCATGCGCGACGTATCGGATCCCGAAAAATATTCGCGCAACCTCACGCTGGGCCAGTCGATCAAGGCCGTCGGCACTCTCTCGGGGTCGCTGCTCCCCTTCGCCGCGCATCAATGGTGGGGATTGGATTATCGCGTGGTCTTCCCGATTTATAGTGCGGCCTTGCTGGTCACGCTGATCGCTGTCGCCGCTACCCGGATCGAGGAGCACAGGCAGTCGCAAGCGCAGCCTGCCACACTCAAGTCGTGCGTCGCGCTGTTGGGCAATGGCTATGTCCTGCTGATGGTGATGGCGATCTTTGTCTACGTCGGGGCGGAGGTCTGCGTGCGGAGCGGGGTTCCCGTCTATTTGAAGCGATTCGACGTCGACATCAAGAAGTGGGGGGTGTTGGGAACGGCCTTGATCGACGTCCTGCTCCTCACGGGGCGGTTCTCCGGCTCAGTGGTGCTCAACTGGATCTCGGCCCAGAAATTCCTGCTCATTACCATGGTGATCTCCCTGATCGGTCTGGTGGGGCTGTTGCTGGCCGACAATCGCAGCCTGGCGCTGGCCAGCATCGTCTTCGTCGGCTTGGGCTTCGCCAACATCTTCCCGCTGGTCTTCTCCATCGCCGTCAATCGCATGCCCCAGCGCTCCAACGAAATCTCCGGGCTGATGGTCACGGCCATCGTAGGCGGGGCGATCGTGCCGCCGCTGATGGGCCTGCTGGCCGATTGGACCTCGGTCCGCATCGGCTTCGTCGTTCCGCTCTGTTGCGCGCTGTACCTGACTTACGTTTCCCTGGTTTCGCTCAAACTACGCCCCGTGGCCCATGAAATTTGACAACGATCAGCGGGTGGTGATGACCTTGGACGCGGGAGGGACGAACTTCGTCTTTTCGGCGATCCAGTGCAATCGAGAAATCGTCGAGCCGATCACGCTGCCCTCCCAGGCCCACGATCTGCCGCGGTGCCTGGAGACCCTGGTGGCGGGTTTTTCGCGGATTCGCGAGTCGCTCGGCGAACAGCCGGCGGCGATCAGCTTTGCTTTTCCCGGCCCGGCCGACTATCCGGCGGGGATCATCAGCAGTCCGCCCAACCTGACCGCCTTCCGCGGCGGCGTGGCGGTGGGGCCGATGCTCCAGGAGCGCTTTCAACTGCCCGTGTTCCTCAACAACGACGGCGACCTGTTCGCCTACGGGGAAGCGATCTCGGGGTTTCTGCCTTACGTCAACGGGCGGCTGCGCGAGGGGGGCAGCGCCAAGCAATACCGCAACCTCTTCGGCGTCACCCTGGGCACCGGCTTTGGCGGCGGGATCGTCCGCAACGGCGATCTCTTCCTCGGCGACAACTCCTCGGCCGCCGAAATCTGGGTGATGCGCAACAAGCTGCACAACGCCAGCTTTGTCGAGGAAGGGGCCAGCATCCGCGCCGTGCAGCGGGTCTACCTGGCCCACTCCACGGTGCCACACGCCACGCAGCCCACGCCCAAGGAAATCTACGAATATGCCTGCGGCGCGGGCGCGGGGGACCGGCAGGCGGCGATCCGCGCGTTTGCGGAGATGGGCGAGGTGGTCGGCGACGCCTTGGCCAACGCCATTACGCTGATCGACGGCCTGGTGGTGATCGGCGGCGGGCTTTCCGCGGCCGCGGCGATCTTTCTCCCCCGCCTCGTCGAGGAGATGAACGGCTCGCTGGCGACGCTCGGCGGCGGGCAGGTCGACCGCATGGAAATCAAGGCCTTCAACCTGGAAGACGAAGCCCAGTTCGCGGCCTTCATCCGCGGCGAGCCCCGCGAGATCACCGTGCCCGGCACCACTCGCAAAGTGCTCTACGATCCCTTGAAGCGGATCGGGGTGGGCCTGTCGCGACTGGGCACCAGCCGCGCGGTGGCGTTGGGGGCGTATGCGTTTGCGCTGCATAGCTTGGACACGGCGCCGGGGGAGGGTTAAAGGAACCATGACCCGCATCCTGATTGGGTGCCTGTCGGGCTGGCAGATGTGGCGACGTCGCCAACGCTGCATGGAAACGTGGTGGCGCGACGTCGAGATGCACGCACAGGGCACGGGCGCCTTGGATGCCGTGTTCGCATTGGGCGTGCCCGAGGTGCTGCGGCCGGAACGGCAGGGGAACTGCCTGTTCTTGCCGTGCCCCAACGATTACCCGTTTCTTCCCAGCCGCATCCGCTGGCTATGCCGCTGGGCCCTCGATGAGCCGCTGGCGTGGGACTACCTGTTCAAAACGGACGACGACGTGCGGCTGGATGTCCACCGCCTGGCGGCCTACGAGCTGGCCAACGCAGACTACTGCGGCCATGCAATGGAGCTGTACGACGGATGGGGCCACGACACCGCGGGCCGGAAAATCAAGGCGAAGATGAAGCTGTATGCCAGCGGCTGCGGTTATTTCCTGAGCCGGCGGGCCGCCGCAATCGTCGCCGAACGTTTCGCCGCGGAACGGATCGAGCAAGGGGCGGAGGACCTGTTGGTGGGCCAGGTGCTGAGAGAGGCCGGCATTCAGCTAACGGTCGACAACGCGCGATTCCACGTCTTGGCCAAAGCGGGCGAGGAGCCGGGGCCGGCGAACGCGTGGATCTTTTCCAGTCCCGCCGAAAGGGAGCCGGAGTAGGCCGGCCTGCTCAATCGCGCCGCGGCGGCGCGAAGATCGCGCGCTCCAACTCGCTCAGGCGGCGCCGCGCATCGTGGGCCTGCTCGGCGACGGCCCGGATTCTTGCCGACCGTTCCTCGCGATCGGCGGGCCGCACGGCCAGGTGGGCCTGCATCGCGTCGGCCCAAACCTGCGGGTCGCGCGAGTCGAGCAGTTCGCCGACGACCGGGTCGCAGAGGACTTCCGCCACGCCCCCCACATTCGACGCGATCAACCGGCAGCCGCAGGACATGGCTTCCAAGAGCACCAACGGAAACGATTCCAGCTTGCTCGGCAGAACGAGCGTGTGCATCGCGGAGTAGGCGGGCCGGACGTCGGCCACGGGACCCACGAAGTGGACCCGATTCGATACTTCCAACCGCCGCGCAAGGTCCTCGTACTCGCGGCGTTGGGACCCATGGCCGACGAGGCATAAGGCCGCGTTGTGGTGCCCCCGGCCGGAGAGAATCTGCAACGCGCGGATCGCCAGATCGGCTCCCTTGAGATCCTCCAATCGGCCCACAAAACCAAACAAGTAGCGGTCCTCGCCGATGCCCCATTGGCGGCGAAAGCGGCGGCCGGCCTCCTCGTCGCGCCGCCAGTACTCCCACTCGACGCCGTTGGGGCAGGCGATGATGCAATCGGGCGGGAACAAGGCCTGCGCAATCAGTTCCCGCTGCGCGGCTGCCGACACCGTGAGCACGTAATCCGCGCTGCGAATCATTCGCCGGCGGTGCCGGAAATCGACGCGCCAACTCAGGCCAAAGTCGGGAAGAACGCCGAAGAGCAGGCGGCAACCGCGGGACGCAGGCGGCGGCGGCAGCGAATGCTCGATGTAAAGGACGGTCGGGTAGACCTCCCGTAACAGACGCAAAAATGCCGCATCGCCCGCGTAATACCAGGGTTTGACGAACAGCACGCGCGGCGCGGGGACCTCCCGCAAGAGATCACGCCAGCGGCGCCGCTGCGGCCACGACAGACCCCGCACGGGCAACCGGCTGCGAAGGACCGTCAGGTTCTCCGCGCCCGCGCGCAGGCCGTAGTCGGAGAGGTCGAGGCCCGACTGCACGAACGCCACCTGCCGCCGCGCCGCCGCTAGGTGGTGCACCACGTCGAGGGTGTGCCGCTCCGTACCGCCAAACAATTCGCTGTGCATCACAACCACCAGATCGTAGCGCGTATCGGGGCGTCGTTTCTGATGATTTTGGGGATGCACAGAGGAGATGCTCCAGGGCCAAGGCGGCCGAGGGGGTGTATGGGGTCGCCAACCGTCTCACCCCCCCATGTTAACCAGGCGGCTCGCAACATTCCAGTTGGCGGGCCGATTCTCGCGGCTGAAGCGAGTCTCGCATGCCATCCGCCCCCTCACCCCGGCAGATTGCCGGCCGCATCTAAAGGCAAGGGCCGCGGGGGGGTCAAAATCTCCAGGTCGTCACGGCCTTGGGCTTCCGCGAGATACGCGGCCGAACACTCCACCTCGGTCAGCTCCAACGTATTGCGGATCCACAGCAACCGGGCATCCCGCGGCTCGACCAGGCCCACCGTGCTCAGGGCGGTATCGAGGATCTCGCGATCGGTCTCATAGTCCAGCGGCAACAGCGCCGCCGAGACGTGGTTGGCCACGATGGCGTTCAATCGCGTGGCGGCCACGTCCATCGCCCGCAGCAGCCGCGAACGGCAGAACTCGGCAATTCCCAGGCCCACGGCGTTACCGTGCGTGGCGGCCGTAAGACCGCGGACGGCGATCAGCTTGACCCGGGGGAGTTCTCCCTCGACGGCTTTGTGGTCGTCGAATTTCCGCCCCACCACGTTGGTATCCAGCCCGGTGCCGGAGATGTTCTTGCCGATCTCGTCGATCACCAGCAGGTCCACCTGGGGAAACGGCAATCGCGCCATCCATTGCCGGGCCAGCAGCAGCAATTCCTTCTCGCGGGCTTCGAACTCTTCAGGCGCCACCGCGGCGATGCGGGCCGTCTGGTCGTAAGCGTTCTCCACGATGCCCACGCCGGCGAGGATGCGGCATTTGCGGATCACCTCCGCACCGACGCTCCGCACGATTTGCGCAAAGGTGTAATCCTGAATCGCGCGGTGATAGATTTCCGCGCCGGCGCACTTGCCCAACCCGATCAGCAGCATCTTCATCAGCCCGCTTTCGATGTCGCCCACAAAGCGGGTGTGCGGCTTGATGCGGTTGGCGACCAGCACGTGGTCGGCCTGGAAGGCATGGCGGTCGAAGTGTACCGGCAGACCTTCGGGCGTGTGGCACACGACTACCGTTTCCATGCCGGCGCGGATCGGGCAGCCGAGGAAGGACTCGGTGATGCCGTAGGATTCGATGAGCCGCCGCTGGCCTTCGGCCGTGCCGCCGCCGTGGCTGCCCATGGCCGGAACGACGAACGGAGAGAGCCCCAACTCTTGGAGAAACTCCACGATCGCCCGCACGATGACGTGGATATTGGCGATCCCCCGGCTCCCCGCGGTGATCGCCACGCTCTGGCCGGGGCGAACCCGGGCGGCGAGCCCCAAGCGGGCAAGCTGCGTGCGCACTTCGCCGCGGACGTCGTCCACCCGCGGCGCCGGGAAGATCTGGCGGACGCGGAAAACCGGCGGCAGTTCGCTAGCGTTCATAGCGGTTCATCATCCGAATTCCATGGCGTGGTTTCGCAGGGCCAAAGCGTTACAATCGTAATTATGCGCTTTGCCGCCGCCGGCACGCAACCTGCGGGAATGCGGCGTGGGAAAGCGACTCGACGCACGGTTCGAGCGATCGGCCCGCGCCGGTGTCGCGGTTTTGCGACACCCTGTCGTCAATCGGTGGCGATTTGCCGGAGTGTCCAGCCATGAAACTCGTCCTCTTGGGTACCGGCGGCTATCATCCCAGCGCGCTGCGCCATACTCCCTGCCTGCTGATTCCCGAGTGCGGGGTGATGCTGGACGCGGGCACGGGCATGTTTCGAGCCGGCGAGCACTTGCAGACCGGGGAGTTGGACATCTTCCTTTCTCACGTACACCTCGACCACGTCGTGGGGCTGACGTATCTGTTCGACGTCCAGCATGCGCATCCGTTGCGTCGCGTCACGGTGCACGCCGCGGCTGAAGAGTTGGCCGCGCTCGACAGCCACCTCTTCGCCAAGCCGCTGTTTCCGCAGCGGCCGCCCATGGAATTCCGGCCCTTGGCCGCGGAAGTCGCGCTCGCGCAGGGCGGACGGCTGACGCACTTTCCCCTGGAGCACCCGGGCCGCTCGCGGGGCTACCGGCTCGACTGGCCGGGTCACTCGATGGCTTACGTGACCGACACCACCGCGCGTGGCGACGCCGATTATGTGGCCAAGATTCGCGGCGTGGACCTGTTGGTGCACGAGTGCTACTTTGGCGACGAGGAAGCCCCCTGGGCCCTGAAGACCGGGCATAGCTGCCCTACGCCCGTCGCCGAGGTTGCCCGGTCGGCCGGCGTGGGCCGTTTGATCCTGGTGCACGTCAACCCTTTGGCCGGCGTGGCCGATCCGGTGGGCGTGGAAGTGGCCCGGGCGATCTTCCCCCGCACCGACTTGGGATGCGACCTGATGGAAGTGGAGTTCTGAGACCACAAAAAAAGGGTAGCGGCCCGAGAAGGCCGCTACCCCGTACGAGGTTGCGATTGCCGAAAGTCGAAAGCACCCGCGAACCGGCGGGTTGTCGTTCTCCGCGTTAGAAGCTGAAAGAGATTCCTGCATAGGCGCCGGTCAGCACCAGGCAGTCGGCGTTCTTGATGAAACTTTCCTCCGCAATGTCGCAGGCATAAAACGGGATCTGGCTGTCCGACAAGGCGACTCCCGTCAGCGCCACCACGCGGTAGCCGATCTGGGCGCTCCAGTTTTCATGGAAACTCCACTGCAATCCCAGGTCGATTTGGCCCATGAACGACACGCCGTCCTTGGTGCTATTGACGGGAAAGGCGCCGTTGACGCCGCTGGCCGGGTCCACCGTGGCGACGCAACCGTCGCCGCGATAGATTTGGAACAGGCCGGTCATGTGGTTTTCGAAGCAGCCGAACTTCGTGCCCACGCAAAGCTTCCAACAGTTGCTGAAGCGATATGCGGCATCGAAACCGACTTGGGCGCCGTACAAGTTGTTGGTCACGGTGTCGCCCATGAAGGCCTGATTCGCCCCGCCGTTTTCACCCCAGGTGCAGCCCTGTTGCAGGGCGCCCAAGAGGATCGAATCTTCGAAGCGGAAGTAACGGGCGCCGACCATGAAGTTCAGGTCCCACGGGGAGCTATTGCAGCCATTGCAGCTATCGCAGCAATTGCAATTGGAGGTAAACACGCTGCGCTTCACGTTGACCTCCACGTTTTGCAGCGAGTCGTTGCGCCATAGATCATGTTCGCAGGAGCTGTCGAAATATTGCGGCGACGTGGTCACGGCGACGCCGTTGAAATCGATAAAGGACATGTTCAACGGAGTGCTCACGCCGCTGGCACTGGTGACACTGGTGTGGCCCGTGAAATTGGCGAGCGACCAGTACGTGCCTTCCACCGCCCATTGGCCGCAGCAAAACCGCCGGCCGAGGGTGACTTCGCCGCCGGGCTGCCAGGCCAACGGCATGTCGGTGTTCATCATTTGGTTGGCGTTGTTGTTGGTCTCGTAGCTGGTCCAGACCCGATCCGAACCGCTGCGGCTCATGAACAGGGCGTTGAGCGAGCCGTACCAGAGGTCGCGGTCGCCGCCGGTGTTGCAAGAGACCTGCCCCTGCGCCGCCTGGCCATATTGGTTGACCGCGCCGCTGTAGCAGCCGTAGCCGCCGCGAGGAGCGCCGCCGTAACCGCTGCCGGGCGACGCTTCGAGCAACATTTGGTCGACCACTCCGCAGCCCGGCCCTTGCGGAGCGGGATTCATGCGTTGCGGGTACGCCTGCTGGGGCGTCACCGATCCCGGCGCGTAGGCCTGGGGCACGTTCGGCTGCCCATACGCCTGCGGCGCGGCGGGTACGGCGCCGGGTTGCCCCGGCGACGGGCCGTATCCCGCGTTGGATTGATAGTAGCCTTGAATCGGCATCGGACTGTAGGCGGTGTTCGGATAGCCCTGACCGGGCTGATACGCCGCAGCCGGCAAAGTTTGCGCCGCCGGCGCCGCACCAACACTGGCGGGCGCGCCCATTTGCGAGAGCGGCAACATCTCGGGGGACCCGTACAAACCATACTGGGCCCATGCGGACGTGGCGCCGGTTGCCACGAGCCATGCGACAGCATATGCGGTGATTCGCATACTTTTCGACTCCTTTCAGCAATGTGTGTTCACTCTGCCCCAGTAAACCGATCGACCCGGTTTGGCTAAAGATTTGGCGAATTCACGCCTTGGGCGCGCGTTTTGACTGGAGGCCGCTCGGTCAATCGATGCCACCGGCGCGTCCAGTAAAAGGGCTCATCCGACCGGAAAAAGGCTTTTCGCTACAAGCGCCAGAGGCTCGCGGCGCATCCGCGAAAAGCGGCAGAGAAGGCACGGGCGCAGAGGCACCGGGCAAAGCTGCAAAGGCACAGACGCGGCGAGTGCAAGAGGGGAAGAAAGGAAGGGGCGCAGAGCGAAAAAGCCGCACATACGCGCCGCGCGGTTAACTTTGTGCCTCTGTGCCTTTGCCGTCAGGTGCGGCCGGCAAGAATCTCTCGCGCCAAGAGCTTGTAGTCTTCCGCGCCGGAAGAGCCGGGCGCGTATTGGAAGATCGACTGTCCGAAGCTGGGGGCCTCGGCCAGGCGGATGTTGCGGCGAATCCGCGTCTGGAAGGTTTGCGCGTGGGCCCAGGGCGTCTTGTCGTGCTTCGCGTTGCGGAAGAAAGCGTCAACGTCCTGGCTCACTTCGGCCGCCAGCCGGGTGTTGACGTCGTACATGCAGAGGATCACGCCGCTGATCGTCAGCCGGTTGTTGAGCCGCCGCGCCACGAGGTCGATGGTCTCCAGCAACTTGCTCAAACCGTGCAACGCCAGAAAATGCGGCTGCAAGGGAATAAACACTTCCTCCACCGCGGCCAACGCGTTCAGCGTCAGCACTCCCAGCGAGGGCGGGCAGTCGACGATCAGGTAATCCAGCGGGAAATCGTCCTCGGCCAGCTTGTCGCGGAGCACCACCTCGCGGCCCACGATGCCGGCCATCTCCACTTCCGCCGCCGCCAGGTCCAGGCTGGAGCCGACCAGCCACAGATTCTCGGCCGCCTCGCGGCGCACTTCCGCGATGCGGGCGTCGGCAACCAACACGTCGTAGATCGTCGCGTCGCCGGGACGCGGCTCGAAACCGAAGTGCAGCGAGGCGTGGGCCTGCGGATCCATGTCCAGCAAGCACACCCGCTGCCCGGTGGCCGCCAAGGCCGCACTGACGTTGACCGCGGTCGTCGTCTTGCCGACGCCGCCCTTCTGGTTCATGATGGCAATCGAACGCATGGCGGAACCTCGTGGGAATCGGGAGGCCGGGGAGCGTCGCGCCCCGGCTGACCAACTGGCGAAGGCCGGATTATATGCCAGACCGCCCCATTGGTCCTAGGCCGAATGGAAACCGCTCCCCATAAGGGGGTGGGGACAGAGGGACAAAGGGGCAAAGGCACAAGAGTTGAGCCGACAGCGCGGCTTCGCGCCTTTCTCCTATTCTTACCGTTTCCCTCTGCCGCTCTGCCCCTCTGCCGCTCTGCCCCATTCCACGTTACACTCAGAGACATGCCTGAAATCGACTTTCGACGCACGCCGGTGACGATTCTCCTTGCGATCGCGATCATCGCCCTGGAGGCGGTCTGCACGATGGATCCCGCGCGGCGATTTTATTATTACGAAACATTGCACCTGGGCATCTCGTCCGGCGTGTGGCGGGGGCAGCTCTGGCAGCCGTTCACCACCACGCTGCTGCACGGCAGCCTGCTCCACGCTGCCTTTAACGTGTGGTGGTTGTGGGTTTTCGGCCAGTTTCTGGAGCCGCGATTGGGATCGCCGCGGTTTCTTGCCCTGACGGTGTTGCTGGCCTACACGTCGTCGCTGCCGCAGTTCGTCTGGGGCTATTACTCCCAAGGATTCGGCGGAATGGTGGGCTTCTCGGGGGTCGTGTACGGGCTGTTCGGCTGGTTGTGGATGGGCTCTCGCGTGGATCCCGCATTCCGCGCAGTGTGCAATGCGGGCACCGTGAAAGTGATGCTGATCTGGTTCGTGCTGTGCATCCTGATGACGCAAGCCCACATGATGCTGGTGGGGAACCTCGCCCATGGCGCCGGGTTGGTCTTTGGCGTGCTCTTCGGGCTGGCGGCATACGGCCGGAATTACCGCCGCGCCTGGCAGATCATGGCGGGGTTCGCCACGCTGGTGGTGCTGGCGAGCATGGTGATTCACCCGGCCGGTTGATGGATCAGTGACGTTGTCAGGCACGATAGATCCGCGATTCAATAGCCGTCGTACTCCGCACGCTCCACGTGAGATTCCGGCAGTTCGACATCACGCGGAGCGTGAGGAGTACCGGACCCACAGACGTTTACTAGGGGTTACGCCAATCCACGGCGCCGTACGGTCCGTTCGGGCCTTTTCCCGACGCGTGGGCCAGCGACTCGCGCAACCGAGCGACCCCCGCGGCAGTAATTCGAGGGCAGGCGGACACGGTGATGTCCATTGGCTGGCTGACCTTGCAGAGGCGATCCAAGCCGGCGTCACTGATTGGCGTCCGGCACAGGTCCAAGGATTGCAGGCCGCGGAGCGACGCGATGTAATCGAGCGAGGCATCGGAAATCGGGCATCCGGCCAGCCCCAGACTCCTCAACCGGGGAAGCGACGCAAGGTGCCGCAGCCCCTCGCCCGTAACCCGGGTGTACGACAAATCAAGTTCTTCGAGCCGAGTGCAACGAGACAGGCCACGAAGGGTTCCGTCGCCCGCGGACGTGCTCTGAAGGCTTAGCTGCATACAGTTTTCAGGGAGCCAATCAAGACAATCCCCCGCCATCCCGCTCCCGTCGAGCACGACTCCGTCCAGGTCGGGCAGATTCCGGAGGTTAACCGCGGAGAAATCCCGCAAGTGCGGGTTGCCGCGGAGAAGAATTGAGCGGAGCTTCTTCATCGAAGCGACCTCGGCCAACCCGCCGCCTCGTATTTCGGGTCCTGAAATGCTAAGCTGCACGAGCGCAACTGCGGTTCCGATTCCGCGAAGGCCGTCATCATCGACATGCGGCCCGCCGACGAATAGAAACTGCAGGGACCGTAGCTCGCCAAGGCGTCGAAGCGTTCCCGGCTCGATGCGATCGCAGCCCAAGTACAAGGTCTTGAGCCTGCGAAATCGCAACACAAGAGCAATGCCGTCGCCGTCAAAACATCGATCGCCGGAAACGATGAGGAAATCGATGTTCAAAAGCGGGTGTTGACCATCGAGCAGAGGAAGTGAGTGCTTGACCGTGTAGCCCAGGCGGCGCAGCGACGCCAGAGCGGTCCGCTCTTCCAACACGTCGCGGAAGAAAAGTGATATTGCACCGAGGGCGGCCGCAATAAGTGCTGTGGCAATAAAAAGCGAACGTAACGAGAACTGGAAACGCCGGTGGCTTTGCCGAGGGGCGTCGCGGCATGGATCGGAGCGCGGTTGCGCACATGGCATTTGCTGGCCCTCCACCGAACGGGTCTTAGCGCGCTCTCATTCTAACTCTCGGAGCCCCGCCCTTCCAGCCGTCGCCGTGCGGCGAAACTGATTCCTCCCTATTGGTACGCCGATCTTGGCAGCGGGCGCCGCGTTCAATACACTTCGCCGACAAGGTCGTTTCCGTCGTACGTCCAAACGACCTTGTGCCCAAATACGTTCTTTCTCGCGCCGTTCTTAATGCCCGCCTCCTTCGCCAGATCCTTGACCGTAAACGCGCTGTTCCAGCCTTCCGGAAGCTGGTCGAAACAGATCCTCGCGTATCCGTCGCATCGCGGCAGCATTTTGATGGCCTCGCCTACCAGGCTATTGACAAAGGCGCGACTTATAGCCTCGCCTTGGGATACTTCCGGCGGCCCCTGCAGGCTTTTCTTGTATATCGCTTCCTTGTCCTCGTCGCGCAAAAACCCTGGCCCAATTTCCGGTAGCGCGCCGACACGTCCGACTCCGGCATAACCGGCCGCCCTTCCCACGCCTGTCGGAAGCTTTTGGAGCTGCTTTTCGCCGGGAACACGCTCTTTGACCCCGTCGATGGAACGCAGGTTGAAATTGATATCCGGGCTACCCCCGCCGCAACCGATTCCGGCAATCTTCGCACTGCGGACTCCCCGGGTGTTGTTGATTTCCACGGCCGCCGCTTTCGCGGCCTTGCTCACGTCGGCGCTATGGCCCACGAAGACCGTGATCGTCTTGTCGTATTTCTGAATCGCCTCCCTCTCCCGCGGCGAGGGATAATACGGGCGTGAATCGCCGCTGCCGACCACACGGCCGTCTTGATACGCGATCCCACCGCGGGACGGCCCCGCCCGGTGGGAGCGACTTGAATAATCCACGCCTGTTCGGCCGTCGCCGGGGCCGTCCGTGGTCCATTCGCCCCTGCGGTTTCTCGGCTCATTTGGGTTGAAGTTGTGCTCGCCGAGGATCTGCGCGACAAACGCAGTGGTGCGATCCGGGTCGGGCCGGTCGAGGATGGCCGCCAGAAACGATTCCATTTCCGGGGACAGTTTAGATTTCGGGTGGTCCATGGGAAACCTCCGTTGCTCGGGGCAAGGCGAATGATCGCTAACCCCGCGCGGGGATTGCGGACGTAAGCGAACGCCCGCAGTTTAGAGACCGATTGGACAAGCTTCAAGGGAAGATCATTGTGCCAATGGCGTGGGCTCGACGACCATTGTCTTGTCGCGCCCGTGAGTTGCGACGATTGAGAAAACGCCGAATCCGCTGTCGTGCGTGGCGCATACCTCCGCCCGCCTCGTCGCCTACTTCGGGATCGAGCGGTGGAAGTGCACGTGCCGCCAGGCGCCGTCGCGGCGCTGCCACACCCTGGTCTCCTCGGAGACCGCGGTGACCGGGGCGTGGGTTTCGCCCAGCCGCTGCACCAGCCGCACGTAGCTCAACACCGCCGCATCGGCTCCCAAGAACAGCACTTTCGGCGACGACATGGTGACGTTGTGCGGTCCGGTGGCTCCGCCCAAGTCGAAGTAGAAGCGATGGAAAGCCATCCCTTCCACGAGATGCCCACCGGTCTCGGGCTCGAAGGCCGTCAGCGCCGGGTCGCACAACTGGGCGTAGGTATCCCAATCGCCGTCGGCAATGCTCTCCAGCAGTTGTTGATTGAGTTCCAAGAGCTCGTGGACCAGGGCGTCGTTGGCGTCGGGATTCATTTTAGATCTTGGGGTTGGGATTTCAGATTTCAGGTTCGAGATTCTGGATTGCCAGAACTCCCAAACGCGCCAGTTTTTCGCGGCACTCGTCGCGCTCGCGGCAGCGCTCCAGGCCCGCCCAGGATGGATCCTGGGCCGCCAGGAATTCGGCTTCCGCGGCGGGAAACCGCCCGGCCGCCGCGAGCCGGGTGATCACTCCTTGATCGAGCCGCGTCAACAGCATCGCCTCCTGATAGTAATCCACGAAGGCCTCCCAGACAAGCGGGTAGAGCGGCTGCACGATCTGCCGGCCGATCGTCTGGGCGTACTGGCGGATCTCCTCCTGCGCGTGCGACTCCATCCGCACCAGGAGGAAGTGCAGCAGGTTGTGCAGGTCGATCTTCCAGTAGGCCTCGGTGTACGTGGACAACGGCAGTTCCTTGCGGGCTTGCTCGCGGGCCACGCCGGCTTGGAGCCGCTGCTGATAGATGGCGCGGGCCTGCTCTTGCAACTGCCGCTCGCCAGCCGAGAGCTCCGCGCCCCGCTGCGGATCGAAAAAGCCGGCGCTCCCCTGGCGATTGGCGGCCGCTTGCAGCCGCCAGGCGTCGGGCGGCGTGGCCTGCGCGGCGTCGATGGCGATCGAATAGCGGGTGCTGTACTCGTTGACCGACGCGGTGCGATGGCGGATCCACTGCCGCCAACAATCCATGGGCACCCGCACCAGGAACTTCAGCTCCACCATCTCGAACGGCGTGGTATGCCGATGGCGCATGAGGTAGCGGATCAAGGTGCGGTCGTCGGACACCTTGCGGGTGCCCTGGCCGTAGCTCACCCGGGCCGCCTGAACGACGGCCGGGTCGTCGCCCATGGCGTCCACCAGGCAAACGAACCCGTCGTCGAGCACGGGGAACTTCAGCCATCGCAAACGATCGATTTCGGCCGCGTTGGTGGGCATGGTAGGGGAGGATGAAGGATGAAGGATGAAGGATGAAGGATGAAGAGCCAGCCGGTCTCTAATCACCCCGCAGTCCGTTATTTCTTTTCTAACAGTTGCTTGAGCAGGTTGGCCAGGAGCGTGGGATTGTCGCTTTTGACCAAGTGGTCGATCTGGGGCTGGGGCACCTTCAGTTTTTCCAAGGCCCCGGCGGTTCGTTTCCATAGCCCCTCCCGTTTCTTGCCCTCGGCGAGATACAGATCGGCCACCAGATCCCCCAGTCGCTGGAGCATGAGCGTGTCCTGGTTCTGGTAATAATTGCGGATCGCGCGATCCTGGTAGGTGGAGCGTTTCGCCATAGGGTCGTGGTGCCTAGGGTACGGGGTGTGGGGCGTGGCGCCCGAAAAGGGTACAATCCGAACGGCCTTGCAACGAATTACGATTTTAGCGTCCTGGAACGCTCGGAGCGATAGGGGGTCCACCCCTTGGCTCATTGGCGCCCCACGCCCCCACACCACGCACCCGGCACGCCGCTCGCCATGGGCGATCGCAAACGACATCCGCTGATCACCGGCACCATCATCGTCAGTTTGGGAACGCTGGCCAGCCGCGTCCTGGGCGCGGTTCGCGACATCGCCACGGCCGCGTTGCTGGGAATGTCGAGCGGAGGGGTGATGGACGCCTTCGTCATCGCCTTTCGCGTCCCCAACACCTTTCGCCGGCTGTTCGGCGAGGGGGCCCTGGCAGCCAGTTATCTGCCGGTGTTCTCCGCGGAATTGGAGAAGGATCGCCAGAATGCCTGGCGGCTGGCCAGCGTGATGATGACCTGGCTGGCCGTATTCTTGGTGGCCCTACTGGCCGTGGTCGAGGGGGTCTGCGGACTGATTTGGCTCGTCTGGGGGAACGTGCCGGGCATGGGGCTGCTGATGGGTCTGACCGCGATGATGATGCCCTACATGCTGTTCATCTGCCTGGCGGCGCAGGCCGCGGCCACACTGCAAGCCCTGTCGCACTTCAGCGTCCCGGCCCTGGCCCCCACGATTCTGAATATCTGTTGGCTGATTGCCGTCTGGGGCATCGCCCCCCGCTTTGCGCCCGACAAACAGGCCCAGGCCTACGTCGTCGCCGTGGCGGTGCTAGTGTCGGGCGCATTGCAATTGGGGGTGCAATTGCTGATGCTCCCCCGAATGGGATTCCGTTACCACTACGATTGGGCCGCCAGCCGCGTGGCGCTCGGCACGGTGGCGCGATCGATGTTGCCGATGACGGTGGGGCTGGCCATCACGCAGATCAATACGCTCATGGACAGCCTGATCGCCTGGGGATTGGCCGCCGCGCCCGGCGGCCCACAACGCATCCCCTGGCTGGCCTCGGCGGTCGCGTACCCCATGACCCAAGGGGCCGCGGCCTCGATCTATTATGGCGAGCGGCTTTCGGAATTCCCCTCGGCCCTGTTGGGTGTTTCCGTGGCCACGGCGATCTACCCGCTCTTGAGCCGGCACGCCGCCCGGGGCGATCAGCGGGCATTGGCCGACGATCTGACGCTGGGGTTGCGGCTGGTGCTGTTTCTGGGAGTGCCGGCCGGCGTGGGGCTGGTGATGTTGGCGCAACCCCTTTCGCGGCTGCTCTTCGAGCACGGCCAATTCACGGCCGTTGACACGGCGCGGGCAAGTCGCGTGGTGGCCTGCTACGCCCTGGGCGTCTGGGCCTATTGTGCTTCGACGGTGGTGGTGCGGGGCTATTATTCCTTGGGCGATCGGATTACGCCGATCAAGGTCGGCGCCGCGATGGTGGCCTTGAATTTGAGCATGGACCTGACGCTGATCTGGCCCTTGGCCGAGGCCGGGCTGGCGTTGTCGACGGCCGTGGCCGCCTCGGTGCAGGTGGCGATCCTGATGGTCATATTTTCCCGTCGCAAGGCGGCGCTGGATTGGCCCGTCTTGGCCGCCACCGCCGCCCGCACGATCGTCGCAACGATGGTCATGGCCCTGGCCGGCTCTGCGACGATGGCCTGGCTGCCGTCCCGGCCGGGCGTTGCCGGGCAAATTGCGGCGGTGGTCGCGCCGTTGGCGGTCAGCGTGGCGGCGTACCTGGGCGCGTATCGCGTACTTCGCGGCCGGGAACCGGGAATGCTATGGAGCGGGGTGGTGGGGCGGGAAATCTGAACGGCGGCCACCGGGTTTCCGACGCAGGCCAATTGGAGTAGACTAGATAGCTGATGTTGCGGAGAGTGCGACAACGGTAGACAGGGTGGATCGATCCCGTGAACGAAGTCGTTGCCATCGTCAAGCCGTACATGGTCGAGAAGGTGCTCGAGGCGTTGAAATACGCCCCGCTCGAGGCTTGCGCCGTCCGCGAGGTCAAAGGCTACGGCCGGCAGAAGAGCTACCTCGACGAATACCGCGGCAGCGAATACGCCCTGGCCTATCTGCCCAAGGTGGAAATCACGCTCTGGGTGGACGACTTGCGGGTGGAGGAAGTGGTGCGGACGATCGTGGAAATCGCCCGCACCGGCCGCATGGGCGACGGCAAGATCTTCGTGCTGCCCACTCTAGGCGGCGATCTATGGTCGAGTGCGACGTAGCACGAGCCCGGCCGAAAACCGGTGGGGCTCGCTGCGCTCGACCCACTCCGCTCTTATCCGGCAATGCTACTGCGCTTCGCGATCGAAGATCCGGTTGAACCGCTGGCGGATGTCGTGGGTGGCCTGGTCGAGGTGCTCGCGGAAGGCCTCGCAACTCGGGTAGTGGAGCAGCCGGGCCAGCTTGGTCAGCTCGGTGGCGTCTTCCGGCAACGTGTCACGGGCAGTGGAATTCATCAGCCGCAGCCGGCTTTCCATGGTCCGCAGGAAGCGGTAGCCGGAGTCGAAGGCCTGGAAGTCCTCCGCCGATAGATATCCCTCGCGCGCGAGCGCCCCCAGGGCCGAGAGCGTGTTGGCCAACCGCAGCGCGGGCGAGCGGCGGCCGTGCTTGAGTTGCAGCATTTGCACGAGGAACTCGACGTCGACGATCCCGCCGGCGCCGCGCTTGAGATTGCCGCTGGCGGCGGTATCTTCCAAGCGGTGCCGCATCTGGCGGATCTCTTCGGCAAAACAACGCCGCCAGCGATGGTCGAAGGCCGCGCGACCCACGGTGGCCATCGCCGCCGCGGCGACCCGCGCGGAGCCGTAAACCACGCGGGCCTTGCAGAGCGTCTGGCGTTCCCAAAGCTGCCCGGTGCCTTCGGTGAAATAGCGGAGCAATTCGGCGAAACTGGTGGCCAGGGCCCCGCTCTTGCCGGTGGGGCGGAGCCGGGCGTCGACTTCGTAGAGCCGGCCATAGGGGCTCAAGCGGCTGGCCACTTTGATGATCCGCTGACCCAACTCGCTGAAGAAATGCTGGTTGGAAGTGGTCTCCCCGCGGCCCGACTGGTCGTAGACCGTATGGCCGTCGGCCTCGTAGAGGAAGATGATGTCCAGGTCGCTGTGGTAATTCATCTCGCCGCCGCCAAACTTGCCCAGCCCCAGGATCGCCATTTCGCAGGGCCCTTCGGTCCGCGCGCCGTCGGCGATTCGCGGCTGGCCGAACTTGGCAGCGAGTTTTTCATATTCCCGCGCGGCGATCTCTCCCAGGCAGGTCCCCGCGATCTCGGAAAGCGCGCCGGTGGTGGCCTGGATGTCTTCCTTGCCGAGGATGTCGCGGACCCCCACCCGCAACTGCTGGTCGTTCTTGAAACTGTGGAGGATCGGATCGAGGTCCTCCGCGCCGCGGCACAACTGGCCCAACATCTCCTGGAGCGACTCGCGGCTGGGCAACTTGTCCAAAACCAGCCCATCCATCAAGCTATCGAGCATGCCCGGGTTGCTGACGAGGATCTCGGAGAGGTAAGGGCTGTAGGCGCAGAGATCGACGTAGAGCCGCAGGCTGGGCGGGTTGAAGCTGAACAGCTCCCACAACACGCCTTTGCCGCCCAGCGAATCGCTCACCTTGTCGAGGTTCACCAAGGTCGAATCCGGGTCGGGCGTGGCGGCGATGGCTTCCAGCAATTGCGGGGCGATAGCAGCCAGGAAATGGAGGCAGCGGCGGGTGGAGAGAAAGCGGATCTTCTCCTGGCCTAAGGCCATCAGGTTCCGGTACGCCTGTGTCACGTGGCGGAAGCCGTACTTGCCCAGCACTTCGACGATCCGCTCTTCGGCCGGGTCCGGATCGAGCACCAGGTCCACTTCGGCCTCGGCGCGGGAGTCGTCGGGGAACGCATCGTGCAACAGGTGATCGAGGATCCGCCGGTTCAATTGGGTCTTGTTGCGGTAGTCGGCCAGGAACGCGTCGAGGGCTCCTTGGCCGGGCGCGTCGGCGTAGTCCATCCGCAGCGCCAGCTTCCGCAACTCCTCGGGCTGCTGCGGCATCACGTGGGTTTGCAGGTCGAAGAGGATTTGCAGGCGATGCTCCAGCTTGCGGAGGAAGCTGTAGTTCGTTTCCAGGATCATCCGCTCCTGGTTGCTCAGACAGCCCGCCTTCTCCAACTGCACGATGGCTTCGAGGGTGTTGCCGGTGCGGATGGCGGGCAGATCGGCGCCGTTGAGGAGTTGCAGGAACTGGATCACGAACTCCACGTCGCGGATGCCGCCGTGGCCGGTCTTCACGTCGCGCGCGTCGCCCCCTTCGTGGTGCGTGCGCTGCTCGATGCGGCGCTTGAGCGCCTTGATGCCGCTGATGTCGGCCCGGCTCAAGTAGCGGCGGTAGATCCAGGGCTGCAACTGGTCGAGGAATTCCCGGCCCAGTTCCAGGTCGCCGGCCACCGCACGGGCCTTGATGTAAGCCTGGCGTTCCCAGGTGCGGCCGCGCACGTCGTAATAGTGCAGCGCGGCCGGCATGCTGCACACGATCGGGCCGCGCTGGCCGTCGGGCCGCAGCCGCATGTCGACGCGATAGGGCGCGCCCAGCTCCGTCTTCTCCGTCAACAGCCGCAGCAGCTCCCGCGAAAGCCGCTCGAAGTATTCGCTGTTGGTGATCTGCCGCGGGCCGTCGGTCTTGCCGTCGCCATCGTGGAGGAAGATCAGGTCCACGTCGCTGGAATAGTTCAGCTCTTCGCCGCCGAGCTTGCCCATCGCCAACACCACGAAGCGTGCGGCGCGGCCGTCGGGCGTTCGCGGCATGCCCCGCTGCTGCCGCAACCGCTGCCATGCGGCCCGCACGGCGGCCTCGATGATCGCCTCGGCGAGGTAGGAGATCTGCCGGGTCACGGTCCGCACCGGCTGGTCGCGGACGATGTCGCCGTAGGCGATCCGCAGCGTTTCGCGAAGCTTGAACCGCCGCAGCGCGCGGAGCACCGCCTGGTCGTGATCCAAGGCCGCCACTTCGGCCACGATTTCCTGCACCACGGCCTGCCGCGCCACCGGTTGTCCCTCGGTCAGCCGCAACAGGTCGTAGGCCTCCGGGTCACGGATCAGCACGTCGCTCAAGTGCTGGCTGGCGGCGAAGATCTGCACCAGGGGGGGCAGCGCCTCCGCGTCGCGTTGGAACAGCGCCCCCAGCGCTAACGGGTTGCGCGCCGCCGCCACGAACTGGTCCAGGTTGTTGAACACCATGTCGGGGTCGGCGCTGGCGGCCAACAGCGGCGCGAACTGCCGGCAAATCTCGGCCACCAGGTCCATCGTCATGCCTGAGGTGGCGATGCTCAGCAAATTGCCGTGGGCGCGGCGGACATCCACGATCCCCAAAGGCCGCAGCCATTCCGCCGCCGCGTCGGCATGGTCCAGGTAGTCACGCAGGGTGGAAATGTTCATTGCAAGCGGACCAAAGGGGCGGGAAGCTGCCCGAACAACGTGCAATCGTCGGCCTTGCGGACTTCCACCCGCAAGATCCGGCCGGTCAGGCTCAAAGGACCGTCGAAGACCACAATCCGATCGCAGACCGTCCGGCCCGCCAGTTGGATTTGTTCCCCCTGGCGGCCCAGTTTGCGACCGATCTTGCTGGGGCCTTCCACCAGGATTTCCACCTGCCGGCCGACCAACGCCTGATTCAGTTCCAGATTAATCGCATTCTGCACGGTCAGCAATTCGTTATTTCGCCGCCGCTTCACTTCCTCGGGGACGTCGTCGGCGTAGAGCTTGCCGGCCACGGTACCGCCGCGGGGGCTGTACTTGAAGATGAAGCTGTTCTTGAACCGCGCCTGGCGCACCAGTGCGACGGTCTGCTGGAAGTCGGCCTCGGTCTCCCCGCAGAAACCGACGATGAAATCGCTGGTCACCGCCGCCTGGGGTATCTCGGCGTGGATGCGGTCGAGCATTTCGCGGTATTCCTCGACCGTGTAGCCCCGCTTCATCCGCTGCAAGACCGGGTTGGCGCCGCTTTGCGCCGGCACGTGCAGGTAGGGCGAGACCTTGGGCACGTCGCGAACCGCCTGGAGCAGGTCCGGCGTCATGTGGCGGGGGAAGTTGGTGACGAACTTCAGCCGCGCCAAGCCGTCGATGACGCTGAGTTGTGCGAGCAGATCGGAGAGCCGCAGTGTGCGGCCACCGCTGGAATCCTGGTAGCTATTGACCGTCTGGCCCAAGAGCGTGATCTCCAGGCAGCCCTGGTCGACCAGTTGGCGGACCTCCTCCACGATCTCGCCGGCCTTGCGGCTCTGCTCCGGCCCACGCACGCTGGGGACGATGCAATAGGTGCAAAACTTGTCGCAACCGAACATGATCCGCACCATGGCCTGATGCCGCGCCGGCCGCGCCCGGGAGGTCCTGAGCGGGTCGTAGCGGCCGAAGCTCTGTTGGACCTCGGCCCGGCTGCCGGCCTTGCGGTCGAGGCTGACTTCCATTTGCGGACCGCGGCCGGCGAGCACCCGCTCCAGGAGTTGCGGCAACTGGTGGAGTTGGCCCGGTCCGACCACCAGGTCCACGTGGGGGGCTCGCTTGAAGATCCGCTGCTGGTCTTTCTGGGCCATGCAGCCCAACACGCCGATGACCGTTCGCGGTTGCTGCTCCTTGGCCTGCCTCAGCCGGCCCAAGGCGCTGTAGATCTTGTCTTCGGCATGCTGCCGCACGCTACAGGTGTTGAAGAGAATGGTGTCGGCCTCCGCGAGGCTGTCGACCAACTCATATCCGGCCCCGAGCAAGCTGGCGGCAACCAGTTCGCTATCGAGGACGTTCATTTGGCAGCCGACCGTTTCGATGTAGAGGCGTCTAGCCATGAATTAACGTATACCTTGATCGCGGCGACGTCAGCCGGCGCGACGCTGAGTCGCCGCCGGCTGCTGCTGTTGAGGTTTTTTCTTCTTGAGCCGCTTTTCCTGCTCCATCCGCTCGCGGAAGCCCTGGAGCAGCCGATCTCGATGCCCGGCCATCAATCGCGAGAGCACGACCGTGGCAAGATATCCCGCCACCACCAGCAGGGCGATATCCCAATGATCCATGTTTCCCATCGCCAAGCATCCCTGACAAGGCCGCCCGGGGCAAATATCCTATTTTAACGGACGCACACGATAAGGGGGAAGGCGGAATGGGGAAGGATGTAGGGCGCGCAAGCGGAATTCCACAATTTCTTTGCTTTAGTCTTCCGCCTTCCCCCCTCCCTCTTCCCCCTTCATCACGTCGCCCGGCTGGACCCGGTAGCCACGGAGGAACTCCGCGGCCGACAGCACCCGCTTCCCCGCCGGTTGGACCGTGCGGAGCAACACCGATCCTTGGCCGGCGGCCACGCGCAGTCGGTCGGCCGCCGCCTCCAACACCGTACCGGGTGGAATGTCGTCCGAATTGGGGTTTTCCAACGCTTGCACCGGCCCCACGAGCAGCCGCAGCCCGGGGCCGCCGTCGCGACGGTACAAGAACGTGTAACTTTTGGGCCAGGGCTCCATGGCACGGATCTGGTTCTTGACGGCCGCGGCCGGCCGCCGCCAGTCGATGAGGCCGTCGGTTTTCTTCAGCCGCGGGGCCCGGGAGGCCAACGCCGGGTCCTGGGGCAGGACCTCAAGGCGGCCGCTCTCAAACAATTCCAGCGTCCGCCGCACCAGCCAATCGCCGGCCTCGGCGAGCCGGGCTTCGAGCTCGGGGGCCGTTTCGTCGGGTCGGATTTCCACCCGGGCTTGGGCCACGCAGGGACCCGCGTCGACCTTCGGCGTCATGTGGATTACGGTCACGCCGGTTTCCGTATCGCCGTGGTAGAGGGCCCAATTGATGGGCGCGGCGCCGCGATATTTGGGCAGCAACGAGGCATGGAGGTTGATGCCGCCGTGGCGCGCGGCGGCCAATGTTTCCGCCGCCAGGATTTGGCCGTAGTCGCAAACCACGAACAGATCGGCCGCATAGCGGCCGAGTTCCCGCCGGGCGGCATCGCTGTTGATCTCTTCCGGGTCGAAAATCGGCGTGCCGTGTTGCAAAGCGACCTGCCGTATGGGCGTGCAGGCAAGCGGGGGCCGGCCGCGGATCGGCCCGGTAACCAGCGCCACGACCGTGTGCGGAGTCTCATACAGCCCGGAAAGTGTCGGGACCGCAAACGGCCCGGTGCCCATCATGACTAATCGCATGGTAGTTTTCGGTGTTCAGTTTTTCAGGGTTCAGTTGCCAGGCCGAACGCTGAAAACTGAACCCTGAAAACGGACCGCTCCTCACGTTCGCAGCCGTTCCAGTTCGGCCAGCCGTGCGGCCACCGAGGCGTCGGCCGGGATCAGACCACGATCGCGGTCGCCATAAAACGCCCGTTCGAAGTCGCCCAGCGCGGATTTGACCTCCAACCGGGCGGTGGGCGTGAGCCGGTCGACGAAGAGGACGCCGTCGAGATGGTCCAGTTCGTGCTGGGCGGCCCGGGCGAAAAGCCCGTCCATCTGGTAACGGATCTCCTGCCCGGCCAGATTATAGGCCGTCATCACCACCTTCTCCGGCCGCCGCACCGGCGCGTAGAGCTCGGGAAAGCTGAGGCAGCCCTCTTCCCGCTCGACCATCCCTTTGCGCTCGCTGATCTCGGGGTTGATGAAGACGAACTCGGCCTCTTTCTCCTCGGGGTCGGAGTGCAAATTGAGGATGAACAGCCGGTAGGGGAGATCGACCTGGTTAGCCGCCAAGCCGATGCCATTATTCTCGTACATCAGGTCGAACATGCCGTGCACGATATCGGCGATCTCTCCATCCACCCGCAGAAGGGGTTTTGACTTGTGTCGTAGCGTCGGGTGAGGGAATTTGACGATCCGCACGAGGGGGGACACTCCGGTATTAGGGCAACAGCGGAGAAATTATTTTGCGTTGCGGCAACGACCGTAGGGTAACTGATTGCACCCGCGCGGCTTTTTCGGCGGCCCGCTTGAGTGCGTGCGTACACGCACCCGACGGGAGGCCGCCTTCCGCGACGGCAATAAATTATAGGGGATATCGGCCTTTCGGCGAAGCTGTCCGCCAAAAGAAGTAGGGCAGGCGCCGGGCCTGCCCTACTCTTCTGGTCAAACGGAACACAGCGGATTTTTGCCAGGGCCGCGAAAAGGCAACATGCACCTTTCGCCGGACGCGGCCGTTTTTCTCACTTCCAGGGGCCGCGGACGTAGTAATACCCGAACTGCGTGGTGTCGCTCGGCTGGGGTGGCGTGATCGCCGTGGGGCCGGAGAAACTTTCGTTGGGATACCGGCGGCGGAACTGGTGGGTGATGGTGCTCACCCGGGTATTGCCGACGCCCCAGCCCCAGTCGGTCTGTTTTTCCGCAGTCGGCGGCACGACCAGGGCCACGGGAACTCCCCACGTAGGGCTGCTATAGGGCCCGTTCCAGGGAGCTCGGCTGGCCTGGTAATTCGACACCGTTTGACCGCGTGGCCAGAGGGCATGGGCGCTATCGGCAAGGCCCACGATGGCCAGGGCCAGGCCGAACATTACAGCGTGCCTCATGAGCGTGGGATCCTTTCATCTCCAGAGCGTACGTTCTATCGCCAAGGGTTGAGCACGACGCGAATCTACCCGACGACCGCGGTGCGCGGCCATCGCAAACCGCGCGGAGAAAAAAATCAGAAATTATTGTTGGTGTGCAACGGACCGCGGGGACCGATCACGGCGTGGACGATGGCCGGAACGCGCCGCGTATTCCAGTGAACGTGGGTTCGGCTCATGCCGGCGCCCGGTTGGTGGGAAGTGTAGGTCCGCGCGTGGTCGTAGAGGAATTCCTGGGCCAACAACGGTTGATAGGTGATTGCCGTACGCCCGACCAGGGGAGGCGTGGGCAGGGGCGACGGGTAGAGCGTAGCCATCGCGCCGGGCTGAGCATAATAGTTGTAAAACACGCCGGGCGATCCGGCCACCAATTCGCCGGCCGCCGCCCGGCCATCGGCCAGCAGCGCGGCTACGGCGATCACGAGGCTGGCAGCCACCCCCCGTTGCAAATAGCTGAGCACCATGGAATGGTTCCTTTTACATCTGGTAGGGTGGTGTTCGCGCCCACGCATCCCTTTGTTCCTTGGGTCGCGTGCGTATAAGCACGTACCCTACGGGTCTTGCGGCTTTCCGCAACGGAAACTTATCAACCGCTCGCAGTATAAAATCGTCGGCTCCGCGTAGACCGGGAGGTGAGATTTTATGGTGCAGTCGTAAGAGTCGCGCCGGCTGTAACGAGAACCACGGAAATTCCGATGTGGGAGGGGAGCGGAAAAAGCGTTATAATCGGTGCAAATTAAAGCGCGCGGCCGTCGTACGCCGGGCCCGTCGTTCCATGCACGTAGGGAGTGGCAGATTGGTAGCGTCGAAAGCGGTAGCGGAGCGGCAAACGCAACTGTTCGGAGGGTCCCCCGCCAAATCGGACCGTGCGGAACCCGCCCCGGAGGACGAGAATCACGTCGACGCCAACGGCAATGGCGATGGCCAGGCTGCGGCGACCATCGAGCCGGGCGCCAATGGCAGCAACGGCACGGGGCGGACGCGCCGGCGAGCGACCGCTCAATCGATGGCCGCCAGCCAGCGCGACATCTCGGTGAGCGAGTTTTTCGCCAAGAACCGCCACCTGCTGGGTTTTGACAACCCCCGCAAGGCACTGTTGACCACCGTCAAGGAAGCCGTCGATAACGCCCTGGACGCCTGCGAAGAGGCGGGGATCTTGCCGGAAATCTGGGTCCACATCGAAACCACCGGCGACAACCGCTACAAGGTGGGCGTGCAGGACAACGGGCCGGGGATCCTCAAGAAGCAGATCCCGCTGGTGTTCGGCAAATTGCTGTACGGCTCGAAATTCCATCGGCTCCGCATGAGCCGCGGCCAACAGGGGATCGGCATCAGCGCGGCCGGCATGTACGGCCTGCTCACCACCGGCAAGCCGGTCAAGATCTTCTCCAAAATCGGCAAGACCAAGGACGCGCACTATTACGAGATCCAGATCGACACCAAGCGCAACCAGCCCGAAATCCTCAACGGCCGCGGCGAAGGGGTCGAGGTGCCGCCGGGCGAGAGCGGCCGGAAGATCGTCGAGAAACACGGCATCGAGTGGAACGAGGTCGATCACGGTACCCGGGTGACCATCGAGCTGGAAGCCCGCTACCAGCGCGGCCGCGGCAGCGTCGACGACTACCTGGAGCAGACGGTCATCGCCAATCCGCACGTCACGTTGCACTACCAGGACCCGGAGGGGAACGAAAAGGCCTACCCGCGGGCCACCGAGATCCTGCCGCCGGAGCCCAAGGAGATCAAGCCGCATCCCTACGGCGTCGAGCTGGGCATGCTGGTAAGCATGCTCAAGGACTGCCACGGCGGAACCATTTCCCAGTTTCTCACCCACAGTTTCTCGCGGGTCAGCCCGGCCGTGGCGAAGCGGATCTGCCATACCGCCAAGGTGAGCACCCGGGCCCGCGCGCGGACCATCGGGCGCCAGGAGGCGGACCAGCTTTACCGGGCGATCCAGGAAACCCGCATCGCCGCGCCGGCCACCGACTGCATCACCGCGATCGGCGAGGAGCTGATCCTCCGCGGTCTGCACAAGGTGGTGCCGGGCGAGTTCTACGCGGCCGCCACCCGGCCGCCCTCGGTCTACCGGGGCAATCCGTTCCTGGTCGAGGTCGGCCTGGCCTACGGCAGCGGACCGGCCAGCTACCGCGTCACGCGGGAGCAGCTCGTGGAATTGATGGGTCAGTCCGACGCGCGGACGCTGCGGCAATTTCTGGCCACCACCTTCGACGGCATGGGATACGACGCGGCCGACAAGATCCTCGCCGAGGCCGAGCTGCGCACCCGCGTCTCGCCCGCCAGGCTGAAGACGGCCGAGGTCGACAAGCTCCACGAAGCGATGCGCAACGTGAACGTCCACGACGGCCAGACCATGACCGTGCTCCGCTACGCCAACCGCGTGCCGCTGCAGTTCCAGGCCGGGGCCTGCGCGATCACCCAGGCCATCATGGGCACCAACTGGCGCTCTTACGGCCTGAGCCAGTCGCGTGGCCAACTGCCCAGCGGCCCGGTGACGGTCATGATCCACTTCGCCAGCGTGTGGGTGCCGTTCACCAGCGAATCCAAGGAAGCCGTGGCGGCCTACCCCGAAATTCTCAAGGAGCTGCGGCTGGGCTTGCAGGCCGTGGGCCGCAAGCTGGGGATGTATCTGCGCCGCCGCTTGCGGGTGAAGCACGAAGGAGAGCGCCGCAATATCTTCCTCCGCTATCTGCGGGAAGTGGCAGGCGCGGTGAGTTCCATCAACGCCGCCGACGAGGACGCGCTGTACGAGAAACTGCTCCACGTGGCCCGCAAGAAAACGGCCGAGGCCGACGTCACGCTCGACGACTGCGGCCGGCCGCTGGAGGAGCTCAGCGAAGAAGAGTTCGGCAAGAACGTGTTGATCGTGGCGCCGGAGGGGGAACTGGACGGGAAGGAGTGAAACCACGAATGAACACGGATAAACGCAGATGAAGGAAGACGAGAATGCGCTAAATGCGCTGACCGAGAAGATTATTGGCTGTGCGTTCACCGTGAGTAATGTCTTGGGCGCCGGCTTCCTCGAAAAAGTTTACGAAAACGCCTTGGCACACGAACTGCGTAAGGCGCGCGTCAATGCGGTACAGCAGAAGGACATCGAGGTAAAGTACGACGGCATCGTGGTTGGGCAATACTGCGCCGACCTGCTGGTTGACAGTGCCGTGATCGTAGAGTTGAAGGCGCTCAAGGCTTTCGACGAGGTGCATTACGCGCAGTGCTTAAACTATCTCCGCGCAACGGGAATGAAGATCTGTTTACTCTTGAATTTCGGCACGCCGCGACTCCAGATCAAACGTTTCATCGTTTGATCCATTGAATCTCTTACTCAGACGCACAAACCCACCGCCAGCACTTATCCGCGTTCATCCGTGTTTATCTGTGGTTCCCACACTGGTATTTCCGCATGGCACAAAAATCGACCGAAAATAAGCTGACGAAACAGGACCGCAAGACGCTCCAGCAGCTCACCAACCTCGCCGACGGGGTGGTCGAGGCGGCCGGATCGCGCCGCGACCCGTATCTCGATATTCCCGCGCGGACCCTCTCCAACGTCCGCTACAACAAGTCGAAGGGCTTCATCGAGATGGGCAGCGCCAAGAACCGCCGCTACCTGTTCAACCTCGCGCAGGCCAAGAGCTACATGCAGAGCATCCTCGTGGCCAGCGGCTGCAAAAGCCTGGTCGACCAGGGCAAGAGCACCAGCATCCGCGGTCTGTACTACCTGTTGAAGCACACCATCGAGGGCACCAAGGAAGAGACCTTCTCCGACCAGGATGAGTGCGACCCGGTGATCGAGGACATGGAAGTCGCGCTCAACACGCTCCGCGAGGAGCTGCACCTGTATGCCCAGAAACGGGGCGACATGGTGGGCGACATCGTGGTCGAGGACCGCGGCGACGAGATCGATTGCTCGCGGATGGGCTCCGGCGGCTACGGCATCCCCTCGATCGTCGAGCCGGAGGTGATCCGCTTCAAGAAATGCGGCGCGGCCTTCGTTCTGCACGTCGAAAAAGACACGGTCTGGCAGCGCTTCAACGAGGACAAATTCTGGCGCAAGCACCATTGCATCCTCACGCACGGCGCGGGCCAGCCGCCGCGGGGCGTGCGGCGGCTGCTGCACCGCCTGCACAACGAACTGAATCTGCCCGTGTATTGTCTGTTGGATAACGATCCCTGGGGGTACTACATCTACAGCGTGATCAAGCAGGGCTCGATCAACCTGGCCTACGAATCGAAGCGGATGGCGATTCCCGACGCCCGCTTCCTCGGCCTGCGCTCCAAGGATTTCGCGGCCTGCGGACTGTCGAACAGCGTGAAGATCGATCTGAACGACAACGACCGCAAGCGGGCCAAGCAGATCGCCGGCTATCCCTGGTTCGCCCAGAAGAAGGCCTGGCAGAAGGAAATCCAAGTGCTGCTGGACAACGGTTTCAAGCTGGAAGTCGAGGCCCTGATCAGCAAAGACATCAGCTACGTGACCGAGCAGTATACCCCCTCGCGGCTGGCAGAGCAGGACTGGCTGGACTGAACGGGGGCCGGGGGGCAGGGACGTTACGCAAACAACAGGCGTCCGCGCGGCTCGGGAATTGGCCGGCCCAATTCACGAGCCGTATCAATCCATTGGTCGATAACGGTTTCCACCTCGGCTAAGGCCTCCTGGTAGGTGGCCCCGTCGGCAGCACATCCCGCCAACTCGGGGACTTCTGCGATAAAGGCCCGATCTGCCTCGCTCCAGTAAAGGATGATTTCGTAACGATATTTACTCTGCATTCGGATTGCTTCCCAGTTGGTATTTTAGGATGACCTGCCGTACCTGCTTAACCTGATACGGTTTGGCCTGGTTATTACGCGGTTGGAGGTTCAGAATCTCCGCGATATCGCCACGGGTAAAGATACGATGGCTTCCGCGGACCCGTTCCTGAAAGCCGAATCGTCGCAATAGCTCGCACAGCTCATCGAATCCGATCGCCACATCGCATGTTCCACTCAGGACGCGGGCGAGGGTCTTTTCGTGTCTCGTCATTACGATGCCTTGCAGGGCGTTTCCGATCGCACCTCTTATGAATTCTGAGCACTGGCACCCGTGCCGTCAACAGAAAACGAACGGGACAATCGCTTACGGCTCCAGCACGATCTTGCCGCTGAGCGTGCCGGCGCCGCGGAGCGTGTTGTCTTCCTGCAAGCGATGCGCCGCGGCCGCCTGCGCAAGCGGCATCACCCGGCCGATTTGCGCGCGGAGCTTCCCTTCGCTCAGCCAGCGATTGATGTCGCCGGCCACCTGGCGCTGCTCGTCGGCCGCGGCATTGAACATCGCGAAACCGTACATCGTACAATCCTTGGTATAGAACGGGCCGACCGGGAAGGGCGGCCGGGCGTCGCGGCCGGCCATCACCACGATGCGGCCCCGCCGCGCCAGGTGGGAAACGATCTGGTCGAAGTTCTGCTGCCGCAACGTCTCCCACCACAGATTCACGCCGCCGGGCGCGAAGGCGCGGATCGCCAGATCCAGATCCTGGGTCTTGTAGTTGATCGCGGCATCCGCCCCGAGCTGCCGGGCCGCTTCCACCTTTTCGTCGCTGCCGGCGGTGGTGATCACCCGCGCGCCGATCGCCTTGGCCATCTGCACCACGCACGAGCCCACGCCGCCGGTGCCGCCGCGGACGAACAAGGTTTCGCCCGCTTTGAGCTGGGCATGTTCGAACAGCCCCAGGTGCGCGGTGATCCCCACCAAGGCCGTGGCCGCGGCATCCCGGTCGCTCACTTGCGGCGGCGTGGGATAGAGCCACTCGGAATCGATCACCGCGTACTCGGCGAAGGTCCCCTGGCGGCCGAACAAACCCTGGTTGCTCCCCCACACCCGGTCGCCCGGTTGGAACAGCTTGACCTCCGGGCCAACCGCGTCGACCGTTCCCGCCACGTCGCAGCCCACGATGAAGGGCTCGGGCAGAGTGCCGCCGATCATCCCCGCGCGGATGTAGGTGTCGATGGGATTGACGGCCACGGCGGCCACTTTCACCCGCACCTGCGCTGCGGCGGGCTCTTTCATGGGCAGGTCGCCGTAGACGATGCTTTCCGGCGGCCCGGGCTTGACGATATAGGCGGCTTTCATGGCTGGCCTCCTCTGGATCAGGCTCACCGCGGCGGAAATGCCGCGACGGGGTCGGGTGCCTGAGCGCCCTCTCGCCTCCCAAGGGTATACGAGTCCGGCACGCCGGACAAGGTGGGGGACAGTGAACGGTGGACAGTTCGGCGTGCGAGCCCTTCACGTCGCGCAGATCGTTATATTCCGACCTTTCGTTATATCCTCTCCCCCTTCCGCCTTCCCCCTTTCCTCATGCTACAATCTCTTGTTGAAGTTGCCGATCACCTTGACGTGGCCGATCGGGGATCTCTCGCCGTGCATACGACCCTCCTTATTACTCACGCCGTTCCAACGGCCCAGCCCTTGAGCGTGGCGCAAATCGCCCAGCGCCTGCTCCCCGCCTACAGGGTCGACGGGGGACGGGTCCATCTGGCCGGCTGCACGTTGGAAGACCGGCTGCTGGCCCGGCTCACCTTTTGCGTCGATGGACAGCCGCTGGATTGGTATGTCGACGCCGACGGACAGCCGTTGGGCGCCGCCGCGGTCGAAGCCTTGGGGCTGACGCAGTCGGCTCCCTTGGCAAAGCCGCCGCAAGCAGGCGCGCCGCTCTTGGATCGCTGGTTGACGGTCGCCCTGCCCGCGGCCGAACGGCGGTTCGCTCTCGACAGCTCCCGGACGCTGTTGGCCGTCACGGCCCTGTGGTGCAAGTTCGCCGAGGGAAAACTGCGGTTCTCCATCGATCATCACTCGTGTGATCTGCCCTTTGCGGATTGGGCGCAAACGCTCCAGCCCTCGCCCTATCTCTGCCCTTATACGGGCATTGCCACGATGCATCTGTCAAAGCTCGACGACGGCCGCATCGTCGCTGACGAGGCCGTGGGGCGATGCGCCGAGACCGGACGCCGGGTGTTGCAAAATGAATTGGTCTCCTGCGCAGCGACGGGGCGGCGGGTGCTGGCCGAATTAACCAAGGTCTGCCCGGTCACCGGCCAGCCCGTGTTGGCCGCCACGATGGTTGCCTGCGACACCTGCGGCCAGGCCGTCAGTCCGGCCGCCATCGAGCGCGATCGCTGCCGCGGCTGCCGCAACCCGAGGGCGATCGGCAAGGCCGATCCGCGTCTGGCACGGATCCTCCACGAGCATCCCCAATTGGATCGCTGGGGCAACTGGCGGATTAGCGAGACCCCGGCAGTCTACGTGTTGACGGCCTCGGCATGGCTCAAGCGACTACTGCTGGTGATCGATAAGGAGTCGCTGGAGTTAGGGCGCGTAGCCCAAGCGGGTCGCTTCGCCGGCCGCTGGGAAGTCATCGCCCCCGGCCAACTCCCGTAGGTTGCGCGTCAGCGACAGCGGGTGTGTGCTCGTAAGCACAGTTCAATGCGGCGCTCGATTCGTGCGTGCAAGCGCGCACCCTACCTTGTCGGACTGACGTTTCTTTATCGTTTCCTGCCCCCGGCCGTGGGCAGCAAAAGCGCGACAGCCATGGTGATCAATCCGGCCATTGCCAATGCCCCATCCAGGGCAACCCACCGCCACCACCCGGCAATCTCTGCCCGATATTCCTGTTGTGGGGGTAGCCGACTGGTATCCGGGCCGACCAGAAGTTGCTCCCAGAGTTTTAGACTCTCCAATGGACTGAGCGTCTGCAGATCGGGGCGGCGCGGCAGCGTGGGCCGCTGAATCACCATCACGGCCATCAGGGCCACCGCAATTACCAGAACGGCTGCCGCCAGCAGCGCGATCTTCTGCTTTGTCCCCCATGTCGTGGCATTCGTGGAATCCGCTTCCGCTTCCACCGACTCCAGGGCCACGATTTTGCGAAGCGTGGGCACCTCCTGCGTCACCCCGCATTGGCAGCAAATCTGCTGGCCAGCCTGGGACGTTTCGACGGTAATCTTGCGACCGCAACGGCAAGGGAGTAGATAGCGGGTGTTCACAATGGTTACCGAACCTGACTGGGGGCCAACGGCAAAGTACATTCGCGGCGACCGGGCGAACCGTTCAATCTCCGCTTGAGTTTACCGGAAACTTCACCTAGGGGCGAGTCAGTCGATGCGATCGTGGGGTCGAATTGAACCGGGCCGGGTGTCGAGCAAATTCCCGCAAGAACAAATAAAATCGCAGCCGCATCTTACCCATTTTCACTTTCTTTTTTATTGTGAACTTTCCTCCCCCGTGGCACGTAAAAATATTAAGGTCTTCTCGCGGAAATCTTGCAAATCACAAAGCAAAATCTGGACTAGTCGGGCGGTGCGAGTAAAATTAAAGGACTTGCCCGCCTTCGCAGCAGTCCCGTTCTTCGCTCTGGAAGACCACCGAGGAAGGTTGTGCAAGAAGGGGCGCCAGCCTTCTTGTGCATGTAGCGTCCGATCGCGTGAGGGAGAGTTTGCGTATCTTTCCTGCGAACGGTTGTGGATGAGACGTAGCGTTCCCGATTGTCAGGGTCCGTATCACTTCAAACCGCGCAGCGTATGAAGTTCCTGGAGAAGGGTCGCACTCTCGCCGTATCTGGAATCCCTTGCCAAATCATGGGGAGATCCGTTGCCACGGAGAAACGGTGGTAGAATTTCGTGGCTTTCCATTGGTAGGGAGAGGATAATCGCAACACGGGCATCACCCACTCATTCGACTCACCCGTAGGAGTACCTCCAATTGTACGAAGTTTTATTGGACGAGTTGGAAGACGACGTAACCGCGCATCCCGATGAGATCGACCTGGACGATAAGGTCGATGAGGCCTTGGGCCTCGACGATGACGTGGCCGATCCGGATCTTGAGCTCGAAGCCGAGTCGGAATCCGAACTGGGTGCAGGCGACGAGGATCTCCTTTCAGGCGGCGAAGACGCCGATTCCTGGTCGGACGATCCGGTTCGTATGTACTTGACCCAGATGGGGGAGATCCCGCTACTGACTCGCTTGCAAGAGATTGCATTGGCCAAGGCGATCGAAAAAACTCGGGCGAAGTTCCGTCGGAAAGTCCTCGAATGCGATTACGTGATGCAGACCGCTTTCAAGGTCCTGCATCGGGTTCATCAAGGCGATTTGCCGTTCGATCGTACCGTGCAGGTGTCGGTCACCGATCGATTGGAAAAAGAGCAAATCCTCGGCCGTTTGCCGCACAACCTGCGGACCTTGGAAACCCTCCTCAAGCGAAACCGCCGCGATTACCAGATCTCGACCAGCAGGCGCAGTCCGATGGGTGAGCGACGCGCCGCTTGGCACCGTCTGGGTCGCCGCCGCCGGCGGGCCGTCCGCCTCGTGGAGGAACTGGGTCTGCGGACGCAGCGAATCGAGCCGATGATCAAAACGCTGGAAGAGTTCAGCCGCCGGGTCGACGAACTCAAAGCCCGCATCAACGAGCATTGCAAGGCCCGCCGCACGCTCAAGGAGCGTCAGCCGTGGGTCAAGGAGTTCCGCAACATCCTCCGCGCCACCCAGGAGACTCCCAGCAGCATCCGCAAGCGGGTGGCGGATCTGAAAGTGATCTACGCGCAGTACCAGGAGGCCAAGCGGGGACTGTCGGAAGGCAATCTCCGGCTGGTGGTCTCGATCGCCAAAAAGTATCGCAATCGCGGCCTCAGCTTCCTCGACCTGATCCAGGAGGGCAACGCCGGCCTGATGCGCGCGGTCGACAAGTTCGAGTACCGCCGCGGTTTCAAGTTCTGTACCTATGCCACCTGGTGGATCCGCCAGGCCATCACCCGCGCCGTGGCCGATCAGAGCCGCACCATCCGCATTCCCGTACACATGGTGGAAACCATGTCGCGGGTGCGGAACGTTTCGCGGAAACTGCTCCAGGAGTTGGGGCGTGAGCCGACGATGGAGGAGACGGCCCGGGCCAGTGAGACGGCTGTCGACGAAACGCGGCGGGTATTGGCGATGAGCCGCTATCCGATCAGCCTCGATCGGCCGGTGGGCAACAGCGAGGACAGCCACTTCGGCGACCTCCTGCCCGACGGCGCCGCCGAGAGTCCCGCCATCGGCGCCACCCAGGAAATGTTGCGGCGGCGAATCGGCAAGGTCTTGAAGACCCTCAGCTACCGCGAGCGGGAGATCATCAAGCTCCGCTACGGCTTGGGCGACGGCTATAGCTACACGCTCGAAGAGGTGGGCCATATTTTCAAGGTCACCCGCGAGCGGATCCGCCAGATCGAAGCCAAGGCGGTGCGCAAGCTCCAGCAGCCCAGCCGCAGCCAGGAACTGGTGGGCTTCCTCGACTAGCGCGAGGACAGATACGCTGGGTTGAACAAAGAGCGATGGAAAAGCAAAGGACCGGGTGGATTTCCGCCCGGTCCTTTTTTTGTCTTCATTCCCCGGGTCCCTGGCCACTACCCAACCGCCTTCACATAGATGGCCTTGTCGTCGCCGGGCGCGTAAAAATCCTTCAGCACCGCCTCCAAGGCATAGCCGTTGCGCTCATAGAAAGCCCGGGTGGATGCGTAGTGGCCGCGATTGGAGGTCTCGATATAGATCCGCGTTCCGCCGGCATGGCGGATCAGCCGCTCCGATTCGGCCAACAGCACTTTGCCCAGTCCCTGCCGTTGCACGTTGGCATCCACGGCGATCCAGAACAGATCGTAGCTGCCGGTCGTGCCGGCGATGGGGCCGTAGCAGGTGTAGCCGGTGGTCTGCCGGTCTTGATCGGCGAAGACAAAATGGTAGCCGCTGTCGGGCCCCTCGGCCAGCCGCTCTTCGACCAGCTCCTCGGCCACGTCGATTTCTTCCGGATTAAAGAAACCGGTGGAGGCAACGATTTCTCGCACCCGCTGGCGGTCGTCGGGCGTCGCCTCGTAACGAAACACGATCGGGCCGGGGGATCCTGGCTTTTCGCGGGGTGGCTCATCATGGTGGAAGTCTCGCTTTTTCACGGATCCCTGGCCCCTGGGCTCGGCCCCCTGGCCCGTGCGTCGTCGAGGATCCGCTGCACGACGCGATCGAAGCCCAAAGAGCCACGCTCCACGGCCGCCGCGAACCCGGCGTCGGGAGACAGGCAGGGATTGGTGTTGATCTCCAGGATCCAGGGCCGGCTCTGCGCGTCGACCCGGAAATCGACCCGCACGTAGCCCCCCAGCTTGAACAGCCGCCAGCACTGCCGCGACAAATGCTGCAACTGCTCCAGCAGTGGGCCATCGGAGGGCGGAAAATCGAACCGCCGCGGCGTGTTGCCATATTCGAACGAATCCTCCGCCCACTTGGCTCGATAGCCCACCACGCGCCGCTTTCCGGCGGGGAAGGTGGAAAAATCGATTTCCGCGGGCGGGAGGGTTTCCGGTCCCTGCGGACCGGCCAAGACCGCGAGGTTGAATTCCCGGCCGTCGATATATTCCTCGGCAAACCACGCCCCACCCCATTGCTCCACTTGCTCCCGCAGCCGACGCTCGACGACGGCCGGATCGCCGCCGACCACCGAGCTCTCATCCAGCCCCAGGGAAGCGTGCTCGCTGACCGATTTGATGATCCAGGCGGCGGGCGGTGGACGGTGGACGGTTTCCGTCGGCGCGCCAGGTGCCACGGGCGGCTCCGCTTCGTCCGCGGCAATCCACGCTGGAGTCGGCAGCCCGGCCTGGCAGAGCCGCTCCTTGGCCAACAGCTTGTGGGCCGTGAGGAACATCGCTTCGGTGGGAGAGCCGGTGTACGGCAGCCGCAGACTGTCCAACAGTCCGGTAACCATGAAGCTCAGCCAATCCGAGCCCGCCATCGATTCGACCAGGTTGAAGACCACGTCGCCGTACGAGTCGCGGATCCCCGCGGCGGCCGCTTCGAAGTTCAGCGTGCAGGGCACCGCCAGGGGCTCATGGCCGAGGCGATCCAAGGCCTCGATCACGGCGTCGCGCTGCACCAACACGTCGCGCTCGGAGGGCGAGGCGTTCTCAGATACCGCGTTATAGAGCACGACGACGCGCATCGGTGGAAGAGAATTAGGGATTGGGAATCAGGGATTGGGGGACTACTCGCTGGGCCGCCGATTGCAGAATGCGGCCGATCAACTCCACGTAGGAGACCCCAAAGCTCCTGGCGATCATGGGCAGATCGGAATGCGTGGGATGCAGCCCGGCCAACGGATTGACTTCCATGAAATTGGGAACGCCGGCCGCGTCGCAGCGGATATCGACCCGGCCCGCGTCGCGGCAGCCCAAGGCGCGGTAGGCGTCGAGGGCCGTCTGCTGGGCCTGCCGCACTTGCTCGTCTCGATCGCCGCTGGGATAGTCGTAGTCCACCAAGTCGTCGCTCTGCTCCTTGTTGACGAAGGAATACACTTCCGGCTCGGCTTGGGGCCGCAAGAGGATCTCCATCGTGCCCAGGATAGCGGCCGCCGGACCGGTGCCGACGATGCCGATCGTCAGCTCCCGGCCGGGCAGGAAGGTCTCCACCAAAACCGGCTGGCGAAACCGCTCCAGCAGTCCCAGCGAGACTTCCCGCAGGGCCGCCGCATCGCGGATCTTGCAGTTCGGCCCGATCCCTTTCCCGGTCCCCTCGCCCACCGGCTTGGCGAACAAGGGATAGGGAAGACGCACCTGGTCGATGTCCTCAGGCCGTTGGACCAGCGCGAAATCGGGGGTCGGCACCCCGGCCTGGCGGACGACCATCTTGGTGAACCCCTTGTGCAGGCAGAGCGCCGCCACCAGGGGATCGGCAAAGGTGTAGGGAATCTGGTAGACGTCGAGGATGGCCGGCACCTGGGCTTCGCGGCCCAGGCCGTGCAGCCCCTCGGCGATGTTGAATACCAGGTCCCAGCGATCGCCGCCGGCCAACCGCTCGACGAGCCGCCGGGCGTTGCCGATGCGGTCGGTCTGATGCCCCTGGGCGCGGACAGCGTCGTCAAGGCCGTCGATGGTCACCATCGAGTCAAATTCGGCCGTCTCCTCGGGGCTGTAGCCTTCGGCCAAATAGTCGTCCCGCAAGTCGTAGGTCAATCCAATGCGCATCGAAAAAGGTCTCCAGGGCGTCGAGTTTTCAAGCATCATCCTATCAGCAACACGCCAGCTTTCAAGGCGTAGAATGCGGTTACCGCAGACGGGAAGTTCACGTCACGATGGGCATCCTGGGGGATGGACGCGGCAGTCGCGGAAAGGAACGAGAGCGCGCGATGCCTTCAGCAGTAAGCGATCGGCTTTCAGCCGCGATGCGATAGCGCCAGCGTGATATGCTTAACCGCGTCGCCCACAACGGGGCGCTGCCGCCGGCATACCTGCGCGCGACGCAGTCGATTTGCCACCCCTCGAACAGCTTGGCCACACTTCCCACGTTAAACGGTCGACTTTATCCAACGCGTAAACTGCTTCCCGGCAATGTTTCCGGCAACTGCCCGAGAGCTTCCACCGTTTTACCATTCACGGAATATCTGCTGTTCGACAGCACGCCCAACGTCTGCGTCCGTTACTTGAAGACCACGTCGGCGAAGCGATCGGGCCGGTTGAAGAGACCGAACGTGGGGGAGTAGGCGCTGTATTCGACGGCCTGGTCCGCACTGCTGCGGCGGACGCGGCAAATATTGAATCGCCAGAGATCGCCGGGAATGGGCACGTCGGCCCCCATGTCGGCCCAGGGGATGGCGATTTCCGCGCTCCAGCCGCCGCCCTGCCGCGACGTTTTCACGATCCAGGCGGAATTCCAGGACGGGTCCTCCCGGGCGTTTTCGATCTTCATGTCGCAGACCGTGCCGAGATGGTTCAACAGGAAGTGGTAGACCCGGTGGCCGGCGCGCTCGGGATCGAAAAAGATCTCCAGCTCGTTGTCGTCCCAGACCTTGCCGTCGCGGGCAGTCTCCGTGGCCAACAGATGAGCCGGGTCGGGGTCTTCACAGCGGACGCCCAGGTAGAGGAATTTGTCGTCGTAGAGCAGCCGCGCCTGCGTGGCGAACTTGACCGGGGTGCCCAGGTCTTTCTGGCCGAAGTCGGCAAGCACCGTTGCCTCCTGCCAACAGGCGTCGTCGAGATTTCCATCGATGAGCGGGGCGCGAAGCGTCTTGCGGCATTCGGCCAATTTCCGCAGGCCCTTGCGGGCCAGAAAGTGCTCGGCGACCTCCGGCCGCGTGGGGAGCTGGTAGATCTGGTCGCAGCGGCGGACCTCGCCGTAGGCGATGGCCAGCGAGGTCTTGTGCCCTTCGAGGAACTGCTCCCGCGCGTCGACCGCTTGCTTGAAGGCGACGGCGTTGGCCTGCGAGGGAACTTTCTCCACCGTGCGGTAGGCGGCCAGAGCGTCGAGCGTGATCTCGACCAGCCGCCAGGAATCGGAGACCAGCCCCACGCGTTGCCGCAGCGGCCCCGCGGGCGCGGCGGCCAGGGCGGAGTCGATCAGCTTGCGGCCTTCCCGGCGAATTCCGGCATAGAGCGGCTCGATCATTCCCTGCCCGGCGGCGGCCAGAGTGCCCAAGTCGGTGAGCCTGGTGTTGCCGGCCAGATTGCGGGCGGCGCCGCGCAGCAAGGAGTGCCAGGCGCGGATCGCCGGCCCGCTCGCGGGCCCGTAGAACCGGTCGTAGTAATCGTTCACCAGCGTCTGGACGTCGAGCGAGGCATCCCACGAGAGGCGGCAGGCCAGGTAGAGGTCCAAGCCGTTTCCACCCCACCCGTCCACGCCGTAGAAGGTGATGCCCTTATTGCCCGCGGCTTTGAGCACGGGAAAAAGGTCGGCCAACAGCGGCGTGCTGGAATAGGGGAAGCTCCAAAACCCGGAGCCGTGATAGGCGCTGTAGAACGACATGTTGCCGCAGAGTTTGCTCCAGGCGCGGATCTGGTCGTAGGCCCGGCGGCGATACTCGGCGTTGAAGAACAGCGTCGAGATCTCGTTGTAGGGGCTCGACAAGTAGATGTTCCGGAAGATGCCGGTTCGCTGGGGCAAGTCGCCGCCGTAAAATACGTAGGCGCCGAGCAGCTTGTCGGGACACTTCTCGTAAACCAACCGGCCCACCGCGTTGTAGAAGGTGGCGAGGCGGTCGGCCAGGATCGGCCGGCCTTTCGCGTCGGTCCTGGAGTCCAGCGCACGGCAACGGTCGCACTCGCAAAACACGCCGCCGTCGTTCCAAGAGATGGAAAACATCGGCTCGTCGGGATGCTTGCGGAAGTAGTCCACCGCGGTCTCGGCGAAGATGCGGATCACGTCGGGGTTGGTCGTGCAGACCTCCCCGCCCATGCGATCGCCGTAGTGGCTCATGCGGCGATGGCCGTTGACCAGGGCGTAGTATTCGGGATGGTCGCGATAAGGCTGCCGCGGCTCCATGTAGGAAGGCCAGCCCCGGGGCGAAGGGTCGCAGGGGATGATCGACCACCAGTTGTGCGAACAGGAGACGATCAGGCTGTGGCCGACGCGGTTCCGTCGCAGCCAGCGCGGGCCCTCTTTGTCGTGCTGATCGTACCCCGAGAACGAAATACTGCGGTTGAGGAAGCTGGGCGACTCGCGGAGGTCGATTGCGGGGAGCGAAATCGATTCGGTCCGCGGCACGACCTCGCCCAGCTCGGTGGGCATGAACCAGCGCACACCGAGATACTTTTCCAGAAACGCGCACACGCCGTAGAACGTGCCGGTTTGCGGCGCGCTCTTCCAGTGCATGTTGAGCGGGCTGCCCGGAGTGTCGCGGCCGATGATGACCAAGGCCGTGCCGACGGTGCGAACGAGGAACTCCTCCGGTTTCAATTCTTCGGCCGACAGGCCCAGCGCCTCGGTCGACGCGCTCTGGCCCACGAAGATGGGCTTTTTACCCGCCGGCAGCTTGGCGGCGATGGGCAACTTGGCGCCGGAAACCTTCTCGACGTAGGTCTGCAATTCGCGGGCCGCGAACTTCGGCGTTTCCAGCGCGCCCGGGTCCACGACGATGACGTAGTCGCTTTTTCCCTGATCGACCAGCGTGAGCCGGTTGTCCGCGGCCTGCGACTGTGCGACCAGCAGCAAACCGGCCGCCGTCAGGCTGGAAAACAACCGCGGCCAAACCGCCGAAGTCGACCCGATGGGCTTCATGATATGGTCCGAAATGTCCTGGTTTGTGCGCGACGGGGAACACGAATCTCTTTTCACGTGCGGTTACGCCCGGCCGCCCAGGAAGCCTTCGTGGAAGAAGACCGGAGCGTAGCCGCGCTCGGTCACCCAGCGGATGGCCGCCTCGATCCGTTGCGGATGGTCCGGCAGGTAGTGCTTATAAAAGGGCCAGAAGTACTGCTCGTGCGTGAAGAGGTCCATGATTTCGGCCGTGTTGGGATCTTCCGCCTGCGGTTCGAGGGTGGCCGCGATCCGCTCGACCGGCACCTTGTTGCAGGTAATCGAGGCGAGGGAGAAGACGATGCCGCTCTCGAAATCCTTCCAGGCGTTGTGCCGCGAGAGGTATTCCGAGACTTCGTCGCTCAAGCGGTAGTTGATGTCGTAGCGGCCGCCGTACTTGAACGAGCCGCTCAACACCCGTACGCCCCGGCTGGCCAGCGGCTTGAAGACCGACGGACGCGTCATGGCCCAATGGATGACCGTGGGCGGAGCGTAGCTCTCCGCGCCGGCGAAGCGGTGGATTTCGGCCGCCACCAGGTCCAAGTCGGCGATGAGCTTTTCCGGCGGGGTATCCTGGTAGGGACGATCCGGCTTGTCGGCGTGGGCGTGGAAGGCCAGCTTGAGCCAGTGGGCGTTGTCGCGCCACTCTCCCTTGTAGCGAGCGGAGAACTGCGGCAAGCTGAAGTCGCTTCCCGTCGTGTAGTAGATATTCACCGTATACTTCACACCGTACTTCCGGTTCAGATCGCGGAGCATCTTCAGGTACCAGCAGTCGAACAGCGAGTGGTAGCCCTGCTGGGCGATGTCGCGGAGGAAGAAGCTGTTGTCGTCGATGGAAAAGCGATACCGCGGTTGGGAATAGCGGTCCCAGACCACGCGCACGCGGTGCTCCTCGCGTCCGGCCGGTCCCGCGGTGGCGGCCACCAGATCGGTTTCGTTGTCGCGCAGCATGACCTGGGCGATGAATCCCTTTCCCGCGCGCTGCGCCGGCACACCGTTGACGGTCACCTGTTCGCCGGACGGAGCCTCGCCGCTGACGCGGATCATCAAACCGTCGGCCGTCTGGACGCCGTGCCGATGGTTCAGCACGGCGCCGTGGAACGGCTCTTGGATCGTCAGCGATTTGGCTTTTTCCCCGGCAATGCCCGGCATGGCTCGGCTCCAACCGCATGCCGCCGCACCTGCCGCGGCGGTTTGCAGGAAGACGCGTCGGTCGATCGCATGGCGTGTCATGTTCGTGCCTTTCGCTCCAGAGAATACCGTCCGGTTAATACGTGCCAGCCGCTGCCCGCTCGATTATAAGGGGGCGACCTCCGGTACTCAACGACCGGGCGTCTCGAAAAGTCCTCTTGAGGTTATTCCGTCTCTGTTACAGATTCCACTTGCTCAACAGGTAGATCCGCACGCGGTCCTGCTCTTCCGGCGTCAAGACCCGCGTGTAGACCAGGATTTCGGCAATGTGGCCGGTAAAAAACGTCTGGTAGCGCGGTGAAAAACAGCCGATCCGCACCTTCTTCGCCCAGCGGTCGCGGAAGACGACCATTAACTGCCGAGGGCCGCCGGTTTCCGCGCCGGGCACGTTCGCGGTGAGGCCGACCTGATAGTCCATTCCCTGCCCGTCGCTGGCGGTGAAGAGCCGGGAGTTCTGGTTGACCCGCGCGCCCGGCAGCGGATTGCTGAACACGACGAAGATCGTGGCCGAGAGTTTGCGGTCGGCGAGATCGGGAAGTTCCAAACGCGTGGCGTCCTTTTCATTGAATCGCAAGGCGGGCTTGCCATTGAGCCCGTCGGCAACGTAACGCGGCCGATGCTGCGGCGCCGCTTGGCGGGCATCGGCGCCCCGCACGGCTTTATTCTCCCAGGCCGCCACGTTGCCGGCCGGGTCTTTGACAATCGTCGCCGCATCGGCGGCGTCGAGCCACACGCTCAATCCGTCGCGGGAAAAGTTGGACGCGGCCGCACAGGCGTCGGGGAAGATCAGCACTCCGGCACGGGCCACTTGGTAGGTGGCGCCGCCCGTGCCGCGCCAACAGGCCCAGTTCTCCTCGGCCGCTTTGCGGACCGCAAGGTTGAATCCCAGTTGGGGCGCGGTCCGAGGCGTCCACCCACAAGCCGCAAAGGGAATGCGAAGCTGGCAAGACCACGCATCGGCGGCGATGCGGGCCCGATAACTGACGGCCCGGGTGAGGTTGGCGACCGCCGTGGCCGACGAGCCGTCGGTATCTACGGCTTGGCAGTACCCATCGGGGAACACATGTAGACAGAAGATCGGCCCCAGCTTGGCGCCGGCATCCTGGAAGGCGATTTCCATGCCTTCGCTTTGGTCCCAAAGATGTTGTCCGGCCGCCGGCGCCATCTGGTTCTGAAGAGGATGACTGGCGGCGACATACAGCGCCTGGTCGTCGTAGCCGATCCACGCGGTGCTCTGCCGGCCGGCGATGACAAAACCGTCGCTCAACTCGCCGAGCGTCATGACGCTCGACGCGGCGGCCCACGGCTTTCCTTGGCCGTCGATGATCGGCGGCGTTGCGATCCGCGTGGCCACAAACAAAGGCCGCGGACCCCGCCGCGCCGCCCATTGCTCCAGGTAGGCGTCGGCCGGCCGGGCTCGGGGAGGGTTCGTCACCGGCGGCAGAATCATCGCGGCATGCGCGTCTGCGGGCGGCGGTTGACCGAGGCCGCTGGCGCCGGTCGGCGGCAGGGCTTTCTGTAGACGGACGCATTCGACGTCGCCGATGGGCGTCGGCAATGCCGAGCGGACCACGAGAAACAGCGGTTGCAGGCCCAGTGCCGGTTCCAGCGTAGTGACGAACTCGCGGAACGTATCGGCATTGCCGGTCGAATGGGGGTGAAACTCGCCGATCTTCGGGCCGCTGGCGCTCCCCAGGCGGAGTTGCAACCGCACTTCGTTCTTCCCCAGCGGAATCTCGCCGCGGTATTGCTCGAAGCGGAAATACTCGAAATTCACGGCCGGCTTTCCCTCTTCCGCGTGAAACACCAGGAACACGTCGTGGGTGGCCGTGGCGGCCGCGGAAAGCTCGCCTACGGCTTCGCCGAAAATCTGCACATAGCGCCCCCGCACTTTATCGGTTTGGGGAAGCAGGAGCCGGCCGGCCAGCGGTCCATCGACGCGATCCAGCCGCACCTCCAGCCGCCACGGCGTGGAACTGTCGTTGCCGTAGACGGCCCGGAAACGGCGGTAGCCCTGGCCCAGCGGCACCCGGTTGAAACGGACCCAGCACTTGTCGCCGATGTTGTAGAGGAACGTCCACTGCTTGCGGATGTGTTCCGCGACGCCGTCGTGGTGATCCATCTCCAGCACCAGCGGGTCGGTGGGGTTGTGGTGACGCGGAGCCACGCGCAGCGATTTGTCGCTGTTGATCTTTTGGGCGGCGCCGGTGAACCGCAACACGGCCGACTGCCAACCGGCGTGGAAATCCACCGCGCCGAGCGCACAGCAATCGCCGTCTTTGAGCCCGCTGAGCCGGGTGCCCGACTTCACGATGCCGGGGGAGTGCGCGCCGCGGCGATCGGCATCCAGCCGCTGCTCGGCAAGCGGCGGCCATGGCGGCAGGGCCGGCGGGTGCTGGAAATCGTGCCCGAAGCGAAACGGCCGGGCTTCGGGAAAATCCTCCGCCTGCAAGGTGGCGCTGGTCCGCCGGAATTCGGGATGAAAGACGTTGTGGTGCTCGCGAACGTTGACGCAACAGGTGTTGAACCACATTCCGCGCTGGTGGGAACCGGGCGCGGCCCAGAGCAAATTGTGGTGCAGGTCGACGTCGCAAGTGCCTTCGTCGAGGTAGACCATGCCCAGCGCGCCGATCCGCATGCCGAAGATGTCGTAGCAATCGTGCAGCACGTTGTAGGCGATCTGCGAGCGCTGGCCGTTGAGCGTGCCGCCGCTGCAGAAATAGCCTGAGAGGAAGCCGGCATCGCGGGTCTGGAGCATGCCATTGTAGAGGTGGTTGTGGGCGAAGAGCGTGGCCGCGTAGTCCATCGGTCCGCGGGTGCGTGAAACCAGGCTCGTGCCGTTGCCGTTGAGGTTGAAGAAGTGCCGCCCGGCGTTACGCATGGTGTTGAAGGTGATCACGTGCCCACCCACGAGTTGGTCCTCATAGTCGGCGTAGTCCGACACGGCGTCGGTAATCGCGTTGAGGTAATGGCTGGTGTAACTGACTTCGTCGATCAGGCAATTGTGGATGGTGTGGTGGTAGCCGCGCACGTGAAAGCCTGCGCCGGCGCTGACGCGGATGCTGCAATTCAAGAAGGCATTATCGTGCCCGCCCAGGAAAATGCCCGTTTCGCCCGACTTGATGGTATCGCGACCCAGTTCGAGTTGCCCCATGTTGTAGTGCCGCGTGAAGTGGGAGATATAAGAGAGCTGGCAGCGGTCGACGACGCAATGGTCCGAATCCTCGAGCCGCATCGAGGCGGCTTGCACGCCGAGGCCTTCGATGCGGATGTGCCGGCGCCCGCTGAGATCGAAGGCCAGTTGGCGGCGCTTGGCCTCGACGCGGGCCGGCGGGGCACCATTGGGCGGGATGAAATACAAGCTCTGGTCCTGCCAAACCCACTCGCCCGGCTCAGTGAGCGCATGCATGTGGCCCACAATCATGCCGCGGCCTTCCTCAGGCTTGTAGCTCCCGCCGTAGGGTCCGGTGAACCACCAGCCCTTGGTGCGGTCGCCGACGGTGAGCTCGCCCGAGCGGGAACTTTCGATCACGCCGCTCTGGCCGCACCAGCCCTGATAATGGACGCCGTAATAAACGGCTCCTTTCCAATAGTCGTCGGGCTGGCCTTGCAGCAGTTTGCTGACCACGCGGCCCGGCCGCTTGACCGGATCGGGGATGGAGAACTCGCCAAAGGTAGGCCACAGCGGCGAGAGACCGGCCACGTACATCTCCAATCCCGGCGCGGGATGCTTGGGGTAGCGGGCCTCGATCATCACCTGGCCATCGGCGAAGACCTGGTTGCGCCCAAGGCCCAGCGTCCAGTGCATGGGCGCTCGCCAGACGTTGTCCTTGAACCGCGTCCAGCCGGCCACCGGCTCGCAACCGCTGACGACGACTCGTTCGTCGTGATACGGTTTGAGCGCGATCGGCCGTTGCGGTTCCCCGCTCCGCGGGAAGATCACGGTCTCGCGATACACGCCGCCGCGGATCAGCAGAGTGTCGCCGGGCTCGAGCTTCTCCACCGCGGCTTGGATGGTCCGCATCGCGCGGCCGTCTTGCGGGCCGTCGCCGGGCTGGTTATCGCTGCCGGTTGTCGACACGTAAAGCGTGGCGGCCGGAATGGCCTGGCACGCCAGATTCACGATGCACGCCGCGACAAATACCCGATACCATTTCATGACAAAGATTCCACCGCGATCTTGGATCGATCACCAACGATTCTTGGGAATCGCACGGCCCGCGCGATTCCGAGAACAACGGGAGTTGGAAGTTCGTCGCGTGTACGCGCCGCCCGTTCGCCGGCCTCGCAAACATGAATAGTATGTGGAACCGCCGCTGCCGGTGCAACAGAAAGAAAAAAAGATGGCACAAAACAAACTTGAAGAACCGCGGCAACTTTTCTAAGCTATACGTCATGACGCTCAGCCAAAAGAGTCCCAGCAACGAACGCCGCATCTTCCAGCTCAAGGCCGACCTGGCCGAGGTGCTGGAGCTGGCGTTGCGGCGGGGGTTTTACGGCAAGGTGGGCGTGGATTTGAAGATCCAGGACGGAACGATCCAGCAGGTGCGGAAGAAGATCCAGCAGATCCAGCGATAGCGTTCGTTTCCGTCGAGACAATTTGCGGTATCCGAGAGAGCTTGCCACGGGCAGGTATCTCCAGAGCCCACGAAAAACCCTTGGGGGTTTTCCGTGGGCTTTTTGTTTGGCCTCAGCAGAAAGGGAAGCAAATGGACGAGAGCTTGCAGGAATTCTTTGACTCGCGCGGCGTGCAAATGCGCATCGATCGCGAAGCGGGCATCCTCCGGGGAGTGAAGATCCTCGGGCTCCAGTCGCGCAACAACCGTTTGTACCTGCCGGAAGCGCTGACCCAGGCGGCGCCGCTCTACGAGGGAGCGAAGGTCAATGTCAATCACCCCAAAGGGCGCCCGCAGGGACCGCGCGACTACCAGGATCGCATGGGCGTGATCCGCGGCGTGCAGCAACGGCCGGCGGAGGGACTGTTCGCCGATTTCCATTTCAATCCCCGGCACGTGCTGGCGGAGCAGTTGCTGTGGGACGCCGAACACGCGCCGGAGAACGTGGGCTTTTCGCACAACGTGGAAGCGCGGACCGCGCGCCGCGGCGACCAGGTGGTGGTCGAGGCCATCACCCGCGTGGTGAGCGTCGACCTGGTGGCCGATCCGGCCACCACGCGCGGCCTGTTCGAAGCGGCGACGTCCGCCGCCGCGGACTGGGCCGGGCTGACCGTGGAATCGCTGCGGCGGTATCGTCCCGACCTGGTCGACGCGCTCGCCGCGGCGCAGCAGGAGGAGGTGGCCCGGCTCCGTGACGAAGCGGGCCGGCTGCGGGCCGTGGAGGCGGTGCAGCAAAAACGCGCGGCGATGGGCCGGCTGTTGCGGGAGTTCGAACTGCCGGGTCCCGAAACCGGGCATCCCGAGGAGAAGCTGATCGTGAGCGACATTTTCGTGGAATCGCTGCTCGAGGCGGCCGACGAGGCGGCGATGCGGAAACTGGTCGAGGAGCGGTCGCGGCTGATACGCGCATTGCGCCGCAACGGACCGGCGGGGGGTGGCTCCAAGCCGACCTCGCGGGATCAGAGCCTCGTTTATGGCGGCGAGCCGCTGGATACGAAGCGGTTCGTGGAGGCGATTACCGGTTCGAAGCCGAGCGCGCTGGATGTGAAGCGATTCGTCGAGGCGATTACGTGAGGAAGGAAGGAGCTAGGAGTTAGGAGCCGGAATCTCCGCCCCGACGTTTCCTCCTAACTCCGAACTCGTAACTTCCAGCGTCTAACTTGTAACTTTTTTCGGAGGACTTGACGTGACAGACATGATGCGTTGGCGCTACGGCGACACCAATCCCGTGATTGCGGCAGTCGACGGCACGACGGCCATTGAAATCGGCGACCTGGTTTACCTCGACGTGGACAACGCCGAACCGGCCTCGTCGCAGGCCGACCAAAACAGCATAACCGCCAACCAGCAATTGCTGGCCGGCAATTTCCTGGGGGTTGCCATGCAGCGCAGCCGCCCGGGCGATACCGATCCGATCCGCGTGGCCACCACCGGCGTGTTCGAGTTCGACTGCGCCACTGCCACCTTCGAGTTGGGCAACCTGATGGGCGTCGATGAGAACCCGGCCGGCAACGGGCTGTTGGACCAGCAGGTGGTGAAAGTCACCGCGGCGCAGTACGCCATCGGCCGCGTCGCCAAGCGGGAACCCGTGAGCACGGTGAGCGTGCTGGTCGACATCCGTTCCACGGTGATGACCGGCGGAGTGCTGGTGGCCACGGTGGCGACGACGGCAGGCGGCTCGGGTAGTTCCGGCGGCTGATTGTCCGGGGCGATGACCGCGAAAGTGCGTTCGCGGTGCCCCCCGGTGCCAGATTCGCTCGCTCCACCCCATGGAGAACGGCGAACGATTTGCAATTTCACCGATTTCTCAAGGAGAATCCCAAAGTGCGATCACTCAAGTACCGTGAACTGAAACGTCTCTACGAACTCGAAGGCGCCGAACGAACGGTCCATGTTCTCGGCGACGCCTTGAAGAAGGGCGAATTGAAGCCGGAAGAGTTCAGCATCCGCGAATTGGCCGAAGTCACGCTGGGCACAAGCTGGGTCAAGCAGTTGGACCCCCGCGGCGGCGGCGTCGACCTCATGGAGGCCGGCGACGCCGTCGACGTGACGGCCTTTTCGAACATCACCGGGCAGGTGATTTACAACCGCATCATGTTGGCCTACAGCCAAGAGGCTTTCATCCTCTCGAAGCTTGTGGATACCATACCCACCCGCTTCGACGGCGAGAAGATCCCCGGCATCGGCCGGATCGTGGATGAAACTACGGAAGTGCGGCCGGGGATGCCCTATCCGAACCTCGGCCTGGGGGAGGATTACATCGAAACGCCCTCCACCACCAAGCGCGGTTTCATTGTGCCGGTGACCAAGGAAGCGATCTTCTTCGACCGCACGCATCTGATCCTGCAGCGGGCGGCCGAGGTGGGCGAGATCCTCGGGCTCAACAAGGAAAAACGGCTGGCCGACCTGCTGATCGGGCAGACCAATAATTACAATTGGAAAGGCACCGCCTACAACACGTACTACCCGGCGCAAGACGGCGCGCCTTGGGTCAACGCCTTGCCGGGCAATGAACTGGTCGACTGGACCAACGTCGACGCCGCGGAACAGGTGTTTGCCAACATTCTCGATCCCAACACCGGGGAGCCGGTGCTGGTGCGGGCGAACACCGTGCTGGTCATGCCCGCCTACGTTCACGCGGCCCACAACGTGTTCTTCGCCACGGAGATCCGTTATACCCGGCCCACCCCGGAGATCACCACCGTGGCCCCCAATCCGCTGCGCAGCTATTCGGTTTACGACAGCCGGCTGGTGTACCGGCGGATCCTCAACGCCGGCACGGCGGAAGACCAGGCGAAGATGTGGTGGTTCATGGGCGATTTCGGCAAGGCCTTCGCCTACATGCAGAACTGGCCCATCACCGTCACCCAGGCGCCGGCCAACGGCGAGGCGGAATTCAGTCAGGACATCATCCTCCGCTTCAAGGCCAGCGAGCGCGGCGCAGCGGCCGTCATCAACCCGCGTTACGTGGTGATGAGCACCGGTTGAAAAGAAGCAGGCCGTAGGCAGTGGGCGGCAGGCCGTGACGCCGCCGCCCCTGCCAACTGCCCACTTGCTGCGCGTGATCCAAATCTCAAATCCAGCATTGGCAACATTCTCCAAGGAGCCTGAATTATGGCAGGTTGGTTGGCGCAGGCCTCGGGCGGCTGGTCCAGCATCGGCTGGAATGCCAATACCGATGGCAGCGGTGATTCCGGTACGCCGGTCGCCGGCGACGTGCTCTATGCGAACGGCTATGACGTGACCTTGGACAACACCATCGATGCGGCCGGCATGAGTTTCGTAACAGCCACGGCCAACGGCGGCGGGTCGTTCTCGATCCCCGCGGGCATCTCGCTCACTCCTTCCGGGCCGTTTTCCGTCGGCTTCCCGGTTTACGGAAACACAACCGGTTCTCTCAATGTTTCCGGTGGAAGCCTGGATTGCGTGAATGGGGTGCATGTCACACCGGGATCCACTTTGGTGGTCGGCATGGACGGAAGCGGCAATCGCGGTTCACTTACGGGAGTTTACTCACCCGGCGTCGGCGGCGTTATTCTTGCCGCCGGAAGTGTCGGGGAAAGCGACGGAATAGGACGAATCGGCGGCGGACAGTTGCGGCTCAACGGCGGCCTCGTCGATGCTCTGCCGGCGTCGATGCCCGGGCCCAACGCCGTACAAATTAATAACGAGTCCATCGTCTATCTCGGTCCGTCCGACCTGCCTGATTACGTGCTCGCGACGGACGTAGTGGACGCGTCGCATGTGGATTCGCCATATCCGACGTATACCGGCGGCCCACAAGGCACGTTGGACCTTTCCGACCTTGTGGCCGGCAACATCAAGAACACCGTGACCATTGCCGGCGTCACGGGCAGCTACGACCCCATGGCCGCGGCCGTGTTCCCCGCGGCAAATCAGGTGTCGGCCACAATCCAGTACGGCCCCACGGGGGCGGATTACACGGGCACGCTGACCGGCGGCGGCGGTCTCACGACCGACGAGCACAACGCGCTGTTCGCCATCCAGGCCAAGACCGACAATCTGCCCGCCGACCCGGCCGCCGCGCTGGCGAGCGCGGACTTCGAGAATATCGCCGATGCGGTGTTGAGCCGGGGCGTTGCCGGCGTGGAAGCGTCGGCCGACGAGCACTCGCTGTGCTTCGTGGTGCTGGCGTTGAGCGAGTCCAACACCACGGCCAATGCCAATATGTTGACCGTTTTCCGCAGCGATGGAACCACGGAGTTCGTGCAGAAGGCGCTCACCAGCAGCGCCGCGGCGGAAGCGATTACGGGAGTGAGCTAGGAGAGCTTGAAAGAACTAAGGACGAAGCACTATGCCCGGATTCTACGACCTGATGGCCTTTTTGTATCGCCGTTGTGCGGTGGTGCCGGCAAACGCAACGCCGCTCTATCGCGTGGAGGCGCGAGATTTATTCACCACCGGCCAGGTGGCGGGAGAAAGCGATGCCACGTGACGCCAGCGATACTTATGGCACGGTCCAAAGGAATGGCACCGCCACCTTCATGGCCCGCGTCGTCGACGCCACGGATACGCCCATCCAGCCGACGGTGATCGCCGCGGCCCAGTACAGCGTCTACCTGTTGGACGATCAGGACCCGGATTCCTGGCTGGCCGTGGACGGACACAATGGCGTGGCGTTGGCCGTGGACCAGGTGGTTTTCGATCAGCTCCAAGCCGATTCCCTCTGGACTGCTGATACGCTGGGCTACAACTTTTGCCACGAGTTGGACGTCAGTGTGTGCCAGGCTTTCCCAACCGCCGGGCGGCGTTACCTGGTCGAGTATACGCTCACGCCGACCGTCGGCCAGGTGATCAAGGTGCGTTTTCGCGTGTATGCGATTTAAAAATCAGCGGGCAGCCGGCAGGAGGCCGTTGGCAGTTTCAGTTTACTGCCCACTGCCGACTGCCTCCTGCCGACTCAAAGAGGGACAAAACCATGCCCACCGATCTCCAGCAGGTTACGGCCATCCGCGATCAGACCTTGGCGCTGATCGCCGAACTGACCGCCAATCCCAAGCCGACCTACACCATTGCGGATCAAAGCGTGGCCTGGGGCGATTATCTGAAGCAGCTTCAGGAAACGATCGGCTGGTGCGACCAGCAGATCGCCGCCCTGGCTCCCTTCGAAGTCCGCTCGCAGGGGTTTACTTGATAAGGATGAAGGACGATTGAAATACAAGCGGAATTCCACCTTTTTCTCCATTTATCACGGGCGAAACCGCCAGCGGAGTTGTTCCTTTTTTCCAATCCCTAATCCTTTTATCATCCCTATTTCCTATGTCCCCCCTTCTTGACCCCACCGGTGATCTCGCGGACGTGGTCGATGGCCTGGAGCCGGTAACCGTTGTGTGCCGCGGCGGCGGCAGCGCGACTACCGTTGCACACGCATTGCGGCTCTTGGCGACCACGAAAGAGGCCGCCCCCAGCGATGCGCAGTACGCCCGCTCGGACCTCCGCTGGTGGTTGCCCCTGGCTGAGTGCGCCGCGGCGCCGCGATTGGGAGACGAGATCCTGGACGCGGCCGGCGGGCGTTGGACCGTCTTAGAGGTCAACGGCCCCGGTCCGACCGGGCGATGGCAGTGCGCCTGCCGGAACCTGGCCATCGCCCACGGGCTGGACAATTTCGTCACCATCGAGCAAGCGGTCTATTCCAAGGGCAGCGGCGGCGCGGCCCTCGCCACGTGGAGCACCTGGCGCAGCGGTGTCCCCGCGCGGATCCAGCCGGCCGACGCGCACGTCGAAGCCGTGCTGCAGGCGAACCAGGCCGTGAAAAAATACCTGATCTTCATCGCCGAGGAGTTGGCGCTCGCCTCCAGCCATCGCATCAAGGCCCCCGACGGCGCGCTGTATCGGGTGACCGGCTGGAACCGGGCGGAACGGATCGGCGAATTGCAAACCATTGCAGCGGAGCGAATTCTGGCGGCGGAGGACCAATCATGAATCTGGGGTATTACCTTCATTCCCGCTGGCAGGCCAGCCCGCCGCTGAACGACTTGCTGCCGGTCGAGAAAGTCATGACCGGCCTGTACTTCGCGGCGGATCCGGGATCGAGTTATGCCACCATCACGCTTCCCGGCGGCACCGTCGAGGGTTATGCCAACGACGGCTCGTCGGTGGACAGCGTCACGGTGCGGATCCAAGTGCACGACGCCGACTACGACCAGGGCGGCGCGATCGTGCAAGCGCTATTGGCGACCTTCGACCGCTCCGATTTCCCACTCTCGGGGAACGATCGCGTGCTTTCCATGCAAAAGACCGGGATGCCCGTGGAGACGCAGGATCCGCACACCGGTCAATGGGATTGGACCGTGGACTTCAAGTGCCGGGTCTACCTGGCGGCCGCAACTGCAGAACCTGACACGCTCCGCGGCGTGCAATGATTCGTACCGCGGCAATAGGGAAAGATGCAATTCATTCCTAACCGTTCGCAGAATTACGAGGAGACCTGAAAGATGCCAGTCATTAGCGGAAAAGCGGGCACGTTGCTGCTGGGGGGCAATATCGTCAGCCCGATCAGCAACTGGAAGCTGACCATCACCAGCAATAACAAGGCCTATGCGGCCAATGACACCGGCGGCAGCAAAGCGCGGGTAGCGGGGGTCAACGACTGCAAGGGCTCTTTCGAGTGCAAAGTCGCCGATACGGGTAATTGCCCGGTGGGCGCGGGTGAACAGTCCCTCGCACAACTGCACGTCGACGCGACCGGCGCCGACTATTACCAAGTGCCCATCATTATCGACCGCATCCAGGTGGACGTCGACATCAACGATGGCCAGATCGTGGCCTTCGCCATCGATTTCAGCGGCAATGGTCCCCTCCAGGCGTTCGGCGTTTTGGCAATTCCCAGTTAGCAAGGATTTCAGCCATGAGCGATGGATTGCAGCATGTCGCGGCTGTGGGCACGCGGATCGATCTCGGCGGGCGGCACTACCGCCTGGCGCCGCTTTCGTTGGCCGACCTGGGCGAGATCGAGCAGCACGTGGTTTCGCTGCGCGCCGATCCGATCGCCGCATTGGCCGGCTCGATCGAGCGGTTCACGTCCGAGCAGCAACAATGCTTGTTGGGCGAGGCAGTGCGGCAAGCGAGCAAGCAGGGCCGTTATGCCACGCCGTCGGAAGTCGACGCCTTCCTGAAGACCTTCCAGGGCATCGGCTTCTTCTTCTGGCTGGCGGTTCGCAAGCACCAGCCGGAGATCGACGCGCCCGAAAAAGCCCGCTCGTTGATCGCCGACCTCGATCCGGCCGCGATCGCCCAATTACAACGGAGATTGATCGAGGCCTCGGGGCTGGGGGCCATCGGAAAAAACTCCTCCAGCCCGGTTCAGCCGAGCCGTTGCGGCGCACCGCCTGGGCCCGCATCTACCTCGAGCTGAGCCGGGCTTACGGATGGACCCCGGCCGAAATTAACCAACTGACGCTCTACCAGGCCGCGATGTACTTGGGAACTCCCCTTCCCGAACGGGGACGCGTACGAATGAGTATCCAACAGTACCGGCGGCGTTACGGCGGCGAAAGCAATCAACCTTGTACGGAGAAGTGATGATGGCCGAGACATGTACCCTTGCCCGGGCCTTTGCGGATCTCGCCAGCGTGAGCGCCGCAGCGCTGGTCGAACAGCTCGCGACGGTTCGTAGCGCCGCGGCGGCGATCGGCGACGAATTCCAGATCCCCGCGGCAGGCAGCGGGGGCGGGCTGGGCGATTATCTCCAGGGGCTGCGGACGCCCCCGCCAGCCGCCGGACAAGCGGGCGAGAACAATCCGCAAGCCATGCCGTCGGCCGGCATGGATGGGGCAGCGGGGGATCTTCCCCGCGGCCCCGCGACGGCCACGCTCGGCGCCGAACTCGCGGAGGCCGTGGCCGGCGCTTTGGATGCGTGGCAGACTTCCACGGAAAACCCGCCGGGCAATGACAGCCTCCCCGGCTTGACCCCGGCGGCGGCAGGGGCCGGGCCGACGACGGACGCGCACGATTCACAAACCGAGTTGCTCCGCGATTGCGTGGAGATCAACCGCTCGCTGCTGGAGTTGGCACAAGGGACGGGCATTAAGGTCGACATGCCGGATCCGGCGTGGGGCGTGTAGCAGGAAGGACGAACCCCAATGAGCGTTGCATTCAAAGAACTGGCCGGCTCTCCCACCGAAACCTACGGATCGTCGGGGCTCAAAGCGGTGCGCCGCGTGCTTTGCGCGTGGGAAGATTATCGCACCTTGATCAACGAGATTCTCGCCAACGCCTACCTGACCGGCAATTTCACCTTGTCCGCTCCCTATCCCGGGTATCCGCAGGTGGTGGCGGCGCAGGTGAAGGTCGAGCCGTTCCAGGCCAACCCCAACGACGGCAGTTCATTCACCGACATCACGGCCGATTTGAACAGCTATAACGGGCAGTTCGCCCTGCTCACGATCACTTACGAGTTGTTGGTGCTCGAATATCGCCTGCCGAACGTGCAGAGCGGCACCTACCTCACCTATCGCATGGATTTTTCCCAACAGACCTTGGCGCTGCCCGGCTATTCCTGGACTTGGGAAGATCAGCCGGATGCCCCGGTTCCCCCGGAGAGCAGTCCGATCGTGCGGGTGCCGGTGATCGAGCACCACCTGAGTTGGCACCGCGTCGACAATCCGCCTTGGACCGCCATTCGCAACTGCGTCGGCGGCGTCAATGGCAGTGATTTCCTGGGGGCCACGGCCGAGACCGTGCTCTTCGAGGGAGCCACCGCGGCCGAGGAGTTCGTGAGCCTGGGCGACCGCAACGCGCCGCAATACTCCTGGAAGCTCGACTACGTCTTCAAGGAAAGAGCCATCAAGTATTCCTATGGTTCAGCCGGCACGCCGACCATTTGCGGCTGGAATCATTCCTACCGCGCGCTCCCCAGCGACTCCCCGGGGTTCGATCGGCTGCTGGACACCAATGGCAATCCGCTTTACCCCGACGTCGATTTCTCCGCGTTGTTCCTCTTCGAGCCGAGCACCTGATGACCGTCGATCGCGTCCAACCCGGAGATCCGCTCAGCGCCGCCAATCAGAACGAACTGATCGACGGCCTCAATCGGTTGTTGACGGACGGCGGCGGGCGGGTGCTCCGCGCGCCGCTGGCCTGGTTCGAACTCGCCAATCCGCTGGCCTATCCCAACGACACCAGCCAATGCCCGTCGTCGCAAGCCGCCCTGGCGGTGTGGTACGATCCGCAGCAGGAAGTTTACGGGGGCACCCAGAATTCTCCTCCGGTGACGCTGTATCATCCCATGGCCCTGCGCGACAGCGACGGCCATTACGTGGGGCTGCCGGCCATGTGCGTAGGCGATCGCGTCTGGTGCTGTTGGAACCTGCAAAGCGGCCGCTGGGAAATCGTGGCCGACCGGGGACCGCTGAATTACCGCGCGGAACTGTTGGCCGACTTGGATCAAGGCCAATCGGCCCAAGCCATGGTGTGGATCAGGGCTCTCGGCGACTCCACGGGCGACATGCAGGGCACGACGATTACCGTCTACGATTGGTTTCTCGGCGTGGGGCAGACACTTGCCATGGGCACCCGAGTCCAAGCCCAGTGGTTCCCCGACGATCGGCGGTTCTACGTCACCACCGCGGCATGCGGCAATTAGGGGAGACAGAAGGGTAGGTGGCATAGAGGGAGTGTTCAGCTTTCCGCGACTGAACAGTGAAAACAGAAAACTGACGACTGACAACTGAAAATGGTGAATTTTCGCTTCGATCCCTGCCTGTCCTGCTGCGGCGGTTGCCTGGTCTGCCAAGATCGTTTGACCCCAGCGAACATCCAGGTTGAGATTTCAGGGATCAGCAACGCCGGTTGCACGAATTGCGAAGAGCTCAACGCCACCTTCATTCTCCCTTTGAGCGGGGGAAGCGACGGGGATTCGGCCTCCTCCTCCACCAACGCCCATTGTTTGTGGATGCACCTGGCGACGTTCGGCGGCTCGGCATCCGATCCGGGTCAGTGGGCATGCGATCAGGACCCCTGGCAGCGGATCACGTCGGTCTGGTTTCTCATCACGTTGCTGGCCGACCAGACCTACGATTTGCAGCTCTGGCTGCAATCCGACTACGCTTGGCCGCACTACGGGGCGTGGGTCGTTTACCAAACGAACGTCGGCGATCAGGCCCCCGACTGCATACACTTCGACGGCCTGGAACTGCCGTACCAATCCAGCTACACCGACCCCGGCGATTTCCATGCTCTGGAATGCGACGTGGCATCGTCCATCTGCAAGATTACCACGGTGAGATGAAAGAAGGGGGAGAGAGTTTTCAGTCCGGCTGAACACTGAAAACTCAAAAGCCATCATGACCCAATGTGTTTTTCTGCCCGTGGCCGCCGACCGTTATTGCTGCCGCTTCTGCGGTTTCGAGGTCCGCAGCGGCCATACCCCGGATCGGATCCACCGCGCGTGTCCGCAGGCTCCGGAGGCCATGGTGCGGGCGGTGGAAGAGTTGCGCCGCGACTTGCGGTCGCGGGTTGCCCGGGGCGTCGCGCTACGATCCTGGGAAGAGATCGAGTCGCTCATCGCGGCGTGCGCGGCCTGCAAGGACTTCGGCCTGCGCAGTTGCCTCCGCTTGCGGGGCTGCGATGCGCGGCAGAAGTGGCTTTCATTGTTCACCTTCGGGCGGTGCGCGAAATGGCCGAAAGGAAAGGAGGAAGGCGGAAGTGGGAAGGCTCTGTGACGCGCAAACCGACTCCTCGCCTTCGCCCCGCCCTCCGCCCTTGCCCCTTCCGAACTACCGCGGGCTGACCACTGCCTGGTCGTAAAACAGATCGAGAATGCCCGCAATCAATTCGGCATAGCCGGTTTCCAGAAGCAGGGAAAGCTTTTCCATCGACGCGCGTTTGCGGTTCATGTCCCGTACCGCGGCCAGGGCCCCTTCCCTCAACAGCGGGCCGCCGCTGGCTACGCGGCTGTGCAACTCGTCGAAGTCGGCCTCGGTCCACTGGGCGAACAACTCCCCATGGCTTTCCACGACCTCGGCAATCACCGGGTTGGTCTGGCGATCGAAACGCCGGTACAGTAGCCGTGACGGATCGACGAAGAATTCGTCGATCGAAACGCCCAACCCCTCCGCCAACCGGTGGAGTGTGCGGGGGTGCGGCCGATGGGAGGCGTTGAGGATCGCGCGAATCGTCCGCTTGTCCACGCCGGTCTTTTCCGTGACCTGCTCGACGGACAACCCCGCGGCAGCCATCAGCCTAAGGAGGTTTTCTTGGGTGTAGTCGGTCATGGCCGAATGCGTGAGTCGCGCTTGACAGCGGAAGTATACATATGTATACTACACGGCGTCCCATGCGTCAAGCGCCAAACCAGGACAAACCATCAGGAATCTCGTAGATTCGGCAAAGAATGCCGGGAGGGTAGGGACATGCGCCCGTGCAACACGTCGGCGCCGCGGCAATACCGGGTATGGATTGTGCGGTATCGGGGCCGGCCCCCGCGCGGACCCGCGGAAACCCCACCCCGCTGCTGGGCGTTGGAACCGGCCGAGGACCAGGCCATGTCGGCCCGCGAGGCGGCCGATTACACGGCGGCCTTCAATGGCGCGATTCTCGCCGGGCAGGGTGCCAGGCACGGCCGCGTCCCCAGGCGCGGTCCGCGGAAGGTTTGGGCGGTGGCGGTCGCGGTGACGCTCCGCTATGACGGCGACCTTCAGCCCGGCCAGGGGTTGACCCAATCGCCCCAATGCTCCAGGTAGGTGCGATAGCCGGCGGTCTGCGGCGCCTTCTGCTCCAACCATTGCTTGGTCTCGGCGATGATCTGCTGTTCGTCGGCCAACGCCAGTTGTCCCAGCAGCACGCGGGTACGGAGGAAAACGAAATACGTGTCCAGCACGTCGCAGCGGCAATACTCGTTGATTTCCGCGAACCGCCCGGCCTCATACATGTCCTGCACCATGTCGCCGTGGACGGCCATCTTCCCTGGTTTCCCCAGGAGATTGGCGGCCAGGCTCAAACCGTTGTTGAACCGCGTGGTGCCGAAGTTGGTGAGCAGCTCGCAGAGGTCGATGTGGGCCTGCGTGTTGTAGCGGTTCCGCGGCTGTTCGAAGGCCTTGCCGCCGCTGAACCAGCCCGGCAGGCTCAGTCCATAACGGAACGCGGCCAGTTCCAGCAGCGGGATATCGAAGCCCCGGCCGTTGAAGCTGACCAGCGTGGGGCGGTGATATTTCTCCCAGCCGCGCCAAAAGTTTTCCGTGATCACGTGCGGGCGGAACTCCGGCTCGTCCAAGAGCACCACGTCCAGCAGCCGAAAATCCTCGGTCACCTTTCCCACCGCGGTGGCCACCGGCAACTGGAAGGTGTAGGGGATGAAGTCGCTCTCATATTTCTCCATCAGCTCGGCGCGATAACGGCGCACCGCTTCCGCCGGCTCGATCGCCGCGCCGGCGTAGCGAAGCTTGGCGACCAGCGGCGCGTCGGCGACGCTTTCGATGTCGAATACCAGATAACGAACGGCGGGCGCGGCCATCGGGTTTTCCTTTCCGCGGACGAAAGATAGAATGTGGCTTCCTTGTGGGATGCCGGTCACTCGCATTGTAATGGAGGGAAGCCCCGTCGTGAACTCGCAACGGCTGCTGGAACGGTTTCTGCGTTACGTGAAGATCGACACCACGGCGAACGACGCTTCGACGGCGGCTCCCAGTTCGCCGGGACAACTCGAACTGGGGCGGCTGCTGGTTGAAGAACTCCAGGCCCTGGGAATCCGCGACGCCTGCCAAGACCCGTACGGCGTCGTCCTGGCCACGGTTCCTGCCACCGTCGCCGCGGCGGAGACGATCGCTTTCTGCGCCCATCTCGACACGTCGCCCGAGACCAGCGGCAGCGGGGTGAAACCGCAAGTCATTCGCGACTACGCCGGGGGCGACCTGGTCCTGCCCGGCGATCGCAGCCGCGTGATTCGCCACGGCGAATGCCCGGAACTCGAACAGATGCTCGGCCGCACGATCATTACCTCCGACGGCACGACCCTGCTGGGCGCCGACGACAAGGCCGGGCTGGCCGTGATCATGGAGACGGTGGCCTGGCTCATGGAGCACCCGGAATCGCGGCGCGGAGCGATCCGCCTCTGCTTCACCTGCGACGAAGAGATCGGCCGCGGCGTGGATCATCTCGATCTCGATCGGGTCGGGGCGGCCGTTTGCTACACCCTGGATGGTCCCGGGGCCGATACCATCGACGTGGAAACGTTTTCCGCCGATTTGGCCCTGGTTACGATCCGCGGCGTCAACATTCATCCCTCGATCGCCCGGGGCCGGATGACCAACGCGGTGCGTGTGGCGGCCCATTTCATTCAGGCCTTGCCGCGCGACGCACTGGCGCCGGAAGCGACCGCGGGTCGCGAAGGGTTCTTGCACCCCTATGAATTGCACGGGGGGGTCGCTGAAATTCAACTCAAGATCCTGCTCCGCGATTTCCAGGACGCGCTCTTGGCCGAGCATGCCGATCGGCTCCGCCAACTTGCCGCCGCCACCATGGCCGGCTTTCCCGCGGCGACGATCGACGTCGCGATCCGCCCGCAGTATCGCAACATGGCCGCAGGGCTCGCGCGCGAGCCGAGGGCGGTGAGCTATGCTCAGCACGCTTTAGCGCGGCTGGGTCGACAGGCCCAGTTGGCCAGCATACGGGGCGGCACCGATGGCTCGCGGTTGACCGCCTTGGGCCTGCCCACGCCGAATTTATCGACTGGTGAGCACACGCCTCACTCGCCACTAGAGTGGACCTGTCTAGAGGAAATGGTCCAGGCCTGCCAGGGACTGGTCTCGCTGGCGGAGGTTTGGGTGGATGGGTTGACTGGGTAAGTTGTGCGTTAGCGCTTTGTCGTTGGTTTGTGAAAAGTCGTATCCCTGCGAATCCGGATAAACTTTCCTTTTCCGAATAACCGACATAGATTCACGCGGGGACGCTTGCGGGCCAGGGAAAAGGTGCCTTCCCCCTTTTTCCGCCCAACGACGGACCCTTTTCTCGACGTTTTCTCCCAGGAAGACTCCGGTGCCGCGACTTTCGATCATTCTCCCCGTATTGGGCGATCCTCGCGAGATGGAGGACACCCTCGTTTCGGTCCTGGAAAATCGGCCGAATGACTGCGAAGTGATCGTGGTTCTCAAGCGTGGCTATGAGGATCCTTACGATCTGAAGGAAGAGGTACGGTTTGTCGAGGCGCCGACGGGCAGCCGGTTGGTCGATAGCGTCAATTTGGGATTGGCTGCCAGTCGCGCGCCGCTGGTCCATCTGCTCTGCTGTGGCGTCCTCGTGAGCGAAGGATGGGTGGAAGCTGCCTTGGCCCAGTTCCGAAACTCGGCCGTGGCAGCCGTGATCCCGTTGGTCGTCGACAGCCGTGACCCACGGCGAATCGTCGCCGCTGGCTCGCTGTACCAACCTTGGGGACGGATCCGCCGGCTGGCGCGGCGATTCTCCGCCAAGAGGAATCCGCCGGAAAATGTTTTGATCGATCCCGATTGCCCAGTGGCCTTCTACCGTAAAGCGCCGCTGGCCATGTTGGGGTGGTTTTCCGATCAGGCCGGCCAATGGCTTTCCGGTGTCGACATGAACCTGGCTTTGCAGCACGCCGGATTGCGCTGCGTGTTGGAGCCGCAATGCCGCTTGCAGACCACCGGCGCGGGCTGCTCCACACCCGGGGCCTACAGCAGTTCCAGGGCCGCCGAACGGTTATTCTGGGCCTGGCTCCCCGCGGGCAATCGCTTCGGCTGTCTGGTGTTGCACGGGCTGTTGCTGGCCGGGGAGTGTGGCCGTCGGCTGCCGTGGCCCGCCAGCATCAGCGGGTTGGCAGGGCGAGTGATGGGTGGGCTGCAAATGGCCCTGGGCGGCCGCCGCCGGCAATTCTCCGGCGCCATTCCAGCGGCCGCGAAACGCTCCCCGACGGCCATCGAAGGACCGCATTTCCGGCTGGCCCAGCCGGCCGCCACGCGGGCCGAGCGGACGGTCGAGCCGTCGCGGCTTTCCCGATAAGCCGCTGCGGCGAAAGCTGCGCGTCGTTCCCCTTTTCCGCCCGCTATCGTCCGCCCGGCAATCAATCGCTCGGGGAGCGATTCGTGATTTGCGCCATGCTTAACTATTTGCGTGAGAGCGTTGGCGGTCATTAGAATGTCGGGCATCTCTCCGTCAAGCCAAGTGGAAGGTCAAGAGTAATAAGGAGCCACGCATGGGAAACTCCAATCGACGTGATTTCATGAAATCTTCGGCCGTGGCGGCCGGGGTATCGGCTTTCGCCGCTCCCGCGGTGGCGCTCGGGCAGCGCAACGCGAACGAGCGGATTCGCGTGGCCATGGTCGGCCTGGGCGGACGGATGCGATCCCATATCGGCAGCCTGGGAGCGATGGCTGCCACCGACAACGTGGAGATCGCGGCGATTTGCGATTGCGATCAGCGTAAGCTGGACGGCGCCGTCAAGAGCTACCCCGAGTTGGCCGGCTTGAAACTGAAAACCTTCACCGACCAGCGGAAACTGTTCGACGACCCGTCGATCGACGCCGTCAGTTTCTCCACCCAGGATCATTGGCACGCGTTGCAAACCATTTGGGCCTGCCAGGCGGGCAAGGACGTGTATGTGGAGAAGCCGCCCACGTGGTGCATCTGGGAAGGCCGCAAAATGGTCGAGGCGGCCCGCAAGTACGGGCGGATGGTGCAGGCGGGCACGCAGAACCGTTCCAGCCCCAACGTTCGCGAAGGGATGCAGAAACTCCACGAAGGCGTGATCGGCAAGCTCTACATGGCCCGCGGGGTGACCTACAAAATGCGCGGCAATCTCGGCAAGCACCGCCCCAGCGCGGTGCCGCAAGGCCTGAACTGGGATGCCTGGGTTGGCCCAGCGCGGATGATCGAGTACAGCAACTTTCATCATCGCCGCTGGTACTGGCTGGAGAACTTCGCCAGCGGCGACGTCGCCAATCAAGCGGTGCACGACATCGACAAGATCCGTTGGGGCCTGGGGCTGGACACGCATCCCATCACCGTGATGTCGTTGGGCGGCCGCTTTACGCCCGGCGATGACGACGATGCCGACACTCCCAATACACAGGCCTTCCTCTGCAAGTGGGCCGGACACAAGGTATTGGTCACGTTCGAGTTCCGCCATTGGTATACCAACAGTGAAGCCAACATGCGCGACAAGTACCCCTTCGTGGCCGAGAACCAGTGCGTCGGGGAGATCTTCTTCGGCAGCGAAGGCTACATGATCTTCCCCGACTACAGCAGCTACTATACGTTCCTCGGCCCCAAGAACGAGCCGGGCCCCTTCAAGACCGCGGGAAAAGGCATCGACTGGCGAACGGAGAGCATCCCCCACTTCCGCAACTGGCTCGGGGCGATCCGCAGCCGAAAACACGAGGACCTGCACGCCGACGTGGAGCAGGGCCACCTCTCGGTGAGCGTTTGCCACCTGGCCAAGATCTCCTGCAAGCTCGGCCGTAGCGTGCATTTCGATCCCCAGACCGAGCGATTCATCAACGATCCCGAGGCTGATACGTTCCTTAAGCGCGAATACCGCAAACCTTACGAAGTTCCCAGCGTGGTCTGAAGCGACGCTCAGACGATAATGCTGGTGAGGGCTTGGAACTCGGGATCCGTACGGATCGGATCGAAGTCACGCTCGTCATCGATCAAGCGACGGTAGTCGGGGTCAAGCGACAAAGCCTGCGACAGATGTCCCAACGCGCGATTCTTTTCACCGCTCATGCTCAGATAGCAGGCCAGATTGTAGTGCAACAGCGCCTCATTCGGATCGGCGACCAGCGCGCTGGATATTGCCTCGACGGCCAGATCGATGCGCCCGGTGCGCTTATGGCACCAGGCCAGCGCCAACCAGATGTGGATATTCTCGGGGTCCGCCTGCGACGCCCGCTGGAGCGGCTCGATGGCATCGCGGTAGCGCCCCAGCGCGCGGAGCGTCTCCCCCCACAAATACAAGGTGGTCGGACCGAAGTCGACGGGGTCTCCCAGCCGGGTCAAGACATCCAGGGCCAAATGAGGCAGCCCTAGCTCCAGGTACCCTTCCGCTTCGCGTTGCACCTTATTCAGGCGGATTCGTCGGCTTGGAACCACCGCGAGTGCCCTGTGATATTGCGAACGGTCGGAAATGACACCCATCGTACCCGATTGCCACGGTGTGCATCATTCCAAACCGCGCAGAGTCAAAAATGATTTCGAGAAACACGCTAGAATCGCTGAGCCAGGCGCTGCGCCAGCCCCCACTCAATTCTACTTGTTTCTGCCGACAAGCCAAATGGTCCCGGCCAAATCACCACGGCCCACGGCCGCACACCCTGCGCCGGCGACCGCACTGTCGTCAGGACCATAATTTTCGCATCGGCATCTCCGCGGGGAAGCTTTTTCCCAACTCATAACGTGCTATCATCTTAACACGCTTCCCATGCTTTCCAACCCATAGATGGGGCTGCAATCAACCCGAACGAGGAATTGGGTTAAGCCTGAGCATGACATTTCCCGGCGCCATGCTACGCCTACGCCGTGGGCACCGCGGACTTGGAGTGGCTATATGCTTTTGCTGTTGTTGCCGTTCTTGCTGTTGTTGATCGTTGCCGCTGTCGTGGCTTGCCTCATCGTACGTCGTCGACTTGGGCCAGTGACCGGGGTACCGCGCCGCTTCGGCATCGGCAGCCTATTGGCGGTCACGACGGCGTGCGCAGTCCTATTCAGTTTCCTCCGCGGTCTTGGATGTCCGCCTGCGGCGATGGCCGTAATCGGCTTTTTTTCGCGTTGGTTACGATCGGGCAAGCGGTCTTGTTCGGGGGCAAGAAGCCGCGTCAAGCGTCGATAGTGGTTGGCACGGCGTTGGCCTTCCTCGCCGCATTAATTGGAATCCACCGCAACGCCTCCACCGGTTACCCGTTATGGTATCTCTGCGCCATGGTTTTGATAAGTTTGATCTTCGGCGCGATCGCCGGTTACTTGGCGGGCGGCCTGATCGCGGGGATCTTTCTGGTCCTCGATCGCGTTGAACGCCGCCGCGACGCCTCGGCTCAGCACCAGTCGCCGTCGCTGCCGACCACGGCGGAGAGCGGCGAGGAACCCACGACGCCCACCGGCCCCAGTTGAATCCGGATTTATGACCGGTGTCATCCTGGCCGCGGCGTAGGATCCCGGTTGCCTCGCGGACGATAGGTGCCATGCCGTCACGAGGCGAAGCGTCGCGCTCAACGAGCGTGCTTTTCCAATAGGCCCGGCTACGCAACCGCCGCCGTGGCTTCTTCGTGGGCCGCGACGAGCGACTTGTTCGGCGAACCAAGTTTCAACACCGGGGCAAAATCGTCGAACTCCCGATCGGTCTGCTGCAACAAATCCAACGTCGACGGACTGCCGTGCCGGGTTACGCGCTGGTAGCAACTCTCGAACTTCGCACACTCCGGCCATCCGGCGTCGGCAATCGCCGGCAACAACGCGGAGAGCGATACGGCCAAACACCCTGGCTCGGCGGCGGCCGCTGCCGGAGAGCGATCGATGGCGGTATGCCCCTCGATCAACAAGGCGAACGCATCCGGCAGGTTCCATTGCCGAGCCATGACTGCCGCAGCGTCGGCATGCGACCACCCGAAGCAACTTTCCTCGAGGCTGGAAAGCCGATGCTTTCCCTGCTCCCGGGCCAAGAGCAGCTTGCCGTAGTGCTGTGGAAGCTCCTTGGCCAGCAGCGGCAGGGCCATGTCTTGCAGCAGCGCGGCGGCGAACGCTTCCTCCGGCTCTTTGGCGGAGAATATCCGCGCCAGCGTGCGGGCCAGCAGTGCCCGCCGCAACGAGTCCTGCCACAGGTGTTTGAGTTCCAGCGCGCCGCACTTGGGGTTGGGCATCAAACTGAACACCGCGCTCCACAGCGCGAAATTCTTGATCGTCCGAATCCCCACCAGCGCGATCGCTTGCTTGACCGCGGCGATCTCCCGGGCGAAACCGAAGTACGACGAGTTCACAAAACGCAGCACTTGCCCGGTCAAGCCCGGATCGGACTCAATGGGAACCGCGAATTCCTTGGGGCCGGTCGCGGGATCCTGGGCGAGTTCCAGAAGCCGGATTGCGCTTTGTGGCAGTGCGGGGAGTTGCGCCCCGGCCAGGACGCGTTTCAGGTCGATCGCCCCGGTTTGACAGGTAGTCATCGAAAATTGTTCTCTGCTATGGCTATGTGAAGAGCCTCCAAGGGTAACCCTAGGACACGACAGGTCAACCGGCAAACCGAACGTCATGCAATCAGCAACTAAATACCAGGCACTCAGTACTTAGCGCTAACTCCTTTGACTGCCTGCTCTTGTTGTCAATCGGCAACACTCCACGCCGGCGACGTTGCTCCGGCACCACGCGGCTCGCGGTGGCACGAGCCGAGCGACATCCGCGCAAGTCTTTTTGTGGAAATATTTTGCGGCGAAACGCTTGCGTTTCATGGCCGGCTGGTCCGCAGCTTGCATCTGGCCTCTCCACGTCGGTTGTGGCGCCGACGCGGTTCCCTCTCTTCCAAAACCCTTTCGCGACCAGCGAACGAACATGCAACGGATCGTTTGGTTGTTGTTGTTGCTGTTGACGCTCGGGTGGTTTACAAGCGAGCTACCTTCGGGGACGGCCGGCAGCGAGCCCAGTGCGGCCAATACCTGGCGGCGAACGCGTGACGGCTGGCAACGCCGCTGCACACTGGTGATTTGCCATCCGGCTCCGCCACCGCAACTCCACCCCGCCGTTTTTGCCGCTTTCGAGGGGCTTCTTTCTCTCGCCGGTATGGTCGCCTTCACAAAACCGAGAGAGGGGGAAAAAGGTCGGTAACGGTCTTTCGCGAATCTCCCCTTCTGATTCTTGTACGCCAGCGGCCTCTGCCCGGCACTATTACTTGCAGAGGACGATTTCTCTCACTGGAAGGGCGTGCTGCCATGCGATTGACGTTGCGTGCGATGTTGGCCTACATCGACGACATCCTGGAGCCGGAGGATGCACAAGAGATCAGCAAAAAGATCGAAGAAAGCGAATTCGCCACCAATTTGCTCCACCGCGCCCGCGACGTGATGCAGCGGTTGCGGCTGGCGGCTCCCAGTGTGACCGACCGCGGGCCGGGCCTCGATCCCAATACGGTTGCGGAATATCTGGACAACACATTGCCCGGCGATCGGGTGCCGGACTTCGAAAAAATCTGCCTGGACTCCGATGTCCAACTGGCCGAAGTGGCCTCTTGCCATCAGATCCTCACGCTGGTCTTGGGCGAGCCGGTAGAAATCGATCCCAATAGCCGGCAGCGGATGTACCAACTTCCGGAGCTGTTGGCGGCCCAAGCCAAGGCGAGCAGCGAGGCTCCGGGCACGACGGCGAAGGGAGCCGAGACGACCGTCGCCAAAGCGGAGGACGACCATGCCGCGTATCGTGGCAAGACGCCGGTTCCCGACTATCTCCGCGATCCGCCCCGTCGGAATCGAACGCTGCCGATCGTGGCGACGATCGTGTTGGCCGTGGTATTGCTGCTGGCCCTGCTGGCGGCGTTCGGACAGTTTGAAGGCGGCAGCGCGTTGGCCCGATTGCTGGGCCGTAAGACGGCGGCGCCTCAGATAGCCCGTATCGAACCGCTCCCGGCCGCCGCCGCGGCGCCCGCGGCTGGCGATAGCGGTTCGAAGGCTAAGGCGGCGGAGCCTCAGCCAACCGACGTCAGCACGAAGCCGGCGGTTTCGGCCCCCGGTGTGTCGGCGCCGCAGCCTTCCGCACCGCCCCTGACGCCTGCGGTGCCACCGTCTGCTGCGCCGAAAACCGCCGCGGCGCTTGCCGGAGATGCTGCCCCACCGTTGGCCAAAAGCGTCGACGTCGTGCCCAAGCCCGCCGTCTCGGCGGTCGTGTCTTCCAGTGCGGGCGGAAATCCGGCGGTCCCATTGGCCGCCACGCCGGGGCTCCAGACGCCGTTGCTTGCGCCGTCACCGCCTGCCGCGGCCGCTGCTCCGGTCACAGCCGTGCCTCCGGCCGCGGCGGAGGCGGGGCCAACGCCGGGCACGGACGATTCCAGCTCGAGGCGTGTGGCCATGACAGGCTCGCGGCGACCCCCGCGGCCGCATCCTGACGAACCGGGCTTCGACGTTGCCCCGCTGCCGCCGGAACGTTTGGGCCGCTATATCTCCGACAAACAGGTGTTCCTGCAATTCGACGAGCTTTCCAACGCCTGGCGGCGCGTGCCCGCACAGGGATTGCTAGTCTCCGCGCAACCGTTGATGGCTCCGCCGGCCTTCCAGTCGATCCTGGCCCTGAGTGCGGGCACAACCGTGCATCTGATGGGGGGCACTGAAATCGAATTGTTGCCCAGCGACGCCCAGGGCATCTCAGGCCTCAACATCTATTTTGGCCGGTTGGTTATTCGGCCGATGGTGGAAACCAAACCGCGGCTGCGCCTCCAGGTAGGCCACCGCCAGGGTTTGCTGACCTTCAAGAACGGCGAATCGGCCGTAGCCGTCAGTGTCGCCCGGGTTCGCGATCCCGGCGTGAACCCAGAGCTCCAACCGGGTCCGCTGGCCGCGGATTTCTACACCTTGTCGGGCGAAGTGACCTGGGAAGAGCCCGGCCAGCCGCCGGTGGCGATTCCCGCGCCGTCGCGGATCGCCTTGGAGAAACAACCGCTCAGCCCGACGGCGATCCAAGAACTGCCCAAATGGATCACCACCGACGAGACCTCCTTCCTCGACCGCAAGGCGGTGCCGGTGTTGGAGCAGGCGATCCAGGTGGACCGGCCCGTCGCACTGACGCTCCGCGAACTGGCCGAGCATCGGCAAAAAGAGGTTGTTTGGTTGGCCATTCGCAGCTTGGGCTACATTGGTCAGTTCGAGCCCATGGTGGCGGTGCTCAACATGCCGGACCAGTCGCGAATCTGGGACGACTACGTCGTCCAGTTACAGATGGCGTTGGATCGCGGGCCGGAAACGGCGGCCCGGGTTCGACTGGCCCTGGAAAAACGGTATCCGCAAGATCCCGGTTCGCTGTACCGCATGCTATGGGGTTACGATGCCAAGGACCTGCAAAACGGCCAGGCAGCCGGGATGGTTGACTACCTGGACCGCGATCCGCTGGTATTCCGCGTGCTGGCCTTCTACAACCTGGAAAAGCTCACCGGCGCGCGGTTTTTCTATCGACCTGAATATCCGGCCAACAAGCGGGTCTCGGGGATCAACAAGTTCCGCGACCGCCTGCAAGCGTCGGTGGTGCGACCCAAGTCGGAAGACAAAGGGAGCGACTCTATTCCCTCCTCCGCCCGCTAGGTGAGAGATGACATGGTGTTCAGCAGTCTCCGTCGTCGCGTTCTTGGTGATGTACCACCAAGTTCGGCAAATCGAAATCTATGCGGCGTTCGTTTCGGAATTCGGAGGTTGCGGAAACCCGTTCAGGGAGTGGATGTTCAACGCGACGCTGGCCGGGTCGACCGGAACGGCTTTCGCACTTCGCCCCTTGATTTGCGCATGGCGAGAACCTGGTCCTTCGTGTGCGCTGGCCAGGATCATCCACATGACAATGATCGTGGGTTTTGCGGTATTCCTGCTTTGGTTCTACGCGTTTGCTAGCCTTGGCATCAGCGCCATCAGGTTGATTTGGTAGGGGTGCCGAAGGCACAAGAGGCCCTGCCTGGGTTTCGTGCCGCTAGCGCGGCCCGGATAGGCAAGCTGTCCGGGTTACCCGACTCAACTTCATCGCCAGAGATTCTCGCCGCTCGAACCCCCCATTTCTAGTAGCCCACCATCTAGCGCCAAGCAATCCCCAAGCACTGGCAGAGCCAGTGGCACCCAATTCGAGACATTTTCGTCAGTTCCGCCCGCCGTCGGCAGGTCGGCCCCCTTACCGACGGTCAGGGAAAAGCTAGACTGAGAGCAGAGTGGCCCGTGGCGGCGAGCCGGGGCCGCTTTGCGTTTGTCTAGGGATCGATTTGTGGCTACAATGGAGGGTTTGGCCTTTCGACCGAGACCGCCAGCCGATAGTCAGCCCCTCGCTTAGCAGGAAGGAGTTCACTCGGTGCAGATCCAAATTTCGACCCGTCATGGCCACCTCAGTGAGGAAACTCGCGAGAAGATCCAGGCCAAGGTGGAGAGGTTGAACCGATATTTCGAACGGCTCTCCACGATCGAAATCACCGTCGATCTGGAGCACCGTGAAGTGCCCAGCGTGGACTTGAAGGTGTCGGCCGAACACAAACACGATTTCGTGGCCACGGCTCAGGCTGAAAACGTCTTGGCTTCGATCGACGTGGTGGTAGAAAAAATGGAGCAACAGCTCCGAAAATACAAAGAGAAGGTGCAAGACCGTCATCGCACCTCCGGGCACCGACAGTCAGAAGCTTCTACCGATACGCCGACGGCGGGCGAGTGAACGCCGCTGGCGCAGACGGCATCGCCCGTTCGGGGCGATGAAGGAACCCGGAGCAAGCGAAGAAAGGAGAATGTCTGCATGAAATTTGCCGACTTTATCAGTCGCGAGGCAATCCGCGCCGAGCTACAGGCCGACGACAAGGAGGGTGTCATCCGCGAGATGATCCAGGCGCTGCTCGAAGCGGGAAAGATCGAATCCAGTGAATTCGAGAGCATTGTCAAGGCGATCCTGAAGCGCGAAGAGTTGGGCAGCACGGGAATCGGCCGGGGGGTGGCTGTGCCTCACACCAAACACCCCAGCGTCGATCGCTTGATCGGCACCGTAGCCGTCAGCCGAGAAGGGGTCGATTTCAACAGTCTGGACGGAGAGCGGGTGCAACTGTTCTTCCTCTTGATTTCCCCGCCCGATCGCCCCGGCGATCACCTGCGGGCGTTGGAGAATATTTCCCGCCAATTGCGGGACGACACGTTCTGTAAATTTCTCAAGAAAGCCAAGAGCGCCGTAGAGATCGAGCAACTGTTGGACGAAGCGGATAACAATCAATTCGTGGCATAAGCAAGCCGGAGAGTTTCGCCGCGGTCGGGTCCGCGCGGCAGGGTCTCCGTCGCCGCCCCAAGGCTTCCCCCAAGACGTCGCTTTCGCGCGGCGTGGAATATGGCGGAGGCATTGGGTCGGACGCGCGGCTTTGCCTTCGTGTTCCCTGGAATTGCGAGCGAGTTGTCAACGATGTCCCAGACTACCGCTACCCGGACCGTGGTTGTTACCAATCCCATGGGGTTACACCTTCGGGCGGCGGACCTGATCGTCAAACTCGTCAGGCAATACGACTGCAAGGTGGAATTGATCCGCGACCGCCAGCGGGTGGAAGCTAGCGGGGTGTTGCAACTGCTCGGCCTGGGTGCCGAGCAGGGAGTGCAACTCGAGTTGGAAGCCACCGGCCCCGACGCCGAGCAAGCCCTGGACGCCGTGGTCAAATTGTTCGTCGATAACTTCGGCGAATGACCGTGCGCCACGGCATGCGACGGGCGCATGCGACGAATACGGCGCGGTCCTCGAGCGGAGGATCGCCGCGGAGGGATCCGCAAAGAAAGATCGATGCAGAAATTACAGGGTATCGCCGTTTCACCGGGTGTCGCCATCGGCGAGGCCTTGGTCATGGACCACGAGGGGTTTCGCATCCCCCGCCGCTTCGTCGCGCGCGATACGGTCGACGATGAGCTGGAGCGCCTGGAGCGCGCCATCGAGGCCGCCGGCGAGGAGATCGCCAGTCATCGCGACGCGGTCTCCAAAGAGTTGGGCGAGAAGTACGCGGCGATCTTCGAGGCCCACCTGCAAATGTTGCACGACTCCCGGCTCCGCATGGAGTTGGAAGAGATGATCCGCCAACGGCACTACTCGCCCGAGTATGCCGTCAGCCGCACCCTCCGCCGCTACGCGCAGGTCTTCCAGAAGCTGGAAAGCCGGCACCTGGCCGAGCGGGCCAACGACATCTTCGACATCGAAAAACGCTTGTTGCGGCACCTCTTGGGGCGCCGCCGCGAAGGCATCGCGCACTTGACCTCCGCGGTGCTCGTGCTGGCCCACAACCTCACCCCCAGCGAAGCGGCCAATCTCGACAGCCGCTTCGTCCGCGGCTTTGTCACCGAAGTCGGCGGACCGGGCAGCCACACCGCGATCGTGGCCGAAGCCCTGGGGATTCCGGCCGTGGTGGGCACCGGGCCGTTCCTCACCGAAGTCTCCGGCGGCGACCTGGTGATCATCGACGGCGACGAGGGGTTGGTCATTCTCCAGCCCGACGAGGAAACGCTCGCCCGCTACCGCCACGAGGTGGAAGAGATCCGCGAGTTGGCCACGCGGTTGGAAGCCCTCCGCGACCTGCCCGCCGAAACTGCCGACCACGTGCGGATCCGCTTGATGGGCAACATTGAATTTCCCTACGAGGTCGATCACTGCGTCGATCGCGGCGCCGACGGCATCGGACTGTATCGCACCGAATTCCTCTACCTCGGCGCGGCCGTGGAGCCCGACGAGGAGGTGCACTTCCAGGCCTACTCGCAGGTGATTCGGGCGATGGGCGACCATCCGATCACCATTCGCACCTTCGACATGGGGGCCGACAAGCTGCCCAACCTGCCCAGTTCCGAGGACGAGCGCAACCCGTTCCTCGGCCTCCGCAGCATCCGTCTGGCGCTGCGGAACCTGCCCATGTTCCGCACGCAATTGCGCGCCGTGCTGCGCGCCAGCGCGCTGGGAAACGTGCAGGTCATGTTTCCGCTGGTGTCGACGATGTTGGAATTGCGGCAAGCGAAGATGGTGCTGGCCGACATGATGGAAGACCTGGACGAAAAGGGGATCGATTTCAATCCCGACATCCCCGTGGGGATGATGGTGGAAGTGCCGGCGGCCGTGATGATGATCGACCATTTCGTGGAAGAGGTGGATTTCCTCAGCATCGGCACCAACGACCTGATTCAATACACCCTGGCCGTGGACCGCAGCAACAAGGACGTGGTGGGCTTGTACAACGCGGCCGATCCGGCCGTGCTGAAGCTGATCCAGATGGCGGTTCAAGCCGCCGACCGCAAAGCCGTGCCCATCAGTCTCTGCGGACAGATGAGCGGCAACCCGGTCTATACCATGCTCCTGGTGGGCTTGGGGCTGCGGCAGTTCAGCGTCAGCCCCGGCGCCTTGCCGGAGATCAAGAAAGTCTGCCGCAGCGTCGCCGTTCCCGCGTGCGAGGCCGTGGCGCAGCGGGCCTTGGGAATGGAAAACGCCCGCGACATCAAGAGCTATTTGAAGGAGGAACTGAAGAAGCACGTGCCGCAGTTTTGTCCCTAAGGAGTCGGCGGTGGGCAGGCGGCCGTCGGCAGGTGTCAGTGCACCGCCGACTGCCCCCTGCCGACTGCCCACTACACTACTATTTTCCCGCCGCCAACGGCAGCGGCGGGAAGCGGAGAACCGAGTGGTTCTGCAACGAGTACGTATTCGTTTTTGCAAGCAAGGAGACTTGCGCCTGATCGGGCACCGGGATTTGGCCCGGTGTTTCGAGCGGTGGTTCCGGCGTGCCGGGTTGAAGCTCCGCATGAGCGAAGGGTATCACCCTAAGCCGCGGATCAGCTTCCCCTCGGCACTGGCCGTCGGAATCGCGGGAATCGATGAAGTGATGGAAATGGAACTGGTCGAACCGTGCCTTGCCGAGGAGCTCCACGAGCGCCTCTTGCGGCACGCGCCGCCGGGGCTCTCGATCAATTCGGTCGAGGCGCTGCCGCCGGCGTCGCCCAAGGCGCGGGTGCGGAGTTTCCGCTACGCGGTGCCCTTGCCCGACGCCTGCCGCGCCGGCCTGGCCGACCGCATCGACCAGCTCGCCGCCAGCACTTCCTGGCCGATTCAACGCCCGAAACGGCAAATGCCCATCGATCTGCGCGAGTGGCTCCAGGAGTTGACGCTCCGCGAGGGCGTGCTCCACATGCGGTTGCTCTCCGGAAGCCAGGCCAGCGCGGGGCCCCGCGACGTGCTCGCGGCCCTGGGCCTGGACGGTCTGGAAGAGGAAGGCGTTTGCCTGACGCGCACCGCGGTGGAGCTCCAGCCATGAGGTCCACTGCGGAATGCAGCCAACGCCAAACCTTGCTTGCCGGCCGCGTGCGTGCTCACCGGTCTTGCCGATCAAGAAAGCGACATTATGAAACAAGAAATGCTGATCAACGTTTCGCAGCCGGAGGAATGCCGTATCGCGATCGTTGAGGATGGAGTGCTCGAGGAGCTGTATGTCGAGCGCGCCGGCCAAGACAATTACGTAGGAAACATCTACAAGGGAGTGGTGGTCAATCTGGAGCCCAGCATCCAGGCCGCCTTCGTGGACTTCGGCGTCGGCCGCAACGGTTTCCTGCACATCAGCGACATCGAACCGCAGTACTTCCGCCAGGGCGGCTACGATCCGTCCCGTCCCATCCGCCCCGAGGGGTCGGGACGAAGGAACGACCACGGTGACGAGTTTGACGACGACGACGCGGTCGACGAGGATGCGCCGCGGCAACGGGTCCGCCCCGGCGCCCGGCCGCGGGTTAAACCGCCCATCCAGGAAATCCTCCGCCGCGGCGACGAGTTGCTGGTGCAAGTCATCAAGGAAGGGATCGGCAGCAAGGGCCCCACGCTCTCCACCTACATCAGCATCCCCGGCCGTTACCTGGTGCTGATGCCCGCCTTGGGCCGCATCGGCGTCTCGCGGAAAATCGAAGACGATACCGTGCGCCGCCGGCTCCGCGACATCATGATCGATCTCAATCCGCCCAAGGGCTTGGGCTTCATCGTCCGCACCGCCGGCTCGGACCGCACCAAGAAGGAGCTTTCCCGCGATCTGGCCTACTTGTTGCGGCTTTGGAAAGTGATCGTGCGGCGGATCAAGAAATGTCCCGCCCCGGTGGATATCTACCAGGAAAGCGACATGATCATCCGCACCATCCGCGATATCTTCACCGGCGAAGTTGACACCATTCACATCGACGAGCCGGCGGCCTACGAGCGGGCGCGGGAATTCCTGCAACTGGTGATGCCCCGCTACGTGCACCGTTTGAAGCTCTACGAAGGGCGCGAGCCGCTGTTCCATCGCTACCGCCTCGACGAGGAAATCGCCCGCATCCATCAGCGAAAGGTGCCTTTGAAGGCCGGTGGATCGATCGTCATCGATCAGACCGAGGCCCTCGTGGCCATCGACGTCAACAGCGGCAACTTCCGCACCGACGACTCGGCCGAAGAGACCGCCTTCCAGATGAACCTCCATGCGGCCCGGGAAATCGCCCGGCAGATCCGCCTCCGCGACCTGGGCGGGGTGATCGTCAACGACTTCATCGACATGCGTAAGGAGAAGCACCGCCGCGGCGTGGAGCGGGCCTTGCACGACTCCGTGAAACGCGACCGCGCCCGCACCAAGATCTTGCGGACCAGTCCCTTCGGGCTGATCGAGATGACGCGGCAACGGATCCGCCCCAGCCTCAAGCGGAGCATCTTCATGGACTGCCCTTCCTGCACAGGAACGGGCGTAGTGAAGACCCCTGAGAGTATGGCCATTGAAGTGGTCCGGCTGCTGATGCTGGCCAGTCAGAACCCGAAAACCGCCCAGATTACCGCGAGTGTGGCCACGGAAGTTGCCAACTACATCAATAATCGCAAGCGACGCGAGCTGTCGAAACTGGAAGAGGAAGGGAAAGTTACGGTGCAAATCATGAGTGCTAAAGGAGTTGCGCCGGAATACCTGGTCCTGGAGTGCCGCGACGCCGATGGACGCGAGATAAAGTTTCCCGACGCATGAAACGAGCGGGGTGTGGGGGGCGGAATGTGGGGTGAACTCGGGTCGCCCCACCCTACATAATTCTCGGCAGCCCTTGCGAGCTGGGGCTGTGATCTAGTAAATTTAAGAGTTTCCGCACCCTACCACGAAGCCGACGGAAGTGAAGATGTACGCGATCATCGAAGATGGCGGCCGCCAGTTCAAAGTCGAAGAAGGCCAAGAACTCGATATTGATTACCGCGACCTGCCCGCGGGCCAGGAAGTGAAATTCGATCACGTGCTGGCCTACCGCGACGACTCCGGTCTGAAGGTGGGGCGTCCGCTGTTGGAATCGGCCTCGGTGACGGCCCAGGTGGTGGGCGCGGCCCAGGGCCCCAAGCTCGTGGTGCAGAAGATGCGCCGCCGCAAGAACGAGCGCCGCCGCACCGGCCATCGCCAGATCCACACTCGCGTGAAGATCGCCAAGATCGAAGTCGTCTGAGGCTTCTCTCGCCCGCTCGCAGGACGGCCACCGCAACGCGGTTTCGGCCCCTTCGGGGCTGAATTTCACGGCGGCGGCGTCATTGGCCGGCTCGGGGGATCGTCATTTGCCGGTTCGCGGGATCGGCGAGTTGCCAGCCGTCTTGCAACTGGATGAGGTGTTCCCCGCCGTGGATTGTCAGCAAGGCGCGGAGAAGCGCGGGCGAGGTGTCATCCTTCAGGAACTCGATATGCCCGTCCGCGAACGCTACGTTTGCGCCGCGGGCGTGTTCACCGGAAATACCTTTGCCGGATTTGGCATTGATTGCCATAGGCATTTTGGCGAAGTCCAGGTCCTTCGGCTCCATCCAATGGATTCCCGAGTTCACCATTTCAACCAGCATGATCGTCTGGTTCGCCCCGTCCGAAAAGTCTGCCAATTTCGCGGAGGTCGCGCCGGGCCAAGCGGTTCCCGCCCCGACCACGGCCACGTAACTGGACATGGTTTGGGACACGGGACCATCGCTGGGGCAACGGTAGATCGGCATCGGAATGGAGTGTAGCTTGCGGTTGTTAGGCCCATCCCACGGTTCGTCGAAATGGTACTGCTTATATAGAGCCTCTTGATCAAGAAACGGCAGAATCAGCACGCGCCAACTGTGCATCGGCCTACCGTTCTTGTCGGCGATATAAGCCGGCGGAAAACAGCCGTGCTTCTCGTGATATTGAAACAGTGCCTTTTCGATCTGGGCGAGATTGTTCGCGCACTGCATCCGCCTGGCAGCCGGCCTGGCGCGGCCCACACCCGGCAGTAGGAGCATGATTACGACGAGCACGAGCAACCCACCAAATACCGTCGTCAACGTGAATCGAAACCATATGCCCAACGCAACCAAGGTGATGAGTACCCCCAGAAGGATGCCGGGAGCGCCAAAGACCGCGATTGGAGCAAACACCGCAGCGACCACCACCGGCAGCATTAGCAGCCGGCGCAGCGAGAACTGCCCTTTTAAAAGGCCGTCTTCCCGCGGAGATCCGCTCATCGCAGCCTCCTCAAACCAATGACTCTTTGGACTGCGGCGACTTGTCGCCGCTTTCGTCGCGTGGCGATCAACGGCCTCCGTGCCGAGGGACTGCCGGGCGGTCCCGTCCGCACTTCAAAGCGGCGATAAATCGCCGCACTGCAAAGGCGGCGGGTGACAGCGCCAACATGTGTCGGCCCGTTCACCGCCCACCGTCCGCCTTCATTTCCACCCGGTCGATGCCGAACATGTAGGACTTCGCGGCCTTGGCGTTGGCGCCCACGATTTCCACCGTCAGCTTGTGCTGCCCGGCCGATAGATCATGGACCCCCAGCACGATCGGCCCACTGGCGATCACCTGCGGGTTGTAGAGGTCGATGGGGCCGCCGGCCGCGCGGCCATCGAGCGAAAGTTGCACGATGGCATAGTCGCGGGCCTTGGTCAGGTTCACGCTTACCTCGTACCGGCCGGCCGTGGGCACCGCAAGGCCCAACTCCATTCGCGCGCCCGGCTTGGCCCCCTTCCACCAAAGCTGCTCGTTGTTCTTCCATCGACCGTGGTAGTGGCCCATCGGCTGGACCTCCACTTCGCCGCGGGGCTCGTTGAGCAGCTTGAGGCCCGCCACGGTCGGCACCGGCTTCACATAATAGCCGTCGCGCAATCGGACCGGCACGGCGTCGTAGGGATCGACGCCCCCGGGCGCGAGATACCAGCGGACCGAGCAGGCGTAGAGCGTGCCGCGTTCGTTCTTGAAGTACTTCTCGATGCACCCTTGGAACGACTCGTGAAAGGGCACGTTGTCCGTGATGTGCCAGCGGAGCACCGACTGATGGCCGCGGTTCTGCTCGGTCAACGTCTGGGCGTGGTAAGGTCGCTGGAAAAGGTGCGGATCGCACCAGGCGTAGCCGAAATAGTCTTCCGAGCCGGTGCCGATCGTAGACGGGAACTTCTCGCCGTCGACGAAGAACTTCTCGTCGCCCTCGCCCCACCAGCCGCCGCGGGGATTCCAGACGTGGAGCATCACGCCGCAGAAGCGGCCGCAGCCCTGGGTCTGGAGCATCACCCAGTCGGGCCAACGGTCCAGCGGCAGCTCGATGGTGTCGCGATGCCACTTGCAATGGAAGTAGCCCAGGCCGGCCATACCGCTCTCCGGCGGATCGTTGACGACCTCGAATTCCACTTCGTGCGCGACCGTGTCGTCATTGGTCAGTTCCACCTTGGCGCCCTTTTCAAAGGGCATGTACCAATAGGAGTAAAAACCCTCGTCGGTCATGCCGCTCATCAGCGTTTTGTAGAGATTCACGCCCGGCGCAGTGCCGAAGAAATCGCCCAGTGGGCACCACACGGCCGGTTTGGGTTGGTCGTCCCAGGTGATCCGCAGGACGAGCTTCCGCAGCACGGCCATCTGCTCTTCGCGGCTGCTGAAGCGGATCTTCGCCTTGAGCGAAGTGATGGCCCCCGGGCCGAAGCACCCCAGCACTGTGGCGGTTTCGCCGGGGAGGACGTTGACCCGCGGCTTGGCCCTAAACGCACCCGGCCGCTTCCCCGCCGGGTCCTCACCCAATCGCTCGGCGAAGAAGCGATTGACGGCCTTCAGTCCTTCAGCATGCTTGGCGGCCAATGTTGCACTGAAGGTGGGGATTTTCGTGCCGGCCGGATAGCTGGCGTAGTTGAAGTGGTAATAACTGCCCCAGCCCTTGTCGGCCACCACCTTGCACGACTTTTGATACGGGATGGGCAGATACAGGTTCTGTCCGTGGCTCTTCACGTCTTCCAGGTTGTAGGAGAGGGCCGGGTAGGCGAACGGGGCATGGCGGCCGTCGAAGTATTCGCAAAACGGCATGTCCACCGCCGGCTGCGGCTGGTCGTCGAGGTAGATCTTCACGTGCCCTTTTTCCGCCCGGGCCGACCAGATCCGCCAGATGCAGCCCGGCCCCTTCATCTCGGCCATCACCACCTGATCGCCTTCGCGGCGGATGATGCCGCCGCCGTCGCCGTTGGCGGCCCAGTTGACGTACTTGCCGGTCTTCGCGTCGTACTGGCTGGCGCGGTCGTAGCTGGAGCACAGGCCACAATTCTCGCCCACCGCGGGCAGCACGGCCAGTTGGGCCAGATCGGTCATTCGCCGGATCAGGTCCGCATAGGTCAGCGCCGGGGCCGCCATTAAGGATGAAGGCTGAAGGATGAAGGATGAAAGACCGGAGACGAGCAGGGCGAGAAGGAAGGGACGTTTCATGGGGCGCTCCTCAGGGTGGGACGGAACGGTGGGCAGTCCACGTTGATTGTAGTCCGCTGCGGAGCGGACGCAAGAAGCCTTTCCGCCCACGCTTGACCGGCAGGCGGTGGGCGGTTTACAGTTGGGTTGGCCGATTTCTCCTCGTTGGACGTTTTCACGATGCATCCTTGGTTGCGCAGGTTCCCCGCCACGCTCGTTCTGCTCGCGGTTGCCACACTGGGCGTTGCGGAAGAACCGGCCAAACCGCCCCGGGCCTGGTGGCGGCCCGTCGCGGGCGAGTATCTCCGCAATCGCGGCCGGACCTTGGATGCGGTCGACGCCGCCGAAGGACATCTGCCCCGCTCGATGGTCGCCTGGCGGGCCGGACCGTTGGGCTTACTGCTGGAACGCACCCGCGGCGGGGTGGATCTGGTCGCGCTACACGATTGCGTGGCCCAGCAGAAGTTGCTCGCGCCCAAGACGTTGCCCCTGTTTGTGCTGACGCTCCACAGTGTTTCATCCGCGGAGGAGATCCGCCTGGCGGCCGACGCCGGTTGGAACAACGTGGAATTCAAGACGTCCATCGCCGGCGATGCATTGGAGATCCGTTGGCAGAAGCCCCAAGATGCGCGGCTGGGGGAGCTGACGGTCGTGGTCCGCGCGATCGCCGACGCGGAGTCGGGCGCGTTGCGGTGGAGGGTCACGGCCGCCGGCCAGGCCGACCCTTGGCGCCTCGTCTGGCTCGTCTTTCCCCAAGTTGCCTTGTCCGCGGGGACCGCGCAAGCCCGGGTCTTGCTGCCGCAAGGCCCGGGCGTGGTCCGCGGCGTGGCCCGGGGCCAACTCGGCCGCTTTGGCGAGGTTTATCCGAGCCGCGCGGCCTGCATGCAATTCACGGCCTTTTACGATCCGGGACGGAAGACCGGGCTGTATTTCGCCGCCCACGATTCGCTGGCCAGCCCCAAACGAATCATTGTCGAAGAGCGCGGGGATGATCCGGGAATCCGCCTGGCGCTGGGGTACCCGGTGATCGACGCCGATAAGGCCGGCAATCGTTTCGTGCTGCCTGGCGAAGTGGTCTGGCAGCGGCTCGACGGCGACTGGTTCGACGCGGCCGTGATCTATCGCGATTGGGTTCGCAAGGTTGCCCGCTGGTGGCCGCAGCTTACGCGCGACGGGCGGGAAGATACACCCCGCTGGTTCCGTGAGCTATCGGTATGGACCACCAATTGGGGTTGCGGAGAGCACAATGCGCGGCGCGTAGAAGAGTTCGCCGGCGCGATCGGCGCGTCGGTGGGCGATCAGTGGTATGGCTGGAGCGTCGATCCGCTGGAACACGACGCCGCGCCGCCAGCGGCCAAAAAGGGCTTCGCCGAAGACGCCCGGCGGCTGAAGTTGGCCGACGTCTACGTGATGTTGTATCTCGACGGTCGGCTGTCGGGCTTGCGGGAGCACGCCGGAGAGGCAGACCTGTGGCTGCCGCATGGCCGCAGAATCCCTATTCCGCCGGCAGCCGTGCCGGCCGACGCAGTCAAGGACCGCCACGCGCAGGCGATCTACGAGCGGTACGACGCCGTAGAGCCGGGGCGGCCTGCCGCATTGGCCGTGATGTGCCCGGCCGCGGAGGCCTGGCAAAAGCGCGCCGCGGCGACGGTGGCCGCAGTGCTCAAAGGGTGTGACGTCCCGGCCGTGTATCTCGACCAGGTGGCTTCGGCTCCGCCGCGGCCATGCTTCGATGTGTCGCACGGACATCCGACCGGCATGGGCGCTTGGTGGACTGCGGCCGGCTATTGGCGGTTGCTCGATGGCGTGCGGCAGGCGATGCCCGCCGGACGGGTGTTGACGACCCAGGGAAACGCCGACGCCTATGTGCGTTGGTTCGACGGCTATCTCACGTGGCATTGGCAATACGACGGTCAGGTGCCCGCCTTTCCGGCCGTCTATGGTGGCGCGATCCAGATGTTCGGCCGTTCTTTCTACGGCTGTCCGCTGGGCGATCCGGCGGTGCGGATGAAACTCGGCCAGCAACTGGTGTTCGGCGAGCAATTGGGCTGGATCGACGCCGACGTGGTCCGGCAGCGGGAGACGTTTGCCTTTCTGCGGCAACTGGTGCAATTGCGGGTCAAGCTGGCCCGTTATTTTTATGCCGGCGAGATGGCCCGGCCGCCGCAGTTCTCCGCGACGATGCCCACGATGAAGGGCGATTGGCATGGGCCGGACCCGTCGCCGGTGACCACCGATGCCGTGCTTTGTGGCGGCTGGTGGCTTCGCGGCGAAAACCGGCTGGCGCTGCTGTTCGTCAACGTCTCCGATCGCCCCATTGTGGCGCACTTGCGCTACGATGCCCGAGCGTACGGCCTTCCCGCGGGGAACGTTCGCGCCGCGGTGACCACGTCGCAGGGAACGGAGCCGGCCGCCGGGGTGACGGGTCTGATGGAGCGCGACGCTTCGTTTCCGCCGCAAACCGCCTGGGCCTTGGAGTTGGCCCTACCCGAGGGGCAATGAGCGGGGCATTGGAGGGTGGAGTGTGGCCTGAACGGGACTCACTCCACCCCGCACCTGCCACACCCCACCCATCTTCCCTTGACCGCCGGGGATGAAATGGTTACAAGCGGGCCCCATGTATCGGCGACACGGTGATAAACTCGCGCTGGTGTTCCTCGCCTGCGACCTCCTGGTCACAGCCGGCGTGTGGTTCGCCGCCTACTTCCTGCGATTTTCGCTCTGGCCTTCGCCGCGTGGCGTGCCGGATCTGCTGTATGTGTTGCGATCGCTGCCGGGCGTGCTGTTGTTGGCGGCCATTGCCTACCGGGTTTGCGGGCTGTACGAAGTCCATCGGCTCAAACAGCTTCCCCGTGAACTGGGTGTGGTCTGCAAGGCCAGCGGCCTGCTGTTCTTGCTCTCCGTGGTGGTGATCTTCTACCGCCGCGATCTCTACGAGTCGCGGTTGGCGCTGACCTTGTTCTTGGTACTCAACGCCCTGACGCTGATGGTCGTGCGGCGGCTGATCTGGCGGGCGCTGAAATACCTGCGCGGCCGCGGATTGAACCATGGACGGGCGGTGATCGTGGGCAGCGGACGCACCGCCCGAGCGGCCGCCCACGCCATCCAAAACAATGGCTGGACCGGCCTGGAAGCCGTGGGATTCGTGGACCGGCCGAGCCGCGTGGAAACCAATCTGTTGCCGCGATTGGGCGAAATCGGCGACCTGGAGAAGATTGTTACCAAACACGACGTGGACCATGTGTTCGTCGCCCTGCCCATCTCACGGTATGGGGAACTGCCCGAGCTGTATCGGATGTTGTCGGACCTGTTGGTCGACGTGCAATTGGTGCCCGATCTGCCGAACGTCGCCGGGATGCGGCTGCGGATGGTGGATATCGACAACCTCTCGTTCCTGGGCCTGCGGCAAAACCCGCACTACGGTTGGCCGAAGATCGCTAAACGGGCCATGGACCTGGTCCTCGGCACCCTGGCGCTGCTGGTCCTGTCGCCCTTGCTCTTGGTTTTGGCAATTGCTACGCGTTTGACTAGCTCCGGGCCGATCCTCTATCGACAATCGCGGGCAGGGCTCCGCGGACGGACCTTCCAGATGCTGAAGTTCCGCAGCATGCACGTCGGCGCCGAGCAAGACACCGGGCCGGTCTGGGCCAGCCGCAACGATCATCGCTGCACCGCGTTAGGGCGATTCATGCGACGCTGGAGTCTCGACGAATTGCCCCAGCTCTGGAATGTGCTTGCGGGCGACATGAGCTTAGTCGGGCCACGTCCGGAGCGCGGCGTGTTCATCGAGAAGTTCCGCAAACAAATCCCCGGCTATGCGCAGCGACACCTGGTCAAAACGGGAATGACCGGCTGGGCGCAAGTCCATGGCTGGCGGGGAGATAGTTCGCTGCGGCACCGAATCCAATGCGATCTGTACTATATCGCGAACTGGTCGCTCCTGCTGGACTTGCAAATCCTGCTGATGACCCTCTGGCGCGGTCCGAGTCATCGCAACGCCCATTAACGCGGCGATTTTTGCCTGCCATTCTGGGAAATTCAGGCAGGGTGGATCGATTTGCTGCTTTTCTCCGCCTTTTCCGAGAAAATCCTTTGTAAACTCTTGACGTTGTACTCCCTGCCGTGAAAAAATAGGGATTACTTAGAGTTTATCAGCCAAGGGTTGAGGGCCATTCCAGCGGCTGAGCTGGAAAGAACGGCTTCGCGGTCCTCCCGGCCAGTTCCCGCATGCTGGCTTCCGATTGCAACGTTCGACTGAGCCGGCCCGGCAAGTGCAATAGTGAATCGACGAAGGAGGGTCGGCGCGGTTCCCGCGCCAGGTCCGGAGGAAGTGACCATGAAACTGAGTAAGACATCATCGGTGGAAGAGTTGCAGGTGATCAGCCGCTTCGAGAGCCTTCGCCAAATCCTGCTTTCCCCGCAATACGGCGAGCACGTCGAAAAGCCGTTGGCTTACTGGGCGCTGCCCACCGACCGTCGTTTGCCGCTGGCGTTTTTGGGGCGGACCCTCAAGGATCTGCTCCAGACCCCGTTCTCCGAACTCACCGCGACGCCCGGCATCGGCCAGAAGAAGATCCGTTCGTTCGTAGGCCTGTTGGCCCGCGTGGCCAACACCACTCCGGACGAGTTGCCCTCGGACGTGAGGACGCTGGCCCCGGCGCGCTGCGAGTCGGCCAACGGCGACTCCGGCAACCCCGCGGCATTCGACCCCTGCACGGTTTCGGAAGTGGTCTGGGCGCAATGGCGGGCCAGCGTGGTGAAGCATGGGCTGTGCCACGAGTTGCTCGGACGCTTTGCCCCCAGTCTCCGCAACATGACCCGCGTGATCTGGAGCACGCCGCTGGGAGCCTACACCCACTCGACGTTGGGGGAAATCCGTGCCATGAAAACGCATGGCGAAAAGCGGGTCCGCGCGATCCTCGAAGTCTTCCATAGCATCCACGGCCTGGCGGCCAACATGGGCGCGCAGCCGCACCTGGTGGTGCGGATCGTGCCGCGGTTGATCGACGACGTGGAACATTGGATCGGCTGCGTGCTCCAGACGCCGGGAATCCCCGGCAATGCGGAGATCTTCGAGAAATTCGTGAACCCGCTGTTACAGCAAACCCGCATCGACGCCACGCAGCAGATCACCTGCCTGGCCGAGAATCGGCTGGGCATTCAGGCCCCCATCGCCAGCGTAAGACAGGCGGCGCGCAGTATGGGCCTGACCCGCGCCCGCGTCTACCAACTGCTCAACGAAATCAACGATATCATGAGCGTGCGTTGGCCGACCGGGCGGCACCAGGTCTATGAACTGAGCGATAAATTCCAGGAGGAATCGGAGCGGTGCGAGAATCCGCCCGACCTGAGCCAGTTTGCCGCGGCCGTGGAACTATTCTATCCGGGCGCTCGGCGCGGCGCTGCGGGACCGCTGGAACAGGGATTGGAATCGCTGGAAGTCGCCTTGGACGCGGCAGAGGAAGACTCTCCGTCGGCCGAGCCACAGCAGGCCGAGTTCGCCGCGAAGAGTTGAGCGATAGCCAGGCCGGGTGGTATGCCGTCACGACGCGGAGCGTTAGGTCGGCATGTGCGATGGCCCATAACATGCCGAGCCGTTGTGTCGCAACATGACGGCTCACCACCAACGCCGGCCCGCCACCCGTCTCAGAAGCCGCCTTGGGCCTTTTCCAGTTCGTGCGCCCACGCCCAAACCTGCTGGAACAGCAGCCAAAGTTGCCAGCAAACCCACACCGTGATGCCGGTCACGATCAGTGTGAGGATGATTTTCCAGGGGCGGGAGAAGCGGCGGCTCCGCCACAAGATGCCGAAGGCCAGCGGCCCGAGGAGCAAGAACAGCAGCGGCAGAACGACCCAGGGGCTCTCCGACCACCGTGGCCGTTCCGCATTGGCGGCGGCGCGGTGCATGGCGACGGCAATGGGTGGGCCCGCCCCCGCCGCATCATTCCCCTGCGCAACCTGGGGGGCCGCCGCCATCGCCGCGCCGCACTGCCGGCAAAATTTATCGGTCGCGTCACCAGAGGCGCCGCAGCGATGGCAGACGGTCTTCGGGTCAAGCGGGGCGCTCATCGTGCGCGGTAGCTTTCTTCGGCGTGGACCGACGGTAGCGTGGGTCGAACAGCACGCCCTTGAGTCTACCCGACCGTCTCCCACCGATGCAAGCTCCAAACGACCTACTTGTTGTCGTCCGACTTCTTCGGCTTGTGTCCACCGTGCATCACCGCTTTGATTTGGTCTTGCTGGTCAGGAGTGAGGAACGCGAAGACCTTTTCGCGGAACTCCTGTTGCAGCGACTGCATCTCCTGTCGCACTTCGGCCAGCTTGGGTTTCTGATCATCGCTGAGCTTCATCGCGGTCTCGCCCGCCTCGCGGACCTCTTTGGGAGACTTGCCGGCGGCCTTGGCTTCCTTCTCCGCGTCGTGGCGGGCCTTGACCTGTTCGGGGGACAGAATGGCCGAAATCTTCTTGCCTAACTCCCCGACCTTCGGGATGAACTCCTTCCGCAGATCCGTGAGCTTCGCCTTTTGGTCGTCGGTCAGCGTCAGCTTGTCGAGGCCCGGCAGCGTAATGGCCGGGGGGTGCGGCTTATGGGCCGGCTTTGCCTGGTCCTGGGCCCGCAACGTGCCGGCAATCGCCAACAATCCAACCAGTGTCCAAGCGGTGCTAACAAGTTTCATCAATGGTCTCCCTTGGGTGATAGTGAATGCGTTGCCCACTTTGGTTCCCTACAATAAACGCCGCCCGCGGGCCAATGTTCCGCGGTGGCTGCCGAAGTGTGCGAAATCGGCTGTACCACCTCGTTATTTTGTGGGTTCTACCCCGGCACGCCCCGTGGCGATGCAAGTCGAGGAGCATTTCTTTGCAATTCTCTCATCCGCTGCCTGGCCGACAGTCGGACGGGGGGGAGATCCATTTCCTTGCTGGTGGTGTAAGCGCGGGACGGTCGTCGCTTACGGTTTAACGTTTCCCATCCCGAATCGCCCGTTCACCGCTTCTTACCGCGGCGGAGGCGGCAGCGACAGGGTTGGCATGGCCATGGTTTGCTGCATAGCGACATACTGCTGCAGCAAGTGCCAAGTGTTCTGAAACTCCGCGCGCTGACTGAGGCCCTGATATTGCGGATTGGCCGCCACGGCATCGAACCGCGCCAACGACGCCCGCAACGATTCTGTCGTCGGCCGCCGATCCGCAGCGTAGACCTCGGCGGGCAGCGCGAGGTAACTCCTCCAGGTGTTGTCGACGATGACTGCCAACCGCTGCGATGAGTTGGCAAGCTGCCCGCGGAGACCTTGAGGGTCCACCGCGCGGACGGGCGCCGCCATGGCCTGGCCCGGCTGCGGCACCATCACGACGGTGCCCGTATAGCGGGCGACTTGTTGCAAGAGCCGCGCGGCGGATCCGGGCACCGGGATCGGCTGGCCCGGGGGGCCCGCCGCCTGCCCATAGCGCGGGCCCTGATAATACGCGGCGTTGGCGCGGGTGTCGACCGAGAGCACCGAACCGTCCAGCGCCACTCCGATAAACAGCCCTCGGCTGCGAGAATAGGAGAGGATTTCGGCTTGGAGGTAGCCGTCGGTGGCCGCCGCCGCGTCCCGGCCGACCGGTCCGGCCGCGGCGGAGATGTTGGCGCCAAGGGTCAGCTTGTCGTGCACCAGCCCCTGCAAACCGCCCCGGCTGGTGAAGACCAGGATCAGGTCAGTTCCCTGGATGCCGATCTGCCAACCGAAGCTGGCCCCGGTAATGGTCACAAACAGCGGTGCTTTCCAAGTTCCCATCTCGTCGCGGCTGACGATCACGCCCCGCCCATACCGCACCCCGACCACGAACCCCCCCTTGAGCATTCCCGGGATGATTACTAGCCCTTGGGCCTTGGCCAGCAGGGTGTGGGGAATGCTGTTGGCCGGGATCGCCATGATGGCACCGAGCGAATCGGTGGCGGCGTCGACGATTGTATCCTCCGGAGTCTGCGCCCTCACAAAGGCCGGCGGCAGCAGCACCCCAGCCAGGATCATGCCCAGCGTGGGCAATCGAAACGTCCGCATGACCAGCCCTCCGTCGTGAAATTGGCGCGCGCCGCGCGTTGCAAGCATCCCGACGCATTATAGAAGCTGCTGCCTGTTTTTGCCCAGCCCGATCTTGTCAACGGGCCTCTTCACCTGGGGGGCAAGTTGCGGCTGCCGCAAAGCGTTTCCCGGAAGAGTTCCGCCAGGGCCGCATCGTCGGTCTTGCGGGGGTTGAGCAGAATTGGCACCCGCGATCCGCGCCGCGCGCTACGCACCAACCTCGCGACCAATTCCTCCCGCTGCTGGGCCGTTGCGCCCGGAGCGGGGATCTGACCGGGCAGGCCGGCGTCGTGCAACAACCGTACGACGTGGTCGATCCAGCGCGATGCCAATGTATCCGGTGGATCGGCGGCCGGCCCGCGGCATACGCGCGCCAATTCGGCATAGATCTCGCCACAACACGCGGCGTTGTAGCGGAGGCAGACGGGCGTGGCCAGGGCTACCGCGGCACCGTGCGACAGGTGGAGCACGCCGCCCAACGCCTGGGCCAGCGCGTGGCCGACGACCACCCCGGCCGACGTAAACGCCACTCCAGCCAGCGTGGCCGCCAAGGCCAAGGCTTCGCGTGGCGCCGGTTCACGCGGCTGCCCGAGCGCCCGCGGCAGGTTCTCGACCACCAGCGCCACGGCCCGGGCCGCCGCCAGCGAAGCCAACGGATTGGCGCGGCGGCTCAGACTGGCCTCGATGGCGTGGCCCAAAGCGTCGGCCGCGCAGGCCGCCGTCAACTCCGCGGGCAGCCCCAGCGTGAGATCCGGGTCGACCACCGCCAAGGATGGCCGCAGTGCCGGTCCGAAGATCGAGACCTTCAGCGTCTGGTCCGGCGCATCGGCGTCCGCCGTGCTCAGCACGGCGATGTCGCTCACCTCGCTGCCGGTGCCGGAGGTGGTCGGAATCGCCACCACGGGCAACGCTTCGCGAACCGCTTGCGGGTCTGGGGAAACGCGGAAAACTTCCGCCGCCGATACGCGGCCGTGGGCCAACGCCGCAACTGCTTTGGCGGCATCCATGACGCTGCCGCCGCCGAGGCCGATGACCAGTTCCGCGCCGGCTTGACGGGCCGCCTCGGCTCCCCGTATTGCGGTACTCGTGTCGGGCTCGGGGGCCACTTCGAAAAACGTCGTGACCCGCACACCCGCCTTCACCAGCGACTGGATGGCCCGCTCGTAGGCATCTTCCAGGCCGGTACGATCGCGATAGCCGACCAGCACCGCAGCGTTACCGATTGACGCGACCACTTCTCCCAGCTTGCGGAGTGTGCCGCGGCCGAACTGGATTTGCGTCGGCAGTTGAAAATCCCACGAGCGGAGCATGGTCGATGTAACGCGGTCCCAATTGGCTATTCACTTCAAGAGGGCCGAGAATCCCGCTTGTTCGAAATGACGATCTCCGGTCAGGGCGTCAGTGAGGCGTTCCTCCGACATGACGACAAAAGAAATGCAATCGGTCAGCGACCATTGCTTGTCGGGCCGGGCATGGTAGAGTTCTATCCCCTTCTCGAACATCTCCTCGTTGGTTGGCACGATCAAGTTCGACCTGTTGTTCTCCAGGTCTTCAAGCAGACGATGAAAGGTATGGCGACGGGGCGTGGAGGCCAACCCGTCGGCCGCTTCCGTGAGCACCCAAGCGGTTGTGACGAGCGATGCCCGGTGGCGCCGCGCGAAATCCGTCGCCCGGGAGTGTGCCGCGTCGTGCGGGTTCAGTATGGCGAAGAAAAAGAACGAGTCGGCAAACACGCGGCTCATCGCTTTGGCGCCCCGTGCAGATAATGGTCGTGGTTCTCAGCCATGTCGGAGGGGAGATCGGGTACTGTACCGATTATGTCGGCAAATTGCTCGGCCAACGTCGGTCCGCCGGCAGCGACGCCCCCGCTCGGGGCAATGGGCTCAAGGCGAACCTCTGTACCCTCCGGCAACTGCGCCCCCTTTTCCAACACCACAACCCCATTTCTAACCACGCCGTGATAGACCATCTTGCGATCCTCGCCGAGAAGTACCTTTTTTGTTGATTATATTCGGCCGGAATGCACTGAGCCGGGCGCAAATTAGTGAATTCGCGACCCGATTATACCCCTTGCGGGCTGTGTGAACAATGTGCGGCGGGTCTCCGAGAGAGCGGTCTCACGCCTTCCGTAACGCCGTCGAAACCTTATCCACCGTGTCCCTGCGCATACGCAACCATCGCCCGCACGTTGGCCTCCGCCGTGTCGCGGCAGATTTCGCAGCCGGCCGCAACGATGTAGCGCGTTCCGGCGTCCTGATGACACTGAGCCAGGGCCGCGGTAATCGAGTCGGGCGTGCCGTGGCGGATCGCCTTGACCGGGTCCAGGTTGCCGGTTAGCAGCGGCTGCGGCCCAATCTCGGCCCGGGCCTGGGCCATCGGCACCATGAAGTCGACGTCGACCAGATCGCATCCCAACCGCCCGATGCCGCCAAGGATCCGCCGGGTATTGCCGCAGATGTGCAGCCGTACGCGGGTGCCCATGGCGTGCAGGGCGTCGACCATCTTCTTTTCGTAGGGCCAGATGAACTCTTCGTAGATCCGCGGGCCGACGAGCGAGGCGGCGGCGTCGCCGAGGCCGATGATGTCGGCGCCTGCCTCGACCTGGGCCTGGGCAAACTGCAACTCCATCCGCACCACGAAATCCAGCAGCTCGTGGACAAAGGCCGGATTGTCGAAGAAGTCGGTCATGAGGCGGTTGATGCCGCGGAGGTCGGCACTTTCGGCGCAGGGTCCTTCGACCCAGCCCTCGATCAGTTTCTCGCCGCCGACGCGCTGGCGGAACAATTCGACTGCCTTGACACGATCGTGCATTCGCCCCCCGCCCAGCGGATCCGGGACGCGCAGCCCGGCCAACACGCTCTTGTCGGCCAAGAGCGCGCGGATTTCGTCGATCGCCGGCGGCTGGTCGTCGAAATACTGCACCAGGGCGCCGCAGTCGGCCGCTTCCCGGCCGGGGTCGGAGATCCCGGAAACGTAGTCGAAGCCGAACTTCTCGGCCACGTGCAGTTGGGCCTCGACCATCAGCCGGTAATCGCCGGCATAGCGGCCGTAGGGCACACCGAACTGGTCGGCGGCGAACATCATGGTGATCGGCATCAGCGGCAGGCAGTCGACGGCGTTGCCGTCCACCAGGGCCTGGATGCGGTCGTGTCCGTTCATGGGGGCTCCATAGCAAGGGGAATGCGGAAATCGGAAGGTGGAATTCGGAGGGCGGAGGCAGGCTGCGTTGGCGCTTCACCCCGACCTCCGGATTCCGCCTTCCGATCTCCGAATTTGCTAGAATCTTAATGCTGCCGCGACTCCGCCACAAGAACTTGGCGTGGAGGCCCCCTCCGAATTCCGCCTTCCGAATTCCCAAGTGGATGAAACCGGTCCTCAAACACCTTCCCGAAGACTTCCAAGTCGAGGAACGCACGGCGCGGACCGCGGAAGGCGGGCCGTATGCGCTTTACCAATTGACGAAACGCTCTCTGGGAACGCCCGAGGCCGTCGAGGCCGTGTCGCGGCGCTGGAAGATCGCCCGCCGCGACATCGCCTACGGCGGGCTGAAAGATCGCCACGCACAGACCCGGCAATGGCTGACGATCCATCACGGGCCGCGCCGGGACCTGCAGCAGACCAACCTGCAACTGGCGTACGTGGGGCAGACCGGCGGGCCGTTCGTGGCGGCCGATATTGCGGCCAACGCCTTTCGCGTCGTGCTCCGCGATCTGTCCCGTGAGGAGGTGTCGCAGGCCCGGCCGACGCTGGAATCCGTGGCCCGTGACGGAGTGCCCAACTACTTCGACCAGCAACGGTTCGGCTCGGTCGGCCAATCGCGGGAGTTTATCGCCCGGGCCTGGTGCCGGGGCGACTACCTGCGGGCGCTGTGGCTGGCGATGGCGGACCCGAATCCGCACGACCGGCCGCGCGACAAGCGGCAGAAGAAGTTCCTCCGTGATCACTGGGGCCAGTGGGCCGAATGCCGTGCGGCGCTCGGCCGCTGGCCCTGGCAGCAAGTGATTGCTCATCTGGCCGAGCGTCCGGACGACTGCCGCGGCGCGATGGCCCTGATCCGGCCGGACCTGCGAAGCCTCTATATTGCCGCCTTTCAGGGCTTTCTGTGGAACCGGATGCTCTCCACGCTGCTGCGGGAGCAATGTCCGGCCGAGCAGCTCTTCCAGGTCTTTTGGGGCGTGGATACGGTGGCCTTCTATCGATCGCTCGGCGAGACCCAACGGCAGACGCTCGCCAAGGCCGAACTGCCGCTCCCCTCGGCCCGGTTACGACTGGAGGACGGGCCGACCAACGACCTGGTCCAACGTGCCCTGGGGCGTTTGGAACTCCGGCTGGAGGATCTGCGGATCGATTATCCCCGCGACAGCTTCTTTTCCAGGGGCCAGCGGGCGGCAGTGTTCTTTCCGGCCGGGCTGGAGTTCGCCGCCGATGACGACGAAATCTACTCCGGCCGACGGAAGATCACCCTGCGGTTCGAACTGCCCCGCGGCTGCTATGCGACAATTTTGTTGCGCCGACTGTGGGAAAGATAAGAGGGGGAGACGAGCCAAGTACGGGTGCGAGCGCGTCTCCCCCTCTCCCTTTCTCCCCTTCTCCCAATCTCTCTTACTTCGGTCCGACTTCTTTGGCGACGATCGGCTCGATCGCCTCGGCCCAGGTCTTGTAGCCCGCCGGCCCGGGATGCAGCCGATCGGCCATCACCTCCTTGGGGAGAGTGCCGTCGGGCGTGAGGAACTTCGCCCCGATGTCGAGGAACTGCACCAGCGGGTCGCCGGCGACTTGTTCCGCGACGAGGGCGTTGGCCTTGGCGTTCACTTGCCGCTTGGAATCCGTGTTGTCGACGCCGCGGGGGAAGATGGCCAGGACCAGGACCTTGGTCTTGGGCACCCGGGCGTGAAGCTCCTTGACAATCGCCATGACGCCGGCGGCGATTTCCGCGGGGGTGTTGCTGCCGGAGTTGTTGGTGCCGATCATCAGCACGGCCAACTTCGGTGAAATGCCCTCCAGGTTGCCGTTTTGCAGCCGCCACAGCACGTGCTGGGTGCGGTCGCCACCGATCCCCAGATTTACGGCATTGCGATTGCCGTAGTACTCCTGCCACACCTCCTTGCCTTTGCCTTCCCAACCATGGGTGATCGAATCGCCGATGAACACCAGGTCGACGTGCCCCTGCTTGACCCGTTCGTTCATTTTCAAATGGCGATCCATCCAGCCTTTGTCGCGGGGGCCATTGCGGGGCACGGGCTTGGTCGCCGATTGCGGCGGGGCCTTGGGCTTCGCCTGGGTGGCCTGATCGGCCGCCGGGGCCGTAACGCACGACAAGCAGACGGCCAACGCGGCCGCCAACGAAAGCAGTTTCCAACTCTCAAGCAAACGCTTCATGGGGTATTTCTCCTTAAACCTGAGAAAGGGGCAAAGACAAAAAGGGGCAGGTACAAAGGAAGGTCGGGCACGAGTCGGCGTCGGAAGCCTTCCGACGCACAGCAGGTCGCTTCGTGACGCGGACTTCCCGCCAGAATACTCGCCCGCCGCCCCCGGTGCAAGAAGGAAGACACAAGGGGCCGAGGCCGAAAAAGGTGGTTTCTCTGGTGCCCGTCGCCCGCGCTCCTTTGTGCCTTTGCCCCCTTTGCCGCTCGTTCTTTATTCTGCAAATTGCGCGGACTTTACAGGAAATTATTAAGCTGTGCCGGGGGCTGAATCCGAAAAGTTTTATTCAAGAGGGCAGAGACTTTCACCGCCCAGCCGCTTACTATTCTTTGGCTGGCGGAGCATTGTGGGACGCAACGCCTCGCGGGCTGTGGAAAAGGTTGGATTGGACGGCGATCGATCTTGACGAGACGGATCGGTCCTTTACAATGCACGTCAAGAGGCGAATGCTAGCTTTCGCTCTTGACTTCAATGGAGACGGCGACATTGATCGTCGTAAGGTGAGTCGGTTGAGTTGGAGGGGCGTCGATGGTGGCGCGATCGGTGGAAGCGAGATGTCGGATATCTTGCCTCCGGGCCGGTATTGATCGGCAGCCGCGGTCGGCGAACCCTTCATTTACTGTTCATGCGGCAACGCGGCCTGGCATTCAGGAAGTCGCCCGCCCGTTAGGATCCGGCTGGGGCGCGACGAGTTTGCGACTATTCCGATGCGGGTATACGTAGAGGAAGCGCGAAATGACGAATTTCGAAGGCGAATCCGCCTCGCACACGCTTACGGTTGAAGAAGAGCCTCCAGATGTCCCTTTAAGTTATCCTGTTTCTCCTTCTTCGCTGCCCCTATCTCGAAACGGTACGGTACGAGTCTCTCTCGGGCAGCCTCCTCTCCCCCATCTGATTCCCACGCCGCGACGTTCGTCCGGCAATCCCCAGTCGAGAGCCTTCCGGAAGGCCTATTTCCCCGACGTTTCCGAAAAAGAGTGGAACGATTGGCGGTGGCAAACCCGGAATCGCGTCCGCAACCTGGCGCAGTTGGAGCGGATCCTGGAGCTCTCCGGGGATGAACGCACGGCGATCGTCGAGGGCGGCTCGATGCTGCCGATCGGAATCACCCCCTATTATGCCAGCCTGCTGTCGCGGACCGACCCCCAGCAACCGCTGCGGCGGACCGTGATGCCCAGCACCGGGGAGTTCGTGCGGACTCGCGGCGAGGCCGACGACCCGCTGGGCGAGGACGGCCATAGCCCGGTCCCCGGCCTGGTCCATCGCTATCCGGACCGAGTGTTGTTCCTGGTCCACGACTTTTGCTCCACCTACTGCCGTTACTGTACCCGCTCGCGGGTGGTCGGGCACGGGGAAATCATTCCCAGCGAGAAGCGGATGATGTTGGCTCTGAACTATATCCGCCAGACGCCCAGCATTCGCGACGTGTTGCTCTCCGGCGGGGACCCGCTGGCGTTGAGCGAAGACCGCCTGGACTGGGTTCTGGGGCGGCTGCGCGAGATCCCGCACGTCGAGTTCGTGCGGATCGGCACCAAGATGCCGGCCGTGCTGCCGCAACGGATCACGCCTCAGTTGTGCCGCATCCTGCGGAAATACCATCCGCTGTGGATGAGCGTACACTTCGTCCATCCCGACGAATGCACCATCGAAGCCAACCAGGCCTGTAGCCGCCTGGCCGACGCCGGGATTCCCCTGGGCTCGCAGACCGTGCTGCTCAAGGGGGTCAACGACAACGTCGAGGCCATGAAAAAACTGATGCACAAGCTGCTGTTGATGCGGGTGCGTCCCTACTACCTTTATCAGTGTGATCCGATTTCCGGCTCGTCGCATTTTCGCACGCCGGTTTCCAAGGGCCTGGAGATCATCCAAGGCCTCCGCGGTCACACGACCGGCTACGCCGTGCCGACCTACGTCATCGATGCCCCGGGCGGCGGCGGGAAGATCCCGCTCCAGCCCGACTCGGTGATCGGCCGCGAGGACGGTTTTCTGCTGCTGCGGAACTACGAAGGGAAGATCTTCCGCTATCCAGACGAGCTGGCCTGACGGCGGAAACCCCTCACCACGACTACCGGCGTTACGGAAATTCATCCTGCGGCCGGCGCCAAGGCGCCGGCCGCAGGATTTTCAGATCTCGCCCGAGCGCCGGATCGCACCCAGATGGGAATCCCAAGCTGTTCCCCGCAAGCGTCGGGTGTCGGTCTGGATTTTCGACGAACGCCGGGAGCTGCCACCGCAGCCGTGACCTCCTGGAATCGATCGCCTTCCCTGCGCGGGCGACTTCCGATCGATGTGCCGGCATGACCGTGGTGACCGCTTGCCCCCGCTGACACGGCGGAGTTGAGACCCTTGCAGCCCAGCCCGATCATGGTTGATTGTCGCGCCCGCATCGTCTACCTTGGATGCTGTTCGAGAAAGGGTTGCTCCAAGCCGTAATCATTGTGTCGGGGAGGTTCCATGGTTCATCTCCGCGTGCTGAATCGGGGGATTCCGGCATTTTGGCTCCTGGTCTTGGCCGTTGGTCCGGCGGGACACGCCGCGCCGCCCGATTTCGCGCCCAGCACCGCGAATGAAGTCATTTTTCCCGCCCGCGAGGCCCGCTTCGTCCGCTTGGTGATTCTTGCCACCAGCGGCGGGCAGCCTTGTCTCGACGAGCTCGAGGTCTACGGCGAGGGTGGAAAGCAGAATCTCGCCCTGGCCCAGTCCGGCGCCCGGGCCACGGCTTCGTCGTGCCTGGCCGGCCACGCAATCCACCGCGTCGCGCACCTCAACGACGGAAAATACGGCAATTCGCATAGCTGGATTGCGGCCGGCGCCGAGAACGAGTGGGCGCAGATCGAGCTGCCTGCGACGGCCCGGGTGGCGAAAGTGGTTTTTTCGCGGGATCGCGAGGGGCACTACCAGGACCGCATGCCGTTGGTGATCGAGGTCCGCCTTTCCCTGGATGGACAGAAGTGGGAGACCGTCCGCCAGTTGAAGGCTGCCGGATGGGCCGCGCGGGTCAACGCCTCGGCCCCCTACGTGCCACCGGTTCCGCTGCCGGAGCCGCCGACTTCCGCAGGGCTGCTCCGCTACGCCTTCCTTTGTGAACGAGCGACGTGGCTGCGAATTCCGGCCGGCGACCATCTTTCCCCGCTCCAGGTCGAGCGCCCCGCGTTGCCCGGCGGCCCGCCGTACTGGAGCCGCATCGCGCGGCTCGATCCGCTGGCGCGCGTCTTGACGCAGATGGAAGAAATGATCGAACGTCTGGCGGCCAAGGGAATGCAGACCGCCGGGGAGCGCAGCCAATTGGCCGATTTGCGGCGGCGCACAGTGCTGACCGGGGCGGCGCAGCCGCAGAAAAGCCGCGTCGCGGAGGCCGTCGCGGAAACGCTCTATCTGGATGCCCGCTCGGCCAAGCGGCGGCTCATGTTTCGCGATCCGGACCTGGCCTTGTTGGCACGGATTCTCTTCGTGAAGCGGCACCCTTACCGGCCGTCGCACAACTACAGCGACATTCTCGACTCCCAGTTTCGTCCCGGCGGCGGAGTTTGCGTCTTGGAAATTCCCCGTCGCGACGGCCGCTTCGAACCGGAGCAGGCCCGGCTGACCACGCTCTTCGACGCCAGCCGCGGCATCGCCCGCGACGCGGTCGCCGATTTCGACGTCAGGCGGGTTTACTTCGCCTATCGTCCGGGCGAGCGTCCGGCCGCCGACCGGGACTGCTATTGGCACCTGATGGCAATTAGCGCCGGCGGGGGGCCGCCGCGGCAATTGACGGACGGACCGTTCCACGACTACTATCCCTGTCCCTTGCCCGATGGCGGCTTGGCGTTCATCTCCACCCGCTGTCGCAGCCGCTTTCTTTGCTGGCGTCCCCAGGCGTTCGTGCTTTTCCGCATGAGCGCCGAGGGCGAGGATCTCCGCCCGCTTTCGTTCGCCAACTTGAGCGAATGGTCGCCGGCGGTGATGCGCGACGGCCGCATCCTCTGGACGCGTTCGGAATACCTGGACAAGGGGGCCGATTTCGGCCACACGCTGTGGGCCATTCATCCCGATGGAGCGCACCCGAAATTGGTCTTCGGCAACGACACGCCCAACTGCTACATGAACGGCCGCGAGGTTCCCGGCAGCCGCGAGATATCGTGCACGCTGATCTCGCACGGGGGCGATTTGAACGGTCCGATCGGATTGATCGATCTGGCCAAGGGGCCTTTCGATCCGGGCGCCATCACCAACATCACGCCCGACGTGCCGCCGCATTACCACATGAGTTGGGCCAAGCAGGAGTGTTTCCGCGACCCGGTGCCTATAGCGCGGGATTACTTCCTCGTGAGCCATGCAGCGGCGGACCGCTTTGGGCTATATGTAATCGACCGCTATGGGAACCGCGAGTTGTTGTACTTGGATCCGGCGATCGGCAGCATGTGCCCGACGCCGCTGCACCCCGCGCCCCGGCCGCCGGTCTTGGGGTTCCCCGAGAGGCAAGTGGCCGGCGGCGATTTCGGCCAGTTCACCGTGGCCGACGTGTACCAAGGTCTGGAGCCGTTGGTTCCGCGGGGAAAGATCAAGTACATCCGCGTGTGCCAGGAGCTTCGCCCCGAGTTGGAGCAATTGCCCAACGGTGAGTACCGCAAGGACCATGGTCCGGTATTCCAGGATTTCTACGCCACCCCGGTCCACAAGGTCAACGGTCCGGCCGGATGGCCGAGTTACGTGGCCAAGGGGGTGCTGGGGATCGCTCCCGTCGACGCCGATGGCTCGGCCGCCTTCTACGCGCCCGCGGGCAAGGTGCTCTACTTCCAGGCGCTGGACGAGAACTTCAACGAGATCCAGCGCATGCGGAGCGTGGTCCAATTGCAGCCCGGCGAGCAGCGCAGTTGCGTGGGCTGCCACGAGAACCGGCAATCTGCGCCGCCGGCACGGGCGAAAACGGCCGCTCCTCACGCGCTGGCCGCGCTGCAGCCGCCGCCCTGGGGGGCCGGGCCGTTCTCCTATGAGAAGGTCGTCCAGCCCGTATGGGACCGCCAGTGCGTCCGCTGTCACGATGCGCAGGACAAACACCAGATCAACCTGGCCGGCACGTTGGACGTGGAACGCGTTCCGGCATCCTACCGCACCCTGATCGCCGGCGGCTGGGTACACTACTTCGATTACGTGTGGGGCCAGCAGCACCACGAAGCGGCGCCCATGAGCTTCGGCACGCTCAAGAGCCGGTTGTGGACGGTGCTCGACGCGGGGCATTACCACGTGCAGCTTACCAACGAAGAGATGCAGCGGGTGAAATGCTGGATCGACCTGAATTGCCCGCTCTGGCCGGATTATATCGACCGCCAACTGCGCCCCGGCCCCGAGCGGCGCGCCCCCAAGGTGACCGCAAACATGGACCTGTCCCCTTATCACCGTCCTTGATCCATCACGACCACGATTCTTGAGGCGTTTATGCAGCGCTGCATTCAAGCAATGACGGTTCTCGTCGTTATCTCGTCGGCCATGGTGCGCGGGAGCGCCGGTGAGCAGGTAGTCCTCGAATCGGCCAGAAAGATCCCCGTCGTGGCCGAGGCCGACGTGGTGATCGTGGGCGGCGCAGCGGCCGCCGTCGCCGCCGCCGTCGAAGCGGCGCAGCCGGGCATCAAGGTCTTTCTCTTGACCCCCGAGCCGTATCTCGGAGCGGATCTCTGCGGGACCTATCGCCTCTGGCCGGAAACGCAGGATATGGAGCGGGCGCCGCTGGCCCAGAAACTCTTCGAGCAGTCGCCGCCGACTCCCATGCACGTCAAGAACACGCTCACGCGGGCGCTGCTGGATGCCGGCGTGAGTTTTCTGTTGGAAAGCTATCCCACGGACGTGCTCCGTGACGGCCGCGGCGTGCTGGCCGGCGTGGTGATCGGAAACCGCTCCGGCCGGCAGGCGATTCTTGCGAAGACGATCCTCGACGCCACTCCTCGCGCCACCGTGACGCGGATGGCCGGCGTAGCGTTCTCACCGTATCCCCGGGGGCTGTGCTCCTTCTCGCAGACCGTGCTCGGCGGCGACGCGCCCGCGGCGCCGGCCGTCGTCGGCCAGCCCGGCCCGTCCGCCATTACGTGGCAAGGCAAGACGCACACGGTTACCGAGTATCCCTTGGCACTGCCGATGGCCGACGGTTCTTTCCCTTCGTTCGCCGCAGCCGAACAGCAGGCGCGGGATCTGACCTGGCGCAAGGGCCAGGCATTCGCCTCCGACGTGCTCTTCCAGGTTCCCCCCGATCCGATGCGAGGGCAGGCCACGGTCGCCGGGCCGTGGACGGGCGCCGAACAGGCCGACCTCCGCGCGTTCCGGCCGCGGAGAATCGACAACTTGTTCGTATTGGGCGGCTGCGCCGACGTGTCGCGCGAGGCGGCGGCCGCGTTTTTGCAGCCGGTTGCATTCATCGAATTGGGCTGCCGGCTTGGCGGGGCGATGGCCCAGCAGGTCCGCTCGCTCACGGCCCCGGCCGCGAGTGCCGTTGCGGTGCGGACCGCGCCCGCCGCTGCCGAGCGGTTGCGAACGTTCCGCGTCCAAGAATCCTTGGCCGGCTTCCCCGGCAAAGACGCGCCGACGCGTTTCGTCGAGAGCCCCGAGAGTCCGCTACCGGTGTTGGGGGAGTACGACGTCGTGGTGGTCGGCGGCGGGACCGCGGGGGCTGCGGCCGGCATCGGCTCGGCCCGCCAGGGCGCGCGTACGCTGGTGATCGAATATCTGCACGGCCTGGGCGGCGTCGGCACCTGGGGCATGATCTCCCGGAACTGGTACGGCAACGTCTGCGGCTATACGGCCGAGGTGGACGCTGCCGTGGCCTCCAAGGGCCATGAGTTCCACGGTTGGAATATCGAGGAGAAGGCGCACTGGCTGCGGCAGGAACTGCGCAAGGCGGGAGCCACCCTCTGGTTCGGCGCCATGGGCTGCGGCGCCGTGACCGAGGGCAACGCCCTGCGCGGCGTGGTCGTGCTCACGCCGCTGGGCCGCGGCGTCGTGCTTGCCAAAACCGTGATCGACGCCACGGGCAACGCCGACGTGGCCGTGGCCGCCGGCGCGCGGTGGCGATTCATGGGCGACGATATCTTCGCCCTGCAAGGCGTGGGGCTGCCCCCCCGCGCCCCGGGGCAAGCCTACAACAACAGCGACTGGACGTTCGTCAATGATTCCGACGCGTTGGACCGCACGCGCATGCACGTGGTCGCCGCGAGCAAGTACCGCGCATCGTTCGACGCCTCGCCGCACATCGATTCGCGCGAGCGGCGGAGCGTGATCGGCGAGTACACGCTCACGGCGGTCGACGTCTTTCGCCGCCGCGGCTTCGCCGACGCAATCGCCGAGCCCCGCGACAATTTCGACTCCCACGGTTACACCATCGATCCGCTGTGCCGGCTGGCCTTTCCGAAGCGCGGCGAAGTGATCGCCACCGCGCTGCCCTACCGCTGCCTGCTGCCGCGGGGGTTGGAAAACATCCTCGTGGCCGGCCTGGGGGTCAGCGTGCATCGCGATGCACTGCCCATCGTGCGTACGCAGCCCGACATTCAGAATGTGGGCTATGCCGCCGGCGTGGCGGCCGCGCTGGCCGCCAAACATTGCACCAGCGTGCGGAAACTGGACATCAAGCTGTTGCAGAAGAATTTGATCGAGAAAGGGTGCATTCGCGCCGTCGCCGTCGAGCAGTCCGACACATCGCCGGCCACGGCCGCCGAAGCTGCCGCGGCCCTGGCGGCATTGTCGCAGGCCAAATCGCTCACGAATTTGCCGGCCATGCGCGCCTATGCCGTGATCCTCGACGCGCCGGGGGAGCTATCGCTGCCACTGCTCCGCGCGGCACACGCGCGGGCCCAGCGCCCCGAACTGAAACTGGCCCTGGCGGAGCTCCTGGCCTTCCGCGGCGATGCGGGCGGCTGCGCCACGCTGCTTTCGGCCCTAACCGGCGCCGCGCAATGGGACACGGGCTGGCGGTTTCAGGGGCAGGCCAATCACGGCGCCGGTTACAGCCGGCTGGACAGCGTGATTCTCGATCTGGCCGAGATCCGCCATCAGCCGGCGGTCGCAGCGATCCTGGCGAAGCTGCGGCTGCTCACGGCGGCCAGCGATTTCTCGCACTTCCGCTGTTGCGCCCTGGCGCTGGAGAAGTTCCACGATCCGCAAGCTGCGCCGGTTCTGGCCGAAGTGCTTGGCCGGGAGGGCATCAGCGGACATGCGACGGCCGAGTTGGTCGACGCCTTCCGCGATGCCCCCGCGCCGCCGGAGCCGTATGCCAACCAAAATGAAACGCACACCCGCGAGTGTACGCTACGCGAACTGTTGCTGGCCAAGGCGCTGTTGGCCTGCGGCGACCGGGAGGGATTGGGGCGAAAAATCCTCCGGCAATATGCCAACGACGTCCACGGCGTCTACCGATTGCACGCCCGCGCGGCGTTGGCGGCCGCCGGTCAGCCGTCGGGCAATCTGTGAACTTCCCATCCGAGGAGAGCATCGATGAGTCTTCTATGCACCGCTGGTCTATGGACGGTGTTGCTGGCCGCCGTCGGCCCCAAGGCCGATCTATACGTGGCCCCCAACGGCAATGACGCCTGGTCGGGAACCCAGCCCGCGCCGGCCCACGGCGACGGCCCGCTGGCCAGTTTGGACGGCGCACGCCGGTCCGCCCGCAAACTCAAGCAGGCGCAGCCCGGACGTAGCGAAGCGATCCGCGTGCTCATTCGCGGCGGCACCTACTTCCTGCCGCAAACCGTTACCTTCACCGCGGAAGATTCCGGGACCCCCGCCGCGCCGATAATCTATGCCGCGTGGCCGGGCGAGGAGCCCATCTTCAGCGGCGGAGTGGCCGTCGCCGGCTGGAAGCCGGCCCAGGGCGGCCGCTGGCAAACCACGCTGCCCGAAGTGGCGGCCGGCCGTTGGTGGTTCTCGCAACTCTACGTCAACTCGCAGCGGCGTTACCGGCCCGCCTGGCCCCGCGACGGCTACGCGTTTATCGACGCCACGGTCGACGGGACCAAGCATGGACGCCAGGATCGCTTCCGCTTCAAGGCCGGCGACCTCCGCGACGATTGGAAGAATCTCCAGCAAGTGGAGTTGCTGGCCATTCATAGCTGGAGCATGTCGCGGATTCCCATCCGGCAGATCGATACGACGCAGTGGATCGTGACCTTGGCCGGTTCCACTTGGGGCTCGCCCTGGGGCGATTTGAAGCCCGGCGGTTGGTATCGCGTGGAGAACGTGGCCGAGGCCCTCGAACAACCGGGCCAATGGTATCTCGATCGCCCGACCGGCGTTCTCACGTACCTGCCGTTGCCGGGCGAAGATCCCAGCCGCGCCCAAGTGATCGCCCCGCGGCTACCGCAGTTGCTGCTGCTGGCGGGCGACGTCGAACGGGGGAAGTTCGTCGATTGTCTGGTCTTCCGCGGACTGACGTTCGCCCACAACGCTTGGAACGTGCCCCCGCGGGGCTACAGTGCCGGGCAGTCGGAATCGCCCTTGGACGGGGCCATCACCGCCCGCAATGCGCGGCATTGCCGGCTGGAAAACTGCATCGTTCGTCACACGGCCACCTACGCCGTGGACCTCGGGCCGGGCTGCCGCGAGGATGCGGTCGAGGGCTGCGAACTGTTCGACCTGGGGGCGGGCGGCGTGAAGATCGGCTCGGAACGGCGCTACGCCGAGCCAGATTCCCCCAAATATGCCGGCGGCTGCGTGGTCCGCGACACGCTGGTCGCGCATGCCGGCCGTTTTCACCCGGCGGGCGCGGGCATCTGGATCGCCAATGCCTCGCACAACCTGATCGAGCACAACGAGGTGGTCGATCTGTACCAGTTGGCCATCTCCGTCGGTTGGCAATGGGGACCCGGGTACAGCCCCACCCACCACAACACCATTGCCTATAACCACCTGCACGATATCGGCCAGGGCGTCACCTCCGACATGGCCGGCATCTACACCTTGGGCCAGTCGCCGGGCACCACCGAGCGCTTCAACTTGATTCACGACGTGAGCCGGGCCCGCTACGGCGCGTGGGGAATCTATTTCGACGAGAGCAGCGCCTTCGTGGTGGCCGAGAAGAACGTGGTCTACCACACCGAGGACGCCCCCTTCCATCTCCATTACGGCAAGGAGAATATCCTCCGCAACAACGTTCTGGCCCTGGGGCACAACGATCAGATCCAAATCTCGCAGCCGAAAAAGAGCGGCCCGCTCACCATCGAGCGCAATCTGTTCTATTGGCGCGAAGGGAATTTCCTCAAGGGCAAGCCGCACGCACAAGTCGTCTTCCGCAACAACCTCCTCTGGCAGGCCGGTGCGGCCGGGCCGTTGAAGCTCCGCGGCGCTTGGACGCTCGATGCGCTGCGCCAGCGCGATCCGGGCCTGGTCGTGGCCGATCCGCTATTCGTCGATCCCGAGCACGGCGATTTCCGCCTCCGCCCGGGCTCGCCCGCCGACCGCATCGGCTTCGAGCCGTTCGACATCAGCACGGCCGGCCGCCTCACCAAGATCGCGCGTACGGCCGCCTTGCCCGCGGTGCCGCGGGCGTTTCCGCCGGCGCCGCCCATCCCGGCGGTCGTCATCCACGAGGATTTCGAATCGCTCAACGTGGGCCAGATGTTGCCGGGCGCCACGCTCATGGCGGCCAACAGCCGGGCCGACGCCCACGTGACCGACGAGGCCGCAGCCGGCGGCAAGCACAGCCTGAAGTTCACCGACGGTCCCGAGGGCGAGATCTTCTTTCCGCACGTATTTATGAATGTGAAATACGCTTCGGGCACGGTCCGCACGGCCTTTGACCTGCGGGTCGAGCCCGGGGCCCGGCCACAGTTCGAGTGGCGCGACACCGATCCCTGGTACAAGTCGGGCCCGTCGCTGGAAGTCTCGTCCGACGGCACGCTGCGGGCCGGTGGAAAACCGCTGCTGAAGATTCCCTATGGCCGCTGGTTCCACGTCGAAATGCGGTGCGGCCTGGGCCCGCAGGCCAACGGCCACTATCAACTGCGGCTCACCTTGCCCGGCGGGCCCGAGAAGATCTTTGAGCTGTCCTACGCGCCCGGTTTTCAAACCCTGGGCTGGATCGGCTTCAACTCCCACAGCCGAGAACGGGTGGTCTATTACGTCGATAACCTGGTCTTGGAACCGGTAAAGCAGTAGTGAACATGGAGTTGCACATTCATCCACCCCTGCCGCAGCGGAAAGACTTTCGCATCGGCGTGCTAGGCAGCGGCTTCATCGTCGACCAGTGCCATCTCGTGGCTTACCGGAAAGCCGGCTTCAACCCCGTCGCCATCGCTTCGCGGCAACCCGATCATGCCCGGCAAGTCGCCGCGCGGCATGGCCTGGCGACCGTATACGCCGGCTACGACGAGTTGCTGGCTGATCCAACGATCGAGGTGCTGGACATCGCCGTGCCGCCCGACGCGCAGTTGGCGTTGATTCAGCAGGCCTGCCGCCGCCGGACCGTGAAAGGCATTCTCGCGCAGAAGCCGCTCGGCCTGAACTATGCCGAGGCGCTGCGGGCGGTGCAGGCCTGCGAAGCCGCGGGCATCGTCCTGGCAGTGAATCAGAACATGCGTTACGACCAATCGGTTCGCGCTGCCAAGACGTTGCTCGACGCCGGCACGCTCGGCGCGCCGGTCTACGCCACCATCGAGATGCGCGGCATCCCCCACTGGCAACCGTGGCAGGCGGCGCTGGGCTGGGCGACGTTGCGGATCATGTCGATCCATCACCTCGATTGCTTCCGCTATTGGTTCGGCGATCCGGAACGTATTTATTGCAGCACCCGCAACGACCCGCGCACGCCATTTGACCACAGCGACGGCATCTGTTCCTACATCCTGGACTACGCCGGCGGCCTCCGCGCCGTGGGCCTCGACGACACTTGGACCGGTCCGGCGCGCGAGGGTTGCCCGGCGGACATTTTTATTCGCTGGCGCATCGAGGGGCTCGACGGTCTGGCCATCGGCGACGTCGGCTGGTGCCAGGATCCTTACACGACGCCCTCGACTCTCCGTTATGCCGCCAAGGGCGATACGCATTTTCACCAGCCGAAATGGGCCGAGAGCTGGTTTCCCGACGCGTTTGCCGGGTCGATGGGCCAATTGCTGATCGCGCTACAAGCCGGCACTCCGCCGGCCGTCGGCGGACGCGACAACCTCAAAACCATGGCCCTGGTCGACGCGGCTTACCGCAGCGCCACCGAGCACCGCGCCGTTGCGATCGCCGAAATCGAGAAAGGAACGAACCCGTGAAACTGGGCATTATCAACAGTGCCTTCGCACAAGCGGGCATGGACACCGCGACCGGATTGAAACACATCGCCCGGATCGGGTTCGACACGGTGGATATTTTCACCGAGGCCGTCGGCATTTCGAAAAGGGAGTTGAGCCTCGTGGCCGACAGCGCCGCCCGGCTCGATCTGCCCATCGTCTCGGTGGTGGTCGTCGCCGTGGGGCTCATCGATTTCAACGCGCCGGTCCGCGCGTTCCACGTCCAGCGCTGCAAGAAATTCATCGATCTGGCCCGCTCCTGGCAGGCGCGCAATATCGTGCTGGTGCTGGGCGAATACATCTGGCAACGCGAGGTGATTCCGCCCGCGGCCCAGTGGCGTTGGGCCCTGGAAACCTGCCGTACGCTGGGCGACTACGCCGACCGCAAGGGCATCGACATCGCGCTGGAATTGGAACCGTTTCGCTTGAGCCTCTTGAACAGCGTGCCCGCCATGGCGCGCTTCCTCGACGAATGCGGGCATCCGCGGGTGCGGGCCAACATCGACGTGAGCCATCTCGTATTGGCCGACGCCGGCCCGGAGCAACTGCGGCAACTCCAGGGGAAAGCGATCCACGCGCACATCAGCGATTGCGATGGAAAAGTCCACGGCGACCTGCCGCCCGGCCGCGGCGTGGTGAAGTTCTCGCCGTATTTGCGAGCCATTAAGGAGTTGAAAATCGACGGCTCGATTTCCCTTGAGCTGGAATACGCCCCCGATCCGTCCCAGATTGTGGCCTGGGTCGAAGAGGCCTACCGCGAGACTGCCCGCCTGATGGATCGGGCCAAGCTGCGCGACTGAGGGAAAGCGTTATTCTCGGTCGTTTCGGCTGTGCCCGTAGCCGACCATTCGCGGCGGAAAGGCTGCGCGTTGCGGAAGGCCCGCGGCGTTATTCCCCGGGGGTGCCCGCTCCCGACGCGTATCGGGTTCAGGTGCCGCTGCTGGCTAGAGCGGTTTCAATTCAGGTGGAGCGGTATCCGCAGTGTTGGAAATAGTCTCGGCACTCGGATTCCGTGAATTGGTCGAGGATGGTGCCGCAGAGTTTCCTGAGTCTATCGACGGTCCGTCGGTCCGAGAACCTGCTTTCCCCCCCGCGGCAACTCAGAAGAATCGCGCCAGAAATCCTGGTACCCGCGTGTCCAGCCAGAACCGCGGCGACCAGGGCCACCGGCCGCAAACAAAACCCAGATGACCGCCACCGCGGGTGATCTCTAACGTAACCTTGTCGGAAACGTCGCGCTGGTGCGGGATCAGGCGAGCCGGCACCAGCGGGTCGTTGTGGGCGTTCAGGATGAGGGTGGGGACGGTCACGTGCCTGAGCAACACATCCGAGCGGGTTCTGGCATAATAGTCCTCGGCGCCGTTGAATCCATTCCAGGGCCCGCTGATTCGGTTGTCGAACTTAAAGAAGGTGTTCAGGCGGCGCAGCTCGCGGTGGCTGAGCCCCAAGCCATCGGTCCGGGTCTCCGCCTTCCGCGCGACGTCGCGGCGGAGGCTCCGCAGAAGATACCACTGGTAAATGCGGGAGACTCCCCGTTCGAGCTTCTTGGCGACGGCCCCCAGGTTGAACGGAGCCGACACGCCGACGGCCGCGACGACCGGCACCGGCTGGCCGCGCTGGCCGCACTCGCCCAACCACTTCAGGCAGATGTTCGCGCCCACGGAGCAGCCCACGACTGCGATGGCCGTATCCGGCTCTTGCCGCGCCAGGCGATGGGCCAGATGGTGCAGGTCGCAGGTCATCCCACAGTGGTAACTTTGCGGCAGGCGGTTGGGTTGGCCGCGGCCGCGGTAATTCAGCAGCACGCCGCGCCAGCCCCGTGCTTGGCACGCCCGCAACAGCCCCCGCACATAGGCCGACTTCAGGTCGCCCTGTAGTCCCGGCAGCACGATCACGATGGGGCCGCTCGTGCCAACCCAGTCCAGCCGCACACAATCCCCGTCGGGGAGTTCCAGGCGCTCCGATCGCACGTCGAGCCGGACGCGCCGCGTCAGAGCCGGCCAGAGGGTCTGGCCGTGTCCTCCCGGCAGCCACCAACTCGCCTTGAATCGATCATCGGCCATACGCCTATCCTCATTGATCCTCGTTCCGCTCCACCCGGTTACGGCCTTCGTGGCCGACGGGCCCCGGGCCTGCCCCGACGAATGCGATCGTGCGTGCCGCTGACCCGGATGGTCAGGGACCGCGTTCGGCGAGCCAAATCGTATGCCATGCTCCCTTGCGGGAACCGCGCGCCCGCACGCGGACCTCGTCCACCTTGAAGCCGGTCTCGCGTAGACGCTGGGCGAAGGCCGGATTGGGGGTGGCCGACCATACGGCCAACACACCCGCAGGCCGAAGCGTCGTAAGGGCCGCATCCAGTCCGGCCCGCGAGTAGAGCCAGTCGTTGCCCTTTCGCACCAGACCCTCGGGGCCGTTATCCACATCCATCAGGATGGCGTCGTAGGCCCGGCGGTCCGCCTTCAGAACCTGCGCGATATCGACTTCGCGAACGGTGACCCGGTCATTCTGAAGGGGACGGCCAGCCAGGTCGGCAAGGGGCCCCTTATTCCATTTTACTACCCCCGGCACCAACTCGGCTATGACCACCTTAGCATCGGCTGCGAGACGACGCAATACCGCGGCCGTGGTAAACCCCATTCCCAGCCCTCCGATGAGCACATGGGGTCGGGATCGCTCGGCGACTTTCGCGCATGCAAGCTCGGCCAGCGCATCCTCCGAGCCATGGCTGCGGCTGTTCATAAGCTCGCAGCGCCCCAGCCTGATCGAAAATTCTCCACCGCGCTTGTACAGGCGAAGCTCTTCTTTGCCCCCGGGGACGGGCGTGCTGTCGAGAAACTCCCAAGGAACCATGGACCCCTCAAAAACCTGAGATTACCGACGCCGGCAAAAGAATAAAGGGAATTGACGGGTCGGGAGTCGTTGATTCATCCTTTGAGCCTCCCGCAGCCCGACATTGCAGGAACAAAGACTCCCGACCCTTTTGAACGTCCTCGACCCCGTTTAACTTCTCTTTGATCCCTTTATCTTCCTCTGATCCCGGTGGTCCCGCCTTTTGTCGTCACAACATTCCCGCTTCGTCCGCGTCGCCGTGGACGAAGTAACGGTGGACGTATAACAGGTAGCCCAGCCACACCGCCGCGCTCACCAGGGCAATCCACGGCGCCCAGCGAGACATGGATTCCATGACGCCCGACTTGCGCATCATCTCCAACTGCGCTGCGGGAAACTGCATTTTCTCGTACATCGCCATGAAGCCGCACCGTGAAAACGTCACCACCGAGGAGATGCTCCCCACGATCCAAAACAGCAATATTCCCCACCATGCGGCCATTTTCAGCCGATACGCGCCCCAGGCTAGCCAGGCATTGAACACGGCCAGCAGCAGCGACCCCACCACGCCAGCCATGCCCGAGAGCCACACCCCGAACAGCGGCATCACGCCGTGCATAACCGCCACCAAAGGCATCGACGCCGCGCAGTAGGCAAGCACCAGGCTCAGAGCGAGCACCGGCATCGGACAGCGATCGGTCCAGCGAATCTGCGGGTCGCGACGTTCACAGGTGGCCCACACCGACGCCCGCTGGTAGACGAGCAGAAACACGGCCGGCAGGAGAATGAAGGCGCAACCCAGGAATCCTCCGGTGAAGATCTGAACCAGCACGGCCAACTGCGGCGGCGCGTTCGGCTGCTCCGCAACGGCCGCTCGCATCAGCGGTGAAAACAGGAACGCAAAAAAGACCACCCCGACCAGGCCCCCGAGCAACCATAGCCACGACAGGATCACGGTCAACGACCAGGCCCAGCGGCGGGCGCGGATCGAGCCGATCCCCAGCCAGACGAATGCCACGCCCAGCACGAGATAGAACGCCGCACCGGGGATCATCATCCGTACGTTCATCGGCGCCGCGTGGGGCGTCTTGACGATCGACCCCATCATTGCGCCGAAGATCATCAATGGCGCCATGAGCCCGCAGAGGCCGCCGATGAGAATCTGAAAGATGCCCGACAGCAGTAGCGCGGTGCTTCGATCGCGATACGCAGGCGCCGCGGTCGGTGGAGGAACGGTCGACATGGGGAGTCCCCCGCGAAGAGATTGTGGTTCTGCCGGACGAAAGTGATTGTAGATTGCCCCCGCGAAACGGGCAATCCTCCCCCCCGTCCTCGATGAGGCAACGCCGCGGTTGCACGAACGGCGCTTCGGCTGGACCGCATGCGGCGCTGTTGCTTTGGGAACCCGCGCGGCGCTCACTTGAGAACGATGTCGAATGCGGAGAGCAACGATACCGCTTCGGGCAGGGAGAACACAGTCTTCTTCAAGCGATTCAGAGTGGGATGGATGGAGTAGTTGGTGGCCTTCGAGAGGTCCGCGTAGCTCAGGTGCCGAGTTCGGCGTCCTGACAAGAGAGTCCCGAAAACGCCTGGTCCTCGTAGGACTTCTCCGTCCAAGCATAAGGCGGCCGGCCCGCGGAGCTTTCCGCTCGATCCACGTCAACCCGATTGTCGTTCCGTTTCTGCTCGTCCATGTGCGTCCTTTTTCAACCGGAGAGCGATTACCGGGCACACCATCGCCGCCACAAGGTTCGCCAGGCGGCCTCGATATTGCGGGCGAAACGCGGGCCGTCCATCAACGGCGAACACTGCATCCGCTCGCGGAGACTCGCGCGCAACTTGCTCAATCGCGGCAGATCCTTGGCTAACCCGACGGCAATTCCCACGAATTGCTCCGCGGTATTCGCTGCCAACTCCGGCAGGTCGAGGTTGGTAAGTTGGCTCAGTCCCGCGCGTCCCACCGCCGTTTGGCCCACGATCGTGACGACCGGAACGCCCATCCAGAAGGAGTCCAAGCTGGTCGTGTGACCATTATAAGGGAATGTATCGAGCCCGAGGTCGATGTCATGGTAGAGTTCCAAATACCGCGGGCGAGGCTGCAGCGCGAAGAAGGTCACGCGATCGGACGCAACGCCTTGCTGTTCCAGCAGCCGCTGCGTGTGTCGACGGTGGCTGCCCTCTTTGGCCAGCATTATCAGCCGCGAGCCTTCGACGGCCCGCAACACCCGCGCCCAGAGGCTTAGAACCGCGGCGTTCACCTTGCAGAAGTTGTTGAGGCAGCCGAACACGACGTGGCCCTTCGCCCGAGCGGGCAGATCGTTGACCGCCGGTTCGGCGCCCATTGGATCGTAGCTCCAGAAAGTGTCGGGGAGGCGGACCGACCGCTCCGAGTAGTGCCGGTCGTTGAGCCCGGGAGGATCGAGGTACGGATCGGTGAGACGGTAGTCGATGGTTCCCAGGCCGGTGGTACCGGGATAGGCGAACCAGCATACTTGCAGCGGGGCCGGTTTGCGGGCGAACACCAGCAGGCGACTGTGGGCCATGTGCATGCACAAGTCCACGAGGATGTCGATGCGGTCCTGGCGAATCCGCTCCGCGAGTTGCTCGTCCGTAAGACCCACGATGTTCCGCCAAACGTCGGCCGAGCTGCGGAAACTGGCCGTGATGCCGTCGGGGCAAACGACGTCGGAGTAACAATAGATTTCGAAGTCCTGATGGTTGTGCGCGCGGAACAGGGGCCCGGCGATAATGGGCAGCGGGTGGTTGCGAAAGTCGGGCGAGACATAGCCGATCCGCAAGCGGCGGTTGGGATCGCGGTCGTTGAGATGCGGCTGGATGAGCTGCGCCAGCGGTTCGGCGTGCTGCCGGTTCCAGCGGCGGTGTTCTTCGTAGATTGCCTGGGCATCGTAGCCGGGACAGTAGTGGAGCGTGTAGAGCAGACTGCTGTGTACCCGAACCAACTCCGGCCGCAGTTCCAACGCCCGCCGATAGCAGGCGACCGCTTCGTCGAGCTTCCCCTGGTCCTTGAGAGCGAGGCCCAGGTTATTGTGTGCCCCGGCATAGTTGGGCTTCAGCTCCAATGCCCGGCGGCAGCAGGCAATCGCCTCGTCGAGCTTCCCCTGGTCCTGCAAAGCCGCGCCCAGGCTGCTGTGTGCTTCGGCAAGATCCGGCTTCAGTTCTAGTACCCGGCGATAGGCGGCGATTGCCTCGTCGAGCTTCCCTTGGACCCGCAACGCATTGCCCAAGTTGTGGTGGGCCTCGGCGTAGCCGGGCTGCAATTCGAGTGCCCGGCGGAAGTACTCGATCGCCTCATCCAACTTCCCTTGATCCTTGAAAGCGATACCCAGGTTGCTATGGAAGGCGGCTTCGTCGCCCTTGAGCCGGATCGCCCTTCCAATGTGCTCGATGGCAAGCTCGTGTTTGCCCAGTTGGCCGGCGACGACTCCCAGCAAATGCAGGGCGTCGGCATGATTCGGCTCGATCGCGAGGATCTGCCGGTAGATCTGCTCGGCCGTTTGGAGTCGCCCCGCCTGATGGTGCTGGACGGCAATCGCAAGTGTTTCGGAAATCATTGCCACAGGGGATATTATGGCTATGGAGCCCGCATGCCGCAATGTGCGTCACGGCTCGGGCATTGTGGGTGGCGGGCACACGCTTTGCATGTTGTTTACGCGAAGGCAGCCATGTCGCTTTTCGATTCCCCCAAACAAGAATCCGGCAATGCAAAAAATGGCAGAGGCGGGATTTATGATTCCGTCCATGACGCAACGGGTTACAGTCAACACCTCCGCCAATGCGAATGACCAACTCCATCGGCAGGCGGAGGCGGAGGCCAGCGTTAACCGGCTTTGGCTTACGGTGGCACTGAAGCTCGTGCTGACGATCGGTGCGGTGTTGCTCAGCGTTTCGCGGCACTTTCCCCTGGAAACCCTCATTATTGCCGTGGTGCTCGTCCTCTACGGGATCGTCATTATTCTGTATATTGGCGAGTTGCTCATTATCGGTTGGGCCGTAGACTTTTTCTCGAAAATCGAAGAATCGAAAACGGCAACGCCGGTCCCTCTCGAGCACGAATCCAGGGGGGATATCATCATCGTCAAGCTGCGTGGCAATATCGCGACCGTGGGGCAGTGCCGGTCGGTGCGGGAGCAACTGCAACGTTTGATTGACGAGCATCACTGCGATTTCGTTATCGATTTCGCGTATGCCGAGCGGATCTCGCGGAGGTTCCGTGGGGTGATGGTGCGATTCTCGCAGGCGGCGCGGAAGGAGGCCGAGGAGCTGGGCAAACCATTTCGACCCGTTGCGCTGCCTCGCGGCGAGGTGTTCAAGGTGTTCGACAACAGGCAGCGCGCGGTCGAAGAAATGTCGCGGCACGGCGGCCACGGATGGGTTGCCCTCTGCTGTGTCCCCTTTGGAATCCGCGCCGTCTCGGAGTTAACGGAACCGGCGAATCGCCCTGGCCCGGCCGTTGCCGCTGGATCGGCTCCGTGGGAACCGTGTGCCGCCGGGGGCGACGCCGCAGAGAAGTCCCTCGGGTGAACCGCGGAAAGCCGTCCCGCCTACCTGATCCCGCCGGCATCGTCAGGGGAGACTGGTTTCGACGCTTCCGGCGCGTTGATTTTGTCGTAGACTTCTCGGCGATGAACGGCAATCTCCTTGGGGGCGGCAATCCCCAGCCGCACACTGTCGCCACGGATATCGACCACCGTGACGACGATGTTGTCCCCGATCATGATGCTCTCGTTCGTTTTGCGGGATAAGACGAGCATATTCACCCACCGAGTGCGGTGCCCCACCGGCCTGCATGTTCTTATTCTTGTCTATTCTCAATATAGAAGCCTTGTCCATAACTCCGCATGGCTCCCCTGACAATTGTGGACGAGTAATCCCTGAAAAGCAGGGCTGCGTGACGATCCTAGCGGATGCGCCGGTTATATGGGGCGGTCGCGGATGCGTCGCGGACAGGAAAGGCCGGTCAGGCTCGCCCCGGCGCGGCTTTATAACCCGGTCCAAGACATCGAGGAAGAGAAGAGCCTTGCGGCGGAGAACTCCGAGACCGTCATCAAGAGGTTCCAGGAAGCATGGCGGGCGTGGGACAAGAAGAACATCGCTCCCTTGTTCCCATTCAAGATGAAGGGCGGGCCCTGGAAGTGCGCCGAATGAGGCGGCTTGGGGCCGGGAAACAGGAGAAAGAGGATAAGGGCAAGGGGCAGGAAAGAAAGGGAGACGGGGAGCGGTCGAAGAGGGAGAATAAAGTGGTGGACGGGATTCATTTTGGATTTTGGATTCCTGCCGCCGCCGTCCTGCCGAGTCGAACAGTCGAACGAACAGCCAAATCACCGTAGACGGTAAAACGGCAACAGCAGCGGGACAATTGCCGGAAGGCGTTGCTGAGGAACAGTTTAGGCTTTGGATAAAGGCGACCGTTTGCCGTGGACGGATGCATCCCTCCGTTCGAGCGGTGTCGTACCGCTGTTCGAGGGGTTGCGTGTGGTGCGCGTCGCACGAGACGAGTCCAAGCGGGCGCCCACCGGGTCGAACGGGGCGTTGTCTGGCGCGGGCTGGAGTTGAGGGCTGGGTTGCGCATGGATACTCTTGCAACTCGATCGGAATGCGGATCGCTCGGTCGACTCGCGGCCGAGACTTGCGGGGCATCCTACCGCATCGGCTGGCACAATTTCAAGCGTCTATCGAGTCCGAGCCGCGAGAACCGCAAATCCGGGGACGCTTAGGCGGAGGGGCTTAGACGGGGTGGGGTGTCTTTGTTCGATACGAGCTGTCGTTCGATCCCACACGTTACGCGAAAACAAACACCCCCGCCCCCTTTGAGCGCCCTGCCTTTGAGCGCCCTGGGACGTAACCCGATTCAGACTGGAAGGGTGTTCCCGTGCGAGAGCAGGCGATCCGAGAGGGAAGACGGAATCACGATCGAGCCAAGCCATCATGACTCGACAAGCGGAGCCCGCGGACGATAATGGGGTTACCGGCATCCCAGGATTACCAATTCAGGGGCCACCAGCCGTGAGCCGAGTACTGCTCTGCGTGTTGTTCTCCATTGTCTGGGTAACTCCATGCATGAGTGCAGGTCCAACCGATAGCGAGGGGCTCCCTTTGCGAACGGATTGGGGCTCCCTGTCCAGCCAGGGAGCCTGGCCGCTGGGGGTCGGCGTGCCGCTCAAAGAAGGCCTGATCCGCGATCCCAATCGACTCGCAATCAAGAGTAGCAAACGCGGCTTTCTGCCGACCCAATTCGAGGTGCGGACGCGGTACCCTGACGGCAGCATTCAGTGGCTATGGGCCGATTTTCAGGCGACGGTCGAGGATGACTTCGCGCTGGTCGGCCGCAGCGGCGACGATCAACCGCGGCAGGGAATCGAAGTCATTCAGCAGCACGGCCGAGTGATTGTACAAAACGGGGTCCTCCGTCTTGCCTGGGATACCCGTTACGCCATGCCGGTCAAGATCGAGCGGCTCGTCGAGAATTGCCCGACAGTGACGGTCGCCGAAGGAACCGGCCAGGGAGTTTATCTGATCGATAATCACGACCAGACCGCGGTGCTCGGCGGGCCAGCGGCCGATCTGGATTTCAAGGTCGAAACCGCAAACAAACTGCGGGCAGTCATTCGCGTCGAAGGCTGGTACGTTCGGAGCGGCGGCGAGCAGGTTGCGCGGAGCGTGGTCCGCTACCATATCTATTGGAAGCAGCCTTGGCTGAAGATGGAGCACACGTTCATCGTGACGCGGGACAACGATGATCTATGGTACCGCGAGATCGGCATTCGCGTCCCGCTGGCCGCCGGGCCGGACGTCACAGCACGTTTCGGACGCGAAGGCACAGAGCCCTTTACGCGGAAACTGGGCCCAGGCGCGACCGCGTGGGCCTTTCAGGAGAAGTACCCAGTCTATTTCAGGAAGAAGAGCGTCTGCCGGTATGGCGAGGAGAAGGTCACGGCCGAGACGGGAAGCGTGGCCTCCGGGTGGTGCGACTTGCACAACGGGAAACACGCGGTTGTGGTCGCGGTCAAGGATTTTGCCCCGCAGTTTCCCAAGGAACTCGCGGCCGGCGTCGGCGCGATAACCGTCAAATTGTGGTCGGACCGTGGCGGGATGGAACTCGACTACCGGCCGAAAACGCTTATCCACGACTGGTGGGGCGACTGGTTCGACCGGCTGTTTGCCGGTTACGTGCTCAAGGCCGTTCCGCCTGCCTTGCAGAAGAAGGAAGCCTGGGACCAGTACAACCCTGGATGTGTCGGCGTGGCCAGGACGCACGAACTGCTCGTCGGTTTTTATGCCGGACCGTATCAAAAGGATCGAGCGCAGCAATGGGCCGCCGCCTTTGAGAAACCGCCCCTGGTCTGCCCGGACCCCAAGTGGACCTGCCATGTGGGCCCGAGGACCTTCTGGCCAATGGCAGCCAAGGGGGAAGGCGGGGTGAAATACGAAACGATCGAACGGTTCATCTCGACTTTCCTGGACGAGCATCTGATCGGCCAGAAGATGTTTCCCTTTACCGGATGGTACGACTGGGGACGCCTGCCGGTGCTGGAGTACGAGAAGGTCCCCGCCCAGAACAACCGGGTGTACGCCCAGTGGTTTCGGATGGGGATTCACAACTTGTATCACTACTATACGTACCTGATGGCCGCCTGGGCCCGCTCGGGCGACCGCAAGTACTTCGAGACGGCCACGCGCTACGGTCGATTCTTGACCGACTACCATGTGATTCAATGGAGCGGCGGCAAGGGCAAGCGGCGGCGAGGCTATTTCTCCCGCGGAGGAAACAACACGCTTCCCTGCTGGGCCACCGAGGGGTTGATTCGCGAAGCGGCCGATTCGGAAACGCAAACGGGAATGGCCTTGGAGTACCTTTTCCAGGACAACCGGCGGCTGAAGGATACGCTGCTGCTGGTTCAAGACGCCATGCTGAAAGCCTATGCGCTCAACGCCCGCTTCGCGGGCGAAGACCCGGATTGCACCACAAGCGGCATGATCGGCATCTACCGTGTCACCCAGAACCCCGAGTTGCTGGCCAAGATCCAACAGTTCTTCCGCTACTGGACGAACGTGGAGGACCCGGCCGGGATCAGCGCAAAATACTATTCCGCCTTCGCCGGGACCCATTACGTCTCCACGTACAAGCTCAATCGCAAGGCCAAGGCGATCGTCGATTACATCCAACTCGTCGGAACGGCGGAAGACCGGAAGATCGGCATCAAGGCGGCCAAGGCGCTCGTGGAACAAGACATTCAAAGCCAGCGCGGAGCTTGCGGCTACTGCAACCTGACCGGGGCGGTGTGTGGACTGGTCTCGCCGTGGGAAAAGGCCCCCGAGTTCCGCACCTACCTGGAATTCCAGGTGGAAACGATGCGGAAGCTGTTCGAGCTTTACGAGAGACTTCCGCAAGACCAACGAGGCGAAGCTCATTGGTTGAAGGGGGTGACACCGACCATGCGGCAGACGTCCTACCACGACCGCTACTACTTTCGGGAAGTGAAGAACAGGAAGGGGGAGCCCCAGGAGATTAACTTCAATCTGGACGGCGGCGCTGTGCCCTTCATGTCGATGCCCGTCGCTATCTGGGCGTTGATGACTCGCAACGACTCCGAGTAGCTTCCCCACGGTTACGTCAGGGCGTTCGGCTCACTGCCATCCCGTCCACTCATCCCCTTCTCGAACGTGTGGAATCGCGACCCCATTAAACGTCTCCGGCATCCTGCCGCGACGGCTGGCACAATTGCAAGGAAAAGACGCGGGTGGGATGAAGCGAGTGGCGCGCGCCCAGCGCACGCTTGGCATCAAGTGATGACGATCGATGTACCGAGGTGCGAGTAAACCGCCTTGTCCGTCGAGAAATCATACATGTAACCGTCGAGATAGTAGGAACCCACAGCCATGCCCGTGGTATTCCAAGTGTAGGAGCCCGCGCCGTTGGCCGCGGTAACTCCGTCGATCTCGATCCATTGCTCATTGGCGTCGAAAGCCGTGGCATCCGCGTCGTAGCCCAGAGTGATCTTGGCGGGACCCGCCACGTCGACGTTTGTGGCCGTCCAACCGATCGTCACGCTCGTCCCCGGGGCGAATGTTGCCGCGGTGGGGCCGGTGAGCGTGAAGACGGGCGGAGCGCCGCCGGTGATGACGATCGACGTGGCGAGGTGCGAGAAGACCGCCTGGCCGGTCGAGAAATCATACATGTAACCACTGAGGTAGTACGTTCCCGAGGCGACGCCGGTGGTGTTCCAAGTGTACGATGCGACGCCGTTGGCCGCGGTGACCCCGTCGACCTCGAGCCAGTGCTGGTTACGTTCGAATGGTGTGGCGTCCGCGTCGTAGCCCAGCGTGATCTTGGTGGGCCCTGCCACGTCGACGTTGGTCGCTGTCCATTGGATGGTGACGTTCTGCCCGGCGATGAATGTTCCCGCGCTGGGGCCGGTGAGCGTGAAGGTGGGGGCGGGGGTCACGGTCACCGTTGCCGCGGCGGTCGTACTGCTGCCGGAGAAGTTCCCACTGCCGTCCGTATACGAGGCGGTGACGGTATACGTGCCGGCGGTGGGAGGAGACCAGCCGAGGGCCGCGACACCATTGCTCACCGTGGCGCTCGCGGTGCTCAGCGTGACCGTGTGTCCCTGGCTGTCTTGGACCACAAACGTCACCGTCCCTTCGTTTGCGGTGGCGGTGGGGCTGGTGACGGCGGCGGTCAACGTGTCGCGCGGGGCCCCATAAATCAGCGCGGTGGTGGTCACGCTGGTGCTACTTGTGGCCGGCGTGACAGTTAGCGTGCCGCTGACGAAAGTGATGGCGTAGCTGCTGGAAGTCAGCCCAGAGGGCGTGATCTGATAAGAACCGACGGGAGCGTTGCCTGTGGCCGGTTCGTTGGTCGTGAGCTGAAGCGTTCCGCCCAAACTTGCCGAGTTCTCACCCTCCACAAAGCCCGAAAAGGAAAGGCTGTAGGGGTCCCACGAGCTTGCAAACGGATCGGGAGAACCGTAGGTCTTGCCGAAGTTGGGGGCTGTGACAGTCAACTTGAGTGGCGTGGGGCTGACGTAGACCGGCACTGTTGGCGAAATCTCGCGGACCCGGTCCGTGTCCGAATCGGCGATGAAGAGGTTGCCATTGGGGTCCAATGCAATCCCCGTGGGGTACCCCAGCATCGCGTTGACGGCAAGAATGTTGTCGCCGTTGTAATCCGTGGCTCCGGAGGAATCGGCTCCGGCGTAGTCGGTGACGGCGCCCGTGGAGAGATTGACCTCTTCGACATACATTGGTAAGCCATAGGTACTGGAGACGAAAAGGTGCCCGGCGGCGTCGGCTGCGACTCCGGAAATGCGGTACGCACGCACACCCGGAACGCTGTTGATTACGCCGGTGCTCAGATCGACCTCGCGGATCCCCTGGTCGCCCAGGTCATCGATGAATAGATGGCCGTTGTTGTCTACCGCGACGTCGTTGGGCTCATACAATTCGGCGGCGGTGGCTTGCCCGCCGTCGCCCCAGCTACCCCACTGGCTCAGTATCCAGCTTTTGCCAGCGACAGTGCTGATCGCGCCGGTGGACAGATTGACCTCGCGGATGCGGTTGTTGCCGGAATCGGCGATGAACAGGTCCCCGGCGGCGTCCACCGCAACGCTTTCGGGGTACGCCAACTCGGCGGCGGTGGCCGCGCCGCCGTCGCCGCTGTATGCTGCGGTTCCATTGCCGGCCACCGTCGTGACCGTGCCGGCGGCCAGATTGACCTCGCGCACTCGATTGTTGTACTCGTCGGCGATGAACAGGTTGCCGCGGTTGTCCACGGCGAGGCCCGCGATGCCGTCGAACTCCGCAGCGGTGGCCGGGCCGCCGTCGCCGGCGAAACCGGCCGTCGCATTGCCGGCGATAGTGGTGATGTAGTTCGTGGCCAGGTCGACCTCGCGGATTTCGTTCCCATCGCTGATGAAGAGGTGCCCGGCGGCGTCGGCGGCAACCACCGTGGGATCCGCAAGAAACGTCTCTGACGCGGGGCCACTGGCGCTGGGGGCGCAACCGGCGATGGTCGTAATCACCCGCGTGGCCATGTTGACCGTGCGGATACGGTTATTGCCCGAGTCGGCGATGAACAGGTTTCCGCCGGTGTTGACCGCAAGACCGACGGGCTCGTTGAGCTCGGCTACGGTCGCTGCTCCACCGTCGCCGCTGTAGCCGGTGGTGTCATTGCCGGCGACGATGGTGATCACGCCCGTGAAGTGGTTGACTTCGCGGACTCCCTGATAACCGGCGTCGTCGATGAAGATGTCCCCGGAGGCGTCCAACGCGATGCCTTCGGGGCTGTCCAACCCCGCCGCGGTGGCCGGGCCGCCGTCGCCGCTGTCGCCTGCGGTTCCGTTCCCGGCGACGGTGGTGATCACTCCGGTGGAAAGATTCACCGCGCGAATGCGGTCGTTATTCTTGTCCGCGATGAAGAGATTTCCCTTGGCGTCGACTGCGATGCCTTCGGCGCCAAGCTCAGCGGCGGTGGCGGGGCCGCCGTCACCGATGCCGGCGTTACCATACGTTCCATTACCGGCAACCGTGGTGATCACGCCGGTGGCAAGATTTACCTCGCGAATGCGACCGTTTTCCGTGTCCGCGATGAAGAGATTCCCCTTGGCGTCGACCGCGATGCCCATGGGCGCGCCGAGTTGTGCCGCGGTGGCGGGGCCGCCATCGCCGCCGTAGCCTCCGGGGGGTTCGGGTGGCCAGGGGTAGTTCTGGCCTCCGTTGCCAGCCACCGTCGTGACTATGCCAGTGGCCAAATTGACCTCGCGTACCCGGTTGTTGTACTCGTCGGCGATGAACAGGTCACCGTGGCTATCCACCGCGAGGCCCGCGATGCCGTCGAACTCCGCCGCGGTGGCCGGGCCGCCGTCGCCGGCGAAACCGAAGCTGCCATTGCCGGCAACGGTGGTGATCGCGCCCGTGGCGTGATTCACTTCGCGGACGCGGTAGTTGCCCGTGTCGGCGATGAAGAGGTCGCCCGCGGCGTCGAACGTCACGGCGGACGGCTGGTTGAGCTCGGCGAGGCTGGCCGGGATGCCGTCGCCGTTGTAGTCTTCGCCCCCGGCGACGGTGGTGATGACCGCGCCGGGTCCGATACTGGCGTTGCTGCCGAAGAAATTGGCGCCGTCGCCGCTGTAGCTGGCCGACAGCAGGTGGTAACCCGTGGCCAGCGATGGGGCCACGAAGGTGGCGACGCCGCCGCTCAAGGGCGCCGTGCCCAGCACGGCGGACCCGTCCATGAAGCTGACCGTGCCGCCGCTGGGCGTGGCAGTGCTGGGGGCGACGGCGGTGACCGTTGCCGTCAAGGTGACAGACTGGCCGACGTTAACGGCATTTGCCGAAACGGCCAGCACCGTGGTGGTTAGGGAGGCATTGCCGGTGCTGACGATCGGCGCGCCGAGGTGCGAGTACACCGCCTTGTCCGTCGAGAAATCATACATGTAACCGTCGAGATAGTAGGTACCCACAGCCATGCCCGTGGTATTCCAAGTGTAGGAGCCCGCGCCGTTGGCCGCAGTGACCCCGTCGATCTCGAGCCAGTGCTGGTTGGCGTCGAAGGCCGTGGCATCCGGGTCGTAGCCCAGCGTGATCTTGGTGGGGCCTGCCACGTCGACGTTCGTGGCCGTCCAGCCGATCGTCACGCTCTGCCCGGCGGAGAATGTTCCCGCGCTCGGGCCGGTGAGCGTGAAGGCGGGAGGAGCACCGCCGGTGATGATGATCGACGTGGCGAGGCTGGAGTAGACCGCCTGGTCGGTCGAGAAATCATACATGTAACCGCTGAGGTAGTACGTTCCCGAGGCCACGCCGGTGGTGTTCCAACTGTACGAGCCCGCGCCATTGGCCGCGGTAACCCGATCCACTTCGATCCAGTGCTGATTGGCGTCAAAGGCCGTGGAATCCGGGTCGTAGCCCAGGCTGATCTTGGTGGGACCCGCCACGTCGACGTTCGCGGCGGTCCATCCGATCGTCACGTTCGCCCCGGCGGTGAATGTTCCCGCGCTGGGGCCGGTGAGCGTGAAGGTGGGAGCGGGTGTCACGGTCACCGTTGCCGCGGCGGTCGTACTGCTGCCGGAGAAGTTCCCACTGCCGTCCGTATACGAGGCGGTGACGGTATACGTGCCGGCGGCGGGAGGAGACCAGCCGAGGGCCGCGACACCATTGCTCACCGTGGCGCTCGCGGTGCTCAGCGTGACCGTGTGTCCCTGGCTGTCTTGGACCACAAAGGTCACCGTACCTTCGTTTGCGGCGGCGGTGGGGTCGGTGACGGCGGCGGTCAAGGTATCGTGCGGGGCGCCATAAATCAGCGTGCTGGTGGTCACGCTGGTGCTACTTGTGGCCGGCGTGACAGTTAGCGTGCCGCCGACGAAAGTGATGGCGTAGCTGCTTGACGTCAGCCCGGAGGGCGTGATCTGATAAGAACCGACGGGAGCGTTGCCTGTGGCCGGTTCGTTGGTCGTGAGCTGAAGCGTTCCGCCCAGGTCGGCCGGGCTTTCTCCCTCGACAAAACCCGTACAGGAAAGCGTGTCGAGGTCCGACGAATTGGGAAACGGGTCGGGAGAACCGTAGGTCTTGCTGTAGTTTCCGGCCGTGATCGTCAACTTCAGCGGCGTGGGGCTGACGTAGACCGGCACGGCCGGCGAGATTTCGCGGATGCGGTCCGTGCCCGAGTCGGCGATGAAGAGGTTGCCATTGGGGTCCAACGCGATCGCCACGGGGGACTCCAGCATCGCGTTGACGGCGGGGATTTCGTCGCCATTGTAATTCGGGCTTCCGAAGTATCCGGGATCCTTTCCGGCGAAGTATGTGACGGCGCGCGTCGCAAGGTTGACTTCCATGACGAACGCGGGGGTGTCCACGGCGTGGGAGAGGAACAGATTGCCGTTCCCGTCGGTGGCGATCCCGGTGATGAAGTCGGTGGACGCAGAGGTGACCGAATTGATCACACCGGTGCTAAGATCGACCACGCGAACTTCTTCCGCGCCAACGGAATTTTCGTAGCCAACGTCCGCAATATACAAGTGCCCCTTGTTATCAACGGCGACGCTACAGGGTTGAACGACGTAGGCGTTCGTGGCCTGCCCACCGTTGCCCAGCGTATCCCACCATTCCGGAAAGGAACCGTTACCGGCGACGGTACTAATCAATCCGCTGGAGAGATTGACCTCGCGGATGCGGTCGTCGCCGGAATCGGCGATGAAGAGGTGCCCGGCGGAATCCACTGCAACGCCTTGCGGGGCGCACAGTTCGGCAGCAGTGGCCGCTCCGCCATCGCCGCTGTATGCAGCGGTCCCATTGCCGGCGATCGTATTGATAACCCCGCTGGCGAGATTGATCTCGCGAATGCGCTGGTTGCCCGCATCGGCGATGAACAGGTCTCCGTTGCCGTCCAGCGCGAGGCCCGTCGGGGCGTCGAACTCCGCCGCGGTGGCCGGGCCGCCGTCGCCACTGAAGCCGGCCGTGGCGTTGCCGGCGATCGTGGTGATTTGGTTCGTGGCCAGGTCGACCTCGCGAATTTCGTTCCCTTCGCTGATGAAGAGGTGTCCGTTGCCATCGGCTGCAACCGCGGTGGGGTCGGCAAGCGCCGTGGCCGAGGCGGGGCCACTGGCGCTGGGGGCACAACCGGCAATGGTCGTAATCACCCGCGTGGCCATGTTGACCGTGCGGATACGGTTATTGCCCGAGTCGGCGATGAACAGGTTTCCGCCGGCGTTGACCGCGAGACCTGCCGGCCCGTTGACCTCCGATGCGGTGGCCTGGCCGCCGTCGCCGCCGTAGCCGGCGGTGTCATTGCCGGCGACCGTAGTGATCACGCCGCTTAAGTGGTTCACTTCGCGGACCCGCTGGTTGCCGTCGTCGGCGATGAAGATGTCCCCGGAGGCGTCCAACGCGATACCCGCGGGGCCGTCCAACTCCGCCGCGGTGGCCGGGCCGCCGTCGCCTGCGGTTCCGTTGCCGGCGACGGTGGTGATCACTCCGGTGGAAAGATTCACTTCGCGGATTCGATCGTCGAGGTAGTCGACGATGAACAATTGCCCGGCGGCATCCACTGCAACACCGTTGGGGAGTCCCAACTCGGCGGCAGTGGCGGGTCCGCCGTCACCGATGCCGACGTTACCAGACGTTCTATTGCCGGCCACGGTGCTGATCACCCCAGTGGCCATGTTGACCTCGCGAATTACGCCGCCCCACGAGTCCGCAATGAAAAGGTCGCCATGGTTGTCGATCGCCACGCCCGTGGGCGCACCGAGTTGCGCCGCGGTGGCGGGGCCGCCATCACCGCCATCGCCGCCAGCGAACTCCACAGGATAGTTTTGGCCGCCGCTGCCGGCCACCGTCGTGACTATGCCAGTGGCCAAATTGACCTCGCGTACCCGGTTGTTGTACTCGTCGGCGATGAACAGGTCACCGTGGCTATCCACCGCGAGGCCCGCGAGGCCGTCGAACTCCGCAGCGGTGGCCGGGCCGCCGTCGCCGGCGAAACCGAAGCTGCCATTGCCGGCAACGGTGGTGATCGCGCCCGTGGCGTGATTTACTTCGCGGACGCGGTAGTTGCCCCTGTCGGCGATGAAAAGGTCGCCCGCGGCGTCGAACGTCACGGCGGACGGCTGGTTGAGCTCGGCGAGGCTGGCCGGGATGCCGTCGCCGTTGTAGTCTTCGCCTCCGGCGACGGTGGTGATGACCGCGCCGGGTCCGATACTGGCGTTGCTGCCGAAGAAATTGGCGCCGTCGCCGCTGTAGCTGGCCGACAGCAGGTGGTAACCCGCGGCCAGCGATGGGGCCACGAAGGTGGCGACGCCGCCGCTCATGGGCGCCGTGCCCAGCACGGTGGACCCGTCCGTGAAGCTGACCGTGCCGCCGCTGGGCGTGGCAGTGCTGGGGGCGACGGCGGTGACCGTTGCCGTCAAGGTGACAGACTGGCCGACGTTAACGGCATTTGCCGAAACGGCCAGTACCGTGGTGGTTAGGGAGGCATTGCCGGTGCTGACGATCGACGCGCCGAGGTGCGAGTACACCGCCTTGTCCGTCGAGAAATCATACATGTAACCGTCGAGATAGTAGGTACCCGCAGCCATGCCGGTGGTATTCCAAGTGTAGGAGCCCGCGCCGTTGGCCGCAGTGACCCCGTCGACCTCGAGCCAGTGCTGATTGGCGTCAAATGCCGTGGCATCCCGGTCGTAGCCCAGGCTGATCTTGGCGGGACCCGCCACGTCGACGTTCGTGGCGGTCCACTGGATGGTGACGCTTTGCCCGGCGGAGAATGTTCCCGCGCTGGGGCCGGTGAGCGTGAAGGTGGGGGCCGGAGGAGGCGTTATGACGATCGATGTGCCGAGGTGCGAGTACATCGCACTGCCCACCGCGAAATCGTATATGTAACCACTGAGGTAGTAGGTACCCGCAGCCATGCCCGTGGTATTCCAAGTGTAGGAGCCCGCGCCGTTGGCCGCGGTGACACCGTCAATCTCGATCCAGCGTTGGTTGGTGTCAAAAGGTGCGGCGTCCGGGTCGTAACCGAGGGTGATCTTGGTGGGCCCTGCCACGTCGACGTTGGTCGCTGTCCATCCGATCGTCACGCTTTGCCCGGCAGTGAATGTTCCCGCGCTCGGGCCGGTGAGCGTGAAGGCCGGGGGAGCGCCGCCGGTGATGACGATCGACGTGGCGAGGCTGGAGTAGACCGCCTGGTCGGTCGAGAAATCATACACGTAACCGCTGACGTAGTACGTTCCCGCGGCCACGCCGGTGGTGTTCCAACTGTACGAGCCCGCGCCATTGGCCGCGGTAACCCGATCCACTTCGAGCCAACGTTGGTTGGCATCGAAGGGCGTCGTGTCCGGGTCGTAGCCCAGGGTGATCTTGGAGGGCCCCGCCACGTCGACGTTCGTGGCCGTCCAGCCGATCGTCACGCTTTGCCCGGCGGAGAATGTTCCCGCGCTGGGGCCCGTGAGCGTGAAGGTGGGGACGGGAACCGTCACCATCACCTCCGCCCCGCCGCTGGCGACCTCGCGGATGCGGTTGTTGCCGGAATCGGCGATGAAGAGGTCCCCGGCGGCGTCCACTGCGACACCGAAGGGGTTCGCCAGCGCGGCGGCGCTGGCCGAGCCGTTGTCGCCGCTGTAGCCGTATGTCACATTGCCTGCGACGGTGGTGATCACGCCGGTGGCGTAATTCACCTCGCGTATCAAGTTGTTGTAGGTGTCGGCGATGAAGAAGTCCCCGGCGGAGTCCACCGCGACGCTCATGGGGGCGTCCAGCCCGGCCTCGGTGGCCGGGCCGTTATCGCCGCCATCGCCTGCGGGCGAATTCACATTGCCGGCAACAAGGGCGATCACGCCGGTGGAGCGATTCACCTCGAGAATCCAACTTTGGCCTGGCTCGGCGATGAAGAGGTCCCCGGCGGAGTCCAACGCGACGCTCTGGGGGAGTTCCAACTCGGCGGCGGTAGCCTGGCCATTGTTTCCGAGGTAGCCTTGGGTGCCGTTGCCGGCGACCGTGGTGATCACGCCGCCAGCCACTTCGCGGATACGGTTGTTCTGGTTGTCGGCGATGAAGAGGTCCCCGGTGGCGTCTACCGCGACGCCCGTGGGCCCTTTTAATTCGGCGGTGGTGGCCGGACCGTTATCGCCGCCGTATCCCCAAGTCCCGTTGCCGGCCACGGTGGTGATCACGCCGGTGGCGTGGTTCACTTCGCGGATGCGGTCGTTCTCGGAGTCGGCGATGAAGATGTCCCCGTTGCTATCCAGAGCGACGCCGCTGGGAAAGGCGAGCTCCGCCGCGGTGGCCTGGTAGCCATCGCCGCTGTAGCCTTGGGTCCCATTGCCGGCGACGGTGGTGATGACTCCGGTGGCGTGATTCACCTCGCGGACCCGGTCGTTGGAATAATCGGCGATGAAGAGATCGCCGGCGGCATCCACCGCGACCGCGTTAGGATCACCCAACTCGGCGGCGGTGGCCGGACCGTTATCGCCGATGGAGGAATTGACTCCTCCGCCCGCCACGGTGGTGATGATGCCGGTGGCGTGGTTCACCTCGCGGATGTGGTCGTTCCCTGTGTCGGCGATGAAGATGTTCCCGGCGGCATCCACTGCGACGCCCGCGGGGTTGTACAGTTCCGCGGCGGTGGCGTGGGCGTAATCGCCAGCAACGCCTTCGCTCCCGTTTCCTGCGACGGTGGTGATGACGCCGGTGGTGTGATTCACCTCGCGGATCCGCTGGTTGCTCTGATCGGCGATGAAGAGATCCCCGACGGAGTCCACCGCGACGCTTTGCGGGTTGCAGAGTTCGGCGGCGGTGGCCTTTCCGTTGTCGCCGCTATAGCCCGCGGTCCCATTCCCGGCAACCGTGGTGATCACGCCGCTTGCGAGGTTGACCTCGCGGATCCGTTGGCCACCGGAATATTGAGCGGCGCCGGTGTCGGCAATAAATAAGTGCCCGGCGCCGTCCACCGCGACGCCTTCGGGGAACCCCAGTTCGGCGGTCGTGGCCTGACCGTGATCGCCGCTTTCGCCTTGTGTCCCATCGCCGGCGACCGTGGTAATCACGCCGGTCACGTGGTTCACCTCGCGGATCCGGATGTTGTCGGTATCGGCGACGAAGAGATCCCCGGCGGCGTCGACCGCGACACCCGTGGGCCCGCTCAATTCGGCGGCGGTGGCCGGACCGTTATCGCCGCTGTCGCCCCAGCCACTACTGCCGGCGACGGTGGTGATCACGCCGGTGGTGTGATTCACCTCGCGGATGCGGTTGTTCCAGGAGTCGGCGATGAAGAGGTCCCCGGCGGTGTCCACCGCGACGTCGACGGGGCCGAACAGTTCCGCGGCGGTAGCCTTCGAGCCATCGCCGCTGTAGCCTTGGGTCCCGTCGCCTGCGACGGTGGTGATTACGCCAGTGGTGTGATTCACCTCGCGAATCACGTTGTTTGCGTTATCGGCGATGAATAGATCTCCCGCAGCATCCACCGCGACACCGTCGGGGCCGCTGAGTTGGGCGGCGGTGGCGGCGATCCCGTTGCTGTAGCCGTCGGTGCCGTTGCCCGCATAGGTGGTGATGATCGAATTCGGCCCGATCACGGTGCTGCTGGCGGCGAAATTCACGCCATCGCCACTGTAGTCGGCCAGCAACACGTCCGCCCCCAACGGCAACGCGGAGACCTGGAGGGTGGCCTTGCCGGAAGCGAGCGCGGCCGTACCCAACGAGGTCGTGCCGTTGAGAAACGTCACGGTGCCTCCGCTGGGCGTGCCCGTATTGGGTGAAACGACCGCGACCGTGGCCGTCAGGGTCACGCTCTGGCCCAGCGCCACCGTGCTGGCCGAGGCGCTGAGTGTCGTAAGCGTTGGCACGGCCGAAAGGAGTTGACGCTCCTCGAGACGTTCCAAAGCAAGGATGCGGCGGGCCGTCGGCTTCCGCTTCGAATTGCCGGCAGACCGAGCGAACGAACGCAGTAGTTTCTGGAACATCACCGTTGCCTTTTGTATCGCGTGTTCGGCTGGGCGGGCTCGCCGCCGGCATCGATCAAACGGCCGAAACGCCCCGCGCTATGGCCGACTGGCGTAATCCACATCGTAGCTCCCCGCTTCGGAAATCGATATAACCCGCTTGTACGGAGTAAATAATGTCGGTTCGTGCTGGAACAAAACACGATACCGGTGGTTGAACCGGCGTCGCGCACGTCCGCTGCCGGGCGCGGGTGGGTGGCGACCGGAACCCCGGGCGAATGACTTCGGCAGGCAAGTGTCGGGCACGGGGTACCTGGCCTGCATGGGTCCCCAAACGGGCAAGGCCCGTGTGTCAGGCAAGTACGGCCTTGGACGCTTTTGGAGTGCGGTGACTTGTCACCGCTTTCTACCGGTGGCGACAATGGCTTCCCGAGGGCTGGCAAGGCCAGTGGAGACGGAAAGCGGCGACAAGTCGCCGCACTCCAAAAATTGGCCGCGCCGCCTCGGCAAGCGCGGCGGGTAGCTACAATGCAAACGACGAAAGTCGCGTTGATATGAAGGAGCGATGAGCATGGTTGGGGAGCATGATCGACTGCGCTCGCGTTTGCTCGCCCAAGTCAGGGGACTCCCGGCCGAACGGTTGCCCGCCTTGGAACGATGGCTGCGGACTTTGGAGTGCGGTGACTTGTCACCGCTTTCCTTGTGCGACCGCAGTAGCTTGGCACAGGCTGACACAGCGGAGGGGACGGGGAAAGAAAGCGGCGACAAGTCGCCGCACTCCAAAAGTTGGCCGCACGCGCCGCTGCACCGCCTTGGCGAGCACGGCGCGTATATCGTCACCGCGGGAACCTTGCACAAGGAACACCACTTTCGCGGATCCCAGCGGCTGGAGATACTCGAAGCGGCGCTGCTTCGCCTGATGAAACAGTCGGGCTGGCGGGTCGAGGCCTGGGCCGTGTTCTCCAACCACTACCACTGCGTCGTGCAGGCCGAGGCCGCAGCAGACGATCTTCGGGCCGTGCTCACCGCGCTTCACAGCGATACCGCTCGCGAGGTGAACCGCGACGATCAGGCCGCCGGGCGGCAAGTCTGGCACAATTTTTGGGATACCCGGCTCACGTTCGAGAAATCGTACTTCGCGCGGTTGTGCTACGTTCACGAAAACGCGGTCAAGCACAACCTGGTTCGCGTGGCCAATCAATATCCCTGGTGTTCCGCCGCCTGGTTCGAGCGCACCGCGGCGCCAGCCCAGGTCCGCACGATTTACGGCTTCAAAACCGACAAGGTCCGTGTGCAAGATGAGTACGGCCCTGTATGATTTTGAAGTGCGGCGACTTGCCGCTGCTTTCTACCTGTGGCGGCAACGGCTTCCCGCTGGATTGCAGGGCCAGTGGAAACGGAAAGCGGCGACAAGTCGCCGCACTCCAAAAAGGGTACGCTAAGGGGCGAAAGGGAACTCCATGAAACGAATCGTCTGCTGGCTGGTCGCGTGCGCGGCGCTGCCCGGCGCTGCTGGGGCCGCGCAACTGGAACGCATCGCCTACAACAACCCCGGCCTGACGGTCGACCTGGGCGTGGGCCTATGGGCGTGGCCGGTGCCGATCGACTTCAACGGCGACGGCCGGCTGGACCTGGTGGTGATATGCCCCGACAAGCCCTACAACGGGGCCTACTTCTTCGAGAATACGGGCAGCGATCGGAAGATGCCGCTGTTCAAGCCGGGCGTGCGGATCAGCAAAGGAATGGCCAACGTCTCACCTTCGTATGTGGATGGGCGGGTGCGGGTGCTCGGCCCCGGCTGCGAATACCCGGACTTTCTCAAGAGCGGTTTGGAACGCCCGTTGCGGCTGCCGCTGCCGATGAACATCCACCCCGGCCCGGTCCGCGCCAATCAATGGCGCTACGTGGATTATGACGGCGACGGCCGGCTCGACCTGGTCGTGGGCGTGGGCGATTGGAGCGAGTACGGCTGGGACAACGCCTTCGACGCCTGCGGCCGCTGGCGGCGCGGTCCGCTGCACGGCTACGTGTACCTGCTCCGCAACAAGGGGACGAACGCAAAGCCCGACTACGAACCGCCCGTGAAAATCGAGGCCGGGGGCAAGCCGATCGACGTGTTCGGCATGCCCTCGCCGTGCTTCGCCGATTTCCGCGGCCGTGGCAAGCTGGATCTGGTCTGCGGCTCGTTCCTGGACGGCTTCAGCTGGTTCGAAAACGTGGGCACCCGCCGCCAACCGCGGTATGCGGCCGGCCGCCCCTTGGCCGCGGGGGGCGTTCGGCTGACGATGGACCTGGAAATGATCGTGCCGGTGGCCATCGATTGGTGCGGCGCGGGGCACGTGGACTTGATCGTGGGCCAGGAAGACGGGCGCGTGGCGCTGATGGAGAATACCGGCGCGGTGGTCGACGGAATGCCGCAGTTTCTGCCGCCGCGATTCTTCCAGCAGCAGGCGGCGGACGTGAAGTTCGGCACGCTGGCCACGCCGGTGGGCGTCGACTGGGACGGCGACGGCCGCGAGGACCTGATCTCGGGCAACTCGGCCGGCTACGTCGGCTTCATCAAGAATCTCGGCGGCGACCCGCCCCGCTGGGCCGCGCCGCGGTGCCTGGAAGCCGACGGCAAACCGATCCGCATCATGGCCGGCGGGAACGGCTCGATCCAAGGTCCCGCGGAGGCCAAGTGGGGCTACACGACGCTGAGCGTCGCCGATTGGGACGGCGACGGCCTGCCGGACCTGATCGTCAATTCGATCTGGGGCAAGGTGGTGTGGTTCCGCAACGTGGGCACGCGGACGCAACCCCGGCTCGCGGCGGCCCAGCCGATCGAGGTGCAATGGCCGGGCGCGCCGCCGAAACCGGCGTGGAACTGGTGGAATCCCGGAGCGAAGGAGCTCGTCACGCAGTGGCGAACCACACCGGTGGCGGTGGACCTGAACGGGGATGGCCTGACCGACCTGGTGATGTTGGACCACGAGGGTTACCTGGCCCTGTTCGAGCGCGAGCGGCGGGGCGGGCAACTCGCACTGTCGCCGGGCAAGCGGGTGTTTCACATCGAGAACGGCCCGGTCTACGACGCCAATCACAAAGAGATGGGCCGGTCGGCGGGCGTATTGCGTCTCAACGGCGGCAAGGCGGGCCACAGCGGCCGCCGCAAGTTCTGCATCGCCGACTGGGACGGCGACGGCCGGCCCGACCTGTTAGTGAACAGCGGCAACGTGAACTTCTTGAAGAACGTATCGAGCAAGCCCGGCGAGTTCGTGTTCCGCGACATGGGGCCGCTGGACAGTCGCATTCTGGCCGGCCACGATACCAGCCCGACCGTGGTCCATTGGAATAAGGACGGCATTCCCGACCTGCTGGTGGGCGCGGAAGACGGGCACTTCTATTTCAAGAGGAATCCGCGGCACTGAGGAGCGGTCCGGAGGGGGCGAATAGGGGGAGCCGTACCTTCTTGGAGCGGTCCGCAGTGGGTGTAGCAAGTTTTACCGGCGAGGGCGGGACACAGAGATGTCATCCTGAGCGCAGCGAAGGATCTACGCCCCGCGACGAAACAACGTAGATTCTTCGCTGCGCTCAGAATGACACGATTCACGGGCTCGCCAAGAATTCTTGCCGCACCCGTCAGCGGTGCCGCCCTGGACAACGGGGTGTCCGGTGTTTTACACTTCAGGGAAGTGGTAACGCAGAGCATCACAACGGGAGATCGCCATGTCGCGACAGACGCGCAGGAGTTTTTTGCAGCAGACCGCGCGGGGCACGGCGGCCGCGGCGCTGGGGACCTTCGCCGCTCCGGCGATCCAAGCCCGCGGCGCGAGCGAGCGCATCGTGGTAGGCATCGCCGGCTGTGCGCGGGGGCGCACTGACGGCGAGGAGCTGCGGAAGCTCGGCGCGAAGATCGCCTACACCTGCGATCCCGACCAGGGCCGCGCGGAACGCGTCAAGAACATCCTCGGCGCGGAGCGGGCCGTGGCCGATTTGCGGAAGATCCTCGACGACCGGGCGGTGGACGCGGTGGTGATCGCCACGCCCGACCATTGGCACGCCCCGGCGGCGCTGTTGGCCTGCCAGGCCGGCAAGCACGTGTACGTGGAAAAACCTTGCTCGCACAATATCGTCGAAGGCCGGCGGATGATCGAGGCCGCCCGGCGAAGCGGCCGGGTGATGCAGGTGGGCACCCAGACCCGCAGCACCAAGGTGTTTCAGGACGCGATCGCGATGATTCGCGAGGGGGCCGTGGGGCGGGTGCTGATTGTGAAGACCTGGACGAGCCAGCAGCGGAAGAACATCGGCCACTGCCGGCCGTCCGCGCCGCCGGCGGGAGTGGACTACGATCTGTGGGTGGGGCCGGCGCCGTTGGTGCCCTTCCAGGAGAACCGTTTCCACTACACCTGGCACTGGTGGTACAACTTCGGCACCGGCGATGCCGGCAACCGTGGCGTGCACCAAATGGACATCGCGCTGTGGGGGCTGGACATGAAGACGCATCCCACCCACGCCGCCGGCTTCTGCGGCAAGATGTACTTCGACGACGATCAACAATTCCCCGACACCCAGTACGTGACGTTCGAGTATCCCGGCGACGGCGCCGCAGTGCCCAAGCGGCTGTTGGTCTACGAGCAGCGGATCTGGACGCCCTACGTGCAGGACGACTGCGAAGACGGTTGCACCTTCTACGGCGACGAAGGCTATCTGACCATCGATATGCAAAAAGGGTGGAAGCTTTTCGGCCGGAAGAACGTGCTGCGGAAAGAGGCCCACGGAAAATACGACACCGGCGAGCACGTGGCCGATTTCCTGGCCGCGATCCGCAGCGGCCGGCGGCCGAACGCCGATATCGAGATCGGCCACCTCTCGGCCACCCTGGCCCACCTGGCCAACATCATCGCCCGCACCGGCCGGCAAGAACTGACCTTCGATCCGCAGACCGAGCAGATCGTCGGCGCGGCCGATGCCAACGCGCTGGTCGCACGGACTTATCGCGAGGGACACTGGGCCGACGTGCGGAAACTCTAGCACGAGCACAACGGAGCCACCGACATGCCTATCGAATTCCGCTGTCCGCATTGTGGCACACAGACCAGTGTTCCCGATTCCGTCGCCGGCCGGACCGGCGCCTGCTTCGGTTGCGGCAAGCCGCTCGTGGTGCCGCCGGCCGACAGTGCCGACGGTTATGCCCTGCCGGCCAAACGCTCGAAGTGGCCGATCATCCTGATCGCGGTGCTGGCGCTAGCGCCCGTGGCGTTGCTCGTCCTGGTCTGCTGCGGCGGAGTCTTGCTGGGGCTGGCTCTGCCGGCCGTGAACGCCGCGAGGGAAACTGCGCGCAGGATGGAATGCGCGAATAATCTCAAGCAGATCAGCCTGGCCATGTTGCAATACGAGCAGATGTACCACTCCCTTCCGCCGGCCTTCGTGGTCGACAAGAACGGCCGGCCGATGCACAGTTGGCGGGTGCTGCTGTTGCCCTACATGGACGAGGATCTGTACAAGGAATACCATTTCGACGAGCCGTGGGACGGCCCGCACAACCGTGCCTTGGCCAATCGCATGCCTGCGATCTACCACTGTCCCAGCGCCGGCCCGATGGGCTCGGTTACCAGTTATGTGGTGATTGTCGGTCCCCGTACGGCCTTCCCGGGCGCGAAACCGGCTCCTGCCAGCGAGATCAACAAGGATGCCGCCAGCACGATTCTGGTCGTCGAGGCCCCGCGGGCGGGAATCAACTGGCTCGAGCCGCGCGACCTCCGCGAAGAAGAGATGCACTTCAAGATCAACGGCGACCCCAAGAACGAGATCGGCAGTTTTCACGTCCGCGGGGCCAACGTCTCGTATTGCGATGCTTCGGTCCATTACTTCGCCGATTCGATGGATGCGAAGGTGCTCAAGCAGTTGATCGAAAGAAAAGGGAAATGAAGAAGGTAGGAGTTAGAAGCTAGGAGTCAGGAGTTAGGAGCGAAGGATTTGCCGAAAAATAACTTCCGAGTTTCGTTTTCTTTTCTATAGCCCAGGCATTTATGCCTGGTCGCAATTCGCATGTGTACCGGTGTCCCGATTTCCCCGATCCGCCGCAGGCGGCGGATCGGGGAAATCGGGATGTGTCTCGGAAAATCGCCGTAATCCCAGGCATAAATGCCTGGGCTACGGAAATCGGGAAGTTATTCCTCGGCGGAGCCTAAGAAGACACGTTGCTGAGGATGGCCCTCTTTTCCCTACCCTCCGCTCGCGGTATACTGGGCCCCGTGGCCGTCTCTTCACCGCCCCCGGAGCCACCGACATGCCCATCGAATTTCGCTGTCCGCATTGCGGTGCGCAGGCCAGCGCTGCCGATTCCAGCGCCGGCGAGGCCGGTGTTTGCTCAGGCTGCGGGAAAACGCTGACAATTCCCCCGCGCGGTCCTGATACGAATGATCGCGCGGCCAAACGCACGAATTGGCCGACCATCCTGATTGCCGTGCTGGTGCCCGTGGCGCTTCTCGTGCTGCTGTTGTTCCCGGCCGTAAACTCCGTGCGGGGACCGACTCGTCCAGGACGTTGCATCACCAATCTTTCGCAAATCAGCAACGCGATGTTTTGTTACGAGCTCGACCACAACTCCTTTCCGCCGGCCTACGTGGCCGACAAGAATGGCCGGCGGATGCACAGTTGGCGAGTGTTATTGTTGCCCTACCTGGACTGCAAGGACCTGTACAAAGAATACCATTTTGACGAGCCGTGGGACGGCCCGCACAATCGCGCGTTGGCCGACCGTATGCCCGAGGTTTACTGCTGCCCGGATGCCCCGAGTACCTCGGTCACAAGTTACGCAGTCGTTGTTGGTCCCAACACCGTCTTCCCAGGCGCGAAGGCGGTCCGCATGAATGAGATCACCGACGGCCTTTCCAATACGATTCTGGTCGTCGAATCCGCGAAGGCGGGTATCAATTGGCTGGAACCGCGCGACCTGAACGAGGATCGTATGCGTTTCAAGATCAACGGCGACCCAAACACGGAGATCGGCAGTTTTCACCTCCACGGAGCGAACATCGTGTTTTGTGACGGCGCGAGCGTTTTCTTCCAAGATTCGATCAATGCGGAGGCCCTCAAGGACTTGATCGAGAGAAACGACGGCCATCGTGTCGATATGGGTCAGTTGTTTCAGCCCTCACCCCCGGCCCCTCTCCCACGAGCGGGCGAGGGGAGAAAACTGCCATGACCGACAGCGAGCCAGCGGCCGACGAATTGTCTCACGAGGAACTGGTCGACAGCCTGCGGCTCACGCTCGTTTCCGGCGTGGGACCGCGGATTCGCCATGCCCTGCTGGAACGCTTCGGCAGCCCGCGGGCGGTGCTGACCGCGGCGCGGAGCCAGTTGCGCGAGGTGCCGGGCGTGGGACCCAAGCTGACGGAACGGATCGCCATGGCCGGCGACGAGATCGACGTCGAAGCCCAGATCGCGCTCTGCCGCGAGCACCACCTGGCGATCCTCACCGAGTCGCACTGCGGCTACCCGCGCTTGCTCCGCGAGATCCACGACCCGCCAGGGGTGCTGTTTGTCCGCGGGCAAATCCAGCCGCAAGACGCCCTGGCGATCGCCATTGTCGGCACCCGGCATGCCACGCCCTACGGCCTGCAGCAGGCCGAGCGATTGGCGGGAAGCCTCGCCCGGGCTGGGCTGACCATCGTGAGCGGCCTGGCGCGGGGGATCGACGCGGCGGCCCATCGCGGCGCCTTGGCGGCCGGCGGCCGCACGCTGGCGATCCTCGGCAGCGGCGTGCTGAACATCTATCCGCCCGAGCACGGCGCTCTGGCCGACGAGGTGGCCGCCCACGGGGCGCTGGTGGGCGAGTTGCCGCCGCACGCGGAACCCTTGCCGGGAACGTTCCCGCAGCGCAACCGGATCATCAGCGGGCTGTCGCTGGGCGTGATCGTGGTCGAGGCCGGGCAGCAGAGCGGGGCACTGATCACCGCCCGGCTGGCCATGGAGCAAGGGCACGAGGTGTTCGCCGTGCCGGGCCGCGTCGATAGCCGCACCTCACACGGTTGCCACCGGCTGATCCGCGACGGCGCGAAGCTGGTGGAAACGGCCGACGACGTGCTGGAAGAGTTGGGCCCGCTGGTGGAAGCCGCGCCGCGGGCCGACGGTCAGGTGACCCATCATCCGGCGGAACTGTTGTTAAACGAACTGGAGCAGCAGGTGTTGGCGGCGCTGACCTGCGAGGCCACCTCGATCGACGCCCTGGTGGTTGCCACCGCTCTGCCGGTGCCGCAGGTCCTCGCCACGCTCAGCGTGTTGGAAATGCGGCATCTGATACGAAGGCTCAGCGGCACAACGGTCATGCGGCTGTAGAAAGCGAATCACGAGATCACGAAAGCCCGAAAGAAAGCACGAGAAGGAAAAAAGAAAGGAAAGTGGGGGAAAAGGTGACCGGAGGGCGGGAGGGAACAGGCGGGACCGAATGGGCGGTCCTCTAACTCCTTCCTTTACTCCACTATCTTCCCCTTCCCTTTCGCCTTTTTCCTTTCGGGCTTTCCTGCTTTCGGGTTTTCGTGATTCCTTTTCTTCTCTTACCCTCCATTCGGTGGGGTTCCGATTTTTACGGAAGCCGAGTCAACCCGCGAACTTACGTAGAACACACGGTCAAGGTAAAACCTTGACACCTGCGAGGGCTGCGAATAGTATCGGGGTATAGCAAGCCGGCCCTCTTTTCTGACTGAGGCTGTATGAGCATCTGGAACAAAGTCCTCGTCGGGTGCATCTTCGCGGCGTCCCTCGCCTTTTTCGTGATGGCGGCGCGGACGGTGCGGACCCATGAGTATTGGCGGCTATTGGCCGTGAAATTCCAAAAGCAAATCGATACTGTGCGGCAGGAATCGCGCAAACTGGAAAAGGGGGACGGCGACTGGATCGGCATGGCCAAGGCCCACCTCGAGTCGGCGAAATTGACGTCCGACCTCGGGCGGGTATGGTACAACTGCACGCCGAAACGGGCCGACGCCCAGACCGGGCAGGTCTCGGTGTCGATCGACATGCCCAAGCGTAGTGTGGAGCTTGGCAAGCCCGAGACCCCCCTTCCGCACGGTATCGCCGACAAGACGATCCTCTATGTCTTTGAAAAGACCGACGTTCAGAAGGGAGGGCGTTACCTCGGGGAGTTCAAGGTGGTCGGGGTGACCCCCAACGACGTGGCACTCCAGCCCACGCGGAGGCTCTCGGAAGGCCAGCTCCAGCGTCTGGCCCAGAGCAAGGGTCCCTGGGTGTTATTCGCGAAACTGCCGTTGGACAGCCACCGCGACGAGGCGTTCGCCGGTTTGAAGGACAGCGAATTGAAAGAGTTGCTGCCGGAAGCCACCGTGGCCGAGTATCTCCGCGACGGCCAGCCCGCCGAGCCCGGCGATGCGGATGAGCGTAAGGAAAAAGTGGGCGGCAAGGACGTATACGTTCGCGCCCTGCGGGATTACGGCGAGATGCTCGACACGTATTCGCAGCAGCGGAGCGTGCTGGTGGACCTGATCGAGTCGGACAAGCGCGACGAGCAGTCGGCGGCGGATGCCTTGACCGACGCCAAGGCGCAGCAAGAATTCCTGCAGAAGCAGCAAGCCTCGTTCACCGAGGAGGTTGCCAAGTTTGTCCGTCAGCGCGACGCGGTCGTCGCCCACTTGCGGCAGATCCAGCAAGCGCTTGTGCAGTTCCAAGCGAAAATCGTGGACGCGATCACGTCCAACCAGGGCATGGCGGCCGAAATCGCCAAGATCCAATTCCGCGCCCGGCGGATCGATCAGCAGTCGCGAACCATGGCCCAGGCGACGAGATGAAGAGGGATTGGGGTCGGGGATTCGGATCAGCATGCAAGGCGGTACTTGATCTCGAATCCCTAATCGCCAATCGCTAATCCCTGCAAAGACATACTAGCGGTCATGGGCATTTACGATCGGGATTACTATCGCGGCGAGGGACCGCAATTCTCGCTGCGCATGCCGCAGACGATCGTCATCCGCCTGATTCTCATCAACGTGGCGCTGTGGCTGGCGAACGGCCTGTTTTTCAGCGACAGCCAGTGGCTCAGCGAACACCTGGCCGTCAATTCCGCCACCCTTGCTAATCCGCTCCAGTGGTATCGTTTCCTGACTTACGGCTTCGTGCACGACTGGAGCAGTTTTTCGCACCTGGCCTTCAACATGGTGGCGCTGTATTTCTTCGGTCCGGAAATCGAGTCGCTCTACGGCCACAAGGAATACCTGCGGTTGTACCTGGTAATGCTGGTGGCCGGCTCGCTGGTTTGGGCGGTGGCGAACTCTCTGGCCGGCACCGGTCACGCAGCAATGTTCGGCGCGTCGGGCGCCATCGTCGGCACGATCATCCTGTTTTGCCTGCACTATCCCCGCCGCACCATCTTGCTGATGTTTGTGATCCCCGTGCCCGCTTGGGTCTTGGGGGTACTCGCCGTAGGCTATGACGTGATGGGCGCGCTAAGCGGCAGCAGCGGGCCCGTGCAAACGGCCGTCAGCGTGCATCTGACGGGCGCGGCGGTGGCCTTCGTGTATTTCCATTTCCACTGGAATTTCGGCCAGTTGTTCGAGCGGCCGCTGGCCTGGCTGCGGCGGGGGAAACGTTCCCATCTGCGAGTCTTCAAGCCGCCCGTCGAAGATGATCCGCGGCAAGACGATGCGGACTTGAAGGAACGCGTCGACCAGATCCTGGAAAAGATCTATCGCCAGGGAGAAGCCAGCCTCACCCGTCAGGAACGACGCATCCTGGAAACGGCCAGCCGCGAGTACCAACGGCGGCGCGGTCCCGGCTAGCGCCCGGACGAACTTTGCAGCAGCTGCAGAATTGGGCGCTTGAAAGCCGGGTTGAGCCACTCCAAACATTGGGTCTCGGCGGCGAACCGGAGCGCCTCCGTGTCGCTGCTCAAAAGCTCCTTCTCGGGGGCGTCCATGCCGTAGGGCGCGGCCTTCACCACCGTGGCGCGGGCCGACTTGAACGTCCACCGGCCGCCCTCAAAGGCATAGCTGCACTTCCAACGCACCACGCTCAAGATCGGCAGATAGTTGCCCACCCGGCAGGCCCACGCGAAGCTGAGCGTCCCGCTTGGGGCAGCCGAGGGTGAATCGCTCTTAGGTAGGTCCGCAGCCACGCTTTCCCAGACTTCGCCGTTGTGGTTCTGCTGGCTCGCGCCCAGCGGCCGCCACTCGTCCGCCGAAGCGCGGGTCGCGTTGGTCCCGGTTTCTTCATCGTCCTGGATGGTCTGCTTCAAGACCTCGGCCAACCGCGCGTCAACCTCTTTGGCAAACTGTTCGAAACGTTGCTGCGGCGTGAGATCGGCGGCCGTGGGCGCCGCGGCGGTCGCGGCCGGCGTCACCTTCCGTGGCGCCGCCGTGGTCGGAAGTTGATTGCTCGGCTGCGCGGCGGCGCGCGGAGTACTTGCCGCCGCCGCGACCGGCTTCGACGACACTTTGTCCGCACGATGCATTGGGCGAAGCCACGCCAGCAGCACGAGAATGACCAGTCCACAAGTCATCGATAGCAGGACGTTTCGAGCGATCACCCAGCGCTCGCCCGACGGTTCCGTGGGCGGCTCCGCATCGTCGGCGGCCGCCACTTGCGCAATGTTGCTGGGCCCGTCCACGAGGATCGAAGCGAACGAGCCCGGCCGCACCGCCGGCGGCGGCTCCGCGGTGGCCGCGGCCGGCGGGGGCGGCGCTTCGACGAGCGGCGGGGCCGAGAAGACGGGACCAGGCTGGCCGGCGGAAAACAGGCCTTTTACGTTCCTGGCGACGGTCCACGGAGCGTCGCGGCCTGGCTTGACCGGCGTGTCCGGCCGCAGTAATCCTGAGCGGGCCAGCGTGCGGAGTTCTTCCGCATTGAGTGGCCCATACTGTTGGCCCATCGAGCGATAAAACCAAATGCCGGACATGGGTGCACCCCGGGATGTTCAGCCGTGGATTCCCCCGTAGTTTACCATCCCGACCCGGCTCGTGCCATGACAACCCGTCGTATCGAGGGGGTCGGTGCATTCATGGTTGAGCGCGTGCGAGCGTGCACCCTACCTTTGGAAGCCGGGCGGCTGACAGGAATGTCAGAGTTCTGTTTTACGGTCAGCTTCGGGCTGGCGACCGCCGTCGAGGTAGTTGCTGAGCGGAAAGTGGGGCGTTATAATTCTCGCTTCTTGACAGGTCGGAATAGACGCCAGTGGGCGTCTCGGTCGCCCGGCCGGTAGCCCCACGTAAAGGGGAGATTACTCGCAAAGGAGCGTAATTGTGGGAATTCGTGTTGGTATCAATGGTTTCGGCCGGATCGGCCGTTTGGTGTTTCGCGCAATCTGCGATCAGGGATTGTTGGGCAAGGAAATCGACGTGATCGCCGTCAATGACATTGTTCCCGCCGATAATCTCGCCTACCTGCTGAAGTATGATTCCACGCAGGGCAAGTTTCCCGGCTCGGTGTGCAGCGAGAAGTCGTCGGCCGACGTGGCCGAGGACGACGTGTTGGTGGTCAACGGCATCCGCATCAAGTGCCTGGCGGTCAGGGAAGGGCCGGCGGCGATGCCCTGGAAGTCGCTGGGCGTGGACATCGTGGTGGAGTCCACCGGATTGTTCACCGACGCCACCAAGGCCAAGGGGCACATCGACGCCGGCGCGAAGAAGGTGATCATCTCCGCCCCCGCGAAGAACGAGGACATCACCATCGTCCTGGGCGTGAACGAGTCCAAGTACGACCCGGCCAAGCACAACATCATTTCCAACGCCAGTTGCACCACCAATTGCCTGGCGCCGGTGGTCCACGTGCTGTTGAAGGAAGGCTTCGGCATCGAAGAAGGGCTGATGACCACCATTCACAGCTACACCGCCACGCAGAAGACCGTCGACGGCCCCTCGAAGAAGGACTGGAAGGGCGGCCGCACCGCGGCCATCAACATCATTCCCTCGACGACCGGCGCCGCGCGGGCGGTGGGCCTGGCGATCCCCGAGGTGAAGGGCAAGCTCACCGGCATGGCATTCCGCGTGCCCACGCCCACGGTGAGCGTAGTGGATCTCACCGTCCGCACCGTGAAGGAAACCAGCTACGCCGAGATCTCCGCGGCGATGAAGAAGGCCAGCCAGACCTACCTCAAGGGCATTCTGGCCTACTGCGACGACGAGGTCGTCTCCAGCGACTTCATCCACGACTCCCACTCCAGCATCTTCGACGCCGGCAGCGGCATCGAGTTGAACAAGAAGTTCTTCAAGCTGGTGAGCTGGTACGACAACGAGTGGGGCTATAGCTGCCGCACCGTGGACCTGCTCAAGCTGGTGGGCAAGAAGCTGTAGTCCGCCGCGGGGAAAATATTCATGAAGCGGCCCTGCCGGTGGCGGCAGGGCCGCTTTGTTTCTCAAGCGTAGCTCTCAATGGTGTGTCGCTTGCGCGGTCTCGACCGTGAGCGTCAAGCCCATTGCTTTTGTGACCGCGATCAGCGTAGAGAGACGCGGGTTGCCGCGCGGCGACAAGGCGCGATACAGACTTTCCCGCTGGACTCCCGCCGCCTCAGCAATCTTGGCAATGCCGCCGCGCGCTTCGGCAATCTGCCGCAACGCAACCAGCAACACTTGCGGTTCTTCCGTATCCTCCATCGCCGCCTTGAGATACTCGGCCGCGAATGCGCGGTTCTTTCGCAGTCGCTTGGCCATCACCTCATCGTGCGAAATGCTGACTTTATCCTTCATGGCTTTCGCGCCCTTCGTTGGTAATCGTTCCAATATTCAACCGCACGGTCGATGTCCGCTGACTGCTTGCGTTTGTCGCCGCCGCACAACAGCAGCACACACACCCGGCCAATCGCCGCATAGTAGACGCGGTAGCCTGGTCCCCAGTCGATTCGCAGTTCCCAGACTCGTTCCCTCAATGGTTTGCAATCGCCGAAGTTGCCCGCCGCCAAGCGGGCTACTCTCGCGGCAACCCGCGCTTCGGCCCTAGCATCCTTCAAGGAATCCAGCCAGTCTTCGAAGACGTTCCGGCCTGATGCCGTCACGTAATGGCGAATTTCAACCATTATCCAATTGTAACTTATAGATCACAGGTTGGCAACCCCCCCACGAAATGGGACAGGCTGATAACGCGTCCCCAGATTTCGCCTCCGCTCTATGATTTGGGGATGAACCCACACAGCTTCCAAAAGGTCACGAAGAGAATTATCGCAAGCGGGAATGGCGTTACTGAAAGCACAACTGCCACTATGCTCAACTTACGCCTCTGTTCCGTGAGGAAGCTGATGAATGCCAGAGAGATTCCAATTGTCAGCGCGAGGCACCATATCGACCCGCCGAATTCCGCCCAAGGCGTTGCCCTGACTTCCTGACCACGGGGACGAAAGCGAAGGGGGCTGTAGCTGCAAGAGCCACAAGGTTGAAAAAGGCGGCTGAGCCAATCGCCAAATTGGCGGCGATACATCCCTTATCACAACCAGCCTTCAACTCGCGCCTATTCAGGAACCAGATCGTTCCAAAAGCCGCTATCATTACCCATCCAAGTCCGCAAAGCCGAGACGCCACAGCCCAAATGTTGTCCCAATGCTGCATGCTGAATTGCCGAGCACAATAACCAAGTACTCTTGCCCAGCTATTTGCCAGCGTTAGGTTGATCCCCACAAATACGCCGATTTTTAGCGTCGTCAAATTCAATATTTCACCCTCGCGTTCGTGGGAGGAATACACTCGTATACGGGTAGACGCTTTTGACCGGCGGCAGTTAATTGCGCCCCCCAATCAATTTCCCAACCATCCCGCTGACAAGGCCGCGTCGAACAACGCAATCACGTTGTCCGGCGGCACGGCGGCCTGAATGTTGTGTACCGAGGCCAACACATACCCTCCGCCGGGACCCAGAATCCGCACGTGCTGCTCCACTTCCCGGGCGACCTCGGCGGGAGTGCCGAAGGCCAGCGTGTGCTGGCAGTCGCAAGAGCCGCCCCAGAACACCAGCTTGTCGCCGAACTGCTGCTTCAGCGCAAGCGGGTCCATCCCTTTGGCGGTGGTCTGCACCGGATTGAGAATATCGACGCCCATCTCGATCAGCGTCGGCAGCAGCGTGAAGATCGCGCCGTCGTTGTGCATGAAGACCTTCATCGCGGTATGGGCGTGGACCCAATCCAGGCCGCGCTGGTAGTAGGGCATGATCTGTTGGCGAAACATCCGCAGGGAAAGGAACGGCGCGTCCTGGGTGCCCAGGTCGTCGTTGAACTGCAGGATGTCGACGCGATCGCCCACCGCGGCCGCGAACCGCCGCAGGTTCTCCAGCCAGGCCTCGGTCAACCGCTCGTAGAGCGCGGCCACGTAGTCGGGCTCGGTGGCCAGGGTCATCATCCAGGCCGGGAAATCGCCGGTGCCCAAGCCGAAGAACAACTCGTAAGGCGGGCCCATCGCCGCGACGATGGCGAAGTCGCTGTTTTGCCGCCAGGCCTCGGCCTGGGCGCGCAGGTGGTCGCACTCCGCGGCGCTCAACAGCGGTATGTCGAGCGTCGCCGGGTCGGCATGCGCGGCCCCGGGATACATGTCCAGGCGATCGAAATAAAACCCGCCCTTGGGCATGCGGGCCAGCGGGCTGCCGTCGGGCTTGCGCAGCAACAGGCTCCCGTCGGGCTCGATGCTCGGCTCATAGCCGGCGGGCATTTCCACCGGCGTGCCGTCCCATAGCGTCCAGGGCTTCCAGCCTTCGTTGCGAATGCCGAAGGCGACCGCCGGGCGGTTCACGCCCACCACGTCGGCCCCGAACCGCTCCAGCACCGGCCGCTCCACTTCGGCCAGCATCTGGTAGACGTCGTACACCCGGGTAGGAGTGGCCAGGCCCAGCCGCTGCTTGAGCCGATGGTAGGTCGACGCGGCGATGCCCGACTGCCGCGTGCCGCCCAGGTCGATGGGCACCCGGTCCGGCTGCCGATGATTCAAGGCCGAGAGCACGCGCTCGCGCGAGTTCATGCGCGAACCTTTTCACAGAGGGCCGCGATGAACGCGGGCGTGGTGCCGCAACAGCCGCCGAGGAACCCGGCGCCGGCCTCGATCAGGGCCGGGGCGTAGTCGGCGAACTCACCGGGCGACTGGGCATAGACCGTCTGGCCGTCCACGAGTTGCGGCAGTCCGGCGTTGGCCTTGATCCAGACCGGCCGCGAGCCGGCATCGCGCAGTCGCCGGCAAATCGGCACGAAGCCGGCGATGCCCTGCCCGCAGTTGGAGCCGATCAGGTCGGCCCCGGCCTCCAGGAGCGTCTCGGCCGCTTGTTCCGGGGTGGTGCCCATCATGGTTCGGTCGAGGTTCTTGCCGCAATCGAAGACCATGCAAGCCACCACCGGCAGACCGGTGGCTTTGGCGGCCACGATCGCCACCCGCAATTCGGCCGGATCCGACATGGTCTCGATCACCAAGGCGTCGGCCCCCGCGTCGGCCATGGCCTGGGCCTGCTCGGCGAAGGCGGTCTGCAACTCCGCGGCCGAGGTTTGCCCCATCATCAGCATCACGCCGCTGGGGCCGATCGAGGCAAAGACCTTGGCCCGGCCGCTGGCGGCGCGGCGGGAGATTTCCACGCCCGCACGATTGATCGCCGCCACCTTGTCGGCCGCGCCGTGGCGTTGGAGCACGAAGCGGTTGGCGCCGAAAGTGTTGGTGAGAATGACCTGGCTGCCGGAGTCGACGTAGGCCCGGGCGACTTCCTCCACCCGCTGCGGTTGTTCCAGGTTCCAGAGATCGGGACAGGCGCCCAGCGGCAGTCCGCGGGCTTGGAGTTGGGTGCCCCAAGCCCCATCGGTGACCACGGGGCCGGCGGCGAGCAACTCTTCGAGGACGGGATGCATAGAGGATCTCCGGGAATTCGGAAGGCTTAGGGTGGCACGTCCCTGAGTGCAGCGAAGGGCGTGGTTTGCCGGTGCGCCACGCCCTTCGCTGCGCTCAGAGCGTGCCACCCAATGAACTTGTAACTCCGCTTTCCGCCTTATTAAAACAGTCCCACGACTTCGCCCTTTTCGTCGATGTCGATGGCTTCCGCGGCGGGGACCTTGGGCAGCCCGGGCATGGTCATGATGTCGCCGGTCAACACCACCACGAAGCCGGCCCCGGCGGAAACCGTCACGTCGCGCAAGGGGACGTCGAAGCGCTTGGGGCGGCCCTTCAGCGCCGGATCGGTGGAGAGCGAATACTGCGTCTTGGCCATGCAGATCGGCAGCTCGCCGTAACCGGCGTCCTGGAGAGCCTGGAACTTATCGCGGAGCTTCTTGTCGGCCAGCACGTCGGTGGCGCCGTAGATCTCGCGGCAGATGATGCCCACCTTCTGCCACAGCGTGCAGGTATCGGGATAGAGCAGCGAAAAGTCGGTCTTGGTGTTGTCGACCACCTCGACCACCGCCCGGGCCAGCTCCTCGGCCCCCTCGCCGCCGCAGGCCCAATGGTTGGCGCGGACGATCTTCACGCTGAGGTAGCCGCACTTGTCCTTGATGAAATCGATCTCGTCCGGGGTATCGCTGGCGAAGGAGTTGACCGCCACCACCACGGGCAGACCGAAGCGATGGATGTTCTCGATGTGTTTCTTGAGGTTCTCGACGCCCTTGTCCAGGGCTTCCAGGTTCGGTTTGGCGAGGTCCTTCAGGTCGACGCCGCCGTGGTTCTTCAACGCCCGCACGGTGGCCACGATCACCACCGCGCTGGGCTTGATGCCCGACTTGCGGCATTTGATGTTCATGAACTTTTCCGCGCCCAGGTCGGCACCGAAGCCGGCCTCGGTGACCGTGTATTCGGCCAGCCGCATGGCCAGCTTGGTGGCGATCACGCTGTTGCAACCGTGGGCGATGTTGGCGAAGGGGCCGCCGTGGATGAAGGCCGGGTTGTTTTCCAGGGTCTGCACGAGGTTGGGTTTCAGCGCGTCCTTGAGGAGCACGGTCATCGCGCCGTGCACCTTGAGGTCGGCCGCGGTGACCGGCCGGCGGTCGTAGGTGTGGGCGACGACGATCCGCCCCAGCCGCTCGCGGAGCTCGGCGAGCGACTCGGAAAGGCAGAAGATGGCCATCACCTCCGAGGCCACGGTGATGTCGAAGCCGCTTTCGCGAGGGACCGAATTATTGACCCCGCCCAGCCCCACGATGATATTCCGTAGGGCCCGGTCGTTCATGTCGATCACCCGCCGCCAGGCGATCCGCCGCGGATCGATCCCCAGCTTGTTCCCCTGGTGGATATGGTTGTCGAGAATCGCGGCCAAGAGGTTGTGAGCCAGTTCGATGGCGTGGAAATCGCCGGTAAAATGCAGGTTGATGTCCTCCATGGGAACGACCTGCGCATAGCCGCCGCCGGCCGCGCCTCCCTTCATGCCGAAGCAGGGCCCCAACGACGGCTCCCGCAGGCAGACCACGGTCTTCTTGCCGATGCGGTTGAGCCCGTCGGCCAGCCCGATGCTGGTGGTGGTCTTTCCTTCGCCGGCCGGGGTGGGCGTGATGGCGGTGACCAACACCAGTTTGCCGGCCGGCTTTGCGGCGAGCCGCTCGTAGAGGTCCAAGGAGACCTTGGCCTTGTACTTGCCGTAGTGTTCCAGGTCGTCGGCCGCAACGCCCAGCTTGGCGGCAATGGCCTCGATGGGCAGCATCTTCGACTCGCGGGCGATGACAATATCGGGCGGCAGGGGTCGGGTGGACATGGGAAGGAATTTCGGATTTTGGATTTTAGATTTTGGAATACTGCGACGAGTTTTCACCGCTTGCGGTTTCGCCGCGGATGCCGGCGTCTTAGGTGTAGAAATCGCGGACCCGCATGATCGATTCCATTGAGCCCAACTTCAGGCAGTCTTCCAGGCAGACCATCGCCGGATGGTCGGGCGCGAGCAGTTGGTAGTTGCGGCGCACGGAACCGATCACCATGTCCAGGCCCAGCGGCATGGCCTTGGTGAGAAACGCGCTTTCCAGCGGACCTTTCAGCGGCGAACCATCGGCTCGCTTGGCCGGCAACATCACCGTGAAGTTGCTCAGGCCCACCGACATGTGGATGCCCGCCAGGGCCGGGTCGTGGTGGATCTTCTCGATGGCGGTCATCAGCCGCAACAGGTTTCCTTCGCAATCGCTGCCGATCGGGGCAATGCCCGGATCGATGATGCAATCGGCCACGGCAATGCCATGCGCGCGGGCCTGGGCGACGAGGAACTGCGCCGCAGCGTAGGTTTCCTCGGCGGTGCGGCAGGGCCGCGAACGGCCGTCGATCACTTGTTCCGAGACCAACAGGATCGGCCGGAAAGGAAGGACCTGGAAGAGATCGAACATTTCCATGCGCAAGGGCGAGATGGAGTTGAGAATCGGCGGCCGGCCGCCGGCGCGTCCGGCGTCGTAGGCCGCCAGCCCGGCGCGGGCGATCTCCGGATCGGGCGTATCGATCGAGAGCGGCTTGGCGGTCACGCCTTGGATCTTGCGGACCATCTCGGCCATGAATTCGGGCGACCGCGGGCCGACGTTGACGTCGATGTAAGCCGCGCCCTGCTGGTCCTGAAAGCGGGCCAGCTCCAACAGGCCCTCGATGTCTTCCGCGTCGAAGAGCTTCTTGGTCGAGGGGACCGAATCGTTGATCGTTTCACCGATGATCGATAGAGCGGTAATCGCCATGCTAAACCCTTTTCTTCACTGTTACTTTGCCGAGGTAATCACTCCGCCGGCGATGGGTGGCATGCCGTCACTCGGCGAAGCCGAGGGTCGGCATGTTCTGAGGCCGTCGGACATGCCCACCCACGGAACGCTATCCGTGTGAATCGCCACCCTTATCCTTTTTCTCCGGGGCGTGATGGTCGCGGTCCAAATAGGTGTTGACCCACGACGAGGTGTGCTTCAGTGCGGCATTGTAGAGCACGACCGGGGTCTCGGCCAGTTGCTCGGAAGTGCCGTAGTATTTCATCCGCTGATACACGCGGGCCCAAAAACATTCCTTGTCGAGCAACTCGCAGCGGCCGCCGCAGGAGCCGCCGCAGGGGCCGTTGCGGGAACCCTTGGAGCAACCCGCCAAGGGGCAGAGATAGGCACAGTCGGGGAGGCTGCAATCGCCGCAATCATTGCAGCCGTAGCCCAATTGCTTGGCCGATTTCTCCAGCCAATAGGCCAGCGCCCCCAATCGCGGCTTGCGATCCAAGACGCGAAACATCCGCTCGAGCAACCCATACGCGCCGCGGCCGCGGGTGAAGGCCCAATCGTGGACCCGCCGCGAGATGCGGTATCCCAGCGTGACCTGCGGGGTCTTGGCCGGCTCGCGGAGCGAACGGAGATACTCCGGATTGATCCGCCGCGGGTCGCTCAGCCCGGTTTGCGAGTCGTGCTCGAAGAGGAAGAACTCGTCGGGCTGGGCAAACTGGATCTCGCGGAGGAAGATCCGCCAATCGTCGGCGCCGTAGCTCTCCGCAAGGGTGACGATCTCATCGAACATCTCCGGCCGGGTGATCCCGCCCAGATATCCGGCGGCGAAACCGAGCCCCTTGAACACCGCCAATTGCTTGGCCGCCAGCTCGTTGAAGAACTTCTTCCCCTTGTCGGGCCCGGCCGCGTATTTCTCCACCTCGGCCAACAAAGCGTCGGTGAGCACGCAGCCGGCCAGCTTGCCGCTGTGAAAGACCCGGGCGATGCCGCGCGTCAAGCGGTAGACGTTGCCGACGATCGGCACTTCCATGCCCCGCGAGGCCAACAGCAGCTTCACCTCGTGGAACTTCCGCATGTCGTAGCCCAACTGCGGCACGACCCACTGCGCGCCGGCGCGGACCTTGCGGAGCAGCTTGAAATACTGCGGCATCAGCTCCCGCTCGTGGAGCTTGAAGGGCGACGCCGCGCAGCCGATGAAGAAATCGGTCGGCGGAAGCGTTTCCAGCTCGCCGCCGCGGCCGGCGACGCGCAGGCCGCGGTTCATCGCCGCCAACAGCGTGATCAGTCCCAGCGAGTCCAGGTCGAACACGCCGCTGGCCGTGCCGCCGAAACCGCCGGTGGGATAATCGCCAGTCAGGGCCAGAATGTTGGCAAAGCCCTCCGCGGCGTAGCGCCAGGCGGCCGATTCCAGACCGCTGCGGTTGAGGTCCTTGCAGGTCAGATGCACGACCACCCGCGAACGATGCTCCGCCACCAGCCCGGCCAGCCAATCCGGCGGCAGCATGGGGCCGCCGCCCGGGTTGTCGGTGATGGAAATCCAGCCCACGCGGGGATCGGCTAACAGCCCCCGCGCAAACTGCGCCAATCCCTTGGGGGCGTCGGGCTGTTCCAGTCCACGGGTGGAGACCACTTCCGCCCCATAGTAGAAGCGGTCTCCCGTGATCATTTCGCGGAAGGTCAGGCCAGCTTGGGAAGCACTCACGTTACGATGAACTCGATGGCAGGAGGGAAGCGGAGGGCGGCACGTCGGGGAAACGCAGCGAAGGGCGTGCTTTCGCGGCTGCCACGCCCTTCACTTCGCTGTGGGCGTGCCACCCATTGGGTTAAGTTATTGTATCGCGGGCTGTTATGCCGGGGTACCGACGCGGGCCAACCGCCGCGCCAAGGCCACGGCCGAGCTGGCGTTGTCGCTGAAACCGTCGGCGCCGATCTCCTCGGAGAACTGCTGCGTAATGGGAGCGCCGCCGATCATCACCCGGGTCTTGTCGCGGATGCCGGCTTTTTCCAAAGCGCTGATCACGGCCTTCATCATCGTCATGGTGGTGGTCAAGAGCGCGGAGAGGGCCACGATGGAGCCTTCCTTTTGCTGGGCCGCTTCGACGAACTTTTCCGGCGGCACGTCGACGCCCAGGTCGATCACTTCGAACCCGCCCCCTTCGAGCATCGAAGCCACGAGGTTCTTGCCGATGTCGTGCAGATCGCCCTGAACGGTGCCGATCACGACCCGGCCCGCCCGCTCGATGCCCTTCTCCAACAAATGCGGCGTAATGAGTTGTAAAGCGGCCTTCATCGCCCGGGCCGCGATCAACAACTCGGGCACGAAATATTCGTTGCACTCGAAGCGCTGACCGACTTCGTCCATGGCAGGAATCATGTACTTCGTAACCAGTTCACTCGGGTCGACGTTGGCGGCCAATGCTTCCCGAGCGATCGCCTCTGCCTTTTTCGCATTTCCCGTCAAGATGCAATCGTAAAGTTCTTTTGGATCCGCCATGGAGACCTCCCAGTAGTGTCCGTGTATGGTGCCGATTCCAACCTTTTTGCACGCGACCAGAGCGTGCTCCGGCCGGAACTTTCTCTATGTTAACGCGGTGAATAGCGCGACGCCAGAGGCGCAACGCAAAACAAATTGGGCTTTGCGACCTTCCATACGGCCGCCTCTGGAAATGCGGCGATTTCAGCGCCGCTTCGAAGTGAGGACGAGCATAGAAACGATGCCGGGCGCAAGCATGAGCCGACTCGCTCCGGACAAAAGCGGCGAGGAATCGCCGCACCCCAAAGGATACCCCACATTGCCTAGTAAGTATACTTTTCGTATTTCGCCATGTTTTTTAGCTCTCAGGACGTTCTTCCACGAATCTTCGGGAAATTGCCGGCCCGATGCTTGCATCGTGGTGCCAGCACCGCTATCTTGAGGGAATTATCGGGCAGGGTCGGCCTCCGACTGGTGTGCGGCCCGCGGATCCACCGGGAATCACGCATGCTCGTGCTATCGCGAAAAGTCGGCGAGAAGATTCTCATCGGGGACCACATCTCCGTGACCGTGGTTCGCGTTGGTCCGGGCGTGGTGCGCCTGGGGGTGGAAGCGCCGCAGAACATGACGATCCTCCGCGAGGAAATCAAAGACGACGCCAAGAGCCCGGCGGTCCATCCGGGCCCAGGCTCGGGCCCGGTGTAGAAACCGGTGAACGACGACCAGACCACGAAGCCGGCGGGCTTGACTCGCGAACAAGCCCAGAAGATGCTCGACTACGTTGCTGACCGTCTCGAGGGGACGGATCGTGCCATCGCGGAACGTCTGCTCGAAGATTTTGTCGACCGCCTGCGGGGCTTGGACGACATGCCCCAAGTCAAACGGTGGATCGAGCAGGGCGACGACGAGGCGTTGAAACATCTTGGCGGTGTGGAAGGCGCCCGGCGACTGATCCACCTCGTCGAGAAAATCGCGCGCGAGTGACCGCGGTCGCCACGGAAGTCAGGCGAGCAGGACCGCACTTCTACGCCCCCCTCGGTAGGCCGCCTCGGGCTGTCGAAACGAAGGGTCGCCTTGTGAATCGCGGCCGTTTGTCGCAACTGCTTTCTGGAAAAGAAGTTCCGGAAAAAAGCAATGCGCCCGAAGAGAGCCTCGAACCAATCACCGTGCAGCGAGTGTAACAAATTTGCCGATAGATAGGAATAAGAAGATTTGATCGCGACCCACGATCTTGGGCGGCTGAGCCCCCACAGGCTTCAATAACGAGGAAAACGACGCATGTCCGCACTCTCGAGTATTTCGGCATCCGGATCCAGCCCCTATCAATGGTGGTCTCAGGTCAGCGCCGCGAACCAGACGGCCACGACCTCGGCCAGCGGCAGTACAAGCCAGGCCAGTGGTTCCTCGTCCGCCGCCACGGGCAACACCTTCGAGAGCGAACTTGTTTCGGCTATCAGCAGCGCCGTGCAGAATGACGAGCAATCGGGCAGCACGTCGTCGTCGAGCCTGACCTCGGCCATTCAAAACGCCGTCAATCAATTCCTGCAAGCCAACGGGGGCACCTCACAAACTTCCCAGCTAGACGGCGCCGAAGGGGTTCAAGGATCGGGCCATCACCATCATCACCACCACGGACAGGCAAGCGGCGCAAGCCAGAGCAGCAGCAGCACCGCCGCTTCCCAAACCGGCACCGACAGCACCACGAATAGCACCACCGGCGGCACGACGGCCTCGCAGTCCACGTCGGGTCAGCAGATCATTGCACTGCTGATCGAGCTTTCGGGCGGTGGGGGCAGCAGCCAGTCCGGCACGGGCGTCGACGTGACGGCATAACGCCGAAAGAGTCAGCTTTCAGGCGGCGGCCAGGGCGCGGTTGATGCGCTCGATGGCCTCGTCGATTTCCTTCGTGCTCTTGAAGCCGATGACCACTGCGCTGATTTCGGGCCGGGCCATCGCGAACCGCGCGGCTTTCTCCCGGTCCGCGGGATTCTGGAAGTCGCCGTTTCCCACGAGCTTCATGCCGATCACGCCCCGCCCCTTGGCGTGCATCGCGCGGAGCTGCTCCAGCACCGGGGCGATGTCCTTGCCGGGCTTGTTCCACTGCTGCTCCGGACCGTCGATGTGGTTGGCCTGCGGGTTGACCCGCACGAGGTGCACGTCCGGCCAGTCCGAGGCCACGGCGGTGCGCAGCGCGGGCAAGCTGTGACAGGAAACGCCCTGAACCCGGATCCACTTTTTGTCCTTGGCCTTGTCGAAGCCGTCCATGATCCGCTTCCACGCGTCGGTCCAGCCGTCCTTGACCATGCAATGAATCAACAGGCTGTCGACGTAGTCGGTGTTGAACACCTGGCGGTGGCGATCGATCGTCTTGAGCACGTCGTCCTCCGGCCGGCCGCGAAGCTTGGACTGAAGAAAGAGCTTTTCCCGCGGCAGCCCCTTGGTTGCGCCGGCGATCCATTCGAAGGTGGCGTAGCTCTGGGCACAGTCGAAATGGGTGATGCCCCGATCATAGGCGTAGCGCACCAGGTTGTTGAAGGCCTGCTGGCCCAGCGCCCGCTGCACGTGGCCGCTGTCGGTGCCGGTGCCGAACCCCAGACGGCTGAGCTTAAGGCCCGTTTTTCCCAGCGGCACCTGGTCCACGGCGGTGCGGACGGGCGGCGTTTCGGCGCCGCAGAGGAAGCTGGGCGACAATAGTGCGGCTCCCGCGGCGGCTGTGCGCTGGAGAAATTCGCGGCGGGTGGTGACGCAGGTCAGGCGATGCGCGGCTGGGCGTTGCGGCGTACGTGCTTTCATAATTCATTGCTCCGCTGTGAGTCGGGACACCCCGATTATACCGGCCGGGCCCCGCAGGGTGAACTGGCGCGTGAGGTAATACGTTGACCAGTCGGGTGGTACGCCCAGAACGAAGTGATGGGCGTGGGTCCGCAAAGACCACGCCCTTCGCTGCGCTCAGGTTCCGGCGAAGATTAACCTCCCGATTTTGCTTCCTTTTCCGTAGCCCGGGCATTTATGCCTGGGAGGCAGATCCCGCGCGCTGGCGGCCCGATTTCCCCGATCCGCCGAAGGCGGATCGGGGAAATCGGGCTTGGGAAATGGGCAACGCCCGTAACCCCAGGCATAAATGCCTGGGCTAGGGAAATCGGGAGGTTATTTTTTGGCCAATCCTCAGGGACGTGCCACCCTCCGCTCAGAGCACGATCTGCTGTTTCTGTTTGTCGAAGTGGGCGACCTTGTTTTCGCGGTGCGAGAGAATGCCCATGTTGAGCGGGGCTTGGACGCGCACCGCGATGTCGATGGGGCTGTAGGGACGCTCGCGGGTCTTGACGCACTTGAGGAAGTTGGCCCACAGCTTGCTGGTGTCGCCGGCGCCTTGCCAGGGGATGAACAGCTCCTTGGAGCCCTTGGCGGCGGGGACGATCCGCACGCCCTGGTTGTCATGCTCGCCGATGGCGGCGAATTCGATCAGGCCGTCGGTGCCGCGGAGGATGGTCTTGATGCCGGTGAAGTTCGACAGCGAGTTCATCAGCACCACGCTGGGGCCCCCGGCGTAGTCGGCGAGGATGTTGCACTGGTCGGGCACCTCGCGATTGTATTGGAAGGTGCCGCCGCCGCCCATCACCCGTTCCGGGAAGTCCAGGTCGAGCATGCAGAAGATAGGGGTGAAGACGTGCACCAGCAAGTCCGTGGAAGGGCCGCCGGCGTAGTCCCAATAGAGCCGCCATTGGAAGAACCGCGACACGCTGAAGGGTTGCCGCGGGGCGTCACCCAAGAACTGCTCCCAGTCGAGATCGGGGCCCGGCTGGGCCTTGGGGTCGGGGATCGCCATCCGCTCGCCCCAGTCGCCGCGGCGGAAATAGCCGGCCTGGATGTGTACGATCTTGCCGACGATGCCATCCTTGATCAGCTTGCGGATCTCGGCATAGGCGTCGTCGGCCACGTACTGCGTGCCGACTTGCACGATGCGCTGCTGCCGCCGCGTCTCCTCGCCCAGTTGCCGGGCCAGGTCCATCTGCGACCAGTGCGTCAGCGGCTTCTCCACGTACACGTCCTTACCCGAGCGCACCGCGTCGATGGCCTGCGGCGCATGGTGCCGGTCGGGCGTGGCGATGCAGACCACGTCCACGTTTTTGTCGGCCAGCAGTTCCTGATAGTTGCGGTAGATCTTGCCGCCCGTTTTTTGTGCCGCCGCTTCCACCCGCGGGCGATAGACGTCGCACACGGCCACGGTGTCGCAGAGTCCCTGGGCCTTGAGCTTCAGGCAGATATTGACGTGCGCGCCGCAGCGGCCGCCCGTGCCGATGAAGCCGATGCCCGGGCGGTCGTTGGCCCCCTTGCTCCGCGGGCTGGCGATGGTGAGCTGGGGCGCCATCCAGGCGGCCGCGGCTGCGGCCGAACCGCCGAGGAAGCCGCGGCGGGTGGCGGCGGGAAGAGGGCTGTTGGGCTTTCGCTCGGTTGTCATGGCAGGATCTCCGTGGGACAGGGCAAAAGTTAATGGGTAAGCTGCCAGCCGTCGGCGGCGGCCACCAGACCGTTATATCCCTTGTGCGCATCGTAGACCCGCTCGATTTCTTCCACGGTGTCGAAGTAGCCCACGATGAATGCCGCGCTGAACGACTGGCCGGGCCGGATGGGCCGGCCGCCGAACTCCTCGATCATGCACACGTAGCCGCGCTGGTGGCACCAGGCTTCCCAAACCATGGCCGGGTCGAGCGTCATCCCGGCCAGCCAGGGGCCGTCTTTCCCGGTCGCCGGGTCGCGCAGCCGGTAGGCGCGGATGAAGCGCTGCGGCAGCGGGTCGCGGTCGCGGCGATAGTCGAACTTCTCGTCCGGCGGGAAGTCGCGGAGGAATTCCGCGGCCGGGATCCGCCCGCGGTAGCTCAAAAAGATCTCGCTGAACGTATCGCCCTGGTTGTGACGCACGTGGCCGGGCATGTCGAGCCGCAGGATCATCGCGTCGCTGGAGTTGACCGCGTCGATCTTGTCCATGGAGATGAAGTACCGCTTGCCCGCGGGAAACACCAGCAGTTGCGTCCACACCGAGCCCGGACGCTTGCCGGGGGCGGCCAGCCGATAGGTGAATTGCTGCCGGATGGCCACGAAATCGCGGCCGCGAATGATCGACGGCTGCAATTGGCCCGCGCGGGTGCAGATCTGCGGTCCTTCCAGGTTGCGCTTGGGTCGCGAACCGTGGTAGAGGTGGTGCCGGCCGTCGTTCTGGTAGAGCATCTCGGGATCGAGGCGGTCGCGGTACGCGGCATCGCTGCCGGGCTCGAGGATCCAATCGACGATGTCCAGGCCGAAGCCGGGGTCGCGAAAGCCGCTCTTCTTATCGAGGAATGACTGCCGCCCGACCCCGCTCACATAACCCTTCTTACAGATGGCCGCGGCGAGCTGCGGGGTCTCGATGCGGATGAACTGTTCGTCTTCCGAAACCTGGCAGGCTTGCGCGGCGGCCGCCTGCGGTTCTGTAGGGTGCGTGCTTGCAGGCACGAAATTCGGCAACGAACCAGCAGCGTGGGTGCAAGCACCCACCCTACCGGTCTTGACCTCCTGCAAGGTGACCGGCCCCAATAGGCCGGACTCGACGAGCGGGTCGCCCTTCTTCCAGAGCCGCCAGCTCGTAAACGTGTAACGGCCTGTCGGGCTGGGTTTGCCTTCGGCGAGCCACGTGGGCCAGGACTTGAGCGTGCCATTCGCGTTGCGGTCGCTGTCCTCGGGCAGTTGCTCGTCGCCGATGAGGCGGTTGATCCAGAGGTTGACGACGCGGAGTTCGAGCGCGTTGTCGCCCGCCGTCAGCGCGTCGGTGACCTCCACGCGGAAGGGCGGCTTCCAGAGGATGCCCAGGTCGCGGCCGTTGAGCTTCACTTCGGCCATCACGGCAATTTTGCCCAGATCGAGGAACACCCGCTGATGGGGAACCGGCGGCTGGCGCAGGGCGAAGGTCTTGCGGTACACGGCCGTTCCGGAGTAATAGCGAATGCCCGGCTCGGGACGTTTGCTCCAATCGTCGAGTTTCGCGAAGGTCGCCGGCTGGGCCGGGCCGCCCCAGCGGCGATCGAAGCGGACTTCCCATGGGCCGGCAATTTCCTGCATCGGTGTGAGTTCGTCCCAGTTCTTCCCGCCGGGCGCCGGCTGTGGACCGCCAGCCGCCGGCCGGAAGACGACAAACAGCGAACCGCCGGGATCGAAGCGCATTGTCACGCGCGTGCAGCCGCCGGCCTCCCGCCAAGCCGCCGCGGAGCGAGTGCTGCCCGTATCGGGCGACCAGAATTCGGGCCGCCGGCCGCTCACGCGGAATGTCGCGAGCGTTTCCACTTCGCGCGGCTCCGGGTTGGCGACGAAATAAACGTCGGTATCGCCGATGCGCTTGTGGATGTAATGGAGTCGCGCCGTGGCTTGGAAATCCGGCGGCACGCCCATTTCCGCGAGCACGCGGCTGGGAATGGCGACGTCGGGGATTTCATCCACCACCGCGGCGCCTTCCTGTATGTCGCCCCAGGGCCGCATGCCCATCGGCCCCAGTTCCATCGCGGCGCTCCAGGCCGTGGAGGGCGCGGCGGCGTCGGTCCAGTTCGCGGGCACGGTCCGGGCGGCTTCCCAACGGCCGTCGGTGCGGATGGCCTCGGTGCGGCCGTCGCGGTATTTGACGTCGAGCGCGCCGACCAACCCCGCTGGATTCGGCACGTCCAGCGTATTCACGGCGGCGACGGCGATCAGATTCTCGCCGCTATGGACGAGCGCGGCGACGTCCATCGCGTAGCCCTGGGTAAAGGCCTCCCCGGACCCGGCCCGCCGACCGTTGATCCAGCACTCGAAGGTGTTGTCGGCGGTCATCACCAGCCGCGCGGATGCGATGGCGCCGGAGAGGTTGACCACGCGGCGGAAATACCGCGTGCCCGGCGGCGCACTGCGGGCCGGGTTGCCTTCGCGGAACCAAATCCATTTCGCGGATGCAAACGAGCTTGCGTGGTCGTAGGCCGAATCTGGACTCGTTTGCAGCTCGCGCGGACAGATCACGCGGCCTTTGCCGAAACAGCGTCCGGTCGATTCGAGGGCCGCCGCGCCGTCACCCCATAACTGGCGAGCCAACGATTTCACCTCCGCATCGCACTTGGGGTAGCCCTGCAAACTGGGCGATTTCCGCGGCGGCGCGCCGAGGACCGTGGCGCCGGCCTCGACCAGGTCGCGAATTTTCGCCAGCAGCCGCGGCGACATCGTCTCCGCCCGCGGCAGCACCAGCATGCGGTAGCTCATGCCGTCGGGCAGCACCAGCCGGCCGTCTTTGACCGACATCCGCGTGAGCAGGGCCTCGGCCGGGCAGGCGTCGAAGTTGTAGCCGGGCCGGTCATAGCCGGATTTCACCGGCGACTTGAACCGCTGCGGCGAGCTTTCCGGGGCGAGGAAGCAGAGGTCGGCGACGAACAGCCCTTGCTGCAGCATGAACTGGCACCGCGCCAGGTACTGGTGCCATGCCCGCGACTGTTCCCACCAGGTCTGGGTGCGCTCGTAGTGCAGACCCCAGGGGCCCATGCTCATGCCGGGCGGACGATCGGGATTGGTCCAGGGCTGAAGCGCGTAGCGGTGGAACACGAAGCGATTGATGCCTTCGCAGAAGGCCCAGTCGCCCAGCGTCTTGAGATTAGCGGGGTGAGCCTGCCACTTCTCCCGGTCGGTGGCCGTAAACGACTCTGCGCCGAGGATCGGCCGGCCGTACACGTGCGCGGCGGAGGCCATCTCGGTGCAACTGTAGGCGGCGAAAATCGGCGATTCGCCGATGCCCCACGACCAGAACTCGGCCATCGGCTCGTCGGCGCGGCCGGCGTAGGTCAGGTCGTCGCAGGGCGGCGTGTCGTAGGCTTCGATGGAAAGGCGGATCCCCTGGCGATGGGCCAGGGTGCGGAAATGGCCGGCGTAGTTTTCGCACAACAGGTCGTTGACGGTCTGCCGCACGTCCCAGAGGAAGCGCTCGGAAACTTCGACGCTCTCGACTACCCGCCCACTCATCACCGGCAGCAGCGGCAGCGGATCGTAGCCGCGGAGCCGCTGGAATTCCTGGCGAAAGCGAGGCGTCCAGTTTTGCGAGCCGACCTCCCAGCTATCGATGTGCGTCGATACGAGCGTGCGATTCTCGCCCGCGAGCGGCCGGTTCTCGGCGATCAGCCGCCCCATCAGCGCGTTGAATTGCGTCTCCGCCGCCTCCTTGCTGAGCTTGTCGCACTCCAAGCCGCGGCCCTCCAACGGCGCGGGATGATTGTCCACGCCGGTGCTGGTGTGGCCCATCCGCAACAGCGTCCAGTTGCCCGCGGGCACGTCCCACGCGAGCCGGCCGTGCGCGCCCAGCTTCGCCGTGAGGTCCACGATGCGCTCGCGGCGAACGATGGCATTCGCGGCCACCGCGGGGAACGCCGTACGCGAGGGAATCTCCTCGCGCACGGCCGCCGATTTACCGAGGATGTGCGGAATAACGTAGTTCGCGGCCGGCGTGGGATAGGCGAACACGGCGATGTCGCGGTAGTAATCTTTGGTGGCCTTGGGTTGCGGCAGCGCCGCGTCGAAGCGCCGCGGGCCGACGATCTTGGTCTCGCTCCACACGACGCGCTGCATGGAAAGCTCGGGCGTGATCCACGGCCCGCCGCTGCCGCACCAGCCCGCGTCGTTGTTCATGTTCACTTGCAGCCCCAGCCGATGCGCCTCGGAGCAGATATGCTGGAACAGCTCGCGCCACAGCGGCCCGCCAAACCGCGCCGGTCCCTTGGGCGCGCCCTGGTCGGTCTCCATGTAGAGCACGCCGCCGATGCCGGCGCGGGCCATCGCTTCCAGATCGGCCGTGATGCCTTCGCGGGAGAGGTTCCCGTCGAGCGGAAACCAGTAGACCCAGGGCCGCGCCGAAGCGGGCGGGGTGCGGAAGCCGGTTTCCAGCGCGCTGGGAGATTGGCCCAGCGCCGTCATGGCCCGCGTCGCGGCCGCGAACAAGAGCACGGCGAAAATCGTTTGTGCAATGATCCGTTTCATTGTTGCTCCTTACCGAGGCCGTAGCAAAGAAGTTGAAGTTATGGGGGTGCAGCAAGAAACCTTGGCAAGCCCATCCACTCTGTCATTCTGAGCGCAGCGACGAATCTAGGCTGTTTCGCTAACCCACGCAGATCCTTCGCTGCGCTCAGGATGACAGCGTTCGTGGCGGGCCTCGCCAAACGAACTTGCTACACCCGCTTTCCCGCATCGAGATCAATAGAAACCAAACTCATAGGCCGCGTCGTACAGTGCCGCCACATTCTCCGGGGGGATTCCCGCCTGGATATTGTGCACGTTGTTGAACACGTAGCCCCCGTGGGGCTTCCAAACCGCCAGGTTCGCCTGTACCTGGCGCCGCACTTCGTCGGGCGTTGCCGTGGGGAGCACGTGCTGGGCGTCGATCGCGCCGCCCCAGAACACCAGCCGATCGCCGAACGCCGCTTTCAAACCGGCCGGCTCCATCCCCGCCGCGCTGATCTGCACCGGGTTGAGGATGTTGATGCCGTTGTCCAGCAGGTCGGGAATATATTCCGTACAGGCGCCGCAGGTGTGGTACCAGATCTTGGCGGCGGTTCGCGAGCGGATGTACTCGACCAGGGCTTTCTGCCGCGGCTTGACCACGCTGCGATAAAAGGCCGGGCGGAACAGCGGGCCCTTCTGCCCGGCCAGATCGTCGCCGATCATGATCACGTCCACCAGGTCGCCCACCTCGTCGAGGAATCCCCGGAACCAGTCCAGCCAGAAACGCAACGTGGCGTCCAGCAGCGCCGCGCAGAACTCGGGCTGCGTGAGCATGTCGACGAACCATTGCTCCAGCCCGCGCAGGTACCAGCAAATCTCGTACACCACGCCCGAAATGCCACTCACGACCGCATAGGGCGTATCGCCGCGCAGCTCGAGCGCCCGTTGCCGCAGACCGGCGAAGCGGCCCGGATCGCCGCCGCGGGGGAAGGGATAGTCGCGCAAATCTTCGATCGTGGCTGTGGCCAGCGGATGGTGCGAAATGTCCATGTAGAAAGGCTGGTCGTCGGGCATCGACCAGGTCACGCCGAATTCATCGGTGAGGTCGTGCCACAGCCGGCTGCCGCGACGATTGGTGACAATGCCACCTTTCCAATCCGCTGCCGCTCCCGCCGCAATGTAACGGGTATCCACGTGGAACCGCTCCAGCACCGCCTCGCAGGGCCGGGCCAACTGTTGCACGGGGTCCATGATCGTCAGCTCGTCGCGGATCCCCAGGTAATCGAGCAAGGCCTGATAGGCGAACTTGTGGATCCCCGTCTGATTGCCGCCCAGATCGATCGGCACGCGGTCGGGGATCTCATGGTCGAGCGCCTTGAGGACCCGCTGGCGAGAGGTCATGGTTTCCCGCGACATGGCTGCACTCCCCGGTTTTACGATCTTGCGTTCCGCCGCGCCGGGACGGCCGGCGGATGACGAACGGCTCCATTTTTGGCGATGGCGGGAAAGAATACCAGTGCCGCGGCGAGGAATTATCGCGGGCGGTTGTTATATTAGCCTGTATTGTGTTACGCGGCACGAACCACCAAACTGGGGGCGAGGTCCCGCGGTTTTCCAGAGCGTAGAGCGTAGGGTGGGTCGAGTGCAACGAGCCCCACCGATTGGATTGATTGTTTTTCAAGGAGAGCGGCGGATGAATCGCAGATGGAGTCGGCGGGAGTGGCTGAAGGCTTCGGGGTTGGCGGCGGGAGTTTTGGCGGCCGGTTCGACGGCCCCGCTCGACGACGCCCGTGCGGCCGGCGAGGCGCGGGGCAACGCCCATGTGGTGTTTCAACGTGCGATCCCCGTCCGGCACGAGGTCGACGTGTTCGTGGCCGGCGGCGGCCCGGCCGGCACGGCGGCGGCCGTGTCGGCGCGGACGCTCGGCGCCAGCGTGTTCCTGGCCGAGGCCCACACTTGCTTCGGCGGCATGGGCACCGCCGCCCGCGTCCCGCTGTTCATGCCCGTCAGCGACGGCGTCCACTTTCTCCCCGGCGGATTCGGCGCCCGCGTGATCGAGCGGCTGAAGTGGGAATCATCGCTCCGCGGACCGGCCAACGACGTCGAGGCGCTGAAGCGGGTGTACGACGCGTTGATGACCGAGTCGGGCGCCGCGTTCACCTTTTATACGACGCTCATCGGCGCGGAGACCCGGTCGGGCCGCGTCACGCACGTGGTGTGCGCGGCCCCCGGCGGGTTGTTCGCCGTGCGGGCCAAGGCGTATGTCGACGCCACGGGCAACGGCGACCTGGCCGTGCTCTCCGGCGCGAAGTTCGAGAAGGGGGACGATCAAGGCCGGCTCATGCCCGGCACTCTGTGCAGCGTTTGGAGCGACATTGACTGGCCCACCTGGTATGCCCATCAGCCCAAGGGCCCTCAGCCCGACGGCTGTATGCTGGAGAAGGCCTTTGCCGACGGGGTGTTCACCGTGCAGGACGAGCACCTCACCGGCATGTACCGCTTGGGGGAACGCTTGGGGGCGGGCAACATCGGCCATACTTTCGACGTCGACGGAACCGACGAGGTTTCGCTCACCAAGGCCCTTGTCGGCGGCCGCAAGGCCCTCATGGAGTACCAGCGATACTATCGCCAGTACTTGCAAGGCTTCGAAAAAATGAACCTGGTGGCCACGGGCTCGCTCTTGGGTGTGCGCGAGACGCGGAGAATCGTCGGCGACTACGTCCTCACGCTCGACGACTACAAACGCCGCGCCACTTTCCCCGACGAGATCGGCCGCTACGCCTACCCCATCGACAACCATCCGCTCCGGCCCGGCAAGGACAGCTACGCGCAGCACCGCCGCGAGTTCGACGAGGCCCTGCGATACAAGAAGGGCGAAAGCTACGGCATCCCGTACCGCTCGCTGATCCCCCGCGGACTCGACAACGTGCTGGTCGCCGGCCGCTGCGTGAGCGCCGACCGCATGGTCCACGGCTCGATCCGCGTCATGCCCGGCTGCTTCATCACCGGCCAGGCGGCGGGCAGCGCCGCGGCACTGGCGGCCGAGCGCGGCAGCTCGACGCGCGACGTCGACATCAAAGACCTGCAGCGCCGCCTCAAGCAACTGGGCGGCTACTTGCCCAACGCGTGATCCGCGCCGAAAGGACCCGCTGTAGCGTAGTGATTCAGACTGACGGGGATTTCCGGGTGGCATGTCGTCACGAAGCGAAGCGTCGCGCTCGGCATGTCTGGCGGCTTCAAAACATGCCGACCCGCTGCTGCGTAGCGTGACGGCATGCCACCCAACGCGCCGATCGGGTTTGTTCTAGCCGGCGGGTTCCGGCCAGTAACCCAGGCACACGTCGCGATAGATGAGATAATTCTCCAAGGGAATCTCGGGGCTGATCGAGTGGGTGCCGATGACCACGCCCCCGTCGCGGCCGAGGTCGATGATTGCCCGGGCTTCGGCTTCGATGTCCCCGCGCGAGCCCTGGATCAGCGTATGCGTATTGCACATCCCGCCTACGAGGACCAGCCGTGGCCAGCGGCCACGGGCCGCGGCGATGTCCATGCCCGCGCGGCGTTCCAACGGGTTCAGCGCGTCGATGCCGGCGTCCAGCAGCATGTCCAGTAGCGGCCGGATGTCGCCGTCGGAGTGCAAGACGACGTAGCGGGCGCCGGCATCCTTGTAAGCGCGGATCATCTGGCGATAGGCGGGCAGCAACACCCGTTCGAACTGCCGGGGGCCGAACATCGGGCCGCGGTTGCCGGCCATGTCGTCGTAGATCCAGATCCCGGTCTCATGCAGGCCCCAGCGGCGGATCTCTTCGACCCCCACGGCTGCAAGGTGCTCGGCCATTTTGCCGGCGATCGTGCGGGCGAGGCCCGGATCTTCGGCCATGTCGATGAGAAATTGCGTCTCGCCGCGCAAGTACGTCGAGCGCAGATACGGCCCGCCGGTCTTGCCGAACACGCAGTGCCGGCGGCGATCCTCGGCCAGGGCCCGCTGGGCTGCCGCGGCGTCGGCGAAGGTGACGCTGGGATCGGCCTTGCCCGTCAGGTAGCGCGAGTCCAATTCCGGCGGATCGAAGCGGAGTTGTTCGGGATCGGCCCCCGCGGGGAGCGCCGCGGCAAGGGTCTCGACGAAGAAGGCGTTCTCGCGGCGGCGGACTGTGCGGCCCCAGCCGTCACGCTCGTAGATGTAACCGTCGCGGCGGTCGATCTCGGCGACGCGCGTTGGGAAAGGCGTCTCGTCGGGATACCAGATGGCGATATCCGTCAACTCGCCCGGATCGCCGAGACGCTGCCGCCAAGCGTTGGGGAATTCCCAAAAGCTGTCGAAGCAGGGGATGCGGTCCGGCCTCTGGAAGTCGAATGCGGCAAGAACACGCTGCTGAGAATTCATGCCCTGAGTATTGGACCGGCAGCGAGCGATGTCAAGACGTGAAGAGTTGGCAGTCGGCCGTAGGCCGTTAAGAAGCAACGGAGAAATAACTTCAGCAATTGGATGGCATGCCGTCACTCGGCGAAGCTGAGGGTCGGCATGTTGGTTGGCAAAAACCACATGCCGACCCGACGCTGCGCGTCGTGACGGCATGCCACCCAGCCAACTGCCAACTGCCCACTTTTTTTGCGTCGCGGCCGGCGATGCGGTACAATCGCAGCGATTGACACTCGCCGACCGAAAGGATCACGCTCATGGCCGCCATGTCTCGTTGGGTGTTGGCAGTTGTTCTGTTCTGCGCTATCGCCGCGGCGTGCCAGGCGATGGGGGTGGAACCGTTCATCCTTCAGTCGAACGACGTCGATCCTACGGCGCCCACCTCGCAGCCCATCGGCCGCTGGTACCACTGGCTGGGCGCCGACCCGGCCGTCACGCACCTGGAAACGGGCGTGGCCGTTGACGCCGGGGCCTACGCCGGCCGGGGGCAGCGGATCGACGTTCGGCAGCCGGCGCCGCTGGCCGCCGTGCAGGTGAAAGTCAAACGCATCGGGCATCCTGGCGCGCTGATTTGGCTCGCGGGAACCGCCCCGGGCAAGGACGACCTCGGCCGAGGCGAGGTCCCGCCCGAGCGGTTCTCGGTCCAATACGAGCACTTCGTCACGCTGCCGCTCTCGGGCGCGGCGCCGTCGCAGGTGTTTCTGCGGTTGCGTGCCGCTTCCGGCCGCTGCCCCGACGATTACTATGCCGTGTATTGCACCTGGCGCGAGAACGACCCGCGCAAGGCGAAGATCAATTGTTACACCGGGCCGGGCGAGGTGGGCATGATGTACCGTGCGCTCCATACTGACCCGCAAGGAGCGGCCCTGGAGCCCGACGGCCGGCCCATCATCCAGGGCGCCAGCATGATGAACCGGCTGCTGACGCGTCAACCGGGCGTGGGCCGCCGGCAATTGCTCGCCGGTGAGGAAGAGCCGTTTGCGTTCGTGGAAAAGCTGGCTGCCGGGGAAGATCCACGGCATGGCGGGCTTCCTTGGTCCGGCTTGCGGACGGCGGCTGACGAGATCGCCATCGACGGCCGCTGGCAGATCCGCGTGGCCGCTCCGCACAGCCCGCCCCTTGACACCGCGGTCGACGATCTCACCGCGTTCTTCCACCGGGAAATGAAATTGCCGCTCGCAGTGACCTGGACGTCCGACGTGCGGCCGGCGCCGCGAACGATCCTCCTCGCGCAAGGCAAGGGCCTGCCCGGCGGGCCAACCGCGGCGGCCGGCTATCGCTACTCAGCCGGCGACGACGGCGTCCACATCCACGGCAGCGACCCTTGCGGCGTGCTCCGCGGCGCGTGGTATCTGGAAGACTTGTTGATGCTTCGCGGCGGACCGCTGCTGCGGCGCGACGACCGCACGCGCGAGCCCCGCTATCGGCCCCGCGCGACGTGCTCGGCCTGGGGCGGCACGGGCGAGCTCTGCGCGCCGGCCGAGATCTATACCGACGCCCATCTGCGGCTGATCAGCCACTACGGTTACGACGCGATTTGGTTGAACTGGTATCCGGGGCCGGAGCGCGGGCAGCCGCTGCCGACGGCGATTCCGCCCGGCCAGGTTCCCCAGGGAACCACCTACCAGCCATTCACGCCGCGACTGCACGACCTGGTCGATCGCGCCGAGCGGTTCGGCCTGGAAGTGGTGATCCTCTACGCGGCGCCGCACCCCGCCAACGACGCGGAGCGAGAGGTCGTCCAGGAAGAGGCGCGGCGGTTCGTCCGCGAGTTTCCCAAGATTCGCACGATCATCCTCTTGGACGAAGGGATGGGCTCGCGCTATCACCAGCTCGACGGCTGGCTCCAGACCTGTTCGCTGCTGGCGGAGGCCTTCAGCGCGGCGCGGCCCGAGGTGCGCGTGGTGGCATGGCGATACTCGTTCGCCGCGCGTACGCCGGATCGGACCGTTTGGGATCAGATCATGCAGCAGTTTTGCCGCATGGACGAGCGGCTGGGCTACATGGCCAACTTCGATTCGTACTGGGCCCGGCGTGCCGACGGCCGCGAGCAGCACGCCTACGACTATAGCCTCAGTTTGCAGGCGCCCTCGGAAGACTACCGGCATGCGGTGGAGTATCTGCGGCAGGATGCGGAGCAGCGGGGGCACGCGCTGCGGCCGATCTGGACCAAGATCGAGAGCCGGTTCGCCCAGGAGGCCAATACCCAGCCGGAAATCCCCTGCATGCAGCGATGGGCCCAGCGCTTTGAGGCGGTAAACGACTTCCGCCCGCCGATCGAAGGCCTGATCGCCAATTGGTATCACCAGGGCTTTTACCCCACGCCGGTGACGGAGCTGTTCGGTTGGCTTTCCTATACCAATCCGCCGGTGGTCGACGAGCTGCTCCGCGCATTGGCCCGCCGCGACTACGGGCCGGGCCAGGAAGAGCTGGTGCTGGCGGCGTGGCGCGACTTTTCCGCGGCCATCGCGGATTTTCCCTTCTACTACGGCCTGAGCTACTCGATGAACGCGGGCCTGGCCCAGCCGTTCTGGCTGGACTCCAAGGCGGCGAATCCGCGGGCTTGGCGGCGGGGTTTCATCAACTCCCTGAAGCAGATGGATATGGCCGAGACCACGACGGCGAGCGTCGACGGGCGGGAAAACCGCGCGCGGTTCCAGCGGTTCCAGGCCCGCTGGACCCAGGGGCTGGTGCGGTTGCGGCAGGCCGTGGCCGCCGCCCCCGCCGCCGTATCCGCCCGGTCCGAGGAAAACTGCCGCACGGCGCAATCCATCGGCGACAAGGCTGCCATGACGTTGCGGCTGGTGCGATGGCTCGACGCGCGCGGCCGCTGGGAACAGGCCTCTGGCGCCCACGATGCCCTGGCCGCGCTGGACGAGTTGGAGCAAATCGGCCGCGAGGAATTGGCCGCCGACCGTGAGGCGCTGCCGCTGTATCTCTGCGACAGCCGCATGGGACATCTCAATCACGGCCGCGGGTGTTTCACCGCGATGAGCATCGTCGACAAGATCGAGGCCTTAGAGCGGGTCCTCGAACGGGAGATTCCCGATGCCCGGCGGCAGGCGGACCAGCGCGGGCAGGGAGCCGGTCCATGACGGGCGTGGAGCGGTTGGCGCGGCGCGGCAACGCCTGGAAATGGTCGATCGCCGGGGTGCTGTTCCTGGCCACGGTGCTCACCTACCTCGATCGCCAGACGCTCTCGCTATGCAAGCCGATGGTGTGCTCCGAGTTGCACCTCAGTAACGAGCAGTACGGGCAACTGCTGGCCGCCTTCCGCTGGACCTATGCCTTGACACACGTCGCCGCCGGTTTCATGGCCGACCGCCTGCCGCTGCGCATCGTCTACGCGCTGGCCGTGCTGGCGTGGTCGGCGGCGGGCGGTGCGGCCGCCTTCGTCCACGGCTTCCCGCGCCTGTTGCAAACGCGCCAAGTGCTGGGCGTGGGCGAGGCCTTCAACTGGCCCTGCGCCACGCGGATCGTGGCCAACCTGCTGCCGCCGGAGGACCGCCCGTTGGCCAGCGGAATCTTCAACAGCGGCTCGGCGGTCGGCTCGCTGGTGGCCCCGCTGGTGATCTTGCCGCTGGCCGGTTATTTCGGCTGGCGCGCGGCGTTCGTCGCGATCGGCTGCCTCGGGCTGCTGTGGGTGGGGTTGTGGTTGTGGATGACGCGCAAGAGAGTGGTGGAGTGGGGGAGTGGAGGAGTGGGGGAGACGGGCCAAACGACGTTGCTATCGAATCTCCCCCACTCCCCTACTCCCCCACTCCCCCACTGTTCTGTCTCCCCCTCTCCCCGCCTCGCTTGCCTGACGCGCTGGCTTCGCGAAGTGCCCCTGCACCCGGCATTCTGGATGTTGCTCCTGGTGGGCGTGAGCGTCAATCCGTGCTGGTATTTCCTCAACGACTGGATTCCCGCATACCTGCACGATCAACGGGGGATGAGCCAACTGTCGGCCGGGATGATCTCCGTGCCGGTCTTCCTGGCGGCCGACCTGGGCAACCTCATCGGCGGCGGCCTGGTGAAGTTCTTGACGCTCCGTGGTTGGCCGCTGCGCGGGGCGCGCGAGCTTACCATGGTTCTGGCCGCGGCGATGATTCTGCCCGTCGCCCTGATCGGCCACGTCGCCAGCGCCGCCGCGGCCGTGGCGCTGTTGGCGGCCGCCGCCTGCGGCATCACCGCGATCCTGGCCAACTACACGGCCTGCCAGCAGGATTTGTCGTTCGCCAACGTCGGCGCCGTGGCCGGGATCCTGGGCATGGCCTGCAACGTCTTCGCCGCAACCGTCAATCCCTGGATCGGACGCTACGTGGACCGGACGGGCAGCTACCATCTGATCTTCGTCCTCGTCGGCGTGCTGCCACTGGTGGCCCTGCTGGCGACTCTCGCGTTCGATGCCCTGCTCGCGCGAGGGAAGGTGAACCGATGAGCGCACGGGGCGAACCGCTTGGCGATGCGGCGGTGGTCGACGCAGTGTTGGCCGATTTCGACCTGGGCCGCGCGCTGGAGCTGCGCGGGTTGGGCGGTACGGCGGCGCGGAAATGGGCCGTGCGCACCGCGCAGGGACGCTTCGTCGTGCGGCGCCGCCCCGACGAGTTCGCCGATCCCGGCAGTGTGGGCTTCGATCATGCGGTGATGCGGCGGCTCGCCGCGGCCGGCTTTCCCGTGCCCTGCCCCGCGGCCGCCGCCGACGGCCGCACCGCGGCGGTGCGCGGCGATGGAACGTACGAGGTGCTGCGTTGGATCGAGGGCGAGCCGTTTCGCGAAGGCGATCCGGAAGCGCTCCGCGAACTGGGCGTCTTTCTGGCCCGCTTCCACCAGGAGCTGGCCGGCGAGATACCACCCGGCAAAGAAGGGCGGCTCCGCGAGGACCATCCCGACCTGTTGCAGCCGTACCTGGCCGCGGTGCAAACGCAGGCGTCGGACGCGGGTCAGCGGCAACAACTCGCCGCACTGGCCGGGCAATTGAGCCTGGTCCGCCGCCAGTTGGACCAGCGGCTCTACGACAGCCTGCCGCGGGCGGTCATTCATGGCGACTTTCACCCGGGCAATGTCCGCTTTCGCGGCCCTCGGGTGGCGGCGCTCTACGATTTCGACTATCTTGGGGTGCAGGCTCGAGCCCGCGACATCGCCGACGCGGTGATGTTCTTCGCCTCGCACCGCCGGCAGCCGCTGGTGGCCGACGACATCCGGGAATTGACGCGAGCGTTCGTTCCCGACGCGGCGCGATGCGTGCCGCTGCTGGCCGGCTATGAGAGCGTGACTCCGTTAATCGCGCCGGAGTGGGAGGCTCTCGGCTGGTTGATTCGCTCGCGCTGGCTGCAGGCGCGGTTGCGGGGCAGCCGCAAAGTGCCCGCCGCCGAAAAGGTGCAGTTCGTTTTGAGCGGCCTGTTCGAGGTCGTCGCCTGGCTCGACGGCCCGGGAACCGGCTTCTTCCAACACCTTCGCCGCGAGTGTCGCCGAACATGACAAGATCCGCACAGATACGCGTGGGGGCAATCGGCTGCGGCCAGTTCATGAGCCGGCAACATATCCAGACCATCGGCCGCAGTCCGCACCTGGCGCTGCGGCACCTGGCCGACCTGGACCCAGCCCGGCTCGCGCAGGTGGCCGACCGCTACCGGGCCCAACGGCGATCGACCCGCTGGGAAGACGTGGTGGCGGACGCCGAGGTCGACGTCGTCGTGGCGGGCGTGTTCCCCGAGCTTCACCCGCAAATCGCCCGGGCGGCGATCCTCGCGGGCAAGCCGATTTACGTGGAAAAGCCGCTGGCGCCGACGACCGAGGAGTGCCAAGCGATCCAGGCCTTGGCCGAAGAACGCGGCGTGGCGGTGGCCGTGGGGTTCAACCGTCGCTTCGCCCCGGCCACGCAGCTCTTGAAAGAAGCGTTCCGCCGCAGCGCGTCGCCGGCCACCGTCTACTACCGCATCGCCGACGACGATCGCATCCGCCCACCCGAGCAGCACTGGAAGAATGCCGATCGCCTGCTCACCGAGACCGTACACATTTTCGATCTGCTGGCCTATCTGCTCGCCGCGGAGCCGGTGCGCATCGACGCGCGGGCCACGCGGCCCGGCGACGACCTGGTGCTGATCGATTATGCCAATGGCAGCCACGCGGCGATCCTATCCTCGTCGTACGGTTCGCTGGCCCAGCCTAAAGAGCGCCTCGAAGCGATTCTCGACCGCGGCGCCGTGGAGATGGACGACTTTGTCGAGGTGCGGAGTTACGGCCTGCCGGGCATCGCGCCGCGGACGCGGTTTGCCGGGCGGCCCTACGACGGTTGCGACAATCGCCACGTGGAAGCGTTTGCCCGCCGCGGCCTGGAGGCGTTGCTGGAGATGCGCAGTCGCTATGAGGAGGCGATGCGCGATGCGGGCGTGCTGGCCGACAGCTCCGACGCGGCGGCGTGGCAACGCGCGCGGCTGCGGCTGGGCGAGCCGCCACCGCCACAGATCAACTATGCGGCCGACAAAGGCTGGGGCGCCGCCCTGGAAGAATTCTGTCTGGCGGCTGTCGAGGGGCGGCAGCCGGCCAACGCCACGGCGGCCGATGGCAATCGCGCCACGGCCTGCGCTGTGGCCGCGCGACGTTCGCTCCGCAGCGGCCAGGCGGTTACGCTGGAGTTGACCTGACAGCGCAAGCCGTAAATCGGCGAACATGCGGCGATGAATCACCACTTGAATTGGAACAAGGGAGCGGTGTTCGTCTCCAGGCCGCGTTGGCGGAGCCGCAGACCCCCGCGTTACGGTGGCCATTGGCAGGCTCTTTGGGCGCGCGAGCGCGGTTTTCCGGGAAAAATGGCGCCGTGGTGTTGCATTACGTTCCCCGGCATCAATAATAGTCAATTCCAGGAGCACAGGGCCATGTCGAAGAAGATCAACGTCGCCATCGTCGGACTCGGCTTCGGAGCCGAGTTCATCCCCATTTACCAGCGGCATCCCCGCGCCCATCTGTACGCCCTGTGCCAGCGCACGCGGGAAAAACTCGACTCGCTGGGCGATGCCTTCGGGGTGGAAAAGCGTTATACCGACTTCACGGAATTGCTGCGCGATCCGAACGTGGACGCGGTACACATCAATACGCCCATTCCCGACCATGCCTGGCAATCCATCGCCGCGCTGAAGGCCGGCAAGCACGTGGCGTGCACCGTGCCCATGGCCACCAGCATCGACGATTGCCGCACGATCGTGGCCTTGCAGAAGAAGACCGGCCTGAAGTACATGATGATGGAGACGGTGGTCTACAGCCGCGAGTACCTCTTCATCAAGTCGCTTTACGAGGCGGGCACGTTGGGCAAGCTGCAGTTTCTGCAGGCGAGCCATCAGCAGGACATGGACGGCTGGCCCAATTACTGGCCGGGCTTGCCGCCGATGTGGTACGCCACGCACTGCGTCGGCCCCGTGTGCGCGATTGCCGGCGCCGCGGCCGAGTATGTCTCCTGCTTCGGCTCGGGCACGATTCGCGGCGAACTGGTGCAGAAATACGGCTCGCCTTTCGCGGTCGAGACGGCGCACGTCAAATTCCGGAACTCCGACCTGTGCGCGCGGATCTATCGCTCGTTGTTCGACGTCGCGCGGCAGTATCGCGAGAGCTTCGAGGTGTTCGGATCGAAGGCCTCCGTGGAATGGCCGCTCGTCGAGCACGGGCCGCTGATCTTGCATCGCGCCAAGCTGCCCGAGGCGAAGATCCCCAAGCCGGTCAAGGCTCCGGATTTCGCCAAGTTGCTGCCCAAGCCCATCCGGCAGTTCACCACCCGGGGCGTGTACGACATGGGCAAGAAAACGCACCCCAGCTTCATGCAGGGGAGCGGGCATGGCGGCTCGCATCCGCACCTGGCGCACGAGTTCATCATGTCGCTGGCCGAGGATCGTGATCCGCTGCCCGACGCCCGGCAGTCGGCCAATTGGACCTGTGTCGGTTTGTGCGCCCACGAATCCGCGCTCTCCGGCGGCAAGATCGTCAAGTTGCCGGCATTCACCCTCGCCTAGAACAAGGACCACGGTCATGACGCGTGGAAAACGGACGACGCATCTTTCAACCCGGCGGGCCTTTCTGCAGTCCACGCTGGCCGCGGCCGCCGCGCCTTGGATCGTGCCGGCACACGTGCTGGGCGCGGAAGGCCGCACGCCGCCTTCGGCCAAGATCACCCTGGGGGTAATCGGCGTGGGGTCCCAAGGTCAGAATGACCTGCGCGATTTCCTCACGCACGACGGCGTCCGCGTGACCGCGATCTGCGACGTGAACCGGCGGAACATCCAGAATGCCCGCAACCGCGTCGCCAAAGCCTATGGCGGCGCGGACGTGAAGGTCTTCGCCGATTTTCGCCGGTTGAACGACGATCGGTCGATCGATGCCGTGCTGATGGCGTTGCCCGTGCACTGGCACAGCATCCCGGCCCTGGATGCGATCTTGCACGGCAAGCACATCTATCACGAAAAGCCCATGGCCATGTCGTTCGACGAAGCGCGGCGCGTGCGCGAAGCGGTGCGGCGGAAGCAGGTGGTCTTTCAGTTCGGCACCCAACAGCGTTCCGATTTGAAGTTCCGTTGGGCGTGCGAGCTGGCCCGCAATGGGCGGTTGGGCACGCTGCGGGAAATCCAGGTTTCCGCGCCCGGCGGCGGGCAGCGGCCGCCGTTCCCGGCGCAGCCCGTGCCGGATTACGTCGACTGGGATCGCTGGGTCGGGCCGGCGCCGATGACGCCATTCCACGAAGAGAAGCTCAATCGCTCCAATCACGAGAACATCAGCAATTTCTCCTTGGGCATGATTTCCTGCTGGGGCATCCACCATCTGGATATCGCCCAATGGGGTAACGGCACCGACGATACCGGACCCGCGACGATCGAGGGCGAAGGCAGCTTCCCCAAGCAGGGCGGCTTCGACGCCATCGTGCGCTGGAAAGTGCGCTTCGAGTATGCCCACGCCGCGCCGGTCACGTTTGTCAGCGACGGCACGCCGGGCTACAGTTCCTGCGGCGTGCGCTTTATCGGCCAGTCGGGCTGGGTGGACGTCAAACGCGGCTTGATCGCGGCCTCCGACGAGCGGCTGCTGCGCGATCCGCAAAACAAGTACGACACGATGCCCATCAGGCTGCCGGTGAGCAACCGCCACAGCTACAACTTCGTGGAGGCGATCCGCTCCGGCAGCCGTGCCATCTGCGATATCGAGACGGCCGTCCGCAGCGACACGCTTTGCCAACTGGCGCTGATTGCCGTGAAACAACGCCGCAAGCTTCAATGGGACCCCAAGGCAGAACGCTTCCTCGATGACGACGCGGCGGCCGCAATGCTCCGGCCGCGCGCCTTCCGCGGGCCTTGGAGGCTCGCGGATGTGTAGCCAGCCGCATCCACCGATAGCCGCCGCTGCCATCCTGGAGGCGCGAAATGTCAGTAAATCGTTCGCCGGCGTCAAGGCCCTGGCCGACGTTTCGCTGACGCTCCGGCCCGGCCACGTTCACGCGTTGATGGGCGAAAACGGCGCGGGCAAGTCCACGCTGATGAAAGTGCTCGCCGGGCTGCACGCGGTGGACTCGGGCGAGATCCTGTTGGACGGCCGGCCCATCCGGCTGCGCAGCCCGCGGGAGGCCCTCCGCAACGGGATCGCGATGATCCATCAGGAGTTGACGCCGATCCCCGACCTGACCGTGGCCGAGAACATCCTCCTGGGCCACGAGCCGGCAGCGCGTCTGTTGGGTTGGATCGACCGCCGCGCCCTGCGCAGCGAGGCCAGGCGGCTGCTGGACCTTCTGCAAATCGACCTGCCAGTGACCGGCAAAATGCGGCATCTCAGCGTGGCCCAGGTGCAGACGGTGGAAATTGCCAAGGCGCTGGGGCATAACGCGCGGGTCCTCATCATGGACGAGCCCACCGCGGCGATCTCCGACCGCGAGGTGCAGGCCTTGTTCAACGTGATCGCCATGCTGAAGCAGCGCGGCGTCGCGATCGTCTACATCACGCACAAGATGGACGAAGTGTTCCGCATCGCCGATTCGATCACCGTGCTGCGCGACGGTTCCCACGTCGGGACGTACCCGGCCGCGGGCCTCGATCGCGGGTCGCTTATCGCGCTGATGGTCGGCCGGCCGCTGGGCGCGGTCGCCTCGAAGGCGGCGGCTCCCAAGGGCGAAACCACGTTATCCGTCCGCGGCCTCAGCCGCAGCGGCGCGTTCCACAACGTCAGCTTCGACGTGCGGCAAGGCGAGGTCTTGGGCATCACCGGCCTCATGGGCGCGGGACGCACCGAGATGGTCAGCGCCGTCTTCGGCCTGGTGGCGGCCGATGCGGGCGAGATCCGCGTCGCCGGTGTGCCCGTGCGCATCCGCTGCGTGGCCGACGCCATCCGGCACGGCATCGGCATGGTTACCGAGGACCGCAAGGCTTTCGGGCTGGTGGCCACGATGTCGGTCCAGCACAACATGACGCTCGCCTCGCTGGGTGATTGCTGCGTCGGCCCCTTGATTCGCCGCGCGAAGGAGTCCGCAATGGCGGGCGCCGGCATGCGGACGCTGGCCATCAAAACGTCCGGTCCGCGGCAGGCGGTCGGCCAGCTCAGCGGCGGCAATCAGCAGAAAGTCGTCATCGCCCGGTCGCTGTTGGCCGGTCCTTCGATCATCATTCTGGACGAGCCCACGCGGGGCATCGACGTGGGCGCGAAGGGCGAAGTCTATGCCCTCGTCGCCCAACTCGCGCGGCAGGGAAAGTCGATCGTGCTCGTGTCGTCCGAACTGCCCGAAGTGCTCATGTTGAGCGATCGGCTGCTGGTCATGCGACAGGGATCGGTTGTCGCCGAGTTGGATCCGTCGCGCACATCGCAAGAGGAAGTTTTGAGATATGCCATGCCCCTCTGAAACCGGGCCGTTCGGCCGCTGCGGGACCGCGGCGGCGATGCGGCGGTTGCTGCGGCAATTCGGCATCGTGATCGCGCTAATGCTCATCGGCGCGGCACTGGCGGCGGCGACGCCCAGCTTTTTCACGGCGGCGAACCTGATCAACGTGGTCCGGCAGATCGCGATCAACGGTATCCTGGCCGTCGGGGTCACCTTCGTGCTGCTGACCGGCGGGGTCGATCTGTCGCTGGGCTCCGTCGTCGCGCTCGCGGGGGTGATTGCGGCCGGTTTCGCCCATCCGGGCGACTACCCGGTAGTAGTCGCGGCGGCGATGGGAATCCTTGCCGGAACGGCCTGCGGCGCGACCAATGGGCTGGTGATCACGCGCGGCGGCGTAGCGCCGTTCATCGTCACGCTGGGGATGATGACGGTGGCTCGCGGGCTGGCCCTGGTCGCAAGCGGCGGGAAGCCCGTCTCGAACATGTCGCCGGACTTGACCCGCTTGGCCGGCGATATCCTCGGCCTGCCGGTCCCGGTGCTGATCCTCGCGGCGGTGTCGCTTGTTTCCTGGGCCTTTCTCGGCAACACCCGGCTGGGCCGCTACGTCTACGCGGTCGGCGGCAACGAGAACGCGGCGCGCGCGGCCGGTATCAACGTCAACCGCGTCAAGATGTTCGCCTACACCCTGTGCGGGGCGTTGGCGGGCCTGGCGGGCGTCGTGCTCGCGGCGCGGATCACCACCGGTCAGCCTAACGCGGCAGTCGCCTACGAGTTGGACGCCATAGCCGCCGTGGTGATCGGCGGCACGAGCCTCTCCGGCGGCGTCGGCGGCATCGGCGGAACCCTGTCGGGCGTCTTGTTGATGGGCGTGATCAACAACGGGCTCGACCTGCTCAACGTCTCCTCCTACTACCAGCAAATCATCAAAGGCATTATCATTGTGGGAGCGGTCTGGCTCGACCGCCGGCAGAAAGAGTAATCCCGCCCGATCCTCCCCGTCTTCGAGGCGTCCATGAACCATCGCAGTCGTTCGACGGCCGCATCCGCGCTGGCACTGCTGCTGGCCGCGACGGCCGGCTGCGGCCACTCGTCGCCTTCCGCGGAAGGCCGCCACGGCGAGCGGCCCCCGGTCATCGGCGTCTCGCTGATGAACCTCTCTTCCGAGTTCATCGTGATGATCAACAAGGCCATGGAGCAGCGGGCGAAGGAACTGGGCGCCAAGCTCATCGTCAACGACGCCCAGCGGAGCCCCGAGCGACAAATCCAGCAGGTCGAAAGCTTCATCGCCCAACAGGTGGACGTGATTATCCTCAACCCGTGCGAGGTGGAGGCCAGCACGCCGGCGGTGGATAAGGCGCTGGCGGCACATATCCCGATCGTGAACGTGAATTCGGAGACCAAGACCGTCCCCACGGCATTCGTCGGTTCGCGCGACGAGCAGTCGGGTCGCCTTGCCATGGGGTATATTGCCGGGCGGCTTGGCGGCAAGGGCGAGGTGGTGATGATGCACGGCTACATGGGCCAGGCGGCCCAACTCAAACGCGACGCCGGCGCACGCGAAGTGCTCGCTCAGAACCCCGGCCTCCATCTGTTCGCCGAGCAGACGGCCGAGTGGGACCGGGCCAAGGCCATCTCACTGATGGAAAACTGGATCCAAGCCCACGGCGACCGCATCGCCGCGGTCTTCGCCCAGAACGATGAAATGGCGATGGGCGCGCTGTTGGCGCTCGAACAGGCGAAGAAAAAAGACAAGATCATCGTCGTCGGCGTGGACGCCATCGCCGACGCGCTCGAGGCGGTGCGGCAGTCACGGCTCGACGCAACCGTCTTCCAGGACGCCGAAGCGCAAGGGCGTCAGGCCGTCGAAACGGCGCTGGCGATCGTCCGCAAGCGGCCCTTCGAGAAGGAGACGTATATCCCGTTCCGCCTGGTGACGAAAGAGAACGTCGGGCAATACGCAAAATAGAGGAACTACGAATGAACGCGATCCGGATCACCACCCTTTCACTCGTGCTCATCGTGCTTTGCCGCGCCGAAGTCTCGCATGCCGCGGAGGGGAAGATTGCTCCACCTGCAACCAAGGGCGGCGGGCAAATCAGCAACGGCGCCGTTTGGAAGAAGGGCTGGCCGCTGGGGTTCGAAAACACCGCGCGGCCGGCCGTCGAGAGCGCGATGCTCTATGAGCCTACGGAAAACGATTGGAAATACGCGCACCACCAATCCTTGGCGGCGTTCAAGCACCAGTTGTTTGCGATCTGGTCCAACGCCCTGCGAGACGAAGACAGTCCCGGTCAGCGGGTGTTGTGTGCCGTGCGCAATGAAACGGGCGCGTGGGGCCGGCCGCGGATCCTGTTCCAGCCGGACATCGATCCCGACGGCCGTCTGCGGATCCTCACCGCCGCGGGGTTCCACGCCTACCGGGGAACCCTGGTGGCCTACGCCGGCGACTATTCGATCGACCGGAAATCCACCCGCCTGCTCGCCCGAACCAGCCAGGATGGCAAAACCTGGAGCGAAGTCCGCGACCTCCACGTGCCGATCTGCCCGAACCACGGGCCGCAGTCAACCGCCTCCGGCCGGTTGATCATCGCCGGCAACACCGCGTTCCCCTACACCGACGACCCGGCGGGTCTGAGCGGCTGGAAGATGACCGGGGTCTATCCGGCGTCGATAGAGCCGTTCCAAGACAACCCGTCCACATTCTGGGACGTCGCCAAGCGGATGCGGTGGCCGAACCTTTGCGAAGGCGCTTTCTACCAAACCGACGACGGAGTGTTGCACATGTTGTTCCGCGTCACGGACCTGGTGAAAGTACAAGGAGTGAACCTGTGGGAGAGCCGTAGCGCGGACAACGGCGCGACCTGGGACCCGCCCCGCGAAACCGCGTTCAGCAATACCGACGCCAAGTTCCACTTCGGGCGACTGCCGGACGGACGTTTCTATTACGTGGGCAATCCCGTGGGCGGCGGCCGCACGCCGCTGGTGCTCTCGCTATCCCGCGACGGTTTGCGGTTCGATCGGCACTACATCCTGGGCGACAAACACTACCAAAGGAGATTCGAAGGCCGCGCCAAGGGTGGCGAATACGGCTACCCGCATAGCGTGATCTACGACGGCCATCTTTACGTGATTGTCTCGCGACAAAAGGAGGCCGTGGAAGTGCTTTGCGTGGCCCTCTCGGACCTCAAGGAACCGTGAATTCCCCGCGCTAAAAATTCCTGATCCGTGTTGGGGCTCGGCTGAGCAACGACCTGCGCGTGATTACTTCCCTTTGGCAGGCAACGGTTCCAAAACGGCGGCGCAAACCGTTGCCTTGCCGACCAGCGGCGTCAGGGTGACTTTCACCTCGCCGCCGGGAACCACGCGGACCGGGTAGCGGCGCGTCAGGACCCGGTTGGCCCGGCCAATCGCCTGGAAAATGTCCACGCGATCCGCCGCGACCGCAGGTTCGGCCGCCGGCCGCAGATTGCTCACTTTGGTCCAGCGTTGGCCGTCGGGGGAAACCGACACCTCGAATCTTGCTTGGCGTTTTCCGTCCCCGTACCATGAAATTCCCAGGCCGCGGGTGACTGCCTGCGGATCCAAGCGGAATTGAATCCATTCGTTCCGGCCTTGGACCGCCCAGCGAGTCTCGGGCAGGCCGTCGATGGCGTACTCGGCCGGGTAGCCTTTGACCGATCCACTGGCCACCGCCAGCGGTGCTTTTCCGTCCCGGGCGAGCGAACCGAGTCGCACTTCCCGGATGCTATTCCAACTGTTGTCGGAATTGCCGTGGCACTCCAGCCGCAAATAGCCGGCCTGCACCGGTTCAAAGGCATAGTATTCGCAGGGCATCCCGCCGCCAATCGACACCTCGAAGACCCGCTGACCCGCCGCGGTCGATGTCGGATCGAGCATCGATAGGGTTAGCGTGTACTGCCCCGGCGGCAAGGGCGCCTTGTATAAGATCGGCTGAAGCGTCAGCGTGAGCGGTTTGTCGCTCTCGATACCGCGATGGAACATGTCCTCGTCCGCCGCGGCTGGCTCGCCCGTAGTTGCGACCTTCGTGCCGGCGGGCAGCGCGAATGTCGCAGCGCCGACTTCCTCGGTTCCCAGGGTTTGCCAAAGGCGCCGCTGGGTATCGACGTAGAACGTGAACCGGCCGGGGCTTTGGGCCAGCGGCTCGTGCGAGGTCGCGCCGAAGTTGTAGCGGATGGGCGCCACGCCCAGGGCCTGACGCAGGCGGACGTAATGCGGCAGCCAGCGGGTATTCATCGAAACGACCAGCCCCTGTTCGCCACGCGTCATTCCACAGAGCGCGCTGAACCCGGCGAACTGCTCGATCACCGCTTCCGGATGGCAAGGGGCCAGCGCGCTGCGAGCGGCCTCGATCTGCCCCTTTTTCCACAGCCCTTCGGCCTTTTGAAATGCCTCCTGGGTTCGGAAAATGGCGGATATGAACTGCTCCAACCCTTGGCAGTAACGCAGACGATCGCGCTGCGGCGGTGTGAGCGCCGCCCTGTCGACCGACGCGATCGGTTCGAACCGTTGGCGGCAACCGCAGACCACTTCCGTCACGCCCGTCAATTGCCGATCGATAAAGCGGTCGCTGGTTTCCCGGGCGAACTTGGGGGCGTCGGTCACCCAACGTTCCAGATATTCACCCATTGTTTTCCGGGCGGGCAGACCGAAGGATCTTTCCGCCATTTCGTCGCAGGTGGTGCGCAGCGGTTGGTCCTTGGTGGCCTGCCAGACCTGCTTGGCATGGCTGGCGAAGAACAGATCCAAAGGACGCGTGGTCCAGTGGATAATGCCAAAGCCGCCGGCCTTCGCTTCCACGAGCTTCGCGTGGAACGCGGCGAACGGAGTGTATGGCCGGCCGATATAATTGCCGTCGTCGTGTTGCGCCCAGATGACCGGGACAACCTGGCGATGGGCGCCGACGGCGGCCAGCATCTGCCGCTGCTGCGGCGTCGCAAGCTGCGATTTGTCGTGGAGAATGCCGTAATCCAGACCGAGAAATTTGACCTGCCGCGGCAGAAACCGGTCGGCAGCGGGGAGAAAGTCGAAATGCCACGTGCCGGTCGCCAGTTGCACGCGATCGTGTCCCAGTTCCGCGAGCGCGCGATCGAAAGCCCGCAGGATCTTGCCGGCCGCAAACAGGTTCTGGGCATGCCAAAACGCCGCGGCGGCGGGGGTTTTGGCGATCTCGGCCCGGTATTCCACCTGCCACTCAGGCGGCATCTCCGCGACCTTCAAATCCATCCAGGGCGTGCCGCCATTGCGGAACCAGGCCACCAGGCAGGTGATCTGCGGATACGCGGCCAGCAGCGATGCAACCTGTGTGCGATAGTAGCGATAGCCCTCGGGCGTGTCGGGATTGGCGAGCCAGACGGGGCCTTCCTTGCGCCCGGTTACGAAGCGCGATTCGGGCGGAAGCGTGAGGATCAGCTCCTGGGGATTGGCGGAGATGGTGTCGAAGTCGTCGGCGAAGAACACGCCCATCTCACGCGTGCGCGCATATTCGAACACGTCGTGCATGAGCTTCTGCGCCGCGGCTGCGCGCTGGTCGTCGGGCGCCATGGCCGCTTCGGCGCCGAAGACCGGCCCCTTGAACGCCTCGCCGCCCCACAAACGCCGCACGTCGTTGACGTGCATCGTCGACCAATCGCGACCCTCAACCGTGGTCGAGAGGTAGCCCACCGGCTTGGTCTTGCCGTTGAAGGCGAAGCGCACCATGGGGTTGTTGCCATAGGCGTGGACCATCACGGCGTTGTAACCCTGTTTCTGCGACCGAAGGGTCCATGCCTTCCACTCGGGCAGATTCCAGGTGGAACAGCCGCTGAGGAAATTGTGCCAGTTGAACACCAGGCGGTCGCGCAGCAACGGGCGATCGGCCAATTGCCAGCCGTCGAAAGAAAACGCTTCGCGGCGCACCGGGGCCATCGCGTCGTACGAGAGATAGAACCCGTAACCGAGCTTCTCCAGAATCGCGTAAACACCGTAGATCACCCCGCGAGTATCGGCGCCGGCGATGATGCCCAGTTGGCCGCCCTTGGCCGTGGCGACCACGTAGCCCTCCGGCCCGGCCGGCTTTGCCGCGAGCAAGTCCTTCAGACGCGGGTCGTTCGGCATGCTGCCCACAAGAATAGCTCGGCCCGAAGCGGGCAGCGCATCGCCAAGGGGAAACCGCTCCTGGGGATAGATCTGTTGAAGATACTCTGCAAGCTCCGCGGCCACCGCTCGCTCGGCAGCCGCCGCCCGGGGCGATACGACAACACGGATCTCCGCGGCGCTAGCGTGCCCAAGCATGCCGTAAACGACAGCCAGCGCCAACCCTAACGCACATGCAAGCACTCGCCGGTGGTATCGCTTCATCATCGGTTCACCCCTTAGCAACAGAATTCGTTCCCGCCGTGCCGCCAAGCTGCTTCGGATGCTTCGTCCCCAAATATCCGCGCCTATTCTTATCGCCCCGCATTTTTCACGCCCCGGGGAGGGGAATCGTCACGTCGATCGGCCCTTTCGCGTGAAAAGTTCGTACCGCTCCGCGTTGCGCCGCGGCCCAGCCGCTCAAGTGTACCACGATCGCCTTGCAGGCGATGCCCGGAACACGGGCTTGAAGGCGAGCCGTCTTGCCATCGCCGGCGACGCGCAATTCCAGATGCAGCGGGCCGAAGGGAGTGCAGACGCCGTTGAGCCGGGTGACCATGCCGGGTCGTGTCCACTCGCGGGGGAGCCCTTCGAGCAGATGCAGCTCGTCGCCGCGGTCGAGAGCCAGGAGGTGGACGGCGAGGCGAATGAACTCCGCGCTGGCCCAGTTGTGCGGCATGTCGCCCACGTTGTGGGCCCCTTGCCCCTGCGGCTTCTGTTCTTCGCGCCAGTCGAGCACCGGGCTGGCGTGGTTGGCAAAGTCGTAGAGTACCTGGGCCGCCTTGGCGCCGTCGCCTTGCCACAACAGGGCATGGCCGTAGAACGAGGCGAAGTAGTTCCAAATGCCGCCGTGCAGCCAGCCGGTGTCGAGCACGAGCCCTTCGCATTCGGCGGCGCGGAGCATTTTCAGAGTGCCGGTCACGATCGGATCATCCTTGGCGAACAGTTGGCCCGGATACACGGCATGGCAGAAGGCCCACTCGCCGCGCTGCGGCACGTCGGGCTGCTTCGGACCCATCACGATGGGCAAGTAAGTGTTGCCCTGGCGGTCGCGGCGCAACTCGCGCTGGGCCGCGCGGCGAAAGGTCGCGTAGAAGTCGTCGTACTCCAGTTGCCACGTCCGCGCTGCCGCCGAGTCGCCTAGCCAGTGGGCTGCCTCGATCATCGCACGCAAGCCGGCCAACGACCAGTAGACGTTGCTGAACTCGGAGCCCATATGGAAAACGCCGCCGTCGACCAGACCCCACGGATGCAGGCGGAAATCGAGCGACTGTGGATCGGCGGCCGATTCCTGCTCACGCAACGAGTGGATGTAGGCCACCACCCGCTTCAGCTTCGGCCAACGCTCACGCAGCCATTCTTTGTCCTGGGCGAGGAACGCCTGGTGCGTGGCCGCCCAGAGGGTCAAGCCCGATTCTTTCCAGTAGCGATCCATCACGTGGATGCCACCGTCGTCGCGCTGAAAACTGAGAAAGTAGTCGATCCCCGCGCGTGCTTCCGCGGGCCGGCCCACGATAGCGACCGCATCCAACAGGAAGGCCCCGTCGGCGATGAACAACCCGCGATAGACGGTCGGGCCCACCTGAAACGCCGGCAAACCTTTCTTGATCTCGCGAGCCTGGTAGATGTTGCGGATGCTCGCATCCAACAGTTGCTGAATGCCCGGATCGGGCACCTGCACAACGCCCCGCGGCAGTTGCGCCGCGCAGTTCCAATAGCGAACAACTTCGCCGCGAAGAACCGCGGCCTGCTCCGCCGACACCGCCTGGGGCGCCGTCAACCCGTGCCGGTAAATGGCCACCACGACCGTCCGCGATTCGCCGGGCGCCAACTCGATCGAGCGCAGCACCGCCACGCCCTGCTGCTTCTGCTTCTGGAACTCCCGCGGGATGGCTTCGCAGCGCACGCAAGTCTTGCTGCTCGCCACAATGGTGCCGCTGGCGGCGGAATAACCGATTCCCGCCGCACGCACACGGATTTGCGGAGCGATTCGCACGGGGATCGTGCCCTCGTTCGAATAGCGCGCGGTCAACACGTACTGCCGGTAGGGCAGTTGGCTGGAACCGCAGCGCAAGAACGCATATTGCCGATCCTGGCCTTCGCCACGGAGGATCTCGTCGGCCTGCGGCAGCCGCTCGGGTGCAAAGGCCCACAAGGCGTTGACGATCGGATAGGGATCGCCTGCATGGGGCGCGGCGGCAATGTGGATGGCAATGGTCCCGTTGCCGTCCTTGTCCATACCGTCGAAGACCACCAGCAGCGGCCGGTTCTTGCCGGATTCCTTCACCGGGTCGACGATTTTCGTCGCGGCGCCTTCGACTTCGATTTGCAGGACGCGCTTTCCCGGCTGGTCGAAGTGTCCTTCGCAGAGCCCGACGACGACTTTCATGCGTTTACCGGGCGGAACCCGCAGTTCGTAATCGAGCGGTCCTTTCCAGCCTACGGCGACGTCGCAGAAGGCCGGATCGCACGGCACTGCGGGCCTGGCCCAGCCGCGGTTCTCCTCGGGCGGCGTCGATTTCGCAGCGGCAGGGATACCTTTAGGGGCAGTCACGCGCCGCAACGGCGGCTGGCCCGATCCGGCGGCCGTGGTCTCGTGGCCGGGAATGACCGCGAACAGTTCTTCCTCGATCCTCACCGAACCGGCCTGCTTCCGCGTCTCGACGATCGGCACTTGCGGCGAGAAGAGCCGCTGTTCGACCCACGTGGAGCCGCCGGCCAGGTCGTGCTGGATCGCCAGGCCGAACGGCTCGGCCTTGCTGCCGGCCCCGTATTCGTCGAGGAATTCGCCCTGCTTGCCTACCAACGCCTTGTCGACGTCGTCCGGCATGCAGATGGCCGCTTGCCAGGTGGGCGGTGAATAGCGAAAATCGACGCGCCGCGTCTGCTCGGTTGTGTCTGCCGGAGAAGCGACGCGGGCTGTCGCGGCCACGGTTGTCCCACGGGCGAGTCCAAACAGCATTATTGCCGTGCCGAAGCTCCAGACGTTGCGGCCGATGTGTTTCATGTTCGCGAGTCTCCCTTAGATCCCGGCGGGATATAGATTCGTCGTGGGGATGGCAATGTGTTCTCGACATCCATCCTATCGCGAGCGCATAGACTCACGGTCGGGGTGCGAGAATAGTGGCCAATTGGGCGCTCTCTCGCGCCCATCCTAACCGACGCCGGATGCAGCGACAAGAACATGCCAGACAGCGGAAGCGGAGACGCCTCCGGCCCTCGCTGCCCAGGCGGGCCTCTCCTCACCTCGACCCACGGGAGATTGCCATCATGATCGCCGCGCATCTTTCCGCCGTGGGGCGCAAGGCTGTGTTAATCACCCCCCGTATTTCCCCCATTTAGCGCCTCCGACAGAAACCATCTCGCGACGGTTCAAGCAGAATCACGTCACCGAACCGTTGTGTTCACCAGCCACTCTTGATATTCTTGGATGTCGTGTGAAAGCGTGCGTCGCGGCGTGTCGTTATCGACCGTTCGCAGGATAAGTCTCGTCAGACCATCATGCATCTCCACCGCTTCCCCAGGCGGCGGGGGGGGCCACGTTGGGTTGCGACTGCTCCGTGGGGGGTCGGCCCAGCGGGCACTTTGTTTGGCGGTCGGACGACTGCATGCTTCACGACCCAAGAGACCGCGGGGCGGTAGCTCAGTTGGGAGAGCACGGGCTTTGCAAGTCCGGGGTCGAGGGTTCGAACCCCTTCCGCTCCACTCGAAGGCACTTACGAATAATTGTCGTAAGTGCCTTTTATGTTTGGTAGATACGAGCGAATCTCCGGGCTGAACAACAAGCCTTCCGATCACTGGGACGACGCGAAACCAACCAAGGTAGAACTCCGGCTTGGACGGGACGAAGATCGAACCATAAGCGAAATACAGTCAACCGCCGGCTATCTTCGTCGTCTTCATGCGCGCACCTCTGCGACTATTACCAAACGTCGAGAATCCACTCTTTGTTCTGCTGGTATTCCATATCGGTGAACAGGGTGTTCGGCGAGCCATATCGCGCCCGCGTGCCCGACGACCGGATGGCGGTACAAGCCCGCACAATCGAAGGTCGGAAATCCTACGCGAACCAAGGGGACGTTGTCGTCGATGGCGGTCCACCGCCCCTTGGAATAGCCCAAGAGCAAATCGAGTTCGCGTGCCTTGCTCTTGATCCGGCTTTCCAGTTCCAGAAGATCGGCATTGGTGATGATCTGCATGTCGAAATCGACTTTACCCTGAAACGCCGTGACGCGGGAATCGTCCTTGTATTTCGGGTTGTCGTCGCCCGGCAACAGTAGCACGGGCTTCATCTCCGGGTCGAGGCAGAACTACGCAAGGCAGATCACCAGATCGGGGTTCCCGTAGATCGCCACTTTCTTGTCGGCGAGGAACATGTGGATGAGATCGGTCAGCGCATCGATGGCAATTCCTCGTTCGCGGACCAGCGACTTGGAAAATCGGCCGCTTCTCTTGCGGCTCGCGCAGATCGTAGTACCATAGAGGGCACCTGCGGCCCGGCACATGTCCCCAGCAAACCCAGGCCCAATAGAGAATAGGCATTCATGATCTACCGTCGCTTTGGTCGAACAGAAATCCGCTTGCCGGTACTCACCTGCGGCGGCATGCGCTGCCAGCACAAATGGCAAGACGTGCCGCTGGGCGACATCCCCGCCGACAACCAGGGCAACCTGGAAGCCACCCTGCGCCGGGCCATGGAATCGGGCATCAACCACTTCGAGACCGCCCGCGGCTACGGCTCCTCGGAACGGCAGTTCGGCCCGGTATTGAGTGGGCTGCCGCGCGACGAGATCATCGTGCAAACCAAGATCCAGCCGCTGGCCGACCCGCGGAAGTTTCTGGCCGACTTCCACGATTCGCTCTCCCGGCTGCAACTCCCCTATGTCGACCTGCTGGGAATCCACGGCATCAACGACCATGAGACGCTGTGGTGGGCGATCCGGCCGGGTGGGTGCCTGGCGGCGGCGCGGGAACTGGTGGCCGAGGGCAAAGTGCGGCACGTGGGGTTTTCCACGCACGCCTCGCTGGACGTGATCCAGTCGGCCATCGCGCACGAGCGCGACGGCGGGTTCGATTACGTCAACTTGCACTGGTATTACATCTTTCAACAAAACTGGCCCGCCATCGAGGCCGCCACGCGGGCGGACATGGGCGTGTTCATCATCAGCCCTTCGGACAAGGGCGGCATGCTCTACAAGCCGCCGCAGAAGCTGGTGGAACTCTGCCAGCCGCTCGACCCGCTGGTCTTCAATGCCCTGTTCTGCCTCGCACACCCCCAAATCCATACGCTGAGCATCGGCGCGGCGCGGCCGGGCGATTTCGATCTGCCGCTCGCCGCGCTGCCGCTCTTGGATCGTGCGGACGAGCTTTTGCCACCCATCGAGCAGCGGTTGCACGAGGCCTTGATCGACGCGGTGGGAGCGGACGTGGCGAACTGCTACGCCGAAGGATTGCTCGGCTGGCAGGACAACCCCGGCTACATGAACATCCGCGTGATGCTCTGGCTCCGCATTCTGGTCCGCGCCTATGACATGCTCGAGTATGGCAAGATGCGCTACAATCTGCTGGGTAACGGCGGGCACTGGTTTCCCGGCCTCAACGCGGCCCACCTGGATGAACTCGACCTGGAAAAGGCTTTGGCCGGCTCGCCCTTCAAAGCGCAGATCGCGCATTGGCTCCGCGAGACCCACGCCATGCTCTACGAGGCCCCCAAGACGCGGCTCAGCCAGAGCTAACCCTGCGAGACGACTGCTCCCGGACGGTTCAATGCAGCCTCGCTCGGTGCGGCAACGTGGGCCTATCGAGCGTGATTTGCAACTGTGGCCGATCCTTCTTAAGCCGCTCGCCGGCCTCCGTAGTCACACGCGTGGCGATCAGGCTGACCTGTGACAACTCGGGGATCTCCTTGAGGGCCTCCAGGCCGGCGTCGCTCACGCCCGTGCGATCCAAATCGAGCGAGTGCAGGCCGGGCAATCGCCGCAGGTGCTTCAGTCCGGCATCCGTCACCGCCGTGCCGGCCAACGATAGACTGTAGAGCTTCTCCATTCCGGCCAGGTGCTCCAGCCCCCGGTCATCGATTTTCGTATCGTTGAGCATCAAGGAAAACAGATGTCGTAGCGACTCGAGGTGCTTCAATCCACCGCTCGTAACGGGAAGCCCGTTAAGATCAATGCAGGTCAGCGTTTTGACCTTGCCTACGTGCTCCAGACCGGCGTCGGTCACGGCCGCCCCCGCCGGGAAGTACAGACGGTCCGGGCCGGCCAGGCCGGCCAATTGTTTGAGGTCGTTGTCAACGACCTTTTCGCGGAAAGCGAGGCTGCTCACGCAGCCCGTCTCGTCCATCTCCATGCGGCGCGCAACCAACTTGATGGCCAGTACGGCGGCCGGATCGTCGTCTCGTCGGGTGCGTTCACGTCTTCCGGGATGCCGATCGAACAATGCCAGCGGCGGGGATGTTTGTCCCGGACCGGTAACCCGCACAAGGTGCAGGGTTTGTTTGAACTTGCGGAGGCCCTCGGCCGTCACACCGGTATTCTCGACGCTGAGCGCCGAGAGGTTGTGCAAAGCCTTGATGTGTTCCAACCCGGCATCGGTGATCGGGGTATTGGAGAGGAACAAAAGGCGCAGCTCCGTCAGGCCTTTCAGGTGCGCCAGTCCGGCGTCGGTCACCGCCGTATTTCGCAGGGAAAGCGTGTAAAGCTTCCGCAGACCGCTGAGATGCTCCAGGCCGGCATCGGTGACCTGCGGGCAATCGCAGATCAAATAGGTCAGGCCGGTGAGCCGCTTGAGACGTTTGAGCCCGTCGTCGGTGATGCCGTTGCTCAACGATAGGGCGCCGAGGGTCCGCACTTTGCCGACATCGTCCAGCCCGGCATCGGTAATCCTGTCGGTGAGGATCAACTGGTAGAGCGCCGCCAGACCGGCGAGGTGTCGAAGATCGTCGTCGTTGACATGTGCCTGGGGATTGAACGCCAGCACCCGCAACCGGCCCTGCGGATCGGTTTCGAAGAGGTTGGCCAGCGGCTTCAAGGCCGCTACGGCGGCCGGGTCGTCGGCTTCGCGGGGCGGCTTTTCCGCTTCCGGCAGCGTGTGCCCGCCCATCAAGCAAAGTGCCAAAGCGACGATCGCCAGATGTTGGCCGCACTTCATGGCGCGCTCCCCTCGGATTTTAGCGGGTGGCTCATCCTCCGACCGTTGCCATTCTCATCCCTGCGATGGGCCAACGCAATACGCCGGGGCCGGCGAATACTCGGCACCCCCACACGTGCGCGCGGCAGCGATCACGAGCAGCGGACAAACGACGCCATTCCGCGCGGCTGCTCCGTTATTTCGCGCAACTTTATTGTGTGGGAAAAGGAAATTGAACAACGGGGCTTCACGGCCACCAAAGTAGCACCGCAAGTATATAAACCACAAGGACTTACAATTTCGTTTTTCTGGCGGATGCCGTTGTGAGACCGAGGGAAAATCGGTATATTGGTGGGATTGTACGATGCGTGGAAAATCTGCCCGGAGAACCCGACGACGGAGCTGGGTGCCCAGGCGGTGCTAGCAGTCGAAGCTGCCGAAAGGACGAGCGTTGTCAACCGATTCAAACCTGCCACCCGAAGATCCCGATGCGGACGCCATTCCTCCTGAAGATCTCCCCTATTCGGGCGATGGGACCGTCCCCGGAACGGTGATCGAGCAATCGATCGAAGACGAGCTGCGGGGAAGCTATCTGACGTACGCGATGAGCGTCATCGTGAGCCGGGCGTTGCCCGACGTCCGCGATGGCCTGAAGCCTTCGCAGCGGCGGATCCTGGTGGCGATGAACGACCTGAACCTCACGCCCGGCGCCGCGCGGGTGAAGTGCGCCAAGATCTCCGGCGATACCAGCGGCAACTACCATCCGCACGGGGAAAGCGTGATCTATCCCACCCTGGTCCGCATGGCCCAGGAGTGGAACATGCGTCACGTGCTGGTCGACAAGCAGGGGAACTTCGGCTCGATCGCCGGTCTGCCGCCGGCGGCCATGCGATACACCGAGGCCCGCATGTCGGCGATCGCCGCGTCGCTGCTCGAGGACTTGAAGCTCGACACGGTGGACTTCGTGCCCACCTACGACGAAAGGCGGTTGGAGCCGACGGTCCTCCCCTCGAAGTTCCCCAACCTGCTGGTCAACGGCGCCAACGGCATCGCGGTGGGCATGGCGACTTCGATCCCGCCCCACAACCTGGGTGAGATCTGCGATGCGCTGGTGCGGGTGATCGACGAGCCCGAGGTCTCCATCGACGAACTGATGGAGATTGTGCCGGGTCCGGACTTTCCCACCGGTGGCGTGATTTGCGGCCGGGCGGGAATCCGCCGGGGATACTACACCGGCCGCGGCAACGTCGTGGTCCGCGCCCGCGCCCACATCGAAGAGCACGGCAAGAACCGCTTTCGCATCGTGGTCAACGAGATTCCCTACCAGCAAGCCCGCGACCGCATCGAAGAGCGGATTGCCGCCCTGGTCAACGAAGGGCGGATCGCCGGAATCTCGGCGATCCGCAACGAGAGCGATCTGAAGGAGCCGGTGCGGTTGATCCTGGAGCTCAAGCGCGACGCCGACCCGGAAGTGGTGCTCAACCAGCTCTACCAGTTTTCGGGGCTGCAAGACACCTTCTCGATCATTCTGCTGGCCCTGGTCGACGGCAAGCCGCGGGTGTTGTCGTTCAAGAGCCTGCTGGAAGAGTTCATCCGCCACCGGCTCACTGTGATTCGCCGCCGCACCCAGTTCCTCTTGAGTCATGCGCGGCAGCGGAAGCACACCGTGGAGGGCCTGCTGCTGGCCCACGCCAACATCGACGAAGTGATCCGCGTGATCCGCACCTCGTCGACCCAGCCCGAGGCCAAGCAGCGGCTCATGGAAATCCAGTGCCCGGCCGCGCTGATGCAGCGGGCCCTGGGCGAGGAGGGCTTCGAGCTCTTCGCCACCGAGCGCGGCCGCCGCGAAAACTACACGCTCACCCCCGTCCAGGCCGACGCCATTCTCCGCATGACGCTTGGCCAGTTGGTCAACCTGGAGCAGGAGCGGCTGGGCGAAGAGCACCGCAGCCTGTTGGCCGACATCAAGGAGTATCTCCGCATCCTCTCCGACGAGCGGAACATCCTCCAGATCATTCGCGAAGACCTCCTCGATTTGAAGCGGAAGCACGCCGGAGAGCGGCTCACCGAAGTCAGCGGCGAGGAACTCGGCGACATCGACTTGGAGGACCTCATCGTCGAGGAGACGATGGCCGTTTCCATCAGCAGCAACGGCTACATCAAGCGTACGCCGGTCACGGCCTACCGCGCGCAGCATCGCGGCGGCAAGGGACTGAAGGGGGCCAAAGCCGAGGAAGAGGACCCGATTGCGCATCTGTTCATCGCCAGCACCCACGATTATCTGCTGTTTTTCACCAACCGCGGCAAGGTCTACTGGCGCAAAGTTTACGAGTTGCCGCAATTGGCCCGCGATTCTCGCGGCCGCGCCATCGTCAACCTCCTCAACCTGGCCGAAGGGGAGCAGATCGCCGATTGCCGCGCGGTCCGCGACTTCAGCCTGCCCGACCATCACTTGATGATGGCCACCGCCTGCGGCCTGGTGAAGAAGACCAAACTGGCCGCTTACGGCCGGCCGGTGCGGGGTGGCATCATCGCCATCAAGCTCCGCGAAGGAGATGAACTGGTCGACGTGGTCGTCACCAAGCCCGGCGATGAAGTGGTCCTCTCCACCGCCCGCGGCATGGCCATCCGCTTCCGCCAATCCGACGCACGGGCGGTGGGCCGCAATTCCAGCGGCGTGAGGGGGATTCGGCTGATGCCCGACGACCACGTGGTGGGCATGGTGGTGGCCGACCCGCAGGCGTCGCTATTGACGGTCTGCGGCAACGGCTACGGCAAGCGTACCCCCTTCGGACCGAATAGCGACGATCCGGGCCTCCCCGCGACGGACGGCGAGGGGGTGGAACCGTTGGACGGCGCGGAAATAGCCGACGAGCCGGTCGTGGAGGACGAATCCGCGGATTCCCCCGCGGACGAGCCGGCCGAAAGCGAAGAGGAGGAAAGCGTTTCCTCGCAGCGGTCGTATCGCACCCAAGGCCGTGGCGGCAAGGGAGTGCGCGACATCAAGACCACCGAGCGCAACGGCCCGGTGATCGGCATCGCCCACGTCGATGACGGCGACGAGGTGATGATGATCACCGCGCGGGGCCAGATCCAACGGATCCCCGTGAACGACATCAACATCATCGGCCGCAATACGCAGGGCGTGCGGATCATGAACCTCGACGAGGCCGACCGGTTGGTGGCCATCAAACGCGTACCCCACGAAGAAGGCAACGGCAAGAGCGAGGCCGAGGCCGGCACGGAAGAGCCCGGCGATGCCGGCGCCGCCGCGACCGAACCGGGACCAGCCGCCGCGGACGGTGGATCGTGACGCGAATATGCCCCAGCGAGCGCTGATTACCGGCATCTCGGGCTTCATCGGCGGCCACCTGGCCGAACACTTGCTGGCCGCGGGCGACGCCGTGCTGGGGTGTACGTCGCGCGGCACGTGGCGCCGTGAAAGCCCGGCCGCGGTGAGCAATTGTGTCGAACTGGCGGCGTTCGACATTAGCCGCGACGATGGGCTCCCGGCGTCCGCGCGGCGGGTGATCGAGCGCTTTCGTCCGACGTGCCTTTACCACCTTGCCGCGCTGAGCGTGCCGCAAGATTGCGGCGCTACGGAGCCCAGCCCCGCGGCGATCGCCGTCAACGTGGACGGTACGCGGCGAGTGTTGGAATTGGCGGCCGGATTGCCGTCGCGGCCGCGATTGCTGTTCGTCTCCAGCAGCCACGTGTACGCCCCGGTCCCCGCGTCGGCTCCGCGCGTCACCGAGACGGCCCCGCTGGGCCCGGATCGCGGTTACGGCCGTTCCAAGCTGGCGGCGGAAGAGGTCGTCCGCGGCGCGGTCCGCGCGTCGGGCGGCGACGTGGTGATCGTCCGCGCGTTCCAGCACGCCGGGCCGCGGATGGACGCCCGGCTGATGTTGTCGCAGTGGTCGACGCAGTTCCTTGCCCGCGACTCGCGTCCGGTCGAGGTCTACACCCGCGATGCCCACATCGATCTGAGCGACGTCCGCGACGTAGTCCGCGCATACCGGCTGTTGACCGAGCGCGGCCGCTCGGGAGAGATCTACAACGTGGGTTGCGGCGTGAGCCGCAGCAGCGGCGCAATTCTCGACATTTTGCGGCGCCTGGCCGGCCCGGGCCGCGCGATCGTGGAGACGCGGCCGGGCTTCAAGCAGGGCCCCATCGCCGACATCACCGAATTGGCGGCCCGCACCGGTTGGCAACCCCGGATTCCCATCGAGCAAACTGTGGCCGACACCTGGGCCTGGTGGCAAGGCACATCCCACGCGGAAGGCACGCGGTGAGAACATCATTTCGGATCAGTAGATGACGTCGGGAATCACGTGATTCGCTTCGTTGTACGCCCGAATCTCGATATCGGAGCTTATAAGGACACATTCCAAGGCGATCGCGGACGCCAAGATCAACTTGTCGTGCATTTCGTGAGCGGCAAGATTTCCCCCGAGAGCTACGTTCGTCGCTATTTCAAGGCCATGTTCGAGGACGAATTATATTCCTGGTACACCGACCCCGACCTATGGCCGAAAGACCTGTCGTTCAAGACCTTCAAGAAGTTCTTCACGATCCACGTCTCCACGATGGTCTTCGACCTGGGCAAGGGGATGATCGAGAGGGAAGAGGACTGACGGATGCCGAAGCAAAGAAAGGCCGCCCCAGCTACCCTGAGCACCCAAGGCAGGTTCCACCTTGGTCGGCGTTCGCTCTTTCTGCTGCTGTCCGCGGCAATCCTGGCCTTCGGGCTTACCAAGTGGTGGCCGCAAGGGAATCAGCCCAGCTACCGTACCCTGAGACAGATTGTGGCTGTTGCCGATGGCTTTGAGCTTACCGAAAGTCCAGACCGCCCTGGTCCATACCAGCAATTGGGAACTTGTGGTACGGGAATCGGGGAACCGGCAATCGGGAGCTTTTGGGCCAACGGCAAAACTTGTCGGTTTCACGTTCCTGGTGTGCCTGGCGAGGAGTTGCGAGTGATTGGTCTGCTTCCCCAAGACGGAGGAAGGCCGACGTATGTGGTGTTGAAGCGACATGCCGTTCCCCCGCCACCGGCTAGGGAATCCAAGAAATGAAGCTCGGCCACCGCCCATAGTGCGAAGGGAACAGTATGATGGATCAGCCTGCCCCGGAAGAAATCAACGACCCCTTTCTCGCCCCAGTGGCCGAACATTGGGAAAAGATCGTTGCTGGCTACAAGCAGTTCGAGGACAAACGGCCCGTCGTACTCTACGACATCCAGGCGAAGCGGGCTTACCTGTGCCCCTACGAGGACTTTAAGAACGACATGTCCCCACAATCCCAGGTGTCGCTGGCCGAGCAATACGAACTCGCTGGGACGTTGGGAAAGATGGTCATGTTTGTCCGCGACAACGAGGCCGAGAAGCTCGTTTCCTACATCCTGGACTACAAGTAGATGAACACGGTGAAGATCGGCCGCTACCGGCATTGCAAGGGGAAGGAGTACACCGTCATCGGTGACGCTTGGCACAGTGAAACCGAGGAAGAACTGGTCGTTTACTCGAAAGGAGACTGACATGTGCAGGAAGAGCTACCTCGTAATGTCAGGCGTCATCTTCGCCATCATAGCGATTGGGCATCTTGGCCGGCTTGTCTACTCGCGCAAACTCCATTCGTCGTTCCGATTCCTGGCACACGCAACATCGATCACCTAAACGAGAACTTAGGAGCGATCAATGTTCAGTTGACGCCTGCGGATCTTAGTGAGATCGACACTGCTTTCTCTAAAATCAAAGTGCATGGTGGCCGGATGAATGAAGAGCAGATGCGGGTCGTTGACCAAACATGAAGCAGCAAACGGTCCACACGCGAGCGGGGGCCAGGACGATGGGCATCGACCCGAAGACACATACGCTCTACCTTCCCACGGCGGAATTTGGGCAGAAGACGGATGCCAAGTCGCGGCCGATGCCGAAGACAGGCACGTTCATGATCCTGGTCGTAGGGCCGTCGAGCAGGTAAGCAACCAAACAAAACCGCGTCGGCGAAATCCCCGACGCGGTTCTTGATGTCCCGCACAGAACTTGGCAAATTCGTTAAGTGCTCGCCCGTTTGGCTTCCCACTTTCGGCTCTGGGGCTTGCCATCCCGCACGGACTCGATCTTCCCCTTGATGGTGTCCCCGCTGACCGTTCCCGTGTAGGTCATGGTCATCTTCACCCCATTCCGTTCACGAACGACCTTGAACGACACTTCGCCGTCCGTATATTTGGCATCCTGGATCGGGGTGTCCTTGCCATCACGTCCGGGTATGGTTCCGGTGAGCGTATCTCCGTCCAATTTCAGTTTCAACGTCATGTCACGGCTTCGCTCGCCAAACTTCACCGTCCACTTCCAAGTACCCGTGGGGTTGGCCTTTTCGTCCGCCTTTGCAAGGGCGGCCACCCCAATAATGCCTAGAACCAATGTCGCCGCCAAAAGTCGCTTCATAGTATCCCCTCCAAGATGAGGCAAATCATGCACCCGTCCCCGTGACGAGGCATTTCGCCGTCTATTATCTCAGTAACGAAGATGTCACCATTACCGCCGCTGAGGCTGGCGGGAAGATGGACAACTACCTCGGCTTCCTCGGCAGCTTGAGCAATTCCAACTTCTTCATTGCTTCCCGAATTTCCGCACCGCAACCAGGGCGGCGATCTGCTCGCTGCGAGGCCGGGTATTGCCCGCTTCCCAGTTGTAGATGCTCATGGGCGACACCCCGACCAGTTTGGCATAGGCAGGCTGACTAAGGCCAAGCCGTTGCCGCTGGGCACGGACGGAGCGGGCCGAAAACCGGACGCCTTCGAGTTCGTCTGCTTCAGGGGCCTGCGGCCGGCCCAGTCGCTTCCGCTCCTAGGCCTTCAAGAAGGTGATTTCCTTCTGCTGAGCCTGGACGAGCCGCTTCAGTTTGGCGATGTCACGGCGGTACTGGGCAACGGCCTGCTTGGTCGAGCCGGTTTCGGCCTTGATTTCTCGTCGGGCGAGGCGGCGGATTTCGTCTTTGATGGCGGCAAGCGAGTTGGACATGGGTGATTCTCCTGGGTGGGCTTGTGGATTCCAGTATTATATCTCGGTGGGCGATGGGGTTTCCACTTACAAACGCCGGACCCGCGATTCGGGTGCTGGCCGTTTTTCCAAAATAATGAAATAGCCGTTGTTTTGGAAACGCCGACCCCAGGCTGTCCCAACCACCTTTCCGTTCATCCCGGATTATTTTCAATGCAATTCTACCGTTGAAAATAAATGCCGTGGGGCTCACGGCAGCGAGTACCCCTTTTCCAATAGGATACCAGGGAGTCCCTTGAAGGAAAATCGGCCGCTAGCCGCCAGGAGGACGGCCCGACCACCTTTGGCCCAGGAGGTTTTGGAAAAGGTTTCAGGGAAAAAACTCCGAAACTGCTCGGTCGCCGTGGGCAACCGAGCCTTCTTGCCGGAATCCTCATTGTCCGCGACAATACCGTGGGGATGACGGTCATGCTTTGCGAACTCTGCGAATCCGAGGATGCCCACAACTTTCACCACTTCATCCCTCGGACCCTGCACAGCAACAAGTGGTTCAAGAAGCGGTACACGCGGGAACAGATGCGGGAAGGGATCGAAGTTTGCAAGTCGTGCCACCATGCCATCCACGACCTGATCCCCGATGAAAAGAAACTGGGCAGGTACTACAATGCGAAGGAAAAGTTGCTGGCCCATCCCCAGGTCGCAGGCTACGTGAAGTGGAAGAGGGAAAGATGACCGTAGCGGGTTGACGGCCTGCTGGGTTGCCACAGGGAAAATGGAAGGACGAACCGAATAATGCCCAAGAAACATCCGATGCTGTCGCCACTTGTTGCGTTCTGGCTCTTTCAATCGGCTGGTGTTGCGGCGGATTTCCTCAAGGTCGATTACGAAGATGGTCGGATCAACTTGCCTGAGATCGGAGTCTCTGCGGTCCTGCCGAATGCGACCGATGCGATCCGAGCGACGAAGGCGTTTTCGAGAAGTGGGGCTTACTCGGTGCGTACCAAGGTGGATTGTACCGACCAATATATTTCCGCAGGCAAGCACCGGGCTGAGTCGGACGCCATGAAGAGCCGGTCGGCACGGTATAACCCCGGCGACAGACGCCGTTATCAGTTCAGCGTAATGCTCGACAAAGATTGGCAGATGAGCAAGACGACTGCGGTGGATATTATCTGGCAGTTCAAGCGAACGGACGGAGGCCCCGACATGTTCGTGGGAGTTAAGCGAGGCTCCATCGTTCTGAGGCACATGAAGAACCAGGATGTATTGGTCAAATCCGGCAAACCTGGGATGTGGATGGACTTCCGGTTCGATATCTCCTGGTCCACTGGAAAGGATGGTCTGGTCGAATGTTGGGTGAGGACCGGGAAAGACGGGCAATTCTCAAAAGTGCTGACCTACTCAGGCCCCAACATCGACGGGACTCGCACAAAGCAATTCGGATACGTGAAATGGGGGCTCTACCGCCCAGATGCCGAACAGGCCGTGGATGTCACCAAGGCCCGGATCGTTTACCATGACGACATTTTGATCGCTGATCTGCCTTAGCCTGAGATACCTTTCTCTTGGGAGAGTGCGATGACTTCGTGGACAAGAACTGGCATTCGTCTGTTCGTCGCCGGAAGCCTGCTTGCAACGGTGCGTGTGGCGACTGCCCAGTCCGACTTGGGAAACTGGCAGAGCATTACCACGATCCCCCACGCCAAGACTCATCTTGTTCCTCGGACGTGGACCCTGGACAAGTATCCCGATGCCCCAACCCTGACGGCACACTCGAAGGTCACGATTTTGGACCAGGATGGGCCGGGCGTCGTGACCAACTTCCACGTATCCAATTACTCCGGTGGTGATGCCAGCCGACTTCTCCTCCGCGTCTGGTATGACCGCCAGGACAAGCCCACCATCGACATGCCGCTCATGGACTTCTTGGGTGACGTTCAAGGGGCGGCAAAGCCGTATTCCACGATATATTTCTCGCGGGTTCGAGCGTCCCACAACTTCCGGCTGCCAATGCCGTTCCTGAAGCACATTCGCATCGAAGTGGAAAATCCGACCGACCGCTACCTTTTCGGATACATGGAGGTTCAGTGGGATGAGGTTGCAGCTATCCCCAAGGATTCGGGGTATCTGAGGATCGTGTACCGACAAGGGACTTTCAAGTTCCCGCACGAAGAGTTGGTGCTATGCGACATCCACTCACCGGGCACCATCGTCGCCCACTCTCTCCAGCTACAGGGCGACCATCCTTCCTGTGCCAATGGTCAGGGAATCTGCGAAGCGAACCACGAAATCTACCTGGACGGAGACAAGGAGCCGACCTGCGAATGTCTGGGCTGCGAGGACTTCTACGGCCATTCCTGGGGATTCCAGGGAATCGAATCCGACTTCCATTGTGCCATCGTCCGTAACGAAAAGACCCCGCAGGGCGGAACCCTTGCCGCGATGGTTCGCACCCGCGACACGGACAAGATCACGTTCAAGAAATCGTGCCTGATCCGGTTGACGTACAAGCACGACCTGGGCGAACCCTACAACCACCACACCCGGAAAGGAAAGGCTCCCGCCCTTCAGCCTTTCGTCGGGGGCAAGAGCCTCGACGTACCATACCGCAGTTGCGTGTACTACTACGCGGCCCCGTGACACCAGGAGCATTTCAGCCCTTGTCCCCTTGAATGGCAGGAGCAACACTGCCGGTTGACGGGCCGTCCACTTTTGTTATCTTTGGGGTTCGGGCAGGATGCCCATCCTGACCGAAGCCGTTGCCAGGATGCAAATCACGCTTCGTTTGGATAGGCCCACCCCGGCTTTCGCCGGGGTGGGCTCTTCTATCCTGCCCCCGAGAAGGCACGCATGTTCGATTCCGAATTCTGCGAAAAGAAATGCCCGGTCTGCACCAGGGCCAGGAAAGGCAACCGGCTTGCCCGGTTCATCCAATTCATCGAAACGATCATTACCTTCGGCGGTTGCCCGTGGGGGCGGGCTCGGCAGAAGAAGTACGGCGTGAAGCCGAGTGAGCCGATTCCCCCCACCGCCGAGCATCATCAAAAACGGAGAAACCAATGCCCAAGTTCACTCACGCCATCGTGTTCGTCAGCGACATGGCTCGCTCGGTCGCCTTTTACCGCGATATTCTGGGACTGCCTCTCAGGTTCGAGTCGCCTGAATGGACCGAGTTCGAGACGCCGGGAAGTACGCTGGCCTTGCATCTTGCCGATGGCCCGGCAGTTTCCTCGGAAAGCATGGCTCCAGCGGGCCAATGCCAACTTGGCTTCACGATTGAAGACATCGATGCCTTCCACCAGGAAATGATCGCCAAAGGCGTCACTTGTTTGCAGCCGCCCGAGGAAGAAGATTTCGGCAAACTGGCTGAGTATGCCGATCCTGACGGGCTGCCGTTCTCGGTGCTGGAACAGCCGAAGAGATCGTGATGGTAAACGAACAAATTGCCGCCCGCGTCAATTGCCCAACTGCTGCTTCACTTGGGCACGTAGCCAGCCGGGGCGGTTGGTCGTGATGCTGTCCACTCCGGCATGGATTAGTTTGACGGCCTCGCTGGGATCATCCACGGTCCAGACGTGCATCTCCAATCCCGCGTGATGCACCTTTTCCACGAATTCCTTGTCGATGGGAAAATGATAGTCGAGGTTGATCCCATCGACCCCTGCGGCCTTGGCCTTCTGGATCAACTCCTCAACGGTGGGCGGTTTGGACTTGTAAGGGGAAAGCCAGTATGCCTTGTATTGGGGCAGTACCTTCTTGAATTCTTTGCACGGCCCAAGGTAGAAGGCGATAAACACCACCTGATGGGGCTTCTTTCCAGAATGTATCACGGCATCCTGCACTTGCTTGATGTCGTTCACCGCACAGTAGCAGTGAAGATACAATTTCCGGCCTTCGGGGATTGTCGCCAAGGCTTCATCCAGGGTGGGGAGCTTCTCCGAAAAGCCCTTGCCCTTCCACTTACCCCATTGCCCGACTTCCAAGGCCCGCAACTCATTGAAAGTCTGGTCGGAAACCTTCTTATCCACACCTGCCACACGTTTCGTCGTGGCGTCGTGAATCACAATGAGTCGATGATCTTTCGTGGAGTAGAAATCCAGTTCACAGCCATCCGCCCCCTCGGCATATCCCAGCTTGAACGAGGCCACGGTGTTCTCGGGTGCATCGCCCGAGGCTCCACGGTGGCCGATGATTTGCGTGGTCAACGCTTTGACCGGGGCGGTGGAGAGAATGCAGGCGGCAGCAACCAAGGTCAAGGCTAACTGGGCGATATGAGAGATGTGGTACATGGACTTCTTGGCTTGGGAATGAATGATCTCGGTTTACGCCGGGGATGAGAGCGATTTTGCCGGTCACGCTGTCGTGGCTTGCTGGACGAGTGCCGTGGCGACGATCTACTTGGCGGTCTTTGCCTCCGCTCCCAACTGCTGGATCAGGAAATCCCAAATGTCCTTGTATTTCTCCGAAGGATGACCGGGGAATTTCACGTAGCAAGTGACTCCTCGCTCCTGGGCAATCTCCTGGAATCCCAGACCCCAGCGTGGAGAATGGACCAAGTAGTCCTTCTCTTTAACGTCGTCTGGCTTGGTCAGGCCCCAGTTATTCTCGAAATAGATCGGCGGCGTGTTCTTGTTGAGCAAGGCGTCCGGCGACCATTGGGAAATCAGCGGCAGCAATTCGTCCCGCTTTTTCAGTGACTCTGCAAAGCTGCATCCGAAAGCGGGAGCCCCCCACTCAACACCGGGGTTCCACTCCTGCATCCGTTTGGGGTCGATACTCGGCTGGCTGCGGTGGGCTGCTGCACACGTCACCTTTGTGGAAACTCGCTCGACCGGATCAGCCGACTTCGGGTTGGCCTTTTCCCCTGCACAGGCGACGTAGAGTGCCGGGAGGGCTCCTTGGGAACTGCCCCCCACGGCGATCCGGTTAGGATCGAGGTTCCACTCGGCGGCGTGCAGCCGAACAAACTGGACCACACGGCGGGCATCGAGCAGACACACCGAGACGGGCGGGCTGATCTTTTCCTTGATCGCGTCTTCCATGACGCGTGCCTCGACACCGATGGCCGCACAACCGGCCGGGAGAAGTGCGTGGATGGGCGGCACATTTTTCTTCGGAGTCCACAGTGCCCCGTACCAAATCACGACCGGAAACGGGCCTTTGCCTTGGGTCGGCAGATAGAGGTCGAGGAGTTGATGGGGATGGGGACCGAAGGATATGTCGGCATTGGCCGGAATGGGCTTGGGATTGGCGGCGAAGGTCGTGCTCTCGACTGCGAAAACGAGGCAAAGGGTCAGCAGAGCCAAGTGGCGTGGGATGGCGGCCATGAGTTCTCCATGCAAATGCGGCCAGGATTTTGGAATAACACCATCCTATCCTGGGGGAAAGGGAGCTTCAATCGGGCTTGATCGAGCCATTCGCCGCCAGCGGCGAGTGGCTCCCCTGAAGAATTGGTTTCGTCGAAATACAGCCCAACCGGCCCTCCGACAACCCAACCGACCGCCGCCCAATTATTTTCAATGGAATCTAACCGTTGAAAATAAATACCGAGGGCTCGCGGGAGAGTGAGCCAATCCCCGGTTCCGACCAGTACCCCAGTTTCCGAAGTCCCTCCATCGCCTTCGCCCGTGGCTGCCGTGACAAAGCCAGCGATTCTCATCTCGTTCTCCTGGGGTATGGCATGTTCGATAACCGAACATGCCGAATGTCAGCCTGACTTGCGCTCCCATCTAAAATCTGGCAAACTGGCGGTATGGCAGGCTTGTGGATCAACCCCGACACGCACCTGATCGTCACGGTTGCCACGACCCACGACGAATGGCTCCGCAAACGACGACACAATGGGGTCGTCGGGATCGATGCGCACGCGACGGGCGGGGGATCGAGGCCTTGTCGAGGACAAGAGCAGTTGGAGAAAGTTACTCCTATTATAGTCGCTGTGATCGGTCGCGCAATACGAAAACGATCATCAGTGGATTGACTCGTTGCCGCCGTGGGCGGCGACGAGTCGTACCCGAAATTACAAGACATCGAAACAGGCGATGTTCTCCTTGAACTCAGGCGGCGGTGACACCCAGGATGGCTGCCATCTTGCGTGAATACCGCCGCATTAGTTCCCGTCAATGCCTAAAAGTTGTTCCAAATCGACCAAGGAAGATTCCAAATCGTCGGCGTCCAAACGATTATGTTCAAGCTGAATTGCAACCAACTCCATGCCCGTTGCGATTCGCTCGCGTTCCGCTGCGGACAACGGCGGGCATTCCATCGTTTCCATTCGTTCCTTGATGGCTCGCTCACGGGCGAATAACCGCCCAAGGTCCGTTTGGCGAAGGTGTGCCGACAAGTGTAGAGGCAGGCATCCTCGTCCAGTATGATCTTCTTCTCGACAAGCCGATCTTCCAGTCGCAGGAACGCCCGTCGCATGGCGTCCGTGGTCCAGGGGTTTCCCCATCTGTTCCGAAACAGGGGGCCGGTCGGGTATCGTTTCATTAGGGGGCGCACGATCTCAGCGATTTCAGGTGCAACATAGATCGTGCGGGGCTTGTGGTTTTTGCTTTCCTCGGGCGAGAATCTCCAGAGCATTCCCTTGGGTGTTTCCTCCACATGCCGGGCGGTCAGTTTGGCAAACTCACACGCGTAGCGTGCCCCGGTTCGGATACAAACCCGGATCGCCGTTGCCAGGGCCTTGAAAGAATTGTTGTACAACTCCGCTTCCATCTCGGGTGTGAAGAACGTGACTCGTTTTCCACCGGTGCCAACCTTGAAGCCTCGGATGGGGTTCTTGACTCTGAGCCCCATCGCCACCGCGTAGTTGATCGCCCGCTTGAGGCCCTGCAGGGCAATGCGACGGGTTCCCTTGGCCCAAGTGGGGTGCTTGTCGAGCCAGCGTTGAACGTCCATCGGGATCAATTGCCCGACCGTGCGGTTGCCGTATCCATCGTGGAGATAGTCGGCGGCGGTCGGCGTTGCCACCGGTCGCCCTCGACCATAGTCCCAGAACTTGGCCGGAAGGCCGTGGCAGAAGTCAAACAGGTACTCGCCCCGCTTCGCAAAAGTGGATGGGCGGTTGTTGGCCTTCGCGTAGTCCAAGTAGTCCTGGCAAATCCGGCCCACAAGGGCGGTGTCTCCGACTGCCTCGCGTTTCATCTGCTCCTGGAGTCCCAAGCGATAACGGGCATAGACATCTTTGAGCACTTCTTCGGGGGTGCGGGGGGCTTTGAGATGTTCGCCCGTCTTGTCCAGCAAGGCGACTTTGCGTTGCCCCTCGGTGGTGTACCAACCGCGACCCTTGCGGAACCAATAGCCCGTGTTGTGACCGCCCGCTCGTCGTCCCGTCTCTGCCTTGCCGCCCATTGTTAACCCCCGTGGAAGCGGCTATACTTTCTTGGATTGCGATGGGCACGATGACGAAACGGCGACCCCACCCGAAGCGGGAAAGCTGAGAAATGACGCACCGGTTCCCCTCTCTGGCAATTGCTGTGGTTGAGCAAGGGGGCCGTCGTTGTTTTGTGCCACGCCAGTGCCAAAAAAAGTGCCAAGCCTTATGCCCGTAGTCATAACTCCTTGCGGCATAAGGTCAAGAGCACATAAGTCCCCGTAGCTCAATTGGATAGAGTGTCGGCCTCCGAAGCCGAAGGTTACTGGTTCGAACCCAGTCGGGGATACTCAGAACGCCATAAACCATAACGGTTTATGGCTTTTTTGTTTTGTGGATTCTGTATCCAATTTGCCGAACCGTGAAGGCGTATCTAAATCAGCCCTTTTTTGGATACGGCTGGCCTGTCGCACGCCTTCAAGCGAGTGAGTCCGCCGCCCACGAGCCCAACCGGACGAAACTCGGAGCCCGTCCTTCGCCGTCCCCTCCCACGGACTCCAGAGCCCTTCGCAGTCCGCCCGGGGTTTTCCGGCTCTGGGACCCCTCCGGCGGCTGTAAACAGTCTAAAAGTCTAAGCCTTTTCTGGCTGCGTGCCAGGCTTGACGCGCTGCCCGCTCCAAGGCAGTCGGTGGTTCCGCTCGTGATGAAACCCGCCGCCCATCGTTCTCCTCCCAACTGTCTGATGGAACCGACCCGCAGGTTTTGCTGATGCCGACTTCACAATTCCGATCTTGAAGAACCGGCGGGCTCTCCTTCCCCTTAGAGCTAACCGTCAGTGCCCCGCCGTGATCATTAATCGACTAGGCGAGCTGACTGGGAAGCAGCACCGGCAACCCTAGATACTTCGATGTGGAGAAAGTCGTTTTGAGAATGGCTGGGGAGTTGCGACAGGGAAGTTCCCGACGCGGGGAACCTGGCATTCCTGATCGTCCGGTCGGGGGCAGCGGGGGTTTCTCGGGACGATCTCGCCAGGGCTCTGCGGGTTCCGACCGAGACCCTGGAACTGCCCTTGAGAGCGATGGTGACGGCGGGGCAGACGGGCTGGAGTTCGAGGTCGCGCCCACTGCCGATGGCTCCACAGTCCGTCAAACGGCGATCTTCGGTCCCGTGGGATTCAGCGGGCTGGCATATTGTTACGCGCTTTACCCGCCGCACCGCCTGGTCTTTGCCGGGATGCTCCGGGGGATTGTTCGCGCGGCCTCGTAGCCACTGTTCGGCGGCGGCGGGGCAGGCCATTGTCGAAACGGCGTGAGTCCATCATGCCTCGCGTCTGAGTCTCCTCCGACTGCCGCCGTGGAATTCCGGTCGTAGCAACTGCCTGGTCGGCCCTGGTATTCCGTAGGGAACGGACTCGGCGGAAATTATCCCCCGGTTGGCACCGCGAGGGGCTTTGCGACTAAGCTGTCGAGCCGGAATGTCGGTGATCGCCGCAGCGAATCGCCTGGCCGGTTTAACATCGAGCAACCCCAGAATGTTCACTTCTCGGCCGGGTCTGGGACATCCACGCGGTGGATTCCGTGCCCCAACGGATAAACGGACGCTCCCGAATTACTCTGCCACACGATCCGCTTGTTCCGGTCGATCTCCAGGAAGGCAACCCGCCCTCCTGCGTTGCAGACAAACAGGTTGTCGTTGGGCAGGACTTGGATGCCGGCGAACCAGCGGATACCAGCCTGCGGAATTTCGCTCCCCTCCAAGGACCACACGAGCTTATCGCCAGGGTCAATCTCCACGATGGACTTTTGGCCGCAGACAAGCGTGTTTCCGTTTTTGAGACGCACGGCGGAGTAGGGGGCGAACATCAGCTTGATTTCCCGCACCAGATTGCCGGCCGGGCTGTATTCCCGTGCGGCATGGGCGGATTCCTCGGCGACCAGATAATTGCCGCCGGCCACCTGTCGGGCGTTACGCATGCAACTATGCCCGGGGGTGTTAAGGACCTTGATCTCCCGGACAATGGTGCCGTGGGGATTCACCACCAGCAGCTTGCCCTGGCTGGAGGCCCCAACCAGCGTGTTGCCGTCCGGCAAGCGTTGGCACGACCAGACCTGCCCGGTGGTGGAGAAACGGAAGGCAATTTTCCGGTCCGGGGTAACCTCCATGACGCCGCTCGGGTTGTCCTGTCGGCGGGGATCGTAGCTCTGGTTGTAGCAGAACAGGACATTCCCGCCGGGCAGTTGCCAGACGTCCCTCGCCATCTCCGCCGGGTATTCCCAGGAAATGGCCCCATCCCGGCCATAACGGATGACCTTCTTGGCACCCTCCGCCGCGAAGAGAAACGGCGGAAAGGCCGGCTCCGACTCCCCAGCGTTCCCGGACTGGTCCACGGCCACGACCCTGTAGGTGCAGGCCTCGCCAGGCGCCGCCTGCGTGTCGACGAAACCTGTGGCGATGGTCGAGGCGATCTGGGTCTGGATGTTGATGGACACTGCCGGTCCGGGAGATCGGTAGATCCGGTAGTAGCAAAGGTCGGGCTCTGTGTTCGGCTGCCACTCCAGACGCAGCTTACCCGTTTCGGTCTTGGTCACCGTCAACCCCTTCACGGCCGAGGGCGGATGGTCGCGGTAGGCGGTGGTATACACGACCAACGTGCCGGCGGCGACGGTATCGGTGAGCCGGCCCTGGGACATCTCGGTCTTCCCCACTGGCTCCTGGAGGTCGCCAAAAGGGTTCGCCGGCGGCCGGGCCGGGTTGTAGACGTACTTGCGGAAGTGGGCAGTCATGGGAGTCCCATCCAGGCGGATCACGAGCCGGATGTCGCGTTGGCTACGGTTGACGACGGCGATCGACCAGGTCTTGCGGTCGTGGTGCTCGACGGCGGCGACCCGCAGACGCGGATCGTTCCCGTCGATCCGATAGACGGTCGACGGGCCACGGAAGAACTTCGACAGCAGCCCGTAGGCATAGTAGATCGGCCGCGTCGAGTAGTCGTGGCCGCTCCATTTGAACAGCCCCCACTTGTTGACCCGCTTCGCGCCGGGCTGGTCGGGGAAGTCCATGAATGTCCAGTAGCCCAAGGCGTAGCTGCCGGCGTTGATGGCCGCGATGGCCGCTTCCGAAACCTGGATCGGCATCTGGGGCTCCAACGGCGTATCGAAGTAGATGCAGCGATCCTGAAATACCCCGTTGATCGTGCGGCCGTCCTGCTTGCTGCCGAACTCACCGAGCACGAAGTCCTTGTGCTTCGCCCGGGCCAATCCCACGCCCCACTGCATCTTCGCCAGGAACCAGGGGTAGAACCGCTCGTCGTCCAGAGTGCGGTCGTTGACGTAGTGGTGGCCGCCGTAGATGCCCGTGATCTCGTCCATGTTCTGCGCGGCCCACTGGATGGTGTCCCAGAAGCTAATGGGCGAAGCGTCGGTGGCGAGGAGTTTGATGTCCAGCTTGCGGGCCTGGAGTTCGTCGTACAGGGCTTGGTGGTAGTCACGGAATTTGGGCAGGTCCCGGGCGAGCTTGCCCCATGTGACCAGCGACAGCTCGTTGGTCATGCAATAGTAGCGGATGTTCGTGAGGCCCTTCTGCCGGACCAGATACTCCAGCTCGTCGACGATCAGCCTGGCATAAGCCTTCCGCTCGGCGTCCGTCGTGGTGTCCTTCGGCCCCCAGGTGGCCAGGTAGAGCTGCGTGCCGGTGGTCTGAAAGAAGGCCATGTGCCGGGCGACCGTCTCGACCTGCTCCGGGCTCCAGTCCCAGCTATGGTTCATCCGGGCGAACGACGGGTTCAGCTCTCGCCATCGCTTGCCGACCACCTGTTCCCAATGGTCCTGGCTGATAGGGTGGACGTGGTGGAAGACGTGGTAGCCTACGCCGGCAAAGTTCGGCTGGACCACCTGCTTTGTGTCGATGGTGACCGTCCGCTGGCTGTTGCCGAGATCCGGCCAGGGGACGAACCGCCCGGTGCGGATGACTTCCACGTCGTCGAACCAAGCCGTGCCGTGGGCATTGAGGATCAGATTCACGCGGAGGCGTCTGGCACCGGTGGCCGCCAGACCCTCGACCGTCAACCGTTGCCATCCCTTCCGGCCGTTGTCCAGATTGACCGTGCTGTGGCTGATCCCGCAGCGCCGGCCGTCCGCGTCGAGATACTCCAGGGCGAAGTAGGCCCCTGTGCCGCCCGCGGCGTCCTTCGTACGCACCCACACGCTGGCCTGGAACTCGTCGCCGTAGGCGATTCCGGGGATCTCGTGCCACCACTGCTGCCACTGCGGGGCCGCGTTCGGTGCCACAGTGATCCTGGTGCTCTGTCGGCCACCGTGGCATTCGTCCCCATCCAGGCCAAAGTCAGCTTTGCCCTGATGACTCCAACCGGCGTCATCCCTCTCGAAATCGGATCGGAGGAGTACTTCGGGAACAACATGATCCTGCGCGAAAGATTTGCGGTGGAGGACGAAGATCGTCCCGAGGACGATCACCATTAATGCGGCTCGCGCCTGTCTGCTCATGCGGAACTCCCCAGTGTGGGCGAACTCGATCATGCGTGTTGACGTAGGCAGGCCGCATTATACCGTGCACCAGGGGCAACATTCACGTTCTCAACAACATTTTCCCTCTCTGGCCGGGCTGGTTGCCCGGGCTCGCCCATGCAGGCGGATTTGTCAGCGGTGCGCATCACCAATGGCCACGCTAATCGGATCGCATAATCCCAAACGGGACTTGCTGCGGCGTTGGTGGCGTGGGATGATTGGAGCGGCCCTGCGACCATTGGGAAACATCCCTGGAGGTCAGCGAAGTCAACGAAATCCCAATGGAAGGAACCCATCCTGTCGATACGACTTTGCGTACGGGTCGCGAGTTTCGATCTTGCGTTCATAATGGTCGCAGCCGCCATCGCCGGGATAACATCGGTGAGACCGGCGGCGGCGGTCGAGCCTCCCCAAGTCACCATCAAACCCACCGATGATGGTTTGGTCATCGACGCCGGCAGCATGGGCCAGTTCGTGCTGAGTTACCCCGCGATCTACAAAAAGGGCGAGCACAATTACGAGGACGCCAAGACCTACCAGCTCGTCGAGAAGCAGCCGGCCGGTGATACGGCTCTGCTCAAGTACGCGGGTGGGGCACAGGCGAGGGTCGAAGTGCAGGCGAACCAGACGGTGCTCGTATCGTTCTCGGCGATGCCCGGCGACGTGCAACAGTTCCGCATGGACATGCACAGCGACATCAGTTACGGCCAAGGCGGACGGTTCAAGATCGGCCAGCTCGAAGTGATTCGCCGGTGGTTGGCTGCCGTCCGTAATGCGGCTCGCGGCGAAGACGATTGTTCGATTGGCGAAGAAAACCATTGTCGGAGCGCGTTCGATGAGACGTTGGGCTTATGTGTTGCCTGGGCTGATTTGCGTGGTGGTGGGCGTGATGTTGAGAGCACGGTGCCTCGATCTTCAGGCCAAGGAAGCTAGCCGATCCGACTCTCTGCGATCAAAGCCCGGCTTTCTCTTCCTGGAGCTATTTACCCCGCACGTCGGCGACTACGTTCGCTTTCTTCAGACCGTGGCAGGGTTCCGCCTGGTCCATGAGGAGGCAGGCTTTGCCGAGCTTCGTTCCGAGATGGGCGAAATGATGGTCAACAGCGGCAAGGGCTTGCCCGCCGGACACCCGTTCCATGGCAAAGTCCTGGGCCATGACCAAGGCATCGGCGTCGAGATCGGGATCGTTGTCGCGGACGTCACGGCGGCTCGCCAGGCCGCTTTGCAGTTCAAGGAGTGGTCCGCCAGCGAAATCCGCCGCCAACCCTGGGGTCAATCTGACTTCCGGGTTGTCACGGGCGATGGCTACTATTTCCGTCTTACGGAACCGGCGCGGTAAGAGCCGATTCGGCCATTGGTCCTTCACACTCGATGCTGGGAGCTTTGTGCGGCATACCGTAGCGAGCCGTTCGCGGTCCGCGCTGCGGGCAAAGTCGGCCTTCGCTGGAAAGGCGGTCGAAAGGCTGGTATGCTGATCGTTGTCGTCATCCCGCAACCGAGAGAACCTCGAATCATGCGAACCGCAAAGCTCGGTATTCTCGTCGTACTGGCCCTGGTGGCCGTGGCTGCATCAGCCACCCTCGCGGCGGACATGGCGTCCAAACCCAACATCGTTTTCATTCTCGCGGATGACCTGGGGTACGGCGACATCGGCTGTTACGGCGCCACGAAAGTCAAGACACCCAATCTCGACCGGCTTGCCCGCGATGGGCGACGGTTCACCGATGCCCACTCCTCGGCGGCGGTCTGCACGCCGACGCGGTATGCGGTGGTCACCGGACGCGAGTTTTACCGATACGGCAAGAAGTGGAACCATGAGTTGACGGTGGCGCTGGACCGTGCATCGTTGCCGTCGCTCTGCAAGTCGGCGGGTTACGCAACAGCGCTGATCGGCAAGTGGCACTTGGGCTTCGGGGAGGATGCGCCGGATTGGAATGGGGAGTTGAAGCCGGGGCCACTGGAGTGTGGTTTCGATTACTTCTTTGGCACCGCCATGACCCACAACGAGCCGCCACAGGTGCTGGTGGAGAATCACCACGTTGTCAACCTGTCGCCCGACGATCCGATTAAGATCCTCCCGCCGCAGCCGCCGAAGTTTCCCTTCGGCGTCATGCAGGGCGGTAAGTCGGCCCTGGTCGACCACGAGAGCCTCTGTGCCCTGCACACCGAGAAGGCGGTGAAGTTTATCGAGCAGAACAAGGACCGGCCGTTCTTCCTCTACTACGGCATGATCAACGTCCACGTGCCGCTTACGCCGGGCAAACGGTTCCAGGGCACAAGCCAATGCGGTGTTTACGGCGACTACATCCAGGAATTGGACTGGTCGGTGGGCCAGGTACTTGCCACGCTGCAGCGGCTCAAGCTCAGTGACAACACGCTGCTGATCTTCACCAGCGACAACGGCGCCGTGCTCCACGCCGGCGCTGTGAACGCCGGCCACTTGGCTAACGCCGATTTGCTGGGGCAAAAGACCGACGCATGGGAAGGGGGGCACCGCGTGCCATTCATGGTCCGTTGGCCGGGCCATGTGCCCGCTGGCACCCGGAGTAGCGAGATGATTTGCCTTGCCGACATGCTGGCCACTTTCGCGGCAGTCTTGGGACGCGAACTTGGGCCGGACGACGGTCCCGACAGCTTCAACATCTTGCCGGCCATCCTCGACGAGCCCAGCCACAAGCCGGTGCGCCTGCTGCTGACGATGATCGGCATCAGCGGCATCGCCATCCGGGAAGGTCGCTGGTTACTAATCCCCAAACAGGGTTCCTGTGGTTTTTCAACGGATGTGGAAAGTCAGTGGCTCAAGCCATGGAAGATCGGCCGTAAGAACAGCGACTATACCGACGACGGCCAGCTCAAGCCGGACGCCCCACCGGGGCAGCTCTACGATCTGGAAAAGGACCGCGACGAAACCACCAATCTCTACACCCAGCATCCCGAGATTGTAAAGCGTTTGACCGTTATTCTGGATGAACTTCGCAAACATCGCCGCAGCCAGCGAGAGCTTTCTGCCACGTTGGCGCCGTAAAATCAAGGGAACCTGCGATGAAACGTATTTTCCTGTTACTTGTCCCAGTGTTGTTGATGGTGGCCGGTTTGTGTTCTTCGGCGAGAGCGGCGGGATCGCCCCGGCCACCCAACGTGCTGTTCATTGCCGTCGACGATCTCAATACGCGCATTGGCTGCTACGGCGATCCGGTGGTCAAGACGCCGAACCTGGACCGTTTGGCCCGCTGGGGCGTCCGCTTCGAACGGGCCTACTGCCAGTTCCCGTTGTGTAATCCATCGCGGGTTTCGCTGCTGTTGGGGCGTTATCCCACGACCACCGACAGCATCGACTTCGCCCGGCCGGCCTTGCTGGGACGCGACTGGGTCACGCTCACCGAGCAATTCCGTGCCAGCGGTTACCAGGTGCAGTTGCGGGGAAAAGTCTACCACTACCCGGAACCGAAACCTTGGTCGGCCGGCGAAGTGGCCGTTCGCAAGGAGCAGGAGATTCATCGGCGGAATATGGCGGATCTGACTCGCTGGGAGCCGTACCGAACGCAGGCGCCCCCGCCCACAAATTGGGTCAAATCGTTGCGGACGTGGGCGAACGTCTTCCGGCCAGTGCCCGAGTCGGAACGGATCGATGCCGAGCGAAACCCCAAGGATTATGAGTGGACGGCCGACGTGAAGAATACCGGCCAGGCGCTGGAATTGCTCGACCAGTGGACACAGGCGCGGTCGGGCAAACCGTTTTTCCTGGGCTTGGGCTTCTACAAGCCGCACGTGCCGCTCGTGGTTCCCCAGAAGTACTTTGATCTCTACCCGGCGGAGAAGATGCCGCTGCCACCGGACTTCGCGCCAACGCCCACGGCCGACGACTCAGTGCCGCGTTATGCGCTGCGTTACAACCTCGATTTGTTCTACGAGGAGCGCCCGACCCCTCAGCGGGCGAAAGCCGCCATCGCCGCCTACTACGCCTGTATCACCTTCATGGACGAGAAGCTGGGGGAGGTGCTCGACGCCTTGGAGCGTCTCGGCCTGCGCGACAATACGGTGATCGTGCTCTGGGGCGACCACGGCTGGCACTTGGGCGAGAAAGGGATGTGGGCCAAGGGAACGCTGTTCGACGTGGCGGCCCATGCGCCGCTGATCATCGTCGATCCGCGCATGAAGACCGCCGGCCAGGCCTGTCCCCGCACCGTAGAGTTCGTGGACATTTACCCCACGTTGATGGAGCTTTGCGGCTTGCCCACACCGCCGGGGCTGGAAGGTACGAGCCTCGTTCCACTACTGAACCATCCCACGGCTGCCTGGGACCGGCCCGCATTCACCATGGTGGCCCGCGAAGAGTGGCTGGGACGCAGCGTGCGGACCGAACGGTGGTGTTATACGGAGTGGGATGAAGGCCGCTACGGTGCGGAGTTGTACGACCTTCAAGCCGATCCCCGGGAGTCGACGAACCTCGTCAAGGCTCCCGAACATGCCGCGGTCATCGCCAAGTTAAAGATGTTGCTCCACACCGGCCCGGTGGCGAAGGAGTCGCCGGTGCGGGCAGCTACAAGACGCAAGAGCGACGGACGTGAAGAGAAACCATCGGACGACGGTTTGCCGGCAAGGCCAAGGTCACCTACGAGTTCGAGACGTTCTTTAATCAATCGAGCTACCTTTACCCGGCCATGGCTCGGCTGTTCCGCGCGCTATGCTCGCAAATGGCCATGATGTGGCAGTACACCGTTTCGCCAGCGGCCAGGTACTGCGGCGGCTCTCATTATCTGAATCTCGACAGTTCGCCGCAAAAGGCCCTCAGCTTCCGTATTGCCTCCCGGGCCTTTGGCGAAGTGGCCCGCTATGCCGACTACGATACGAAGGCCGAAACGAAAATGGTTTTCGGCCACGCGGCGCTTTCGTACCCACAAACTCTCAGCGTTTTCAGCAGCGAGCAGGCGCTCTTCTACTCGCGCTCGTTCGATACCGCGCCGCTGCCGATCAGCCCGCATGTGCGAGAGATCGCCGGCTGCGGCCGTTCGCCGCTGGTCAGCTACGAGGGAAGTGGGGCCTATTTCCTGGGGGTGAAGGAAGATCGCATCGAGCTGCTGATCCGGCCCGACGTGACCTACCCGCGTCCCCTCTGGCAGCGACCCGGCCGGCCGCCCTGGACGCCGACCTGTGAACTCGACTCGCAAACTCCGCACCGCTTTGCGATCCATTTGCCCGGCTGGGAGGGAAAGCTCAAGATCGAAGGTCTGATCAATGAACCGGCCCAATCGAGGCAGACATTTAACAGTTCAGTCGAAGTTACCCCTGGCAGGTATCGAATATTGCGGGCGCCGTAGTGGCAGCCCCGACTACTCGCCGCGTTTGAGACAAGTCAACAAACCGCCGCTTGTTGACTCGTATGGTCGGGGCAAAGGCGGCACTAGCCAGTCCTCGATACGACTACGGGACGCCGAAGGTTGACACCACCCACCACCTTCGCGAAAATGCGTCCGAGGGCATCCATAGCCGGGTTTACCGCAAAGACGGCGACCAGGGAGCCGACACGGGTTGTACGCGGGCATCCCAGTCGCTGATGCTGGAGGCCCAGGCACAGTTGGCGAAGAAAGAGGGAAAGACGGGTGAGTTGGACAAGTCGGTGGCCGGCAAGACCTTAGACGACCTCTATCCACCCCACAAGGACAGCCCCTACCAGAAGTACGAGGGCAACAAAGACGGCCTGAACCCCGACAAGTTCGTGCCCGGAGACCGCGTACACATGCCTAACCACAAGTTCGATGACGCCAGGGACGGCGCGGGTGACCAGGGGTCGAATGTGATCTACGTAGGCAAGACCTCGTTTGGCGAGCCGGAGTACGTCCATATGGACGGTGGCGACATTGTCAACATGTATCAGTTGCAGGACGAGGTCCGCCGCTACACCAAGGACGAAGAGCGCCGCGACAAGGTGGAGAAGTACCGCTTCACGTCCCGCTACAGTCCCGTGCCTGGTTCCTGGTGAAGACCGGCGGCAAGCCATTAGTCACGAACTCCGTTATAATGAGGGCGAAGGCGGAAGGGGCTGGAGGAACCGTGAACAAATGCGAAAGGAGCAACGATGAATCAGGCAGATCTCAAAGTGCGCTCGGGCGTTCCCGCTTACGCCGTCGTGCTGCCGCCTCTGCTTCTTTTGCTGCTGGCCGCGGCGGCGCCGGCCGACCCGCCGGCCGCGCTGCCTGAGAAGCCCGCCGCGTCGCCGGTGGACGCCCGCAAGATGGCGGAAGCGCTGGCGAACCGCAATCCGCTGCCCCGGCTGGCCAAATCGATGGAAGGTCGCGATCCAGTCTTTCCGCAAGACTTCAACTGGTCGGAGGACGCCCGGGCTTGGCTCGCCCTGCGGTCGCTGATCGAGCACGCCGAGGCGGCGTGGCCGGGGATGGTGCGACACCTTGATGACGGTCGCTATTGCATCACTGTCGACGAGGCCCTGAGCTGCGAGTACGCGCTGAACTGGACGGTGGGCGACGCCTGCCGGGAGATTATCGCAGGCGCGCTGACGCAGGGCTACCTTCGACACCTTCGCATGGATAAGGTCTCCTATTGGCGGCTGGCGAGGTCCGATTTGACCCGCGACGCAAAGAAGCTCCAGGCGTGGTGCGCGGCGCGCAGCGGGCGACCGCTTTACGAGCTGCAGATCGAGATCTGCCAAGCCGCGCTGGCGGACGTGCAACACGGCGCGTGGCCGCCGCGCGTGACGCCCGAGCGACGGCGGGATTGGGCCGCGGCGTTGAAAGCCGACGTTGCGTCGTTGCGGGCGTCGCGGAAGGCGTACCAGTTCCAGGGCTTCGGCGAGTCATATCACCCTTACAGCTTCAAGGAAATCGAGGCCTACCGGAAGATGTGCGGCAAGCGAAAAGAAGGGGACCGGAGGCCGGGGACAGGGGGCGGGGGACAATAAACGCAGTGCGGGCCCGGCGGAGTCGTGCCGGGTGCCGCTGCTGGCTTGCCCAGCAGTGCCGGTGCTCGTCACGCGGGCTATTTACGCCGCTATGGGCCGGGCACCATTCTGGACGTGTTGGGCGACACCGACTACCAGTTTCCCGCCTCCGGGCTCGACGCCGGCCGCTACGTGGCCGTGCTCCAGGCCGAATTGCGCGCCATCGCCAGCCGGCTGGTGATGGCGCGAGTTCATGCTCACCAGCGACGCCTCGAACGCCAATTACGCCTCGACGATGGTGGCCGAAGGGCCGGCGATGCGGATGTTCGACCGCATGCAGCAGGACATGATCGAGGAGGACCTGGGCGTGATGGCCCACGTGGTCCAGGCGGCCATCGCGGCCGAGCGGCTGCCGCCGGACACGCTGGAGCTGGTCGACATCCAGGCCGTGGCGCCGACGCTGGCGGTGCGCGACCGGCTGCAAGACGCGCAGGCCGATCAGATTTTGGTGCGCAACCAGGCGATGTCGGTGGAGACCATGGCCGCGCGTCACGGCCTCTCGCCCGACCACGAGCAGCAGTTGATCTCGCGTCGGGCGGACGTCCGCGAGGCCAATTTCGACCCAAACGAGCCGAGGGATCGGCGTGGGAGATGGACGACGGGGGACGCGTCTGTAGGGCCTTTCGCGGCGACCAATTTCGGCCCCGACCGATCCGAAGTCGACGAACCGTCGGCGATGGTCCCGCAGACGCTGCCTGCCAAGCCCGGCGGGCCATTTGGAGACATTCCGCAGCCGTTGCCTTACCGGCCCGACCCGAACAAGCGACCGTTGGCGATTCCACTGCCGTTTGTTCGCCATCCGGGCGAGCCGCAGGACCACGTGGTCAAAGATGTCGCCTTCATGCAAAAAGCTTCCCTGGTACAAAAGGACATGGACGCAATGATCGATAAGCTCAAGAAGTCCCTCGCGGGCAAGGCCCTTTACGACTTAGCCGAGAAAGGTGCCAAGGCAAATGGCGCCGACGGCCTGACAATCAAGATCGAGCCGCCGGAGAATCTCCCGCCGGGACAAGAGGCTGCGTCCGACATGATTCACGGACAGATCGGCATCAGGGACGACCTTTCAGACGCTAAGGCGCTGGAGAGCCTCCTCGTGGAACTTGCCAACATGGCGAGGGCGAAGGAGTTTACCGACTTGCAGACAAATGGTATAAGGAAGCTCACGCGAGATCAATACATTGAAGCAATGGCGAAACTTGAATTCCAAAGCATGCAGGACGCCGTAAGGAATTGGAAAGCGGTAGCGAAAGACTTCGGTCAGGATCCATCCAACTGTCCTACGTACGGAAACCCGGACGACGTTTTGAAGCTTGACTTCCGGACTCATTTCAACCGGCTTGCACGGGCTCACAAGGGCGTTTATGGATCGCAATGGGACGCGGCCAACAACGACGGTAGGTAGTATGTTACTCGGGCGGGCGCTGCTTGCCATCTTCGTCGCGTGGGGTTCGACCGTCGAGGCGACGAGGCCAGCCACTCTCGTCTTCGGCATGATTCCGATAGACCCGGCATTGTACCCGCGCGTTCGATACACATGCGCGCGCGCGACAGTCACGTTGCGAGGGTGGCCGCTTGATTTCTGGGTGGAGAATGGTATGTCGCCAACATTGCGGTCGTTCGAGCCAGGAATTCATCCCACCGCCCTGCTTTGCGACTTCGTCGTGCTAGGCATACTGGCCTTTTCCGCCTGGAATTTGCTCGGTAAATGGAGGTTTCGGTATGGCTTGGCGGACATTTTCACGGCCACAACGGCCGTTGCCCTGACGTTGTCTATTCACACGCTTGCCTGGAATCACGACTTCGACCTTTCGAAGTTTGCCATTGACGTTGGCGTGTTTTGCACGCTTATCGTGGCAGTGCGTACTGCCCGGGACTATTCTCGTCGTCGCGGCTGGCACCTCGATCTGCGATCGGTTCGCCGTTAGACGCAACAGGCCGCTCAAATAATTATCGCGACGCCAACGTGAATCGCGGGCTGCCCTTGTTCTTTCCGGTCCGCAAAAACCTCCGCCGCGCTGAGAAGCTGCTGCGCAACATGAGCGTGGTGGCCGAAATCCAGTCGGCCATCGCCATTATCCGCAAACATGCCTCGGGCACCCGCGGCGCGCTGGAACAGTTCGCCCACGACGGTGCCGACGTCCAGGATGTTCGCCCCGGCACGGGCCGGGCGGGCTATTTCCGCCGCTACGCGCCCGGGCACGATCCTCGACGTGTTGGGCGACACCGACTACCAGTTTCCCGCCTCCGGGCTCGACGCCGGCCGCTACGTGGCCGTGCTCCAGGCCGAATTGCGCGCCATCGCCAGCCGACTGGTGATGGCGCGAGTTCATGCTCACCAGCGACGCCTCGAACGCCAATTACGCCTCGACGATGGTGGCCGAAGGGCCGGCGATGCGGATGTTCGACCGCATGCAACAGGACATGATCGAGGAGGACCTGGGCGTGATGGCCCACGTGGTCCAGGCGGCCATCGCGGCCGAGCGGCTGCCGCCGGACACGCTGGAGCTGGTCGACATTCAGGCGGTGGCGCCGACGCTGGCGGTGCGCGACCGGCTGCAAGACGCGCAGGCCGACCAGATCCTGGTGCGCAACCAGGCGATGTCGGTGGAGACCATGGCCGCGCGTCACGGCCTCTCGCCCGACGACGACCTGCTGCCGATCGATTATGCCAATGGCAGCCACGCCGCGATCCTATCCTCGTCGTGCGGTTCGCTGGCCCAGCCTAAAGAGCGCTTCGAAGCGATTCTCTCGACCGCGGCGCGGTGGAGATGGGCGACTTCGTCGAGGTGCAAAGCCACGGCCTGCCGGGCGGCCCTACGACGGCTGCGACAATCGCCACGTGGAAGCGTTTGCCCATCACGGCCTGGAGGCGTTGCCGGAGATGCGCGGGCGCTAGATCAACTATGCGGCCGACAAGGGCTGGGGCGCCGCCCTGGAACAATTCCGTCTGGCGGCCGTCGAGGGGCGGCGGCCGGCCAACGCTACGGCGGCCGATGGCAATCGCGCCACGGCCTGCGCTGTGGCGGCGCGACGTTCGCTCCGCAGCGGCCAGCCGGTTAGGCTGGATTCGACCTGACATCGCAAGCTGTAAATCGGCGAACATGCGGTGGCTTGCGAACGCTGTTTCCCGCTGATATAGTACCTTTTCGGCGAGGCCGGGGTGGCTTTACAAAGGCAGGCCATGGCGAGAACATTCGATCCCTATCATGTTTGGCTGGGCATCGCACCGGCGGAACAACCGGCCAATCATTGCCGCCTGCTGGGAATCAATCTTTTCGAGAGCGACCCGGAGGTGATCGACAACGCCGCCGATCGCCAGATGGTCCACCTGCGGAGCTTTCAGCTCGGCAAGCATGCGGATCTCTCGCAACGATTGCTCAACGAGGTGGCGGCCGCCAAGGTGTGCCTGCTGCGGCCGGAGAAAAAAGCGGCCTACGACGAGCAATTGCGGCAACAGTTGCGTGTCCAAGCCGAAGCCGATGAGAGCCAACGTCCGGAGATCGATTCACAGTTGGCCTTGGCGCTAGAGCAAGAGGCGGGGAAAGGACGCAGCCACGCGCGACAGGCCGCGCCGCCCGGGTGCGGAGCGTTGCTTGGCGTAGCCGGCGCGGTCGTGGCCCTGGTCGTAATCGTTGCCGTCTGGGCGACCGTCACGCGCAACACGCCGGTGGAACCCGCCCGGCAAGTCGCCGCCACGTCGCCGGCCGGAAAGGGATTGGAAGTTAGGGATTGGGGAGGGGGGCAAAAAGAAACGGCTTCGCGACCGCCCATTACGAATCCTGGATCTCAAATCTCAAATTTGAAAGTGCAGAACCCTGACCTCCAATCCGAAATCCACAATCCGAAATCTAAAATCCCCAATTTCTCCCCTCGCCCGCCTGCACCGACCGACCAAGTGAGGGCGGTCCCTCCCCTGGCCAAGCCCGCGATGTCCGCCGCCGAGGCGGCGCAAATCCAGAAGCAGTGGGCTGAGTATCTCAGGCGGCCGGTGAAAGAGGTGAATTCCCTCGGCATGCCGTTGATGCTGATCCCGCCCGGCGAGTTCGACATGGGTTCCACGCCCGAGGAAATTGCCTGGGCGATGGAAGCGGGCAAAGAGCACAAGGAGGTTCGGTGGTACTTCGACGAGGTGGCAAGCGAATCACCGCGGCACCGGGTGAAAATCACGAAGCCGTTCCGCGTGGGAATGTGCACGGTCACTCAGGGCGAATACGAAAAGGTGATGGGTGTGAACCCAAGCGCCGGTGCAACGAGGCCGTTTGACACCACGGCGTTCAAACCGCTGCTATCGGAGATCGAGGCCAAGTATCGGCGCGCTTACGACAAGAGGATGGTGGGCAACGACACCAGCCGTCATCCGGTAGAGACGGTCACGTGGGACCAGGCCATGGAGTTCTGCCGCAGACTTTCGGCAATGCCCGCCGAGCAAAGTTCGAGGCGGCTCTACCGCCTTCCGACTGGGAGTACGCCTGTCGCGCCGGGACAACGACGCCCTGGTACTGCGGCGACGACTACGCGAACGTGCTTGACGTAGCTTGGTTCAGCGAAAACTGTCTTGGAACGACGCACCCCGTGGGCCAAAAGAAGCCAAACGCTTGGGGGCTTTATGACATGTGCGGCAACGTTAGTCAATGGTGCGCGGACTGGTTCGGTGCGGGCTACTACCAGCAGTCTCCCACGAGTGATCCCTCCGGTCCGCTTGCCGGTTCCGGCCGCGCCGTACGCGGCGGTTCATTTTGCAATCACCCGCCCACTTGCCGCTCAACGCATCGCGACGGCGTCTCGCCCGGATACCGCGCATCCGGCATTGGCTTTCGGATCGTGGCGGAGCGTTGAGGATGGTGCGGCGGGCCGGGTGACGATGGCGCCGCGCCAAGGTAGTATGACTGGGTTTTGTGGTGCAGGCGTCCCGCCTGCGCCGGCAAATGCGGGCGTCCCGCCTGCGCCACAAAAGAACAAGGCTGCACCAACGACATTGGGGATATGGCATGCACAATATCGCCCCGAAGGGGCCGAAATCACATAGCCCAGGGTTGCCGCGCAGCGGCTACCCTGGGTTGGAAAAACGCGCCACGGCCCAAACCCCGAAGGGCAACGCCGTTAAGCATTTTCCGCCGGCAAGCTACGGGGTTTAGGGGGAAATTGATCTCGACTTAGGAAGGGAGTTAAGAGAAAAGCCAGACTCCGTTTTTGACCACTTGGCAGTG